>Ga0209794_1000819_pt1 | contig 33637 bp, 28 predicted proteins | sample EBPBio232013_DNA_FD_185869 | JGI IMG/M metagenome (GOLD analysis project Ga0209794, IMG submission 185869) | Wastewater treatment Type I Accumulibacter community from EBPR Bioreactor in Madison, WI, USA - Reactor 1_5/23/2013_ DNA (SPAdes)... | ecosystem: Engineered > Bioreactor > EBPR >... | reverse complement strand
CTCGACGGGCGCAAGATTCTGGCTTGCGGCAACGGCGGCTCGGCGGCCGACGCCCAGCACTTCGCCGCCGAACTGGTCGGCCGTTTCGAGGCCGAGCGCCAGGAGTTGGCGGCCATCGCCCTGACCACCGATTCGTCGATCCTGACCGCGGTCGGCAACGATTACGGCTTCGCCCACATCTTTTCGCGTCAGGTGCGCGCCCTCGGCCATGCCGGCGACGTGCTGCTGGCGATTTCCACTTCCGGCAATTCCGGCAACGTGATCGAAGCGATCAAGGCCGCCCACGAGCACGACATGCGGGTGATCGCGCTGACCGGCAAGGGCGGTGGCGAGATCGGCGAGATGCTCGGCGATGCAGACATCCACCTGTGCGTGCCGGCCGACCGGACCGCCCGCATCCAGGAAGTCCACCTGTTGATCGTCCATTGCCTGTGCGACGGCATCGACGCTCTCTTACTTGGAGTCGAATGACATGAAGAAAAGCCTCAGTCTTTCCCTGATTGCCCTGGCGCTGGCCATGCCCGCCCTGCAGGGCTGCGTTCCCGCGGTCATCGCCACCGGCGCCGCGGTCGGTGCGATGAGCATCCATGACCGCCGTTCGACCGGCACCCAGGCCGACGACGAAACCACCGAATGGCGGGCCCGCGGCCGCATTCCCGAACAGTACAAGGCCCAGTCGCGGGTCAATTTCACCTCCTTCAACCGGCGCCTGCTGATCAGCGGCGAAGTGCCGAACGAGGATGCGAAGGCGGCCATCGAAGCCGAGGCGCGCAAGATCGAGGGCGTGCGCGAAATCTACAACGAATTGACGATCGGCCCGGCGGCGACACTGGCCGCACGCAGCAACGACTCCTTCATCGACTCCAAGGTCAAGGCCCGGCTGGTCGACAGCAATCAGATTTCAGCCAACCACATCAAGGTGGTCACCGAAAACGGCGCCACCTACCTGCTCGGCCTGGTCACCGACCGCGAAGCCAAGGTTGCCATCGCCGTCGCCCGCACCACGGCCGGCGTGCGCAAGGTGGTCAACATCCTCGAAGTGCTGTCCGACGACGACATCCGCCGCCTCGACGCGCAGGCGCTCGGCTCGCGCAAGGCGCCGCCGCCGACGGCACCGGTCGAATCCCGCTGACCCCCCACCAGGCTCGCCGGAGGAACAATGAATCTGGAAAAAGTCGTTTTCGGTTTCTTCATCGTCCTCGCGGCGACCCTCAACTTCGGCTTCTTCATCGGCGACATCGACCGCCCCGAACTGCACCACGTCTATGAACTGGCGGCAGCGCTGGTGGTCAGCCTGATCGCCACCGCGCTCAAGTTCGGCGACCGTACCCAGATCGGCGCCATCCACCTGGCCACCAGCCTGGTCGCCGACCTGCAGCTGATCGCCGCTGCCGTCACCTGGGCGGTTGCGGTGCACGTCACCGGCGAAGGCATGACCGCCTCGGTCACCTCCAGCGTCGTCTCGCTGTCCGGCGGCGCCCTGTTCGCCAACATCGTCTCGGTCGTCCTGCTCATCGCCGAAACCGTGATGCTGCGCCGCTGACGCGGAGCCGGCGGTGGTCAACAGCACCTTCTTCCTGGTCCTGCGGCGCATGCGTGCGCCGATCGTGGCGCTGATCGTCATCTACGCCATCTCGGTGTTCGGCCTGACCCTGGTCCCCGGCATCGACGGCGAAGGCCGGCCGGCACCGCCGCTGTCCTTCTTCCACGCCTTCTACTTCATCAGCTACACGGCAACCACCATCGGATTTGGCGAGATCCCCAGCGCCTTTTCCGATGCCCAGCGGCTGTGGGTCATCGTCTGCATCTACCTGTCGGTGGTCGGCTGGTCGTATTCGGTAATCACGCTGATCGCCCTGCTCCAGGACAAGGGCTTCCAGAACACGCTCACCGCCAGCCGCTTCCGGCGCCGCGTCCGCCGGCTCAAGGCGCCCTTCTACCTGGTCTGCGGCTGCGGCGAGACCGGCGGCCTGATCTGCCGCAACTTCGACCGCATCGGCCAGGCCTTCGTCGTTCTCGAAAAGAACGAATTGCGCGTCGAAGAACTCGACCTGCTCGACTTCAAGACCGATACCCCGGCCCTGGCCGCCGACGCCAGCCTGCCCGACAACCTGCTGCTGGCCGGCCTGCAGCACCCCAAATGCCGCGGCGTGCTGGCCGTCACCAATGACGAACACGCCAACCTGGCCATCGCCATCGCCGTCCATCTGCTCGCCCCCAAGCTGCCGATCATCGCCCGCGCGCGCAGCCCATCGGTGACCGCCAACATGGCCTCGTTCAACACCGACCACATCATCAACCCCTTCGCCCGCTTCGCCGAACGCCTGGCCCTGGCCGTCGCTGCACCGGAACGCTTCCGCCTGATCGAACTGCTCACCAGCATGCCTGACACGCCGATCCCGGCGCCCCACCGGCCACCGCGCGGGCGCTGGATACTCTGCGGTTACGGCCGTTTCGGGCAGGCGCTGGCCGAGCACCTGGACGGCACCGGCATCAAGCTCACGGTCATCGATCCGACGGCCGCTGCCGACGGCCGCATCGTCGGCGACGGCACCGACGCCCACACCCTGCACGCCGCCGGCATTGCCGACGCTGCCGGCATCATCGCCGGCAGCGACAACGACGTGAACAACCTGTCGATTGCCGTCACCGCCACCGAACTCAAGCCCGAGCTGTTCGTCGTCACCCGCCAGAACCAGGCCGCCAACAGCGCACTGTTCGACGCCTACGGGCCGGAGTTCGCCATGGTGCCCAGCCACATCGTCGCCCACGAATGCATCGCCATCCTGACCACGCCGCTGCTCGCCCGCTTCCTCAAGGAACTGGGCCAGCGCGACGAAAGCTGGTGCAAGACCCTGGTCGACCGCCTGCAAACCCTGTGCGACGGCCTCACCCCGACCGTCTGGAGCATTCGCCTGAATGCCTCGGAAGCCCCGGCCGCCCGCCAGTCGCTGATGCGCGGCCGGGCCTTCAGCCTGGCCGAAATCCTGCGCGACGACAGCGACCGCAGCCAGCAACTGCCTGCCATCCCCCTGCTGGTCGAACGCAGCGACCGCATCCACCTGCTGCCGCCCGACGACTTCGAACTCGCCGCCGGCGACCAGCTGCTGTTCGCCAGTTCGCTGCGCACCCTCGACCGCCTGAAACTGACCCTGCAGAACGCCAACGAACTCGACTACGTGCTCGACGGCAAGACCCATTCCGGCAGCTGGCTGTGGGCGAAAATTGCCGGCCCGCACTGACTCCACCATCCTTACCGCACCCAGCCCATGAACGATCCCCTGGCCCAAGCCCGAGAACATTTCCTGCATGGCATTGCCGAATTCGAGGCCGGTCGCGACACCAATGCGCGTGCAGCTTTCCAGGCGGCGCTGGCGTTGGCGCCGGGGCGCCTGTCGGTGATGGTCAATCTGGCAGCCACGCATTTCCGGCTCGGCGAATTCGCCGCCGCCCGCGAGCTTCTGCTGCAGATCGTCGCCGCCGAACCCGACAACCGCGAGGCGCGGGTGCAACTGGGGCTCTGCGAGGAAGCGCTCGGCCACTGGCAAGCCGCCGGCCAGGCCATGCTTGCGGGTTTGCCGCCGGGCGCGGAAGCGGAGCTCTGGCTGCGGTGCAGTCACAACTTCGGCCGGGCCGGGCAATTGGCCGCCGCGCTGCAGGCGGCTGACCAGGCACTCGCCGCCGCCCCCGCGCACGCCGAGGCCTGGAGCACCCGCGGTGGCCTGCTGCGCGAACTCGGCCGCCACGACGAAGCGGCCGCCGCCTTCCGTCAGGCCATCGCACACGGCGGCGACAACCCGCTCAACCGCTACTACCTGGCCTCGGTCGGCGGTGCGACGCAGCCGGCTGCGCCGCCGGCCGGCTACGTCCAGGCGCTGTTCGACGACTACGCCGACGATTTCCAGCAACACCTGGTCGGCAGCCTGCGCTACCAGGGCCACCGCACGCTGACCGAACCCTTGCTGCGCACCGGCAAGCGCTACCCGCTGGCGGTCGACCTCGGCTGCGGCACCGGCCTGTGCGGCGAACAACTGCTGCCGCTGGTCGATCATATCGACGGCGTCGACCTGTCCGGTGCCATGCTAGAACAGGCACGGGCCCGCAACATCTACCGCCGGCTCGAACAGAGCGAACTGAAAGCCTTTCTGGCCACCAGAGAAGAAGCCGCCGATCTTTTCATCGCCGCCGATGTCTTCAGTTACGTGGGCGATCTCGACGGCAGCTTCGCGGCCATCCGTCGGCTGCTCAAGCCGGGCGGCTGTTTTGCCTTCACCGTCGAGCAACTGGCTGCTGATGACGGTTTCGCCTTGCAACCCTGCCTGCGCTACCACCATAGCGAGACCTACATCCGCCGGCTGGCTGGCGAACACGGTTTCCGCGTCGACAACATCGCCGTCCACCCGCTACGTTACGACCAGGAGCGACCGATTCCCGCGCTCTACGTCTATCTGGCGTGAACGCCGAGCACCAACTCCGGTAGCAGGGTGCTCAGGAAGGGCAGCAGCGAGATAGTCAGCACGCCAAGGAAGATCGCCAGCGCCGCCGGCAGCACCGACACCGCCACCTCGCGCAACGACTTGCCGAACATCGCCGACGAGAAGTAGAGGTTCATGCCCGACGGCGGCGTCAGGTAGGCGAGTTCCAGGTTGGCCAGGAAGATGATGCCGAAATGCACCGGGTCGATGCCGTAAGCCAGTGCAATCGGCAGCAGCAGCGGTACCAGGACGACGATGGCGGCGTAGATTTCCATCAGCGCACCGGCCAGCAGCAGGAACAGGTTGAGCGCGATCAGGAAAGTCCATTTGTTGGGCAGTACCGACTGCACCCACTCGATGGCGCGATCCGGAATGCCGGCATCGACCAGGAAGTTGGTCAGCCCCAGCGCCATGCCGAGGATCAGCATGATGCCGCCGATCACCTGGGCGCAATCGACCAGGGCGCGCAGCACGCCGCGGAAATCGATCTCGCGGTGCAGCAGCGCTTGCGTCAGCAAGGCGTAGGCCGCCGTCAGCGCCGCGCTCTCGGTCGGCGTCGCGAAGCCGCCGGCCAGCGAACCGACCGCCACCACCGGCGCCAGGATTTCCCACTTGGCCGCCCAGGCGGCGCGGCGGGCGGCGGCGAAGTCGGGGCGCGACGCCGGTACCGCTGCCCGCTGCTCGCCGCGGCGCAGGAAGCCGCCAACGACCAGCAGGAAGAAGATCATCACCAGCGCCGGCAGGATGCCGGCCAGGAACATGGTATTGATCGGCACGCGGGCGATGATCGCGTACATGATCAGCGGCACCGACGGCGCCAGCAGCACGCCCAGCGCACTGGCGCTGGTCACCAGGCCGATGCCGCGGCGCTCCGGAAAACCCGCTTTCATCAGTAGCGGCAGCAACAGGCCGCCGAGCGCCAGGATGGTCACACCGCTGCCGCCGGTCAGCGCGGTGAAGCAGGAGCAGAGCACGGCGGCGGCCAGCGCCGTGCCGAGCACGCCGCCGCCGAACAAGGCGGTGAACAGCGCGCCGAGACGGGCCGCTGCACCGGTGCGGGCGAACACCAGACCGGCCAGGGTGAACAGCGGCAAGGCCGGCAGCGAGGGATTCACCGTGATCTGGTAATGGCTGAGCGGGACCGCCGCCAGCGGCTGGCCTTCGCTCCAGAACAGGGCCAGCGCCAGGCCGCCGAGCACGGTGAACACCGGCGCGCCGCACAGCAGCAGGAGCAGCAGGCCGACGGCGAAAGGCCACAGCGCCAGCATCTGGCCATCGTACTGCTGGGCGAACAGCCAGCCGAGGGCCGGCAGTGCCAGCAACGCGACAATCCGCCATGGCCGGCCAGCCTCCAGACGCCAGCCGAAGCGCGCACCGAGCAGCAGGAAACCCAGCGGCATGGCGAGCATGAACCACCAGCCGGCAATGCCGTGGGCGATGTCGCGCGGCATTTCCATCTCGGCCAGAACAAAGGTCGCGCTGGCCTGCGCCAGCATGCCGCAGAGCACGGCCGAACCGGCGCGGGCGTAACGCCCGGCCCAGCGGCGCAGGCGTTCATCGCGGGCGGCGGCGAAACCGGCGCCGAGCGAAGTCAGGTGATTGCCGCGCTCGGCGACCAGCGCGCCGAACATGGCCAGCACCAAGCCGGCGTGCTGGACGAAGGACGGCGCATTGGCGATGCCGACGCCGAACAGCGGCCGCAGGACGATCTCGACCAGCGGCAGGGCCAGCATCAGCGCCAGCGCGGCGGCCGCGAGCACGGCGTCGAATGACGCCAGACGAGCGAGCGCCTTCATCGCTCAGCGCTTGCCGGCACGGAAGTCCTTGAGATGCCCGACCACCTCGTCGAAAGTCGCGGCCGGCACCAGGCGACCGCGAATCTGCGGGTAGAGGCGTTCGGCCAGCGCGTTCCAGGCCTGCATCTGGGCGGCGTCGGGCGTATTCACGGTCAGCCCGCGTTTCTGCATCGCCGCCACCGCCTCGTCGACTTCCTTGCGCGCCTGGGCGCGGATTTCGGCACCGGCCTTGGCGCCGGCTTCGCGCACCGCCTGCTGGGTGGTCGGACTCATCGCGTCCCACGACTTTTTGGTGACGATCAGGGCGCCGACGATGGGTGCCCAGTTGAGGTCGAGCATGTTGCCGGCGGTGTTGTAGATCTGCGTTGCCAGCGCGAAATAGGGCGTGGATGGAACGGCGTCGATCATCCCGGTCTGGATCGCCGGCAGGATGTCGGCGGTTTCCAGCGGCACCGGCGTGTAGCCGAGGCGCTTCATGATTTCCTGCTGTTCGGATTCACCGCCCCAGGCAAAGAACTTCATCGACTTGTAGTCTTCGGGATGGCGCGCCGGCTTCTTCGAGAAGAAGCGCACCCAGCCGGCGTCGCCCCAGGCGAGCACGACGAAGCCCTGATCGAGGAATTTCTTCTCCATCGCCGGGCGCATCTTCTCGCGCACGTAATCGACCTCTTCCCAGCTGCGGAACATCAACGGCATCGCCTGCAGCGCGGCAATCGACGGCTCGATCTCGCGCAGGCCGACCACCGACATCAGCGCTCCCTGCAACTGGCCGATGCGCATGCGCCGCACCATGTCGGTCTCGCCGCCCTGGCTGCCGTCGGGATAGACCAGGTAGCGACCACCGCCTTGCGCCTTGCGCCAGGCTTCGCCCAGGCCCATCAACTGGCGGTGGTAGAGCGAATTCTTCGGCGCCAGCGTGCCCATGCGCAACTGCTGCTCCTGGGCGGAAGCGACAGGCGCCAGCAGCGAGATCAGACTCCCCAGGCAGAGGATGGCAATCAGTTTCTTCATGGTTTCTCCGGTTCAGAACAGGTCGGGTGCCTGTTCGAGCAGCCAGGCCGCGCGGCGGCGCATGACTTCGTTTTGCAGGGTCAGCGGGCTGCCAACGGTGTCGCGCACCGCCAGCGCCTGGCGCAACAGGGTTTCAAAGCTTTCGCGCTGGCCCGCCGGCAGGGCAATGCTCTCCGCCTTGGCGACGAACACGGCGGCACTGCCACCGGCCGCCCGCGCGATGGCGGCGTCGAACCAGCGCACCGCCTGGGCCCGGTCACCGCCCGGACGCGCCGCTTCCAGCGTCGCCCGCAGGCTGGTCAGGGCGCCGTTGCCCCAGTCGGGATCGGCGGCCTCGGCCACGGCGGCGAGGCGGACGACCAGCGACAGGTCGGCGACGATTTCGGGGTCGTCCTTGGCCAAGGCAATCCAGCTACCCCAGGCGGCAGCAGCCCAGTAGGCGAGACCGACATCGGCCGCCGGCAGCGTCACGGTGGCCGACGAATCGGCCAGTCCCTTGGCGAAGCCGGGATGGCGGATTTCCAGCGCCCGTAGCACGTGCTGCCTGGCGCGCTGGTAGAGGCCGGCGGCGCGGCGGCGCAGATGCTCGGCAGCAGCCAGGTTGTCGCGCTCGACACGGTCGGCCTCGAAGGCGACGAAAGCATAGCTGTATTCGGTCATGCGCGCGGCCAGCCCTTCAGCCAGCGCGGCGTGGCCGGGCTGTTGCGCGAGCACGGCCTCGGACAGCTTGAAGTAGAACGGCGCCGCATCGCGTGCCAGTTCCGGGTCGGTTTCCGCCCCCTGGCTTTGCCCGGCCAGTTCGTCGGCCAGGCTGCCAACGACCAACTGGCGCGGCGAACAGGCGGCCAGGGCGAGTGCCAGCAACAGGCTCAGGCAGGTCAGGGGCAGGGTGCGGGCGGCGAGTATCATCGCGGCAGCTTAGCCGGGCGATGTTACGGCACCGTTACCTTTGTAACATACGCAGTCCCAGGGCATCCGGCCGCCGGCCCCGGCAACGCTAAGCCAGCGGATGTTTCCGCGGGACAGCAGCGCCGGCGCTCAGGCCGCCAGCATCCGCCGCAGCCCGCGCCACAGGCCGCCCATCAGCGGCAGCTTCATGTACAGCTCCTCGCCGGTGTCCCAGTAGTCGCGGTGGTGGCTGACCTTGCCGGCGGCGTCGAACTTGAGGTGGGAGACGCCGCGCATCAACTGCGTCTCGCCCTTGCCCCAGAGCCGGACGCGGTAGCTGAATTCCCAGATCAGCACGGCGCTGGCGGCGTCGGCGACGGTTTCGGTGACGACGAAGCGCGGCTCGCCGACCTGGGTGAACATGTGGCGGAAGATACGCTCGATCGCCGGCAGGCCGCGCACCTCGTTGAACGGGTCCTTGAACCAGGCGTCGTCGGCGTAGAACTCGGCGAAGCGGCCGACGGTTTCGGGGGTCAGCGTATGGTAGAAGTCGATCAGGGCATCCAGCTTCATGTCAGCCTCCGGTGAAACGACGGATGAGGGGAAAATACCAGCGGTCGGGCAGCAGCGAGAGCAGCTTGAGGACGCGGGTGAAGCGCTTCGGATAGTGGATTTCGAAAGCGCCGCCGGCCAGGCCCTCAAGTGTCGCCTGCGCCGCCGCCTCCGGCGTGAGCAGCGCCGGCATCGCGAAATCGTTCTGCGCCGTCAGGCGGGTGGCGACGAAACCCGGATTGATTGCCCAAACGCCGATGCCGCGCGGCGCCAGGTCGAGGTGCAGGCATTCGGCGAAGTGGATCAGCGCCGCCTTGCCCGGACCGTAAGCCAGTGCCTTGGGCAGGCCGCGGTAGCCGGCGACGCTGGCGACGAAGGCGATGCCGCCGCCCGGGCGCAGCTCGGGCAGGACGGCGGCGGTCAGGCGCAGGGCGCCATTGAAGTTGACCTCAATCAGACGCTCGGCCGTCGCCAGATCGAAGTTGTCGGCGCCCATCGGTACATAATCGCCGGCCAGGTAGACGACCAGGTCGATGCTGCCCCACTCGCGGCGCAGCTCGGCAGTGGCGGCGACCAGGGCAGCGGCGTCGGTGACATCACAGGGCAGGCAGCGGGCGCCGGGAATAGCCAGCGCCGCCAGCGCCTCGGCGCGCCGGCCGCTGAGCGCCAGGCGGGCGCCGCGCGCCGCCAGTGCCCGCGCCAGCGCGGCGCCGATGCCGGTCGAGGCGCCAAGCAGCCAGACCCGCTTGCCCGACCAGTCCTTGATCCGCGGATTGCCTGCCATGTCGCCGCTCAGCGCTTGGTGAAACTCAGGGTGACTTCGCCGAGGTGGAAGCCCCACTTCGACATGCGCGAGCGGTTGAGCATCACCTTGTCGTCGACCAGGAACATCCAGTCGTCGAAATCGACGTGGTACACCTTGCCGTCCACTGGCAGCGCCAGCACGTAGCGCCAGCGCAGCGCGTTGCCGGAGACTTCGCCGATGGCCTCGCCGACGACGTCGTCGGCAGTGCCAATGTAACGGCCACCGGGCTGGCGGCGCAGCGTCCACACCCGGCGCGAAGTCGTGCCGTCGGACCAGGTGAAATGCTCGTCGAGAACGCCGGTGTCACCTTGCCAGCTGGCGTCGATGGCGACGTGGAAACGCTTCTGCACGGCGCCGTCGCGGCCCTGGAACATGCCCCAGGCGTCGAGCTTGCCGGAGAAATACTGTTCGAGGACCAGGCGCGGTTGCTCGGCCCGGTAATGTTCGACGCCGGGCGTGGCGCAAGCGGCCAACCCGAGCGACAACAAGGCAGCAGCCAGTAGTTTCATGATTCGACCTCCAGTGAATTGCGCCAGCGCCACAACAGGAAGGCGGCCAGCGCCTTGAACAGCAGCGGCAGCAGGGCATAAGCAAGGACCAGGGCGGTTTGTCCCTGATCGCTGCCCGGCCGGTAATCGAAGACGCCGAGTAGCGGCAGGGCGATGCCGGCGGCCAACGCCAGATTGAGCTTGGCGAAGAAGTTCCACACCCCGAAACAGGCGCCCGAACGCCCCTGGCGCTCGCCGAGGTCGGCCGCCAGCGCCGCCGGCAGGGCCAGGTCGGCGCCCAGCGCCAGCCCCGACGCCACACAGACGACGGCGAACAGCGCGACATCGCCCGGCCCGAGCAGGCCGGCGCCGGCAAAGGCGAGCATGGCCACGCCCATCGCCAGCAACCAGGCGCGCGGCCGGCCGACGCGCACGGACAGCTTCAGCCACAGTGGCAGCGACGCCGCCCCGGCCAGGAAGTAGGCAGCCAGCAGCGGACCGCTGGCGCTCTCCGCCTGCAGGATGTCGGCGACGAAGAACAGGAACAGCGTCGCCGGAATCGCCGCAGCGAAGCCGTTGCAGATGAAGACCAGCAACAGCCGGCGGAAGGCGGTATCGCGCAGCACCGCGCGCAGCGCCGGCAGCAGGGCGCTGCCGACCGCCACCCGGGGGTCACCTTCGCCGACCCGGATCAGGGTGACGCCGCCGGCGAGCACCAGCAGCACCGGCAGCACCCAGGCCAGGCGGGCAATGCCATCGTTGAGCGCGACTGCCAGCAGGGCCGGCAGGGCGGCGGCGACGAGCACGCCGAGCAGACCGAAAGCCTCGCGCGAGGCAACCAGCCGGGTGCGCTCCGGCGCGTCGCTGCCGACCGCCGCGCCCCAGGCCTGATAGGCGACGGTGGCGGCGGAGAAACCGGCGTAGGTCAGCAGCAGGCTGGCCAGCAGCCACGGCGCGGCATGTTCCACCGGCGGGTTGAGCAGGGCAACGAAACCGACAGCGAAAGGCAACAGGGAGACGGCCACCATGCGCCGGCGCGACACCCGGTCGGCCAGCCAGCCCAGCCAGGGATCGATACCGGCGTCGAGCAGGCGGGCAAGCAGCAGGATGGCGCCGAGCAGACCGAGATCGAGACCGGTGACGTTGGCGTAGAAGGCCGGCACATGGACGTACAGCGGCAGCGCGGCGAATGCCAGGGGCAGCGCCAGCAGGCCGTAGGCCAGGGTCGGCAGCGGGCGCATCTCAGCCCTGCCCGAGCAAGGCGGCACGCAGGGCCGGGGCGCTGCTGCGCGGATCAAGCCAGATGCCGAAGAAGGCACGGGCGAAGGCGGGGTCGCGCACGGCGCCGATCAGGGCATCGTTCTGGTAGAAATAGGCGCCGTCGTCGCGCCACACGCCGAGCAGGTGGTCGCCGTCGCGCACGTCGGGGAAAATCCGGCGCATGGCCTGGTCCCAGGTCGCCAGTTGCGACTCGTCGTCAACCAGGCGGCGCATCTCGCTGGTGCTGGCCTCGGCGATGGCCTGGCCGGACAGCTTGCGCCGGTAGTCGAGGCGCAGGGCCAGCGGCGGGCCGTCGGGAACCTCGCCGGTCCACAGGGTGGCGTCGTAGACGTGAAAGCCGAAGCGGCGGAAGCTGCCGCGACCGCGCACACGCAGCCCCTGCATCGGGCTGGCACCAGCGACCAGCGGCCAGCACAGGGCCGCCAGTCCGGTCAGGAGCAGGCTACGCCGGCGCATGAGCGAGCTCGAACTGGACCACGTCGATATTGCCGGCCAGGAAACCGGCCTCGCAGTAGGCCAGGTAGAAACGCCACAGGCGGCGGAAACGCTCGTCGAAGCCCTGCTGGCGGATGGCCGGCCAGTTATCCTCGAAGGCCTGCCGCCACTCGGCCAGGGTGCGCGCGTAGTCGCGACCGAAGGCAAATTCGTCATGCACCACCAGCCCCTGGCGCGCTGCAGCGGCACGGAAGGCGGTGCGCGAGGGCAGCATGCCGCCGGGGAAAATGTACTGCTGGATGAAGTCGGTCCCCTTGCGGTAGTCGGCGAACAAATCGTCGGCGATGGTGATGCTCTGCACCACGGCTTTCCCGCCGGGCTTGAGGGCGCCAGCCAGCTTGGCGAAATAGGTCGGCCACCAGCGCTCGCCGACCGCTTCGAACATCTCGATCGAGACGACATGATCGAAGCGCTCGTTCAGGTCGCGGTAATCCTGCAGGCGAAGCTCAGCCTCCGGCACCCGCTTCTGCGCCCAGGCCAGTTGCGCCGGCGACAGCGTCAGCCCGGTGAGCGCCAGCCCGTCGTCGCAGGCCATGCGGGCGAAGCCACCCCAGCCGCAGCCGATTTCCAGAATCTGCTGGCCCGGTTGCGCCTGCAGGCGGTCGAGGATGCGCCGGTACTTGGCCAGTTGGGCGCTTTCCAGGCTACCGTCGTCGGCGTCGCGGTAGATCGCCGCCGAATAGCTCATCGTGCGGTCCAGCCACAGGCGGTAGAAGTCGTTGCCCAGGTCGTAATGGGCGAGGATGTTGCGCCGGCTGCCGCTGCGGCTGTTGCGGTTGAGCAGGTGGCGAAGGCGCGCCAGCAGCAGCGCGCCCCAGGAGCCGTACACGGCCTGGCGCAGTGTCTCCCGGTTGCCGGCCAGCAGCGCCAGCACGCCGCTCAGGTCGGGACTGTCCCACATGCCGTCGAGGTAGGCTTCGGCCAGACCGATGTCGCCGCGGGCGAGTACCCGGCTGAACATCGCTTCGTCGTGCACCTGCAGGCTGACGCCGCTGTCGCCGTCGCCGAACAGGGTATTGCTGCCGTCCGCCAGGCGGATTTCGAGCAGGCCGCCGCGCAGGCCGGCGAGCAGCTCGAAGACGGTCCGGGTGTCGCGGGCCGGCCGGCGGCCGCCGCGCAGGGTCAGGGTTTCGTTCATTTGCTGGTCTCCTGAAGTAGCGGGCCCTTGTTGCCCGGGTTGGCGCCGACGAAGGGCACGCCCTTCAGCCACAATTTGAGCGCCTGCCAGTGAATGCGGAAGATGACGCCGGCCGTCAGCAGCGGCATGCGCAGGAAGTTGCGCAACAGGCTGCCCGCCCGCCAGCCCTGCGGGCGGCCGGAAATCGAGGTGATCAGCAGGTCGCCGTCAGCGTCGGCGTAGTCGATGCGGGCCACCTGGGTCTCCCGCTCCAGGCGGAAGCGGAAGCGATAACCGCCCTCGAGCTCGCAGAACGGCGAGACGTGGAAGATCTTGGCGGCCTGCAGTTCGGCACCGTCGGCCAGCGGCCGGCCGTGGTCGTGCAGCAGGTAGCTGTGATGACCGCCGAAGGTGTTGTTCACTTCGGCGAGGACGGCGATCAGCGCGCCGGCGCGGTCGCGGCAGTACCAGAAGCTGACCGGGTTGAAGACGTAACCGAAAACGCGCGGGAAGGTCTGCAGCATGATCTCGCCGTCGTCGGGCAGGCCGTGCTCGCGCAACACGCCGGTGATCCACGGCAGCAGCGGCGAACCGTCGCGCGGACCATGGTCCTTGCTGCGCAGCGAGAGGATGTTGCGGCGGTCGACCGAGAAGATGCCACAGTCGCACTCGCCCAGTCGGCGCACCGGTAGCTGGAGGTAGAACACCGGATAGACGAAGGCGTTCACCGCCGGTCGCAGACGGCGATGCATGACGTGGCCGAGGAAGAGTTCGGGCGTGCCGCGCATGATGAGCTCAGGCCGTCTCGGTTTCGGCCAGCAGTTCGGCGACGCTGCCCTGCCAGGGGGCCTGGACGCCAAGTGCATTGGCGACGCGCAAGGCCGACTTGAGGCCGTCCTCGTGGAAGCCGTAACTGCCCCAGGCGCCGGCCAGCCAGATGCCGTTCTCGCCCTGGACCTCGGGCAGCCTTTCCTGGGCGGCGATGGCGGCGGCGTCGAACACCGGGTGGGCATAGTCGAACTCGGCCAGAATCTTGTCCGGCGCCGGCTCGCTGACCGGGTTGAGGGTCACCACCACCGGCGTCGAGAACGGCAGCGGCTGCAGCTTGTTGATCAGGTAGGAAACGCCGACCGGCTGCTCGCCCGGCGCGCCTTCGCCGGCAAAATAGTTCCACGCCGACCACAGCGAGCGCTGGCGCGGCAGCAGCGCCGGGTCGGTATGCAGGATCGCCCGGTTCGGCTGGTAGCGGATCGCCGCCAGCACCTCGCGCTGGGCGTCGCTGGCGGTGTAGCCGAGAATCGCCAGCGACTGGTCGCTGTGGCAGGCCATCACCACCTGGTCGTAATGGTCGCTACCGCGCGCATGCGTCACCCGCAGGCCAGCGGCTTCGCGGGTGACGGCGCTGACCGGGCAGGCGACACGGACGTCGTCGAGCTGCTCGGCAAGCTTGCGCACATAGGTCCGGGCGCCGCCGCTGACGGTGCGCCAGGCCGGCCGGTCGAAAATCTGCAGCAGACCATGGTTGTTGCAGAAACGGACGAAGGGGCCGAGCGGCATGGCGCGCATCTGTCCGGTCGGGCAGGACCAGATCGCGGCCGCCATCGGCAGCAGGTACCAGTCGGCGAATTCGCGCGAATAGCCGCCGGCGTCGAGAAACTCGCCCAGGCTGCGCGAATCGCCGGGATGCGTGAGCAGCCAGGCGGTGCTTTCGCGGTTGAAGCGCAGGATGTCGCCGAGCATGCGCCAGAAAGCCGGGCGCAACAGATTGCGCTTCTGGCCGAAGACGGTGGCCAGATTGCTGCCCGCCCATTCGAGTTCGGGCTTGCGCAGGCTGACCGCGAACGACATCTCGGTCGCCACCGAATCGACCCCGAGCAGGGCGAACATGGCGATCAGGTTGGGATAGGTACGCTCGTTGAAAACCAGGAAACCGGTATCGACCGGATGCGTGCAGCCATCGACGGTGACATCGACGGTGTTGGTATGCCCGCCGAGGTAGTTGCCGGCCTCGAACAGGGTCACGTCGTAGCGGCGCGACAGCAGCCAGGCGCTGGCCAGGCCCGAGATGCCGGCGCCGACGACGGCGATGCGCTGACGGTTGATCCGGTCCATGATTTCTCCTCAGGCGTTGCTGCCGGAAAGTTCCGCGTAGGCGGAGTGGTTGTGGATCGACTCGAAGTTCTCGGAAACCACGCGCCACGACTCGATGCGCGATTCCTTCATCAGGCGCAGGGCGATGTCGCGCACCAGGTCCTCGACGAACTTCGGGTTGTCGTAGGCGCGTTCGGTCACCCACTTCTCGTCCGGCCGCTTGAGCAGGCCGAAGACTTCGCAGGAGGCTTCCTCCTCGGCCATGCGCACCAGTTCTTCCAGCCCCATCTGGGCACGCAGGCGGGCACTCAGGGTGATGTGCGAGCGCTGGTTGTGGGCGCCGTAGTCCGAGATCTTCTTCGAGCACGGGCACAGGCTGGTCACCGGCGCGGTGATCTCGACCGTCAGGCTCGGGTAGCAGCCTTCCTGCTTGTCCACGATGAAGGCGGCGTCGTAGTCGAGCAGGCTGTCCACGCCCGAGACCGGCGCCGTCTTGCTGATGAACCAGGGAAAGCGCATGACGATACGGCCGCTGCGCGCCTCCAGGCGCATCAGCATTTCTTCCAGCAGACGGAACAGGCCATCCTGGCTGACCACGCCGCGGCGGGATTCGAGCAGCTCGACGAAGCGCGACATGTGCGTACCCTTGACTTCGGCCGACAGGCCGACGGTCATCTCGATGGTGGCCACGGTGGCCTGCACCGTACCGTCGGCAGCCTGGAACTGCAGCGGGTAGCGCAGCCCCTTGACGCCGACGTTCTGGATGGCGAGCAAGCGGGAATCCGGACTGGACTGCACGTCGGGAAGGAAGATTTTTTCCGGGGCATTCATGCGTTTTCTCCAAGTCGGTCTAGGCGGAACAGATTGGCAATTTGTCCTGGACAAAATTGCCGTTTGTTCGTAAGATAGTCACCAAAGAACGCAATGTCAACAGTTTGTCTAACTTTTGTTCAGGACAAATAATGAATACCACCAGCTTCAACATCGCCGCGGTCGAACGCGAAACCGGCTTATCCAAAGACGTGCTGCGGGTCTGGGAACGCCGCTACGGCTTTCCCCTGCCCGACCGCGACCACGGGGGCGAGCGTCAGTACAGCGCCGACCAGGTGGATCGCCTGCGCCTGATCAAACGCCTGATGGACCGCGGCCACCGGCCGGGCAAGCTGATCGCCCTGCCACCCGAGGCGCTGGCCGAACTGGCGCCGCGCCACACGCCCAACGCGGCGCCGCAAACGCCGGCCGGCGACAGCGAGGAACTGGAGCGCCTGCTCGACCTGATCCGCCAGCACGACGCAGCGGGCTTCACCCAGGCCTTGCAGCAACGCATCGCCCGCCAGGGCCTGCAGCGTTTTGTCCAGGACACCATTGCCCCGCTATCCTGGCAGGTCGGTCAGGCCTGGGAGGCCGGCCGCATCCAGGTATTCGAGGAACACCTGTTCACCGAGCTGAGCAAACGCCTGCTGCGCCAGAGCATTGCCGCCCTGCCGCGAGGGCAGGCGAAGCCGCGCATCATCCTGACCACGGTTCCCGAGGAGCAGCATGTACTGGGTCTGCTGATGGCCGAGGCGCTGTTCGCCCTGGAAGGTGCCGAGTGCATCCCGCTGGGCAGCCAGATGCCGCTCACCGAAATCGCCCGCGCCGCCCAGGCGCACGCGGCCGAAATCGTCGCCCTATCCTTTTCCAGCGCCTTTCCGCATCGCCAGGTGACGCCCTTGCTGCAGCAATTGCGCGCCCTGCTCCCCGCCGACATCGGTCTGTGGGCGGGCGGCGCCGGCGTCCAGCGCGCTGCCGCCGAGCCGGGCGTGACGCTGTTGCGCAGCCTGGACGAGGCCTTGCAGGCGCTGCACGCCTGCCAGCAGCGCGGGGACAGTACAATGACGGCCCCCGTCTGAACCAGCACCGTCATGAACCCTGCGCCCGCCTTCGAAAACAAGATCTGCGCCCCGGCCGACCTGGCCCGCCGCGCCGCCGCCCTGTCACGCCCGCTGGTATTCACCAACGGCTGCTTCGACATCCTGCACCGCGGCCATGTCACTTATCTGGCGCAGGCCGCCGCTCTCGGCACCAGCATGGTGGTGGCGCTCAACAGCGACGCTTCGGTCAAACGACTGGGCAAGGGGGATGATCGGCCGGTCAATGCGCTGGCCGACCGGCTGGCGGTGATGGCTGCGCTCGAATGCGTCAGCCTGGTCACCTGGTTCGACGAGGACACGCCGCTGCAGCGCGTCTTCGACTGCCGTCCGGAGGTTCTGGTCAAGGGCGGCGACTGGCCGGTGGAGCGCATCGTCGGCGGCGCCGAGGTGCGCGGCTGGGGCGGGACGGTGCATTCCATCCCGTTCATCCACCAGACTTCGACGACGGCGCTGCTGGAAAAAATCCGTCGTCTGTAGCGCTCAGGTGCTGAGCGCCTTCTTCAGCGAGGCGACTTCCTCTTCCGACTCGGCGACGATGGCGGCCAGGGTTTCGGCGTCGAACAGGGTATCGAGCATCGAGGTATCGACTCCGGCATCGTAGGCCGGATCGCGCCAGCACGAGGTGCGGTTGGCGATCTTGTTGGCCACGTAGAGGACGTCCGGCAGGGTGCGGATTTCCTTGATCTCGCGGTCGTTCTCGTGCTCCAGCACCGCCTCCAGCACCGACGCGGGCGAGCCCAGCGCGGTCAGCAGGGCATGGCCGATGTTGTCGTGCCAGCCGACCAGCAGCGCATGCAGCTCGGCCTTGTCGGCGATCAGCTCGGGGAAGCCGGCGGCGCGCGACATCAGGTAGAAGACGCCGATGTCGTGCACCAGCCCGGTGAACATCGCCTCGTCGCCGTTGATCCGGGCGATCTTGCGCGCCAGCACCCGGGCCAGCGCCGCGACATGGGCGGTATGTTCCCACAGGCGCTTGGAGATCACCTCGAACGGCTGCATCTGCTTGGAACGCAGCAACTGCTCCATGGCCACGGCAAAGGAGACCGTGCGCACCGCCTCCATGCCGACCCGGATGATGCCGTTCTTGACGTCGGCAACCTCGCGCCCGGACGGGTTGAGCGCCACCGAATTGGCCATGCGGATGATCTTGGTGCTCATCAGCGGCTCGGCACCGACCAGCTTGGCCAGCTGGTCGACGTTCAGGTTCGGGTCCTTGAGCGCCGTGCGCACCTGGAAGGTGATGTCGAGGAAGGTCGGGAAGGTGATTTCCTTGCCCGACAAATCCCTGGCGATATCCTCAAGGATCTTGAACGTTGCTGCATGGGTCATTGTTGACTACCTCGCGACGGATCAGAACGGAATGTCGTCACCCAGATCGTCGAAGGAGGGTTTCGGCTTGTTCTTCGGCGGGGCCGGCGAGTAATCGGTCGGCTCGTCGTAACCACCGCCGCCGCCCTGCGAGGCCGGCGCGCCCATGCCCTGGCGCGAGCCGAGCATCTGCATTTCGGTGCATTCGATTTCGGTGGTATAGCGATCCTGGCCGTCCTTGTCCTGCCACTTGCGCGTCTTGATCCGGCCTTCGAGGTACACCTGCGAGCCCTTGCGCAGGTACTGGCCGGCGATTTCGGCCAGCTTGCGGTAGAAGACCACGCGATGCCATTCGGTGATTTCGCGCTTCTCGCCGCTGTTCTTGTCCTTCCAGCTTTCCGTCGTCGCCAGGCGGATGTTGCAGACCGCGTCGCCGCTGGCGGTGTAACGGGTTTCAGGATCAGCACCGAGGTTGCCGACGAGTATCACCTTATTGACCGAAGCCATGTCCCTGTCTCCTAAGCAGTTTGCCCTGCCGGCGCCGGGCGCCGTCGGGGGAAATTCATGGTACCGGCAACGGCCAGCCAGATCAGGGCGAGGACGGTGCAGGCGGAAAACACCGCATTATCCCCGAAATGCTGGGCAATGTAGCCCCCCGCCGCACCGCCGATGAACAGGCCGACCGCCTGGGTGGTGTTGTACACCCCCAGCGCGGCGCCCTTGGCGGCCGCCGGCGCAGTGCGCGAGACCAGCGACGGCAGCGTCGCCTCCAGGATGTTGAAGGCGACGAAGAAGAGCAGCAGCCACAGGCCCAGCGTCCACAAGCTGGCGCTGAACAGGTACAGGCCGAGTTGGACGATGGCGGTCAGGCCGATGGCAGCAAGGAAGACCGGCCGCATCTTGTCCTTCTTCTCGGCGGCGATGATTGCCGGCACCATGATGGCGAAGGACGCCAGCACCGCCGGCAGGTAGACCTGCCAGTGGTCTTCGGCAAGCAGGCCACCACGGCTGAGCAGGGCATGCGGGAGGACGACGAACATCGCCATCTGGATCATGTGCAGGGTGCCGATGCCGAGGTTGAGCTTGAGCAGGTCGGGATTGGTCAGCACCGCGCGCAGCGGCAGCTTCTGGTGGCCGCCCGGTCGCGGCACTGCCGGCACCGCCTTGAGCAGCAGAGCGATCGCCGCCAGCGCCAGTACGCCGGTGAGGCCGAACAAACCGCCCATGCCGATCCAGCCGTAAAGCAGCGGCGCGCCGACCAGCGACAACGCGAAGACCAGGCCGATCGACGAACCGATCATCGCCATCACCTTGGTCCGGTGTTCCTCACGCGTCAGATCGGCGGCCAGGGCGGTGACCGCCGCCGAAATCGCGCCCATGCCTTGCAGCACGCGGCCGACGATCATCCAGTGCATGTCCGGCGCCCAGGCGGCGACAAAACTGCCGACGGCGAACACCAGCAGGCCGGCGACGATGACCGGCTTGCGCCCGAGCAGGTCGGAAGCAATGCCGAAAGGAATCTGGAATAAGGCTTGGGTCAGGCCGTAGGCGCCCAGCGCCAGTCCGACCAGCATCAGGTTTTCGCCGCCGGGCATGGTCGCTGCGTGCACGGAAAATACCGGCAGGATCAGGAACAGGCCGAGCATGCGCAGGGCGAAGATCGACGCCAGCGAAGCGCCGACGCGACGCTCCTGCGGGCTCATTTTATCGTTGGGGGAAGACATTTTTTTGGGGATATTGTTGCATTGCAGCGAATGGCTGATATTAGCAGGTTTGCCGACGGGCCCGCAGCCTAGTCCCTAGGTTATAGTTGCGGTCATTTCTCTGTCATTGATCGACACGAACACAAGGAGCAAAAATGAAAAGAACAATCAAGCGCTTCTCCGGAAAGACGATACTCGGCGCAATCGCCTTGAGCCTTGCCGTAGCGGGATGCAGTCACCGGAAAGTGCCGGCCTTCGACCCACCGGCACCGCCGCCGATGGACGCGGAGGCGGACATGGCACCGGTCGTCGTCGGCACGCCGAGCGCCCCCGTACCGGCAGTGGTTCGGACGCCGCCGGCAACGACCGCCCCGAGCAACGAACAGGACCTGCGCGCCTTCCTCGCCAGCTGGCGCGACGCCTGGGCGGCCCGCGATGTCGCGACCTACCTCAAACACTATCACCCGGACTTCCACGGCCCGGCGAGCAGCGCCGCCGAGTGGCGCAGCGCCCGCCAGCGCGTGATCAGCCGCGCCGGCCAGATCGAACTGCAACTGGGCGTCCCGGAAATCCGCCGCGAAGGCGACAACCGCGCCTGGCTGACTTTCGAGCAGCGCTACAAGGCGCAGGGCCACAACGATAGCGGCATCAAGCAATTGCAGCTGCGCCGTATCGACGGCAAGTGGCTGATCGAGCAGGAAACATTCACGCCGGCCAAACGCTGAGCACGACGGAAAGCTGTACATCCATACAGCTTTCCGTGCAAGCCGCGCCGCTTTTGCGTATAGTTCCCGCTTCGTCCCAACCCCAGGTAGACCGGCGATGGAAACTCTCCGCATCCGCGGCGCCCGCACCCATAATCTCAAGAACATCAACCTCGACCTGCCGCGCGATCAGCTGATCGTGATCACCGGCCTGTCCGGTTCCGGCAAGTCCTCGCTGGCTTTCGACACGCTTTACGCCGAAGGGCAGCGCCGCTACGTCGAGTCGCTGTCGGCCTACGCCCGGCAGTTCCTGCAGTTGATGGAAAAGCCGGACGTCGACCTGATCGAGGGTTTGAGCCCGGCGATTTCCATCGAGCAGAAGGCGACCAGCCACAACCCGCGCTCGACCGTCGGCACCGTCACCGAAATCCACGACTACCTGCGCCTGCTCTACGCCCGCGCCGGCACGCCCTACTGCCCGGACCACGACCAGCCGCTGGAAGCGCAGACGGTGTCGCAGATGGTCGATCACGTGCTGGCGCTGCCGGAAGACACCAAGCTGATGATCCTCGCCCCGGTGGTCGCCAACCGCAAGGGCGAGCAGCTCGACCTGTTCACCGAACTGCGCGCCCAGGGTTTTGCGCGCGTGCGCGTCGACGGCACGGTGTACGAACTCGACGCCGTGCCCAAGCTGGCCAAATCGACCAAGCACACCGTCGATGTCGTCGTCGACCGCCTGAAAGTGCGCGAGGACATGCGCCAGCGCCTCGCCGAATCCTTCGAGACCGCGCTGCGCCACGCCGACGGCCGCGCCGTCGCGCTGGAGATGGATTCCGCCAGGGAACACCTGTTCTCTGCCAAATTCGCCTGCCCGGTCTGTTCCTACGCCTTGCAGGAGCTGGAACCGCGCCTCTTCTCGTTCAACAACCCGATGGGCGCCTGCCCGAAGTGCGACGGCCTCGGCGTCATCCAGTTCTTCGACCCCAAGCGCGTCGTCACCAACCCGGCGGCGTCGCTCGCGGGCGGCGCCATCCGCGGCTGGGACAAGAAGAACCAGTTCTACTTCCAGATCATCGAATCGCTCGCCGAGCATTACGGCTTCTCGGTCGACACGCCCTGGCAGGAACTGCCCGAGAACATCCGCCAGCTGGTGCTCTACGGCTCCGGCAAGGAAGCGATCAATTTCCGCTACGCCAACGAGAAGGGCACCCGCTTCGACCGCAGCCATACCTTCGAAGGCATCATCCCCAACCTCGAACGGCGCTACCGCGGCAGCGACTCCAACGCCGTGCGCGAAGAGCTGTCGAAATACATCAGCAACTCGACCTGCCCGCACTGCAACGGCACCCGTCTGCGCGTCGAGGCCCGCCACGTGCGCGTCGGCACGCTGACGCTGCACGAGATCAACCGCCTGCCGCTGGGCGAGGCGCGCAATTACTTCAACTGCCTGCAACTGCCCGGCCACAAGGCGCAGATCGCCGACAAGATATTGAAGGAAATCACCGCCCGGCTGACCTTCCTGATCGACGTCGGTCTCGACTACCTGTGCCTCGAACGCTCGGCGGAAACGCTGTCCGGCGGCGAGGCACAGCGCATCCGCCTGGCCTCGCAGATCGGTTCCGGGCTGACCGGCGTCATGTACGTGCTCGACGAACCGTCGATCGGCCTCCACCAGCGCGACAACGACCGCCTGCTGCAGACGCTCAGGAACCTGCGCGACATGGGCAACACCGTGCTGGTCGTCGAGCACGACGAGGACGCCATCCGCAGCGCCGATTACGTCATCGACATCGGCCCCGGTGCCGGCGTCCATGGCGGCTCGGTGGTCGCCGAAGGCACGCCGGCCCAGGTTGCCGCCAACCCGGCCTCGCTGACCGGCGCCTACCTGTCCGGCGCGCGCGAAATCGCCGTCCCGCAAAAACGCCGGCAACAAAACCCGGACAAGCAGTTGCAGGTGGTCGGCGCCTACGGCAACAACCTGCGCGACGTCACGCTGGAACTGCCGGTGGGCCTGTTCACCTGCGTCACCGGCGTCTCCGGCTCGGGCAAATCGACGTTGATCAACGACACGCTCTACGCTGCCGCCGCCAAGCACCTCTACGGATCGACCGCCGAACCGGCGCCGCACCAGGAAATCGTCGGCCTCGACCTGTTCGACAAGGTGATCAACGTCGACCAGTCGCCGATCGGCCGCACGCCGCGCTCCAACCCGGCGACCTACACCGGCCTGCTGACGCCGATCCGCGAACTGTTCGCCCAGATACCCGAGTCACGCGCCCGCGGCTACGGGCCGGGCCGCTTCAGCTTCAACGTCAAGGGCGGGCGCTGCGAAGCCTGTCAGGGCGACGGCATGATCAAGGTCGAGATGCACTTCCTGCCCGACATCTACGTCCCCTGCGACGTCTGCCACGGCAAGCGCTACAACCGCGAGACGCTGGAAATCCAGTACAAGGGCAAGAACATCCACGACATCCTCGGCATGACCGTCGAGCAGGCGCGCGAATTCTTCGACCCGGTACCGGTCGTCGCCCGCAAGCTGCAGACGCTGGTCGATGTCGGCCTCTCCTACATCACCCTCGGCCAGGCGGCGACCACGCTGTCCGGCGGCGAGGCGCAGCGGGTCAAGCTGGCGCTCGAACTTTCGAAGCGCGACACCGGCCGCACCCTCTACATCCTCGACGAGCCGACCACCGGCCTGCACTTCGCCGACATCGAGCTGCTCCTGAAAGTGCTGCACCGCCTGGCCGACCACGGCAACACCATCGTCGTCATCGAGCACAACCTCGACGTGATCAAGACCGCCGACTGGATCGTCGACCTCGGCCCCGAAGGCGGCGGCGGCGGCGGCCGCATCCTGGTCGCCGGCCCGCCGGAAGATGTGGTCAAATGCCGGGCCAGCCACACCGGGCGCTTCCTGAGCCCCCTACTGAACAAGAAACAATGAGCGAATACAAAGAATTCAAAGGCAAGCAGGGCCTCGTCCGCCTGTTCAACGCACTGGGCTACTCGCGCGACGGCCTCTGCGCCGCCTGGAAGAACGAAGCCGCCTTCCGCGAGGAAACCCTGCTTGCCGCCGTCACCATCCCGCTCGCTTTCGTCCTCGGCCAGACCGGTGTCGACCGGGCGCTGATGATCGGCAGCATCCTGCTCATCCTGATCGTCGAAATCCTCAACTCCGGCCTCGAAGCCGTGGTCGACAAGGCCTCGCCGGAAAAGCACGAACTCGCCAAGCGCGCCAAGGACATGGGCAGCGCCGCGGTGCTGCTGTCGCTGGTCAACGCGGCCGTGGTCTGGGCCTGCGTGCTCTGGCCGGCGGGCTGAGCCGGCGCCCGCGGGGCGCCGCAGCGATGCCAAGGCCTGCCCGATCATTGCATGACAAAGCCATAATAGGGACAAAACCGTCAAGCTTGCGCGTAGTATCCGTTACTGAGGCATTACGTCGCACAGGATCCCCGACCGATCATGCAGACCATCGACATTTTTCCCTGGAACGAGCAGTTCTCCACCGGCATTGCTGAAATCGACCAGCAACACCGCAGGCTGGTCGATCTGCTCAATGGCCTCGCCAGTCATGTCGCCTATCGCACCGGTTCCAGCCGGCTGAACTCGCTGCTCGACGAACTGGCGGACTACGCGGATTACCATTTCCGCACCGAGGAAGGCATCTGGCACGCCAGCTTCGGCGAGGATCCCGACACCATCGAACACCGCGCCATCCATGCCCGCTTCGTTGCCACCGTCGGCCAACTGAAGGCCGACCTGCGGCAGAAGCCAGCCGGCGATGTCGAGCGCGAAGCCCTCTCCTTCCTGGCCCGCTGGCTCGCCTCGCACATCCTGGAAACCGACAAGGAGGCTGCCCTTGCGGTTCTGGCCATGCGCACCGGCCTCGATGCTCCGGCCGCCAGGATACAGGCCAGACAGGAGATGGCGGGGGCGACACGCGCCCTGCTCGATCTCACCCTCTCGATCTACGGCTCGCTGACCGACAACGCGCTCAAGCTGATGCGCGAGATTGCCGACCACGACCTGGCCTCGGCAGCGCTGCGCGCCAGCGAGCAGCGCTATCGCTCGCTGTACGAGAGCATGGCCGAAGGACTGGCCCTGCATCGCATCGTCCGCGATGCCGCGGGGCGAGCTGTCGATTACCAGATCATCGAGGTCAACCCTGCCTTCGAGAAGCACACCGGACTGCGTGCGGCAGATGTCGTCGGCAGAACGGCCACCGAAGTCTACGGCGAGGTGCCCTATCTGGACTGTTATACCCAGGTAGCGAGCACCGGGCAGCCGATCCAGTTCGAAACCCGCTATGCCCCGCTCGACCGGACGTTTGCGGTATCCGTGGTGGCGCCGGCGCCGGACGAGTTCGCCACCATCTTTCACAACGTCAGCGAACACGTTCGCCTGGAAAGCGCCTTGCGCCAGGCATCGGCACGCTTCCAGGCAATCATCGAAGCGTCGCCGATCCCGATGGCGCTGAACGACAAGACATTCAGGATCACCTACCTGAACGCTGCCTTCATCGACACCTTCGGCTACACCCTGGCCGACTGGTGGCCACGCGCCTACCCCGACCCGGTCTACCGTGCCCAGGTCATCGCCGGCTGGGAAGCGCAAATGACGCTCTTGGACGGTCAGAGCAACTTGGTAACGCCGCGCGAGGTGCACATCACCACCAAGTCGGGCGAAGTCCGCACCGTCCTGGCGGGGACCACGTCACTGCCGGAAGGGCTCGATGCACTGCATCTGGTCACCCTCCTCGACGTCAGCGAAGCCAAGGCGCAGGAACGCGCCCTGCGGGCCAGCGAAACACAGCTGCGTTTCGTGCTTGAGGGGTCCGAACTCGGCTTCTGGGACTGGCAGATCGGCAGCGGCAAAGTCGACAGGAATGCCCGCTGGGCCGAGATGCTGGGCTACGCGCACGAGGAAATCAGGAATACCACCCTGCAGTGGTCGGATTTCGTCCACCCCGACGACCGCGAGGCGGCCTGGAACTCGATCAATGCCGTTCTGGAAGGGCAGGCCGACAGCCACCGCCTGGAATACCGGATGTTCTGCAAGGACGGCAGCATCCGCTGGATTCTCGACCAGGCCCGGGTGATGGAACGCGACGGCGACGGCAAGCCGCTGCGCATGTGCGGAACGCATACCGACATCACCGAGCGCAAGCAAGCCGAAGAAGAGCTGCGCAACCATCGCCAGAACCTCGAACGGCTGGTCGACGAACGCACCCGCGAACTGGCCGAGGCCAAGCTCGCCGCGGAATCGGCGAACATTGCCAAGAGCGCCTTCCTGGCCAACATGTCGCACGAAATCCGCACCCCACTGAACGCCATCACCGGCATGGCGCACATCCTGCGCCGCAGCGGCGTCAATGCCGAGCAGGCCGAACGGCTGGACAAGATCGAGAACGCCGGCCGACACCTGCTGGACATCATCAACGACGTCCTCGACCTGTCGAAGATCGAAGCCGGCAAGTTCACCCTCGAAGATGCGCCGCTGCAGCTGGAAACCCTGCTTGCCGACATCGTTGCCATGCTCGCCCCGAAAATCCACGACAAGGGCCTGAGCTTCAGCATCGAGACCACCGGCCTGCCGCAAAACCTGCGCGGCGACGCCACGCGGCTCAAGCAGGCCCTGCTCAACTACGCCGGCAACGCGCTGAAATTCACCGAACAGGGGCAGATCACCCTGCGCGTCAGGCGGCAGAGCGAAACTGCCGGCAGCGTTTGCCTGCGCTTCGAAGTCGAGGACAGCGGCAGCGGCATCGCCCCCGAAGCACTGCCCAAACTGTTCAAGGCCTTCGAACAGGCCGACAACTCGCTCACCCGCAAATACGGCGGCACCGGCCTTGGCCTGGCGATCACCCGCAAGATTGCCGAAGCCATGGGCGGCGAGGCCGGCGTCAGCAGCCGGCCGGGCCACGGCAGCACCTTCTTCTTCACCGCCACCCTGGGCAAGGACATCCTTCCGGCCAGCACGAGCAACGAGGCGGCACAGGGAGAAACCGAACGGGAAATCCAGCGCAAGCACGCCGGCAAGCGCGTTCTGCTGGCCGAGGACGAACCGGTCAACCGGGAAATCGCCCAACTGTGGCTGGAAGATGTCGGCCTGCGCGTCGACCTGGCAGAAGACGGCCAGCAGGCGGTGGCGCTGGCCAGCAGCGACAATTACGACCTGATCCTGATGGACATGCAGATGCCGGTCATGGACGGCCTGATGGCCACCCGGCAGATCCGGCAACTCGCCGGCCGGGCGCAACTGCCGATCCTCGCGATGACCGCGAACGCGTTCGCCGACGACAAGGTGCAGTGTTTCGCGGCGGGCATGAACGACTTCATCAGCAAGCCGGTCACCCCGGCCGTGCTCTACGCGATCCTGCTGCGCTGGCTGGACCGGGGAAGCGGCAACGGACCCAAGACCTGATCGCGACCGAGCGGGCCGGCCCCGCTCACAGCGTCACCAGTTGTCCCTGCAGCACGAACCACACCGCCAGCTTGAAAGGCAAGGGATCATTGGCGAACAGCGCAGCGTAGCGTTCGAGTTGCGGGCGGAAGCCTTCGGCGCGGGCGACAAGCTCTTCCGGGGTGGCGCGCACGGTCTTGTAGTCGACGATCCAGCGTACGCCGTCGGCGATGAATACCCGGTCGATCACGTGCTTGACGGTCAGTTCGCCGTCACGGCTGGTCCACGCCTGTTCGGCGCCGCCGCCGGGATGGTCGGCGAGCAGCCAGCGGCCGGTGGCAGAGGTCAGCGTCGTCTGCAGCGCGCTCAGCGCTTCGTCGGCGCCGGCTTCGGCCTGGGCGGCGTCCAGCCCCTGGGCGCGCAGCCAGCGCCGCCAGCCGTCGACCAGCGCGGGCAGGCGCTCGGGTGGCCAGGCGGCGAGGCCCTGGCGGACGATCAATTCGAGGCAGCGATGCACCAGCGTGCCGACTGCCGCTTCCGGCGTGGCAACGGGCGCGGCATCGGCCGCGTCGATGCGGTTGGCGGCCGGGCGCGACGGCGGCCGCGCCAGTTCGGCCGGGATCGCCGGCTCGGCCAGGCGCAACAGCGGCGGCACGAAGTCCGATCCGTCCTCGCCTGGAACAATCTCGGCCGGCGCATCGGCGGCCAGCGCTGCGGCGAAAACGGCCTGGCCGGCGACCGGCCAGAGCAGGCGCAAAAAGCTGCCGGACGGCGGCTGGCGCAGGCCATCGTCGCTCTTGTCGCTGAGTTCGGCGACGCCGACCAGGTGCAGGCGGCGGATCGCCCGGGTGGCGGCGACGTAGAGCAGGCGCTCGGTTTCGTGCGCGGCACGGGCGTTTTCCAGGCGGCGCAGGGTGTCGTAGACGGTCGGCTCGTCGGCGCGTTCGCCGCGCGCGCGCAGCGGCGCGACCAGCAGGCGCTCGCGGCCGTCGGCGCCGAGCACTTCGTCCCAGAGCAGCAGCGGGCTGTCATTGTTGCCGGTATCGCGATGCAGGCCGGGCACGATCACCGTCTCGAATTCCAGCCCCTTGGCCTTGTGGATGGTCATCATCTGAACCGCGTCGCCGAGCGGATCGGCCGGCGCGTAGAGTTCGCCGACGCGGGCGGCGAGCGTCTCCGGATCGAGGCGATGGGCAGCGGCGAGCTGTTCGACCAGGGCGAAGAAGGCCTCGACATCGGCCAGCGCCGCCGGTGCTTCCAGGCAGCGCGGGCCGCCGAGCATCAGCCAGACGCCTTCGAGCCAACGGCGCGGCGACTGGCGGTCACGCTCGGCCAGCGCCAGGCCGACGACCGCGCGCAGATGCTGCAGGCGGTGGCGACCGTCGTCGCTGAGCGCGGCCAGCCGCGCCTCGTCGTTGATCAGATGCCAGACGGTGCGCTGGCGGTCGTTGCCGGCGAGCGCGTGCAGGTCGGCCAGGGTCAGCCCGCACCACGGCGCGCGCAGGATGGCCAGCCAGTGCACGCGGTCGGCGCGGTGGCTGAGCGCACGGTAGAGGCTGAGCAGGTCCTGGATGTGCTGGCGCTCGGCCAGGCCTTCGATCTCGACCGCCTGGAAGCGGAGTTCCGGCGCCTGACGGCGGATCGCCTCGACCAGGCCGTCGAGGTGGCGGCGGGCGCGCACCAGCACGGCGATACTGCCTTTCGGGTCGGCCGCCCGGGCGGCGCAGATCAGTTCGAGCGTCAGCGCCGCCTCGGCGGCAGCGCCATCGCCGCGCTCGAACACCGGGTGCAGGACGACGCCGCTGTCGGCGAGCGCCGCCTTGGTCGCCGTCGATTCGGCGTAGCGCACGGCGCCGGCGGCCGGGTCGTCGGCGGGCGGGAAAATCGCCGGGAAGGCGCCATTGACCCAATCGACGATGGCCGGGTGCGAACGGTTGTTGCGGTACAGGCGCAGGTGTTCGAGGCGCAGGTCGCCGATGCCACGGGCGCGGACATTGAGGAAGAGCCCGACGTCGGCCTTGCGGAAGCGGTAGATCGACTGCATCGGGTCGCCGACGACGAACAGCGTGCGCCCGTCGTCCGGCGTCCAGCCGCGCATCAGGCGGGCGATCAGGGCGACCTGGCCGGGGCTGGTGTCCTGGAACTCGTCAACCAGCAGGTGGCGGATGCGGTAGTCGAGCGCCTGGGCGAGGTCGGTCGGCGCCTCGTCGTCGCCAAGCGCCAGCCCGGCGCGGGCGGCAATCTCGATGAAATCGACTTCGCCGGCTTCCTGGAAGACCAGCCACAACTGGCCGGCGGCGAGCCGCAGCAGACGCGAGAAGTCTTCGACGGTCGCCCACTCGGAATCGCTCAAAGCCGGCGCCGGCAGGCCGCCGATGCCAGCCAGCGCGGCTTCCAGCCCGGGCACTTCGGCCAGTTCGGCGAGCAGGCCGGCCATCGCCGCTTTCTGCTCGGCAAATTCCTTGCCCGCAGGGAAGCCGACATTCTTGTTCAGCGCTTTGCGGAAACCGCCGTCGGCGGTCAGCAGGAGGCCGGCCAGCGCGCGCCAGACGGCGAGGTCGGCACTCTGCGGGCGCAAGGGCTGCTGCCAGTCGAGTAGCGGCGCCAGCGCTTCCGGCGCGTTGGCGGCGGCGAAGCGGGCCAGCGGCATCAGCCGCGCCTGCCAGGCGGCGTCGAGCAAGGCGGCGGCGCGCGCCAGCTCGCGCTCGACCAGCGCCGCGAAACCGGCTTCGACCTCGTCGCGCAGGACACCGCCGTCGACGCGGGCGGCGTGCTGCAGCCACTGGTCGCGCCGGCCGAGCATGCTCACCAGCAGGCGTTCGAGACGGCCGGCATCGTTGTCCATGAAGGCCAGCGCGGCGGCGACGACGGCGGCGTCCGGCGTATCCGCCTCGACCATGGCCAGCGTCCGCCGTGCCGCCGTCGCGTAGTGCGCTTCGGCATCGTCGGTGACCGCCGGCTGGGCGCCGAAGCGGGAGAGGAAAGGCATCTGCCGGGCCAGCCCGGCGCACAGCGCGTCGAGCGTGGTGACGCGCAAGCGGCCGGGGTGCGCCAGCAGGTTCCAGCCCAGCTCGCGATCGCGCGCCAGGACAGCGAGCGCCCACTTGCGCGTTTCAAGCTTGTGCGATGCCAGTTCGCCGGCGTCGCGGGTGACCGCTTCGAGGCTGCCGAGGATGCGGTCGCGCATCTCGGTCGCTGCCTTGTTGGTGAAGGTCAGCGCCAGCACTTCTTCCGGTGCATCGACGATGGCCAGCAGGCGCAACGTGCGCTGGGTCAGCAGTTCGGTCTTGCCGGCGCCGGCCGGCGCTTCGACGATGAAGGAAGCGAGGTCGAGCGCACGCCGGCGGGCGGCGGCGTCCTCGGCCAGGCGGTCAGCGCAGCTCATGGGGTTTTCCCGGCAAGGACTGCAGCTTCATCTGCGTCTGCGCGCGCACGTCGCCCATGCGCCGGGCCCAGGGCTTGCCCGCCAGCAACGGCGCCGGCACTTCCGGCAGGGCGCGGCGGGCCGCCGCCGTATCGGCAAACTGCCCGTAGAGCAGGGCGTGCCAGCGCCGCCCGTCGCGTTCGAAACTGAGCAACGCGAGCTCGCGCCGCCAGGCGTAGCGCCCGGCGACGGCGCGCGTCTCGTCCTCGCTGACGGATGCGAACACCTGGATCGTCGCCGCCGTCACCGGCGCCTCCAGCCAGGCAGCATCCGCCCCGGATAGCTGCGCTACAGGCGGCGCGGCGAGCGCCGGCTGGGGTTCCGGCTGGGGTTCCGGCTGGGGTTCCGGCTGGGGTTCCGGCTGGGGTTCCGGCTGGGGTTCCGGCTGGGGTTCCGGCTGGGGTTCCGGCTGGGGTTCCGGCTGGGGTTCCGGCTGGGGTTCCGGCTGGGGTTCCGGCTGAGGTTCCGGCTGAGGTTCCGGCTGAGGTTCCGGCTGAGGTTCCGGCTGAGGTTCCGGCTGAGGTTCCGGCTGAGGTTGCGGTTGCGGTTGCGGTTGCGGTTGCGGTTGCGGATCAGCTTGCGGCTGGAGCTCGCTTTGCGCTTGCGCGAGCGCCACTGTGGGTGGCGGCAGCACCTGCCCGGGGGGTGCCGGGGTGGCGGACGGAGTGGTCTCGGCCTCCAGCACGAAGCCGCGTCGGGCGGCCTGGGCGTAGTAATCGGCCGCCTGCTCGCCACCCTGGGCCGGAACCAGCCCGGCTGTCAGCAGTTCGGCCAGGTTGAACAAGGCCTGCGGGTGCCCCTGGCGTCCGGCGAGACGCCACCAGCGGGCCGCTTCGGCGTAGTTGGCGGCGAATATGTTGTAGTAGTTGCCGAGGTTGAACTGGGCCTCGCTGTGGCCGGCTTCGGCCGCCCGGCGCAGGTATTCCAGCGCGCGCTTTTCGCTGCGCGGCACGCCTTCGCCGGCAAAGTAACGTAGCGCCATGGTGAAGTCGCCGGCCGGATCGGGGATCGCCTTCAGCCGCCGCTCCTCCTTCACGCTGGGCGGCGTGATCCCCTGAGCCCCTGCCCAGGCAGGCAGCAGCATGAATGCCGCCAGGGCGGCGCAAGTCTTGATCATGGAAGTTCCCGGAAGCGCCTGTGGCGGCGTGACGCCCGCCATTCTAGAGCCAGCGCGGCAATGCCGGCCAGACTTTGCATGCCCCTGTCTTTTATCGGGGACAACGCTGCGCCGCGAGGGCCGGTGCTACAATCTGCTGCACCGCACCATCGATACCGAGTCGAGTCCGTCATGCACCCGCGCCTGATCCTTGCCGAACTGGAAGAACACCCGCTGCGCCAACGCCTGAACAACGAGTTTCACGCGCGGCCGTCGACCGTCCTCACCGGCTCGGTGCTGGTTTCGCACCTGGTGTTCAAGCACGGTGCGAGCACCGGCGAGGCAGAACGGGAAAACCTGGCCAAACTCTGCCAGGGCCATGTGTGCAGTGCCATCGACAGTTCCGACTCGCACCTGATGATCGAGACCGGCGCCTTCCGCATGCGCTGGGAGTTGCACACCGAGTTCTCGACCTACACCTTCTACCGCGACCTGAACCCCGGCGAGGCGCTGCATCCTGACGCTACCGCCTTCGATGCGGTGCACCCCGACTGGCTGCGCGGCATTCCCGGCAAGCTGATCGTGGCGACCCAGGTGGAACTGCGCCCGAGCGCGGAAGTTTCGCCGGATACGGTGCTGGCCGGCCTCAGCCCGACCGGGCGCACACTCGGCGGCGCGCGGGTGGCCGACGACGCGGCCTGGGTGTTCACCGATTTCATGATCGACAATGGTTTCTCCCGCTTCCTCGTGCTCAACGAGTGCATGACGCCGCGTCAGGCCGGCCGCACGGTACAGCGCTTGGTCGAGATCGAGACCTACCGGATGATGGCGCTGCTTGGCCTGCCGATCGCCAAGGAGGTCGGCCGCTGGCTGTACACGGGTGAAAAGCAGCTGGCCGAGCTGATGGAGCAGATCGGTCGGGCGCGAACCCCGGAAGACGAGCGCAACGTCCTCGCCTCGCTGTCGGCGCTGGCCGCCGACGTCGAAAACTCGGTCGCCCGCACCACCTTCCGTTTCGGCGCCTCGCGTGCCTATCACGGGCTGGTCGCACAGCGCATCGAGGAACTGCGCGAGACGCGCATTCCCGGCCTGCCGACGCTTTACGAATTCATGCAACGCCGCCTGCAGCCGGCGATGAAGACCTGCGAGGCAATCAGCCGCCGCCAGGAAGAGCTGTCGGCGCGGGTCGCGCGCAACAGCCAGCTGCTGCGTACCCGCGTCGATATCGAACTGGAGCGCCAGAACCAGGAACTGCTGACCCAGATGAACAGCCGCGCCAAGCTGCAGTTGCGCCTGCAGGAGACGGTCGAAGGCCTGTCGGTGGTGGTGCTCACTTACTACGGCTCGCAGCTGGTGCAGTACCTGGCCAAGGGCAGCAAGGACCTGCACCACCTCAACACCGACGTGATCACCGCCGTTTCGATACCGGTCATCGCCGGCCTGGTCGCCTGGGGCACCCGGCGCATGCGCAAGAAGCTCGCCGCCGAGGAACCCGGCGGCCATTGAGTCGATTCAGCCCGCCGGTCTGGCCGCTGCCATCGCGGCCGGCAGGTCGGCCAGGGCCAAGGCCACCAAGCCCGCATCGACCCGTCCCTGGTCAGCCAGTTCCTGCATGAACTTGGCAACTTTTTCCGCCGGCAGACCGGCCCGATACGGACGGTCCTGAGCCATCGCCTGAAAGATGTCGGCGACGCGAAGAACCCTGGCTTCCAGGCACAAGCGCTCGGCGCTCACCCGGAAGGGGTAACCGTCGCCGCCGGGCGACTCGTGGTGATACGCCGCCCACAGGGCGATCTCGTCAAAGCCGGGAATCGGCTTGAGGATCTGGTAGGTCTCGAAACTGTGCGCGTTCATCACCTTGCGCTCGCGCTCGTCGAGCTTGGCCGGCTTGTCGAGAATTTCATCCGGCACCCGCAGCTTGCCGATATCGTGCAGCAGGCCGGCAATTTCCAGCTGGTCGCAACGCTCCGCCGACAAGTCGCAACGCTCGCCCAACCAGCGGGCAAGCCGGGCAACGCCGAGCGAGTGTTCGGCGGTGAACGGGCTCTTGGCATCGACGATGCGCGAGAAGATGGTTGCCAGTTGCTT
>Ga0209794_1000815_pt1 | contig 33983 bp, 30 predicted proteins | sample EBPBio232013_DNA_FD_185869 | JGI IMG/M metagenome (GOLD analysis project Ga0209794, IMG submission 185869) | Wastewater treatment Type I Accumulibacter community from EBPR Bioreactor in Madison, WI, USA - Reactor 1_5/23/2013_ DNA (SPAdes)... | ecosystem: Engineered > Bioreactor > EBPR >... | reverse complement strand
GGTATTCCATCGCACATAGGCTTCGGGCCAGCTTTCCGCCCTATTCATAACATTATGACCGCCATACCGAGCAAAGTCGCCAACGCCCTTCTCCGTCGTCCCGTTGCGGCGGCGCTGGTCTTTGCCTTGATGGTACCGGCAGCGGGCAAGGCGCTCGAACCCGGCGCAACGGACAGTACGGAACAGACGCAAGCAGCGACCAACCCGGCCAATGAGCTGGAAAAGAAGCGGGACGAAACCCGCAAGGAGCTGGAGGAACTCTCCCGCACCATGGCGCTATCGCAGGAAAAACGTCAGTCCCTTCAAGACGAAATCGCCCAGCTGGAGAAAAGTTCGACCGCGATCCGCACCGCGCTCATTGAATCGGCAGCCCGCCGCAAGAAGCTGGAGGCCTCCATTCGCTCCGGTGAAAAGCGAATGGCCGACCTGAAAATACGCAAAGACCGCATCCATGCCTCGCTCAACGAGCGACGCGGTGTGCTGGCCGAAGTGCTTGCCGCTCTGCAGCGCATGGGGCGCAATCCGCCACCGGCCCTTCTGGTCACGCCGGATGACGCGCTGGCCTCGGTGCGCAGTGCCATTCTGCTCGGTGCCGTGGTTCCGGGAATCCGCAATGAAACCGAAAAGCTTGTCGCGGACCTGACCGAGCTTTCGACGCTGGAAACCGCGCTCGCCAAGGAAAAGGCCGATATGACGGCCACGATGACCGCCAGTCTTGAAGAAGACAAGCGCATGGACCTGCTGCTGAGCGAAAATGCCCGGATCAGCCGCGAGAATACCGAGCAACTGGCGAGCGAAAAGCAAAAGGCCAGCGAACTCGCGGGCCGGGCCACTAGTCTTGAAGGGCTGATTGCCTCGCTTGAAAGCGAAATCGGCTCCGTGCGCAAGGCAGCGGAAGCGGCCAGGCTTGAGCAGGAACGCCGTTTGAACGCGCCGCCGGAGACGAAACCTTCGACCGGCGAGGCGATGCCTGATAAAAACCGCATTGCACCGGCATATGCTTTTTCCGAGTTAAAGGCGAAACTGGACTATCCGGTCGAAGGCGAAGTGCTGAGAAAGTTCGGCGATCCGGACGGAACGGGACATTCCTCACGCGGTCTTGTTCTGGCGACAGGCCCCGATGGGCTGGTCACGGCCCCGGCAGATGGTACGGTTGTCTTTGCAGGAACATTTCGCAGTTATGGTGAAATGATCATTCTGAACCTCGGCGACGGATACCATATGGTGTTGTCCGGCATGGATCAGGTAAAGGTCAGTGCAGGAAAGTTTGTGTTCTCAGGCGAACCGATTGCCGCCATGGGTGCAAAAAGAGTAGCAAGTGCAACGGCATTGGCGCTGGAAACCGACAGGCCGACGCTTTACATTGAACTGAGAAAAGATGGCGAACCGGTCGATTCACGACCATGGTGGATCGCAACAGACGCTGGAAAGGCACGCAATGATTCGTAGGGCTTCTCTTGTTTTCGCCGGCGCACTGCTGGGCGCCACGGCGACTGTCGGCATTTATTCTGCCGTCGTTCCCGCCGTTGCCGCAGGCAATTCGACCTACAAGGAGCTTTCCATCTTCGGTGATGTCTTCGAGCGTGTGCGCGCCCAGTATGTGACGCCGCCGGACGAACAGAAGCTGGTGGAAAACGCCATCAATGGCATGCTCTCCTCGCTGGACCCGCATTCGAGCTATCTGAACGCCAATGACGCGGAAGACATGCGCACCCAGACCAAGGGTGAGTTTGGCGGCCTCGGCATCGAAGTGACGATGGAAGAAGAGCTCGTCAAGGTCATCACCCCGATCGACGATACGCCGGCCGCACGGGCGGGCATTCTCGCGGGCGACTTCATTTCCGAAATCGACGGCCAGTCGGTTCGCGGTCTGAAGCTTGAGGATGCCGTTGAAAAGATGCGCGGTGCCGTTGGTACGCCGATCAAGCTCACCGTCATTCGCAAGGGCGCCGACAAGCCGCTCGATTTCACCATCACCCGCGATATCGTGGCGGTTCGCGCCGTGAAGTCGCGCGTCGAAGGCGGTGATGTGGGCTATCTGCGCGTGATCTCCTTTACGGAAAAGACCACCGATGACCTCGAAAAGGCCATCCGCAAGATCAAGGCGGAAGTCCCGGCTGACAAGCTGAAGGGTTACGTGCTCGACCTGCGTCTCAACCCGGGCGGTCTTCTCGATCAGGCGATCAACGTCTCCGACACGTTCCTCGAAAAGGGTGAAGTCGTTTCGACGCGCGGTCGCAATCAGGATGAAACCCGCCGCTTCAGCGCCACCGACGGCGACCTGACCGACGGAAAGCCGGTGATCGTTCTCGTCAACGGTGGCTCGGCATCCGCTTCGGAAATCGTCGCTGGCGCTCTTCAGGATCTCAAGCGCGCCACCGTTGTCGGTACGCGCTCCTTCGGCAAGGGCTCGGTTCAGACCATCATTCCGCTCGGTGCCAACGGTGCCCTGCGCTTGACGACCGCGCTCTATTACACGCCGTCGGGCAAGTCGATCCAGGGCACGGGCATCACGCCGGATATCAAGGTCGAACAGCCGCTGCCGCCCGAATTGCAAGGCAAGGTGAAGACCGAAGGCGAATCCGGCCTGCGCGGCCATATTCAGGGCCAGAGCGAGACGGAAGAAGGTTCCGGTTCCACCGCCTATGTTCCGCCGGAAGCCAAGGACGACGTTCAGCTGGGCTATGCGCTTGATCTTCTGCATGGCACCAAGACCGATCCGTCCTTCCCTGCTTCGCCCGATAAGGCTGTCGTCAAGAAGTAAAGGGATTGCCCGCCTTTCGCGCCCCGCAAGCGGGGCGTGAAACCGGCCATGGGACAGGAATTGAACAACGATCTGCACGCACCACTGGGTCAGAACAGACCGGAGCCCAAAAAGCGCTCCGGTCTTTTGACTCCTTTGCGCGTGATCGCCGGGGGCGCCGTTCTCGGCGTCGTCGGCTTCTCCGTCTATACGGCGCAAATGCCCTCGTCCTTGCGCAAGGAAGATCCTTCCGCCGTCGCAACGGCCCAAACCTCCGCCGAAAATCCTGATAAAATGGCTGAAGGCAGTCCCGATGCCACAAGCGGCGATAGCGGCCTGAGCCGCTCCGGCCCGCAGGCCGGCGCCAATGTGCGTGAAACGACCACTGCCGATGGCAATGTCGTCACGACATTTTCGCCGCGCCCGCGCGATGGTGAAGGCCCCGTCATGATCAATGCCGGACAACGCCGTCAGGAAGCACGCCTCGCGGGGTCCGGCGACAGCGATTTTCTCGAAACGACGGCCTTCGGTCGCCTTCCTGTCATCGCGTCCGATGGCACCAAGCCGAAAGATTACTATTCCCGCGCCTGGTCCGGCGCGCGCGGCACCCGCATTGCCATCGTCATCGGTGGACTGGGACTGAGCCAGACCGGCAGCCAGAAGGCCGTAAAAACCCTTCCGCCGGAAATTACGCTGGCCTTTGCTGCCAGCGGCAACAGCCTGTCGCGCTGGGTGCGCGAAGGCCGGTCAACCGGGCACGAAGTGCTGCTGCAAATTCCGATGGAACCGATCGATTACCCGGCTAATAACCCAGGACCGGACACGCTCCTCGTTTCACGACCCGCTGCGACAAACCTTGAATTCCTGCACAAATCCATGGGCCGCATGGACAGCTATGTCGGCGTTATGAGCTATATGGGCGGGCGTTTCATGACAGATGCCAAGGCTTTCGAGCCGGTGCTGCGCGACGTGGCAAAGCGCGGACTGATGTTCCTCGATGACGGATCGGCGGCCAGTTCGTTGAGCGGAAAGCTGTCCAAGACGCTCGGCGTGTCCCACGCCTTTGGTGATCTGCAGATCGACCAGCGCGTCGATAAGCAGGAAATTCTCAAGAAGCTTGATGAGCTGGAACGTATCGCCCGCAACAATGGCGGCACCGCCATCGGCGTCGGTTTCGCCTATGACGAGACCATTGAAGCGGTGGAGAAGTGGGCGCAGGAAGCAGAAGGTCGCGGCATCGAAATTGTCGGCGTCTCTTCGCTGGCGACCCCTTGAGAAAGCCGCTTTTGGTCATGCGAGCGTTGCGGAAGGCTCGTAAGGCATGAAGCGCGTATAACGCAAGCAAGTGACATCGCCGCCGTAGCGCGGTTCAGAAGGGCTGAAAATGAGCAAGGACGGCAATAACAAGGTTCGGGCGGAAGATCTGCCCTATCGCCCCTGTGTCGGCATCATGGTGCTGAACGCCAAAGGTCTTGTCTGGGCCGGACGGCGCATCTCCGAAGGCAATAGCGAGTATGACGGCTCGCCGCAGCTTTGGCAGATGCCGCAGGGTGGCATTGACCCCGGCGAGGACCCGGAAACGGCATCACTGCGCGAGCTTTACGAAGAAACGGGCATGAAGAGCGTTTCGCTTCTGGCCGAAGCCAGCCGCTGGATCAATTACGATCTGCCGGAAAAGCTGATCGGCGTGGGCCTGAAAGGCAAGTATCGCGGCCAGACGCAGCGCTGGTTTGCCTATCGTTTCGAGGGTGACGAAAGCGAAATCGCCATCAACCCGCCCCCCGGCGGTCATACGGCTGAGTTCGACGCCTGGGAATGGAAGCCCATGACGGATCTTCCCGAACTGATCGTGCCCTTCAAGCGCAAGGTCTATGAAGAGGTTGTCGCCGAGTTCGCCCATCTGGCCGGTCACTGAAACCGACAGGACAGGCTGAAAGCGTCAATCGAGGCTGGGCGGCTCAACCGGCGAGCAGATCTCGATCAGATACCCGTTGGGGTCCGACACGTAGGCCGTCGTCTGACCCCACGCCTCAAGGCGCGGCGGCTGAACGGGCGTTGCACCGGCGGCCACGGCCTTGGCAAAATCGGCAGCGACATCCTGCGTCTCAAAGGCGAGTTCGAACACCGGGCGCTTCATATCCGGGGCCTGCGGCTCCTTGCCCAGAAGGTTCATCAGCGCGATGGACGAAAAGGCAAGTTTGGTCTCGCCCGTTACGAGTTCACCGTAATCGCCGCTTTCATGCACAAAGCCCTGCGCAAAGCCAAATGCCTTCGAAAAGAAGGCAATGGTGGCGCGAACGTCCTGAACATAAAGGATGGTGTAGCGAAAAATCATGGCGTCTCCTCCTGCCTGTCAGTCTACTGCGGCATTCTAGCACCGCACTTGATAACGGTCTTGCGGAATCCAGACACGAAAAAGCCGCCCGCAAACGTGTCACGGACGGCTTGAAAGGAAAGGCTTGAAACCTCAGTCGGCTTCCGCTTCGTCAGCCGAGCCTGCGTTGAGCTGGCCGTACTTTTCCTCGCCAATCTTGTTGAGCAGTTCAAGCTGCGTCTCAAGAAAATCGATGTGACCTTCCTCGTCGATCAACAGCTCCTCGAACAGCTTCATGGTGACGTAGTCGCCTGCCTGATAGCAGATATCACGCGACTGCTTGTAGGAGGTGCGGGCGTCATATTCGCCAGCCAGATCCGCTTCCAGCACTTCCTTGACATTCTGGCCGATGCGCAGCGCGCCAACCTTCTGCAGGTTCGGATGACCTTCCAGGAAAATGATGCGCGCCACCAACTTGTCGGCATGCTGCATTTCTTCGATGGATTCGGCACGTTCCTTCTTGGCAAGCTTGGTATAGCCCCAATCTTCCAGAAGGCGATAATGCAGCCAGTACTGGTTGACTGCCCCAAGTTCGAGAAAAAGGGCCTCGTTAAGCCGCTCGATGACCTGCTTGTCGCCTTTCACTGTCCGCTCTCCTGCGTTCTTCATGGAATTCTTTGAGACGGGACAGGAAATCGCAAACCTCAGCCTCGGTCGACTGGCGACGACGGTGATATTCCTCCGTCGTGGAAATGATCAGATCGACAACGGTTGGGAAACAACCACAGCAGCGCCCGCGCTTCGACATCGCGTGATAGACCTTGCCCGGAACAATCAATTGCCAACAGTCTTCATCGAGGAGCTCGTTGATGACCTCCTTGATGTCCTTGTCCGTAATGAAATTGCAACTGCAAACCAGCATGTCGGTTCGGTCCGTCAAACTTGATGTTCACTCTCCTCTTTCATGCTAAAGGCGAGAGTGAATGTCAAGATATTTTCAGCACCCCAGAAGCGTTAGCCTTGTTCGGTCTTTTCACTCGAAAACCGACGATGGAATGCCTATATGTGCCGAAGCTCGCATGATTTGCCTGAACGGAAGTATCGATGGCCCGCATTGACCAGACTGAAGATTGGCGCGACCGCCACGCACCGACCATCAGTGCCTTCGAGTCGCTGGCCATTGAGGCCTATGGCCAACTGCCTGAAGATTTCCGCGCGCTGACGACCGATCTGATCATCGAGGTTTCCGATTTTCCAAGCGACGACGTGTTCGAGGACATGGCGCTGGAAACACCCTTCGACCTGCTGGGCCTGTTCGAAGGGCGCGGCATTTCAGAACGGTTCACGATGGAAACCGGCGAGTTTCCCAATCGCATCACGCTCTATCGTCGCCCGATCCTCGATTATTGGGCCGAGAATGAGGAAACGCTGGGCGATATCATCACCCACGTTCTCATTCATGAGATCGGCCACCATTTCGGCCTTTCGGACGACGACATGGAGCGTATCGAGGAAGGCGTGGAAGACGAATAGCCTTCCCCTCCGGTCACTGCTCGCCGAGCTTCATGTCCGGGTGATAGTCCTTGCCTTCGACTTCCTTGGTCACAGCCTGACCGCAGTGCATGACACCATCCGCCGCGTTGAAGGCATAGGACGGCGATCCATGCAGCGACCAGCCCTTGTTGAGGGCATCGGTCACCCGATGGCAGAATTTCGCATCATCCGGCCCGGTCAAAAAGCGATAGAGTTTCATTCTGGCATCCTTCTTTTCGCGACAAGCTGGGCCTTGGTCACAAGCCGTTTGGCCTGTTCAAGGTGAAGTCGCTCCACCATGTGCCCGTCGACAGTCAGAACATTGAGGTTCGCGGCGGCCGGATCGGCAAAGGCCGCAACGATGGCTTCGGCTTCGGCAATATCGCCGGCCGCCGGTGCAAAAGCCTGATTGGCGGCCGCGATTTGCGCCGGGTGGATCAGCATCTTGCCGTCAAAACCCATGAGGCGACCCTGCTCGCACTCCGCTGCATAGGCTTCGAGATCCTTGAAATCGTTGGAGACGCTATCAATGACCTCGACACCATAGGCACGGCCCGCCAGAACCACCTGCATCAGCCAGGGCACCAGATAGGTGCGCCCCGGCGCCATCGGCACGCCGGTATCCTTGCGCAGGTCATTCAGCCCCACCACGAAACAGGAAAGCCGCGCCCCGTCGCTACGCCCCAGCCGGGCAATCGCCCCGGCATTCAAAACACCGCGCGGTGTTTCCATCATCGCCCAGACCTTGAGACTGTCGGGCGCACCCGCTTCCTCCAGAAGATCGAAAACCGCCAGCACATCATCCGGCTCATCCACTTTGGGAATGAGAACCGCATCCGGCTGCAGCGCGATGACGCAAGCCATGTCATCAGCACCGAACGCGCTCGAAAGGGCGTTGATGCGGATCACCATTTCACGGCCCTCAAGCCGCCCCGCCGCGAAGAAGGCTGACAGGTTTTCGCGAGCCTGCGCCTTCATTTCCGGCGCAACGGAATCCTCAAGGTCGAAAATCACACCGTCGCAATCGAGACCCCGCGCTTTTTCAAGGGCGCGCAGGTTGATCGCGGGAACGGACAGGATGGAACGGCGCAGGCGCACGCTATAGGTCTTGGTGTCGGTCATGGAGAAGGTTTTGCCAAGCTTTGTGGCAGCGTGCAAGCGCCACCTGTCTTCACGTCTGTTGCAGGACTGCACGCCAAATTGATCGACAGGCACCCTTGCGAAGCGCGGGCCGCAAGCCCACATTGGTCATTGTGAAAGGATCACCACTGATGAACACGCTTCGCACCTTGCTTTTCGGCCTTCTCGGCATTGCCATCATTGCCGGAACCATGCTGTTCACGGCCTCGCTTTTCGTCGTCTTCGCAGGCGTTGCGGCGCTCAGCCTCATCGCCCGGGCATTTTTGCCCGCGCCGAAGCAGGCCCCGGCCTATGCCCGCGCCCGCAAGAACGGCGAGATGCGCGTCTGGAACGACGGTCGCGGTACGATCATCGACCTCTAAAGGTCGAGCCCTTGACGGAATTAAACGGCGCTCCGTGAAAGGATCGTACCGTTTCCCTCAGATTCGACTTCTCAAACCCGCTGAATTGCACTATTTGCAGGGCGAAACGGCGGTTTTGCGCAAGGCAGCGATTGTTGCCGGCATCCCCCGAATGGCTTTGCAATTTTTGAGGACGGCGGCAGCGTTCACGACCGGATTTTCGCTCGGAACCGATTGCTGCAGGAGGATTTGAATGGACAAGTTCGTCAAGCTCACGGGCGTTGCCGCCCCGATGCCGGTCGTCAACATCGACACCGACATGATCATCCCGAAGGACTACCTGAAGACCATCAAACGCACAGGTCTCGGTACGGGTCTTTTTGCTGAAGCCCGTTATCTCGATGACGGTTCCGCCAACCCGGATTTCGTGCTGAACAAGCCCGCCTACCAGAACGCCTCGATCCTGATCGCGGGTGATAACTTCGGTTGCGGCTCGTCGCGCGAACATGCCCCGTGGGCGCTGCTCGACTACGGCATCCGCTGCGTGATCTCCACCAGCTTCGCCGACATCTTCTACAACAACTGCTTCAAGAACGGCGTTCTGCCGATCGTCGTCAGCCCCGACGAACTGGAAAAGCTGATGGACGACGCCTCGCGCGGCGCCAATGCCATTCTGACGGTTGACCTTGAAAGCCAGCAGATCACCGGCCCGGATGGCGGCTCGATCAGCTTCGAAATCGACGAATTCCGTCGCCACTGCCTGCTGAACGGCCTTGATGATATCGGCCTGACACTGGAAAAGGCCGGTTCGATCGAAACCTTCGAAAAGACCCGCGAAACCGTTCGTCCCTGGGCGTAACGGAAAAGCGCGGCGGACCAACCTGCCGCCTGTGCTTCGCGACCATGAAAAAGGCCAGACGCTCTTTCGAACGGCTGGCCTTTTGGATTCTTAATCCCGCCTGAAATCAGGGGGCTTCAGCCTTGGCAATATCAGCCACGAAGCGGTCTGCCGACTTCTTCGGGAACTTCAGGGCCTTGACCTTGTCCAGGTTGGCCGGAACGCCATCACCCACAACGATCAGGCCGACCATGCCGAGACCAAGATGGGGAACGCACTTGACCGGGTAGGCACCGGGAACCGTGAGCGTCACCTTGACCTGCTCATTGAGCTTGCCCTTGAACTCTTCAGCGCCTTCCGGAAGACCTTCCTTCACGGCGTCGACCTGATGGCCCTTGTCGGTCGGAACGAAGGTGACGGTATCACCCGGAGCAACACGCAGGAAGGACGGTTCGAAAACCATGGCTTCGCCGTCGGTGCCCTTGTTGAGCATCTTGATTTCATGGTCGGCGGCAAATGCCGGGGCGGCCACGCATGCCAGAAGCGCCGCTGCGGCAAGCGGCTTAGCAATTGCTTTGATCATTCTCGTTCTCCATTTTGACAACCGGGCGCGAACTTGCCCTTCCGCCGGTTGCTTCACACCTGCTTAAATCTGAATAGCACATCGTCAAAAAGATGACATTACGCCACATGTCGCAAAGAATGCCGAAAATCGCGATTTCTTTCCGATAGATGGGCCTGCGAACCATGCGCAACGCCGACACCGCATCGCTTTGTAAGCAAACCTGAACCTTGCCTTTCGCCCGCCAGCCGGCCGAAACGGCGCGGAATCGCCCTTTTCCCGTACCGCAACGCCTTTTGTCGTCCTTGTGCTGAACGTTCACCGGCGCTAAAACCCACGCAAAATTCTCAAGGAGATCAAGTCATGACCACCCGTTCTCTTTTCCTGCTGCCCGGTGACGGCATCGGCGTCGAAACCATGGCCGAAGTCCGCAAGATCATCGCCTGGATGAATGAAGCCAAGGGCGCAGGCTTCGTTACCGATGAAGGCCTCGTTGGCGGCTCGGCTTACGATGCCCATGGCTCGTCGATCTCCGACGCCGATATGGACAAGGCTATGGCCTCTGACGCCGTTCTGTTCGGCGCTGTGGGCGGCCCGAAGTGGGACAGCGTTCCCTACGAAGTGCGTCCGGAAGCTGGCCTGCTGCGCCTGCGCAAGGATCTGGCGCTGTTTGCCAACCTGCGCCCCGCCATCTGCTACCCGGCGCTCGCCGAAGCCTCCTCGCTCAAGCCTGAGCTGGTTCAGGGCCTCGATATCCTGATCGTGCGCGAACTGACCGGCGGCGTCTATTTCGGCGAACCGAAGACCATCACCGACATCGGCAACGGCCAGAAGCGCGCCATCGACACGCAGGTCTATGACACCTACGAAATCGAACGTATCGCCGCCGTCGCCTTCGAACTGGCCCGCACGCGCAAGAACGCCGTCTGCTCGATGGAAAAGCGCAATGTCATGAAGTCCGGCGTGTTGTGGAACGAAGTCGTGACCGCAACCCACAAGGCACGCTACTCGGATGTGCAGCTCTCGCACATGTTGGCCGATGCCGGCGGCATGCAGCTCGTGCGCCAGCCGAAGCAGTTCGACGTGATTGTCACCGACAACCTGTTTGGCGACATGCTGTCGGATATCGCCTCCATGCTCACGGGTTCGCTCGGCATGCTGCCGTCTGCCTCGCTTGGCGCGCCGGACCCGGTGACCGGCAAGCGCAAGGCCATGTATGAGCCCGTCCACGGCTCCGCGCCTGACATTGCCGGTCAGGGCATTGCCAATCCGATCGCCATGATCGCCTCCTTCGCCATGTGCCTGCGCTACTCGTTCAACATGGTCGAAGATGCAGACAATCTCGAAAAGGCCATCGCGAACGTGCTCGAAAAGGGCATCCGCACCGGCGACATCATGGCCGCCGGTTGCCAGAAGGTTGGCACCGTCGAAATGGGCGACGCCATCCTTGCCGAGTTCAAGGCCCTCTCGGCCTGATCAAACCGCCCTGCCATTCAAAACCCCGTCTGCCAGTGCAGGCGGGGTTTTTCTGTGACGACCATTTGCATTGAGCGAAAAAGCCTTATCTGGAGGATACATCCACCAGAAGAAGGCCTCTTCATGCAGCCGCAAGAGCACGATCCGAAATCCGACAGCATCACGCCACCTCGCATCCGCATCGCGGCCCTGCTCGTCGGGATTTCACTGCCGCTCGCGGCCCTGCTCGCCCTTGATCCTCTCGCGCCTGGCCTCGTCGCCAACCTGCCGAAACCCCTCACCGATCTCGCAGCCTGGACCACGGATGCGGTCCAGCTCAAACCCATTCTGGCGGGTCTCGGGACCGCAGCGCTTATCGCTGCCCTCGTAAAGTCGCGCCGGACACTGGAAACGATCCTCTACGCCGCGGCAACAACCCTCGTGGCAAGCGGCATCACCCATGTTCTGAAACAGATCTTCGGACGCGCCCGGCCGACGCTTTTCGAGACGCAAGGCCTCTACGGTCGCAATCCCTTTTCCGGCCAGTTTGATTTCGAAAGCTTCCCGTCAGGCCATGCCACGCATGCGGCAGCCCTCTTTGCGGCCCTTGCCTTCGCCTTCCCCCGCTTTCGCTATGGCTTTGCTCTGCTGGCGCTCTGGTTTGCCGCAACCCGCGTCATGTTGGGCGTCCACTATCCAAGCGACGTTACGGCGGGCCTGATGATCGGCACGCTCACGGCTGCAATGATTGCGCGCCCGTTCGCCCGCTTCGGAAAACGCTTCCACAAATGAAAAACCCGGCGCTCTTGCAAGCGCCGGGCCTTTTGACGTTTCAGTTCTGTTCTTTCGATCAGACCGAGATGTCGTTGTTCTTGGTTTCCTTGAGGAAGATCATGCCGATGATGAAGGTCACGCTGGCGATGATCACCGGGTACCACAGGCCGTAGTAGATATCACCCTTGGCGGCGCTCATTGCGAAGGCCGTTGCCGGGAGAAGACCACCGAACCAGCCGTTACCGATGTGGTAGGGCAGGGACATACCGGTGTAGCGGATACGGGTCGGGAACATTTCGACAAGCAGAGCGGCGATCGGGCCGTAGACCATCGTCACGAGGATGACGAGGACGACGAGGATACCGATCATCGGAACCCACTTGATGTTGGCATGGTCAGCGTACATGGCGAAGGCGCCTGCACCCTTGATCGTGTAGACCGACATCGAGGTCTGACCAGCGGCCTGTTCAGCCGTCAGCAGCTTGCCTTCGATGAGTTCTTCAGTCGGAACAATGGTCTTTTCACCAGCGCGGATGGCCGCACCGTCAAGGTTCAGTTCCGGGTTAGCCGCGATGAAGGCATCGAGCTTGGTGTCCGGAACCTTGATTTCGCCGCGCTTCAGCGGGTAGCCGTTCGTCTGGAGGGCCAGGTTCGCGCCCTTTTCGAAGGCACCAGCCTTGGCCTTGGCGTCAGCGTCCGTGGCAGCATAGCCCTGAACAACCGTCTCACCGATCTTGACCGTGGCAGCCTGACCAGCCGGGCCTGCGACAACGTCATAGGGAACCGAGTTCTTGGTGAGGAAGGCCGTGGCAACGTCGCACGAGGTCGTGAACTTGGCAGTGCCCGTCGGGTTGAACTGGAAGTTGCAGTCCTTCGGGTCAGCCGTAACCGTTGCGCGGATCGTAGCCTGAGCCTGAGCGAGTGCCGGGTTGGCAGTCCAGGTCAGAGCCTTGAAGAGCGGGAAGTAGCTGACAGCAGCGAGAAGCAGGCCAGCCATGATGATCGGCTTACGGCCAATCTTGTCCGAGAGCCAGCCGAAGACCACGAAGAACATCGTGCCGATGGCGAGCGATGCAGCAACCGCAAGGTTGGCATCCTGTGCCGGGATCTTCAGAACGTTCTGCAGGAAGAACAGGGCGTAGAACTGACCCGTGTACCACACCACAGCCTGACCGGCAGCAGCGCCGAACAGAGCGAGAAGAGCGATCTTGGCATTCTTCCACTGACCAAAGGCTTCAGAAATCGGAGCCTTGGACTGCTTGCCTTCTTCCTTCATCTTCTTGAACGCCGGGGATTCGCTCATCGTCATACGGATGACGACGGAAACAGCCAGCAGGACAACAGAGACGAGGAACGGAATACGCCAGCCCCAGTCAGCGAAGGCCACCGGGCCCATAGTGTTCTGGATACCCAGGATGACGAGCAGCGAAAGGAACAGGCCGAGCGTAGCCGTCGTCTGGATCCACGCGGTGTAGAAACCGCGACGGCCATCGGGAGCATGTTCAGCCACGTAGGTCGCAGCACCGCCGTATTCACCGCCAAGTGCAAGACCCTGCAGCATGCGCAGCGCGATCAGGATGATCGGAGCAGCGATACCGATGGTCTGCGAGCTGGGCAGAAGACCGACGAGGAACGTCGACGCACCCATGATCAGGATGGTGACGAGGAAGGTGTACTTGCGGCCGACGAGGTCGCCGAGACGACCGAACACGAGAGCGCCGAACGGACGCACCAGGAAGCCTGCAGCGAAGGCGAGCAGGGTAAAGATGTTACGGGTCGCTTCCGGATACTGCGAGAAGAAGTGCGAACCGATGTAGAGAGCGAGAGAACCGTAAAGATAGAAATCGTACCATTCGAAAACGGTGCCGAGCGAAGATGCAAAGATAACCTTGCGCTCTTCGGAAGTCATGCGCGCGGGCTTGCCCGCTGCCGTGGCGACATCTGCCATTGATTATTCCTCCAAAAAATCCCCAAAGCGCATCCTGACCCTGGTTCCTCCTCCTGGGTGGCTCCAAGACGAGCTTGGATGCGCTTGACTTTACATTGACAGAAGTTGCACTGCAGCGCAGCAGTTCTTTGGGTGTATGACTTTAGTATTGTGTTAACGAGCAAATTGTCGCAGCCTGCGCGCAGCATTTTTGCCAGCAAGATCAACGGGAAACACGGGCCTCTCGGCCTTTGACCTAACGAAAAGGACAAATTGGATGACACGGATTGCCGCGATTTCGGGGAGCTTGCGCAAGGATTCTCTCAACAGCGCACTGCTCAGGGCCTGCGCCGGGGCCAGCCCGGATGGCGTTGAGGTGGTGACCGGCTCGATTCGCGGCGTGCCACTTTACGACGGCGATCTGGAAGCTTCCGAAGGCCTGCCGGAGGCCGTCGTCACCCTGAAGGCGCTGGTTGCCGAAGCCGATGGTCTTCTGATTGTCACGCCGGAATATAACAACTCCCTTCCCGGTGTCCTCAAGAACGCCATCGACTGGATGAGCCGTGGCGGCGACATGAAAGCCGTGTTCGGTGATAAGCCGGTGGCCGTTATCGGTGCGTCTCCGGGTGGTTTCGGCACGGTTCTGGCACAAACGGCCTGGCTTCCCGTGATCAAGGCGTTGGGAGCCTCGCCGTGGACCGGCGGACGTTTGATGGTCTCGCGCGCGAATACGCTCTTCGATGCCGAGGGAAATCTCATCGATGAGAAGACCAGAACGGAGATTAAGGGCTTCATGGCGGGCTTCGCCGCCTTTGCCGGACGCGAGCGCGGCAAATAGACCGAAAGCACCGCGCCGCGCCCCGAATTGCTTGACTCCCAAGGAAAATAACGTAAGAGCAACGGCGAACAGGGAAACTGCAATGCTTTGCAACGACATCCAGATCGCTGAGCATTCTTCTCCGGCACATGATGCCGGATGCTTCGCTGTTTCAATTTTCAGCACAACCAAGGCCAAAACGACGACGAAAACCGTCTGACGTCTCTGGCCCGCCGCTCTCTCCCCGGCACGGCTGGGGACAGGAAGATTGACGCCGTTTCGGTCGTCGCTTCCCCCCTCACCGGATACGAGGAGAGAAGAGAAAGAGAGCTTGATCATGGGTTTCAAAGTTGCAGTTGCGGGCGCGACCGGGAATGTCGGCCGTGAAATGCTGGCCATTCTGTCGGAACGCGGCTTTCCCGCTTCGGAAGTCGTCGCACTCGCCTCGGCCCGTTCGCAGGGTACCGAAGTGTCCTTCGGCGATAAGACGCTGAAGGTCCAGAACCTTGAAAATTATGACTTTTCCGACACCGATATCTGCCTGATGTCGGCTGGCGGCACCGTTTCGCAGAAGTGGTCGCCGAAGATTGGCGCGCAGGGTTGTGTTGTGATCGACAACTCCTCGGCATGGCGTTACGACGCCGACGTTCCGTTGATTGTTCCGGAAGTAAACCCGGACGCGGTGGCCGGCTTCACCAAGCGCAACATCATTGCCAATCCGAACTGCTCGACCGCCCAGCTCGTCGTCGCGCTGAAGCCGCTCCATGATGTCGCGACCATCAAGCGCGTTGTCGTGTCCACCTACCAGTCCGTTTCCGGCGCTGGCAAGGAAGGCATGGACGAGTTGTTCTCGCAGACCCGCGCCGTTTTCGTGGCCGATCCGATCGAGAACAAGAAGTTCACCAAGCGCATTGCCTTCAACGTCATCCCGCACATCGACGTGTTCATGGAAGACGGCTACACGAAGGAAGAGTGGAAGGTTCTCGCCGAGACCAAGAAGATGCTCGATCCGAAGATCAAGGTGACCTGCACCGCCGTTCGCGTGCCGGTGTTCATCGGTCACTCGGAATCGGTCAACATCGAGTTCGAAAAGGAAATCACCGCCGATCAGGCCCGTGATATCCTGCGCGAAGCTCCGGGCTGCCTGGTCATCGACAAGCATGAAAACGGCGGTTACATCACCCCGGTTGAATGCGCTGGCGAAGACGCCACCTACATCTCGCGCATCCGCGAAGATGCGACGGTGGAAAATGGCCTGAACCTCTGGGTCGTTTCCGACAACCTGCGCAAGGGCGCGGCCTTGAACGCCGTGCAGATTGCCGAGCTTCTCATCAACCGTGGCCTGATCAAGCCGAAGGCTGCCTGATAACGCGAAAAATTCAGCAGGGCCGGAGCGGATCAAACCGCTTCGGCCTTGACTTGTTTCGGCCCCGCACCGCTTCATGGTTTCCGAATTGTTAAGCCGTTTTTTACGGCTTTCCAGTTAAGGAGAGAATCAAAGGAGCGCGCCGAACGTCTCACACAAGGGACGGCTGCGGAATCGACCTCCTCAATCTTGGGCAAAACACACGGGGTTTCCTTCATGCGCATGGGGATTTACGCGCTGGCCATGGCCGCGCTCACGACAATGGCAGCGCCGGCGGCAGCCGCAAGCTGCGGCAACAATTCCGCCGGCTTCACGGCATGGGTCGCAGCCTTCAAGCAGGAAGCCGCGGGCCGTGGTGTCCCGGCTTCCGTGATCGACAAGGCCTTCGCCAACGTCAACTACAACCAGCCGACGATCCGTGCTGACCGAGGCCAGCATTCCTTCAAGCTGTCCTTCGAGCAGTTCATGCAGAAGCGCGGCGGTCAGTCAATCATTTCGCGCGGCAAGAGCATGAAGGCGTCCAACGCCTCGCTCTTTGCCAGCATCGAGAAGCGTTACGGCGTTCCCGCCGGTCCGCTGATTGCCATCTGGGGCATGGAAACAGGTTTCGGCAGCTTCATGGGCAACGAGCATACGCTGTCCGCCGTCTCGACGCTGGCCTATGACTGCCGCCGCTCCGATTACTTTACGGACCAGCTCTACGCCGCCCTTCAGCTCGTCGGCAGCGGCTCGCTGAGCCCGAACGCCCGCGGCGCTGCCCATGGCGAAATCGGCCAGACGCAGTTCCTGCCGCGTAACGTCGTGCGCTTTGGCGCCGATGGCGACGGCAATGGTCGCATTGATCTCGTCGGCTCGCGCGCCGACGCCCTGGCCTCCACGGCAAACTTCCTGCGCGGCCATGGCTGGCGCGCCGGTGCCGGTTACCAGCCGGGTCAGCCGAACTTCGGCGCCTTGCAGGGCTGGAACGCCGCTCAGGTGTACCAGAAGGCGATTGCCTATATCGGCGCGGCCATCGACGGCCAATAAACCAGACCGTGCATAGAAACGAAAAGCCCCGGGAAACCGGGGCTTTTTGCATTTGAGGATCAGCTTTGCTTAGGGGTTGAGAGGCGGGCGAATAAAATCACCCGTATCGGCATCCATCACCCAAAGCTCGCCGGTCGAAATATCAAACCAGGCACCATGGATATGGACGCCACCACTGGCTTCGCGTTCCTTCACGAAGGGGAAGTCACGCAGATTGTTGATCGAGTTGCGGATCGAGACGCGCTCCAGCGCCCGCTGACGCTCGGCGGCAGTCAGCAGTGAACTGTTCTGGATCTGCTCGGCGGCGGGCTTCAGAAGCCCCATCCATTTGCCGATGAAGTCACCATCCGAAAGCGGATCGAAATTGGGCGACAGGGCGGCCTGGATACCACCGCAGCGGCCATGGCCCATGACGACGACATTGTCGACCTCAAGCACCTGAATGGCATATTCCACAGCCGCCGAAGTGGCGTGGTAATTACCATCCGGCTCATAGGGCGGAATCATGTTGGCGACGTTTCGCACGACGAACAACTCGCCGGGCGAACTGTTGAAAATGATCTCAGGCGCCGCGCGGGAGTCGCAACAGGCGATCAGAAGCGTGTGCGGCTTCTGTCCCTCGGATGCGAGCTGCCGGTAACGGTCGCTCTCGGAGATATAGCGACCGGCCATGAAGTTCCGGTAGCCGTTGAGGAGATAGTCGGGAAATCTGTGCATGATGCCAACGCATATATCCGCTGACCTTCATCGATCAAGCTTTTCTTGGAGAAAAACTTTCGCGTTGCAACATAAGCTTAAGAACGTTTCCGCACCGCCTGCAAAATCCGCCTGACTTGTACCATCGCCATGGGGCGAACGAGGCTGGAAGCATCGGCCGCCAGGGTCAGTTCATCGCCATCCTTGCGCGCCGTGCGCACGATCAGTTCGAAGACGCTGGCGGTCGCAATCTGAAGGGCGCGCTCATCATCAAGCCCCGACAACAGGCGGGAGGTCATCAGCGCCCCCAGAAGATCACCCAGCCCGTTGGGCGGGTTTCCAACCGCCCGGTGTTCGGCCAGAAGAACGTTTCGCCCGGCCACCAGAAGATTGCCGGTGCCCCCGTTCATCATCGAGAAGGCAGAGGTGACGAGAAGCTTCGGCAGGCCGAGTTCACCCGCGGCATCAATGATCTGCGCATTGCTTTCAAACGACCGCTGCGTGAGCCAGCCGAGTTCGAAGCGGTTGGGGGTCGCAAGGCTTGCCAGAGGCAGAAGATGATCACGAATGGCGATGGCCGTCGCTTCCGGCACATAAAGACCGCCGACATCACCCATCACCGGATCGCAGACATAAAGAAGATCGGGGTTCTTCGCCTTCATGGCAGCGATCAGGCGCGCAACGGCTGCCGGTTGAGCGCTGGAGCCGAAATAGCCTGTCAGCACCGCCTTGACCTCACCAAGCCGCGGCGAGGCAATGAGATCATCAATCACCTTGTCGAAAACCTCATCGGGAAACACCATGCGCGTCGAGGGACCGTGGCCGGGATGCCAGGGCATCACAACGGTCGGCAGCGACCAGACCGTATGGCCGAGCGTCTCCAGAGCGAAGACAGCGGCGCGATTTCCAACGGCACCGCGCACCACATGGCTCGATATGGCGAGAACGGTGCCGGATTGTTCTTCAGACATGGCGGGATTCCTGACAGATGAGGCGCCTTTTGTTTCGCTTTGAACGGCCCATGTCAACCGCTGGCCTTTTAGGACGCATTTTTGGGATTTTCAGACGAAAAATCGTAATTCGACGATAAAAAAGACGGAAAAACCGGAGATTTTGACCCAATTTCGCACTAGTTTTACATTTTTCTGGCGATTTCTACATGATTCGACAAGAAATGAGGGCCAATCTGGCTCGAACCGAACGGTAGCCATTGGGAGGCAGGAATGGGCGTTGCGGATATCTCCAAGCGAGATGTGAAGATCGAGGAGGCGCAAAAGCAGGCAAGCGCCGGCAAAGCGGCATGGCTGGACCTGGCGCTTCTGTTTGGTCGCGCCAGCAGCGATGACATCGCCGCCTATTCCACGCAGATGCTGGTTGCAAGCGCGGTTCACGCCGCTCGCGAACTGGCGGCCTGGAAAAAGACGGAGCCGCGCATTTCAATCGGCCGGGTTCCGGGCATCGAACTCAACGGCACGCCGCTGACGGTGGTTTCCATCGTCACCCGCAACATGCCGTTCCTTTATGATTCCGTGATGGGCGAAATCGCCGCCCAGAGCCGTGACGTGCATCTGGCCGTCCATCCCATTCTGATTGAGGATGGCAAGGGCTACAGCCTCTTCACGCCGGGTGACGAGAAGACGGACCAACAGATCAGCCACATTCAGGTGCATCTGACCGGCATCAGTGAAAGCCGCGCCGTTGAACTGACCGAACACCTAACGGTCGTCCTCTCGCAGGTCGATCTTGCCTGCCGGGACTGGAGAGCGATGCTCACCCTGCTCGACAAGGCCATGGACGAACTGGCAGCGAAGAAGGCGGGCGAAAACGCCGCCGAGCGCGATGAGGCGATTGCCTTCCTCGACTGGCTGCGCAACGACAACTTCACCTTCCTCGGCATGCGAGAATATGTCTATTCCGGCAAGGGCGAAAGCGCCCGTTTCGACCGCGGCGACACGGAAGGTCTCGGCATTCTCTCCGATCCCGATGTGCTGATCCTGCGACGCGGCAAGGATGCCGTCATGACCACGCCGGAAATCCTCGATTTTCTGGAAGGACCGGATTATCTCATCGTCACCAAGGCGAATGTGAAATCTGTGGTCCACCGCCGCGCCTATATGGATTACATCGGCGTGAAGCGCTTCGATGCCAACGGCAATGTCATTGGCGAACTGCGCATCACCGGGCTTTTCACCTCGACGGCCTATACCCGCTCTGTTGCCAATATTCCGCTTCTGCGCCGCAAGGTCGCCAAGGTGGCCGAACGCTTCGGTTTCGACGAGCGCAGCCACTCCGGTCGTCGCCTGCAGAACACGCTGGAATCCTACCCGCGCGATGATCTGTTCCAGATCGACGTCGATCTCCTCACCAATTTCTGCGAGCAGATCAACGATCTGGCCGAGCGGCCCCGCGTGCGGGTTCTGCCGCGTGCCGATCGCTTCGACCGCTTCGTGTCGCTCATCGTCTTCGTGCCGCGTGAGGATTACAATTCCGTCGTGCGCGAAAAGATCGGAGCCTATCTGGCCGCCGTGTATGATGGCCACGTCTCCGCCTATTACCCCGCCTTCCCGGAAGGTGGCGTGGCTCGCGTCCATGTCATCATCGGACGCCGCAATGGCCGGACACCGGATATCAGCCAGGCCCGCCTTGAAGACGCCGTGCGCCGTCTTGTGGCACGCTGGAGCGACCGCCTGGCCGCCCTTGCCGGCCCCTTTGCGCCGCGCCTTTCCGTCAGCCAGGCTTTCGAGGAGGCTTTTGCCCCGGAAGATGCCTTCGCTGACATGCCCCTCATCGAGGGCGCGCTGAGCGACCACACGCCGCACATTGCCTTCCATTATCGCTACGAGCCGGAAGGTCGTGTTCTCAGCCTCAAGATCTTCTCGCCCGAACAGCAGATCCCGCTGTCGCGCCGTGTCCCGCTGCTGGAAAATCTCGGTTTCCGTGTCATCAGCGAGCGGACCTTCGATGTGGAAGTGGAAAAGGGCGACCGGCGCGATCTTGTCATCCTCCATGACATGGAGCTTGAACCCGAAAGCGGACAGGAGCTGGACCTGCAGAAGCAGCGCCGGGTGCTCGAAGATGCCTTCATCGCCGCCTATTGCGGCCTCATCGATAATGATCCCTATAACCGTCTGGTGCTGAAGGCCGGGCTGACGGCGCGCGAAACCGCAGTCCTGCGCGCCTATGCCCGCTACCTGCGCCAGACCGGCATTATCTATTCACCCCACCACATTGCCGAAACGCTGGTGCGTTACCCGGTGATCAGCACGGCGCTTTTCGCCCTCTTCTCCGACAGTTTCGACCCGTCGATCTCCGAGAAGGAACGTCCGGCGCGTCTGGTCGCCCATCGACAGGCGATCGGCGAAGGCCTTGCCGCCGTGCCAACACTCGATGACGACCGCATCCTGCGGCGCATGAAGAACGCCATCGATGCCACGCTGCGTACCAATTACTTCCAGAAGGATGCCAACGGCCATCCGCCCGCCATGCTGGCCATCAAGTTCGATCCGAAGCTTCTGAGCGATCTGCCCGAACCGCGCCCGTTCCGCGAAATCTTCGTCTACGGCACGGAGGTGGAAGGTGTTCACCTGCGCTTCGGCAAAGTCGCGCGCGGCGGACTGCGCTGGTCGGACCGCGCCCAGGATTACCGCACGGAAGTGCTCGGCCTCGTCAAGGCACAGCAGGTCAAGAATGCCGTGATCGTGCCCGTTGGTGCCAAGGGGGGCTTCTTCCCGAAGAACCTGCCGGTCGGCGGAAATCGCGATGAGGTCTTCAACGCGGGCAAGCAGGCCTACATGACCTATATCCGCACAATGTTGTCGATCACCGACAACATTGAGGGCGGCAAGGTCATTGCCCCTGCCGATACCGTACGCCTTGATGGTGATGATCCCTATTTCGTCGTGGCCGCCGACAAGGGCACGGCCACCTTCTCCGACACGGCCAACGGTCTCGCTCAGGCCGCAGGCTTCTGGCTTGATGATGCCTTCGCTTCCGGCGGTTCGGCAGGCTACGACCACAAGAAAATGGGCATTACCGCCCGCGGCGCATGGGAAACGGTCAAGCGCCATTTCCGTGAAATGGACATCGACATCCAGACGACGCCCTTCACGGTGGCCGGCGTCGGCGATATGTCGGGCGACGTGTTCGGCAACGGCATGCTGCTCTCGAAGGCGATCCGTCTCGTCGCCGCCTTCGATCACCGCGACATCTTCATCGATCCCGATCCGGATACCGCCCGCTCCTTTGCTGAACGCGAACGGCTGTTCGCCCTGCCGCGCTCCAGCTGGCAGGACTATGACAAGTCCACGCTTTCGCCCGGCGCGATGATCATCTCGCGGGCTGAAAAGTCCGTGACGCTGACGCCTGAAGCCGCCGCCGTCATCGGCATGGACAAGACGGAGGCAACGCCGTTCGAAATCATGACGGCCATACTGAAAGCGCCGGTCGATCTTCTGTGGTTCGGCGGCATCGGCACCTATATCAAGGCCCCGGAAGAAACCGATGCCGAGGTGGGCGACCGCGCCAATGATGCCATCCGTATTGCCGCAGCGGACGTTCGCGCCAAGGTCGTCGGCGAAGGGGCCAACCTCGGTGTAACGCAGAAGGGCCGCATTGCCTTCGGTCTCAAGGGCGGGCGCATCAATTCCGACGCGATCGACAACTCGGCAGGCGTAAATTCCTCCGACGTCGAGGTCAACATCAAGATTGCCCTTGCCACCGCCATGCGCGAAGGCAGGCTGACGCGGGAAGCGCGCAACAAGCTGCTTGTCTCCATGACCGATGAGGTCGGGCATCTGGTGCTGCGCAACAACTACCTGCAGGGCCTCGCCATCTCGCTCACGGAACGGCAGGGCGTCGCCAATGGTGAAACGCTGGCCCGCCTCATGGATGTGCTGGAAGCGGCAGGCGACCTCAACCGCAAGGTTGAGAACCTGCCATCTGCCGCCGTCATGACCGAGCGCTATACCGCCGGCAAGCCGCTCAGCCGCCCGGAAATCGGCGTGCTTCTCTCCTATGCCAAGATCACGCTCTCCGAGGCACTGGTGGCGAGCACGCTTCCCGATGACCCGTGGTTTGGCCAGACTCTGGCCCACTACTTCCCGGCCCGTATGCGCAAGACCTACGCAGGCGATATTGAAACCCACCCGCTGCGCCGTGAAATCATCGCCACCATCCTCGCCAACGAGGTGATCAACCGGGGTGGCCCGGGCTTTGCCCAGGCGATGAGCGATGCAACGAGCGCTTCGGCCGCCGATGTGGTTAGGGCCGCCGTTCTCGTGCGCGAAGGCTTCGAACTGGACCGCCTTTGGGCCGCCGTCGATGCGCTGGATGGCAAGCTTGCAGGCAGTGCACAGCTTGATCTCTACGCCGTCATCGAAACGCTTTACACCAACGCAACGCGTCTTCTCCTGAAGACTGGCATGGAAAAGGGTGATCTCGATGCCACCGCCAAAAAGATCGGCACCGCCCTACGCAAGCTGAAGCCCGCGCTGGTCAAGTCGATGCCGCCGCTCCTCGCCGCCGAGGTGGCAGACCGCCACACGGCTTTCGTCGAGGCCGGCGTACCGGAAGAACTGGCCGAGGAAATTGCCGCCCTGCCCGTTCTGTCGCTCACGCCGGAAATCATCGAGATTGCCGAACGCACCGATGCAGCCCTGATCAAGGTCATCGAAACCTATTTCGCGGTTTCGCAGACCTTCCGCATTGGCCGCCTGATCGAAAACGGTCGCCGCATCATCACGGCCGATCATTACGAAGCACTCGCCTTGACCCATGGTCTTGACCAGATCGCTGCGGCGCGACGCCTCATCGTCATGGCGGTTCTCGATCACCACGGCAAGGAACGCCAGCCGATGGAAACCTGGCACGCCTCAGACCGCGTCCGCGTCAATCGCGTCGCCGCTGAACTGGCCTCGCTGAGCGATAGCGGCGAAATCGGTCTCGCCAAGATCGCCGTGGCCGCGGGTATCTTGTCCGATCTGGCGGCGCAGCACCGGGGCGGCTGAAAGCCCTTCTGAAACGCAAAAAGGCCGGGGTTTTGCCCCGGCCTTTTTATTTTGAAATGATCGAAAATTTAATGGCGGAAGTGGCGCATGCCTGTAAAGACCATCGCCACGTTGTGGGCGTCGGCAGCATCGATCACTTCCTGGTCACGCATCGAGCCACCCGGCTGGATGACGGCGGTGGCACCGGCGGCAATGGCCGCCAGAAGACCGTCTGCGAAGGGATAGAAGGCTTCCGAAGCAACGGACGACCCCTTCGTCAGCGGCGTGGCCCAGCCATTGGCCTTGGCGGCGTCTTCCGCCTTCAGGGCGGCGATGCGGGCGGAATCAACGCGGCTCATCTGGCCCGCACCGATCCCGGCGGTCTGACCATCCTTCACATAGATAACGGCGTTGGACTTGACGTGCTTGGCGACCTTGAAGGCGAACTTCATGTCGATCCATTCCTGTTCCGTCGGGGCACGCTTCGTGACCACCTTGAGGTCGAGATCCTCGACCATGCCGTTGTCGCGGGTCTGGACGAGGAGGCCACCGGAAACGGTCTTCGCCGTCAGGCCCGGAACGCGCGGATCAGGCAGACCATTCGTCACCAGAAGGCGAAGGTTCGGCTTCTTGGCGATGATGGCCTTGGCCTCATCCGACACAGCCGGAGCGATGATCACTTCGGTGAAGAGCTTGACGATCTCTTCCGCCGTTTCGCTGTCGAGGAGCGAGTTCAGCGCGATAATGCCGCCAAAGGCCGAGGTGGAATCGCAGGCCAGCGCCCGGCGATAGGCATCCGCCAGCGTCGAGCCAACAGCCACACCGCAGGGGTTGGCATGCTTGATGATGGCGCAGGCCGGACCCTTTTCCGGCGGGAATTCGGCCACCAGTTCGAAGGCGGCATCGGTATCGTTGATGTTGTTGTAGGAAAGCTGCTTGCCCTGCAAAAGCGTCGCGTTCGAAACGCCCGGACGGTTTTCGCCGGTGACGTAGAAAGCGGCCTTCTGGTGCGGGTTTTCGCCGTAGCGCATCTCTTCCTTCAAGACGCCGCCAATGACGCGATGGCGCGGCGTATCGATCGAAAGGGCTTCTGCGAACCAGTTGGAGATCATGGCGTCATAGGCCGCCGTGCGGGCAAAGGCCTTGGCGGCCATGCGCTGACGGAAGGCATAGGCCGTCTGACCGGCATCGGACTTCAGGCTTTCCAGGAGTTCCGGATAATCGACCGGGTCGGTCAGCGTCACCACATAGGCATGGTTCTTGGCCGAAGCGCGGATCATGGCCGGACCGCCAATGTCGATGTTCTCGACGGTCGTCGGGTAGTCGCCGCCCGCCGCACGCACTTCCTCAAACGGGTAGAGGTTGATGACGGCGAGATCGATGCCTTCGATGCCATGTGCCTTCATGGCCGCCACATGCTCTTCGTCGTCACGAATGGCGAGGAAGCCGCCATGCACCGTGGGGTGCAGCGTCTTGACGCGACCGTCCATGATTTCCGGGAAGCCCGTGACCTCGGAAACGTCCGTGACGGCAATACCCGCCGCGGCAATCGCCTTGTGCGTGCCGCCGGTCGACAGAAGCTTCACGCCGAGATCGGCAAGGGCGCGGGCCAGTTCGACAATGCCCGTCTTGTCCGAAACGGACAACAGCGCGGTCTTGATCTTGACCTTGTCAGGGGCGGGAATTTTCTTGGAAACGACGGCCATGCTTCTGGCTCCCTCTCTACTCGAGCGGGGCGGCCGAGCGGTTTGGCCGCCTCAAGATGGCGGCGACGTAGCACAGGACCATGAGCAGGAAAAGTGCGAAGCCGTTTCTCATGGGGTATTGCGCCGAATATTCGGGCGGAAATGACAGGAAAAAGCTGCCGCCCTTGCCCGCACGCTTCACGCATCAGGATCGGCGCGTCAAAAACCAGTGCAGGTGAGGGCTGGAAGCGACGAAATATTCGACCTCGATCTGCTCGGAGGCGCGAATGCCGGAGGCATCGGCAAAGAACACGTCCTCGGCGATATGCGGTCTCTGGTCCGGGATGTGGAGATACCAGCTTTCCCCGTCCGGCGCACGCATCAGGATGGTTTCATCATCAACCTGAACAAGATCAATGGCCGGGTGAATGTGAAAGCGGGCAACCGCCGTCAGCCCCACACCGGCACCGGGCTGCTGGCTGGCCGGCAGCAGGCTGTCACGCCCGGTGATCCGCGCGCCGGTTGCGTCCATGGTGACTTCCCGCTCGTGCAGCAGGCCAAACTTGCCTGCATAGCCATTATGGCAGGCAACCGCCCGATCGCTCCCGTCGTCCAGATCCTTGCGTTGCATGCGCACCGCCGAAACGCCGCTGATCATGACCGGCCCGATCAATTCCGATTTCGACAGCCGGTTCGAAGACGTATCGGCAACCGTGACCGTGGAATGCGCCGCCGTAGAGCGGGCCAGTTGCTGGTAATTGCTGCCGGCAAAGCTTGGCGAACCCGAGTTGATGATGAAGCGGTTTCGCCCGGACGACATCTCAAACGAAAGACAGCCTGCATGGCCTGTGCGGGAAAGTTCCGGCGACAGCGGCAAGCCGGTATCGAAGATCACCGTTGTCTGGCCCGCCGAAAGCCGCTGGTAATGGGCATGGGGCAGGGCGCGGAAGGGTTGGCCGCCCGTCTCGTCATAGCGCAGCACCGACATCAGCTCATTGGCAAGCGTCGAGGTCGCCCCGTTGAAGAGGGCGAGGTCACCATCCTGATGGCGAAAGAAGCGTAACGCCGGATACATGCGGTCAATCGCGGCAATCAGCTTCTGCGGCACGTCATGACCCAGATTGATATAGGTCTGGCGGAGCGGCAGAAGGTCGAGCAACAGGTTAAGACCGGCGCGCGGATTGCGCGATACATGCGCGCCGTCCGGCAGAATCTGCCGTTCCAGCTCGATATCGAGCCGTTTTGACCCGCGTTTGACGACGGCCGGCGGTGTCGGCATGGCGATGGAGGCCATGGCAAGCGCGATGCGCACACGAAGGCGCGGTTCACCGTCCTCCACGGTGTCGGCAATCATCTCCAGAAAACGGATCTGATGGGCCAGCGACTTCATGAAGCGGCGATAGAAGGTGGCTTCCGCACCCTGAAGGATCACCGGGGAATGCGACAGCCATGCAATGATCCGGCTGGCGACCACATTGGGCTCCCAGGCGATGCCGCTGGGCCGCTTGCCATGCATGTTCAACCAATCAACGACGATGCTGCGAGCAAGCTGGCAGGCCGCATCGGTGCGAATGGCGCGGATATGGCGCAACCATCCAAACGAATGCAGACGAACGGCAAAATTCCGGGTCGGAAGCTCAAGCAGAAACGGCGAGACGCCATCCGTCACCAGCGCCCGCCCGGCCAGCAAGAATCGCCCCTGCAGGATTTCTTCGGCAACGAAGGAATCAACGGCCCGCAAATCGGTGGGCGCAACGAGAAGCCGGTCGGGAACCCGGCCTGCCGAGGGAATCAGACGCAGTCTTGCCCGCGCCAGAGAGAACCGCATGTTGCGGAGCGCCTGGCGCGCATAGAGACTGAAATGCCTTCGGCGGTCTGATTTCATGAATGCGTGCGAATCCCTTTGCGGTCGTCGCGCAAATCTATACGCGAACCGGCCTCAACCTATAATTCTAATAGTTAGGGATTGGATTCTACCAATTTCTCAAGAACGGCGGCAAAGAACCCGTCCATACCTGGGGAAAAGCCGTCCGCGACAGGCATCATATCCGGCGTGGTGCGCACTTCACCCTTTTGATTGATGGCAATTTCAAGCCCCGGCCAGTCGGCGGGCGAAACCGCGATTCGCGCAAGACCGGGCGTATCGCCCAGCACGCGGGCAATCAGTTCCTCGCCTTCCAGCGGGTCGAGCGAGCAGTTGCAGAAAACAACGCGCCCGCCGGGCCGAACCAGCGTCAGGGCGTGGCGAAGCAGCTTTTCCTGAAGCGCTGCCAGTTTCTCGATATCGTCCGGCCCCTTGGTCCACAGCACATCCGGGTGGCGGCGCGTCGTGCCGGTGGAAGAGCAGGGGGCATCCAGCAAAACGCCGTCATAAAGCTCGCTCGGCTGGAGATCGAGCAGGTTCGCGGCCAGTGACGTGGCCGACAGTTTCAAGCGGGCGAGATTGGTCTCAAGCCGCTTCAGGCGGCTCTTCGATTGCTCGACCGCCGTGACATCGGCACCGGCGAGCGCCAGCTGCGCCGTCTTGCCGCCCGGAGCCGCGCACAGATCCGCGATCCGCTTGCCCGTCAGATCACCCAAAAGCCGCGCCGGAATGGCAGCAGCGGCATCCTGCACCCACCATTCACCGTCTTCATAGCCTTCAAGGGCTGAAACCGAGCCATCAAAGGCGGCCAGACGAACACTTCCCGTTGGCAAGACAAGCCCGCCGAGGCGCGCCGCCCAGCCTTCGCGGTCCGATTTGACCGTCAGGTCGATAGCGGCCGGAATAAGCTGTGTCTCGGCAATGATCGCGGCACGCTCCGCACCATAGGCTTTCGCAAGGCGCTTCATGAACCATTCCGGCACCGGCGAAACGGAAGCGACGGAGTCCAGAAGCTCGGCCTTGTCGCGCACGAGGCGTCGCAAGACGGCGTTGACGAGACCGGCAAAGCGCTTGTTGCGCGGGTCACGATTGGCCTGCTCGACCGCGAGATCGACGGCGGAATGATCGGGAATATCAAGGTAGAGGATTTGCGCGGCAGCCACCGTCAGGACGTGGTGGAGGGCACGGGCACCGTCCGGCAACGGCGTGGAAACGAGCGATGCCAGCATGGCATCAATCCGCGGCAGGTGGCGCAGCGCGGAATTGAGAATGGCGCGCACAAGGCCACGGTCGGCCTCGCTGAGCGCCATATAGGCGGGATTACCCCCCGTCGCGTCAAGCATCCCGTCGAGCGGCGTCTTGCGATCAATCACCGCCGCCAGAAGCTTCGCCGCCGCCATGCGTGCCTCAAGACCGGGCTTCGGGGCAGGGGCATCTTGTTGGGGCTGCCGCTTCTCAGGCTTCTGTGAAGAGGAGGGACGGGAATAGCCGCGCTGCCGTTTATCGTTCAAGACCAGGGACCCTTGGGCGGATTGGAATTGTCGCGGCCCCAACCCGCCGAAGGAACGGACCGCGCTTTGCGCACCGCTCTATCAGCCGCAGGCGCTGGCGTCGAGCGTGGTGCGGGCTGAGACGCGAATTCACCGGCCATGTCTTGAAGAGCGGCAATGCGATTGCCCGTATCCGGATGCGTCGAGAAGAGATTGTCCATCTTCTGGCCGGAGAGCGGATTGATGATGAACATATGCGCGGTTGCCGGATTGCGTTCCGCATCATCGTTCGGAATCTGCTGCGCGTAACCGGCAATCTTGCCCAGCGCCGAAGCAAGCCACAGCGGGTGGCCGCAGATTTCCGCGCCGCGACGGTCGGCGGAATATTCGCGGGTACGGCTGATGGCCATCTGGACCAGCATCGCCGCAAACGGTGCGACGATCATCGCCACGAGAACGCCGATCCCGCCCAGCGGGTTGTTATTGTTGTTGTCGCGATTGCCGCCAAACAGGAAGGCGAAATTGCCGAGCATGGAAATGGCACCGGCGAGCGTCGCCGTAATCGTCATGGTCAGCGTATCGCGGTTCTGGACGTGCGCGAGTTCATGCGCCATCACGCCCGCCACTTCCTCCTCGGTCAGCATGTTGAGAAGACCTGTGGAGGCGGCAACGGCTGCGTTTTGAGGGTTGCGCCCCGTAGCAAAGGCATTGGGCTGCGGGCTGTCATAGAGATAGACGCGCGGCATCGGCAGCCCGGCATTGGCCGAAAGCTGGCGAATCATCTCATAGAATTCCGGCGCCGTATTCGCGTCCACTTCCTGCGCGTGGTAATTGGCCAGAACCATGCGGTCGGAGTTCCAGTAGGAAAAGAAGTTCATGCCCGCGGCCACGACAAAGGCAATCATCATGCCGCTCTGTCCGCCGATCAGGTATCCAACGCCCATGAAGAGCGCCGTCATGAAGGCCAGAAGCATGGCAGTGCGGATCACATTCATCGTTCACTCCCTGAGGCGATAAGGTCAGACAAAGATTGCCTTCCTCTTTTTCATTGAACAGCTTATGATTTGGCCATTCGTGATCAGAATTCAATAAGGCATGTCGCGTCGGCTGTTGAGCACTTTTGCTTGAAATGCGCTGAAACGCGAAGAATGGATGGAGACCGGGCCATGTCCGATATTGCGGCCAGCAACGATAACGCTGAAACCTCCGTGGAACTGGCACCCAAAAAGGTTCTTTCCCCCGCAGCCCAACGCGCGCTGGCTGAGGCCGAAGCCCGCCGCAAGGCCGAACAGCCAGCCGAACTACCGACCGAGATCGGTGGTCGTGGCGGTGCCGAGCCCTCCCGCTTTGGCGATTGGGAAATCAACGGCCGCGCCATCGATTTTTGATCGATAAAGGATATAATTCCTATTGACCGACTCGCATGAAAGGAATTAATTCCATTCATGCGCTTCACTCTTCTCGCCCTGACCTGTCTTGTCATGACCGCCCCGGCTCTCGCGGGCGGCGTTGCCATGATCGAGGGGCCGGTTTCGGCACGCGTGCTGCGCATCATTGATGGAGATACGCTTCTCGTTCGCGCGCGGCCCTGGCCGCAATATGAGGTGGAAACCTATGTGCGGCTGCGCGGCGTGGACGCCCCCGAGTTGAAATCGCCTTGTCGCGGCGAACGACGCGCGGCAGAAGACGCCCGCTTGGTGCTTGCAAGCATCCTCCCGGCCGAAACAGAGGTGACGCTCTCGCGTATTTCGGGCGACAAATATTTCGGGCGCATTCTGGCCGATGTCGTGAGTGAGGATGGCATCGACCCGGCCAGCGATCTGCTGAACGCCGGTTTGGTGAGACGCTATGGCGGCGGCAAACGCCAGCCGCCAGCCTGCCAGAATTGAACAATCATTACGTGCTTTAAAGTGATTGCACTACTTTTGATTTCGTGCTTGGTTTGTGCGCGGAGGATCATCCGTGTCTGCAACGCTCAACATCGTCATTCTGGCCAGCCTTCTGGCCGTTTCACCGGGCCGGATCGCCCCACAACCGGACTTCAGCCCCATTCCGGTCGCGGGCCGCAGCTGCAAGCAGGTCTCAAGCTGCGAAGAGGCGGTGGAGCTGTGGTGCAACGGATACGCCCGCGCCGATGGCGATGACGACGGCATCCCTTGCGAAAACGTCTGCCACAGCCTGCAACAAGTGGAACAGATCCGTAAATCCATCGGCTGCTGAGGCCTTCCCGCCCCCGCGCAAGCCTCGTGTGACAGAAGAATTGCATTCCCTTTGCAATGCGGTTATAAGGGCGCACTTTTCCGGAAATTGTGGTGACTACCCACGGCCCGCGACACCGGCGCGGACGATAGAAGGACTCTACCCATGGCCCAACAGCTGCTGATGCCGAAAGCGACCGCCGTCTGGCTCGTCGACAACACCGCGCTTTCCTTCGACCAGATCGCCCAGCTTTGCAAATTGCATCCGCTGGAAGTGAAGGCCATCGCCGATGGCGAGTCGGCGCAGGGCATCAAGGGTCTGGACCCGATCTCCACCGGCCAGCTGACGCGCGCTGAAATCGCCAAGGGCGAAGCCGACGTCAACCACAAGCTCAAGCTGGCTGACCCGAAGGTCCGCGTTCCCGAATCCAAGCGTCGCGGCCCGCGTTACACGCCGGTTTCCAAGCGTCAGGACCGCCCGAACGCCATTCTCTGGCTGGTGCGCAACCATCCGGAACTGAAGGACGCGCAGATTTCGCGCCTCGTCGGCACCACCAAGTCGACCATCGAGCAGATCCGCGACCGCAGCCACTGGAACTCGGCCAACCTGACGCCGATGGACCCGGTGACGCTCGGCCTTTGCAGCCAGATCGACCTCGACCTTGAAGTCGAGAAGGCTTCGCGCGGCCGTCCGCTGCCGTCGGCTGAAGACCTGACCCTCGTCCCGGCACGCGAAACCGAAAACCTCGGCTTCAGCTACGACCGCGAGGAAGAGAAGGAAATCGACGCCAACGCCGTCTTCGCCAAGCTTCAGTCGCTGAAGTCGACGCGCAACGACGATGAAGACGACGACAACTTCTGATTTTTGAAGTTTCCAACAAAAAGCCCCGGAGCGGATCGCCGTTCCGGGGCTTTTTTCGTGATGAAGACGACCCGGTTTTAGCGGCTGCCGAAAATGGCCGAACCGACGCGAACGCTGGTCGCGCCAAAGGCAATGGCCGTCTCATAGTCGCCGGACATGCCCATCGAAAGCTTTTCAACGCCGTTTTCCGACGCCAGCATGGCCAGAAGCGCAAAATGCGGGCCGGGATTTTCATCCGCTGGCGGAATGCACATCAAACCTTCAATGGAAAGACCAAGCTCGTCCCGGCAGAGCGTCAGGAAGGCTGCCGTATCATCCGGCGCAATACCCGCCTTCTGCGGTTCAAGCCCGGTATTGACCTGCACATAAAGGCGCGGACGCTTGCCCAGCTTTTCCATCTCGACCGCCAACGCGCGGGCGATCTTCTCGCGGTCAACGGTCTCGATCACGTCAAACAGGGAGACCGCATCCGCGGCCTTGTTGGATTGCAGCGGCCCGATGAGGTGCAGTTCAATGCCCGCCCTCTCGGCCTTGAGGCCCGGCCACTTTCCTTGCGCTTCCTGCACACGGTTTTCGCCGAACACGCGCTGCCCGGCTTCAATGGCGGGGCGAATGTCCTCAGCCTCGAAGGTCTTCGACACCGCAACCAGCGTCACGGCACCGGCAGGCCGTCCGGCTTCCCGTTCGGCCTTGGCCATCGCGTCCTTAACCGCCTGAAGTCGCATCTGAACTGTCATGGGCCATTGCTCCAAATCGAATAATCCTTGTCCTTGCTCTAGCCCCGCAAGCCGCGCCTTGCCAAGTGCAAAGACGAAAAGGCCGCCGCCGCGAGGCTCAGCAAGGCCGTTTTACTTGACGCTTCCCCGGTTTCGTGGTGAAGGTCAGCCCGACTCGTCTCTCCCCGCATTTCCGGAATGAAAAGCATGGCAACCGAACGATATAACCCGCGCGACGCTGAGCCCCGTTGGCAGGAAGCCTGGAACGCGAATGAGGTTTTCGTCACGAAGAATGACGACCCGCGCGACAAGTACTACGTCCTTGAAATGTTCCCCTATCCGTCCGGGCGCATTCATATGGGCCATGTGCGCAACTATGCGCTGGGCGACGTGGTGGCACGCTACAAGCGCGCCCGCGGCTTCAACGTGCTGCATCCCATGGGTTGGGACGCCTTCGGCATGCCCGCTGAAAACGCCGCCATGCAGAACAAGGTTCACCCCAAGGCGTGGACCTATGAAAACATCGCCTCGATGCGCAAGCAGCTGAAGTCGATGGGCCTTTCTCTGGATTGGTCGCGTGAATTCGCCACTTGTGACGTGGATTACTACCATCGCCAGCAGCATCTCTTCCTCGACATGATGGAAAAGGGCCTCGTCTACCGCAAGCAGTCCAAGGTGAACTGGGACCCGGTTGACCAGACCGTGCTCGCCAACGAGCAGGTGATTGAAGGTCGCGGCTGGCGTTCGGGCGCGCTGGTGGAACAGCGCGAACTGACGCAGTGGTTCTTCAAGATCACCGCCTTTGCCGAAGACTTGCTGGAAGCACTCGATACGCTGGATGACTGGCCGGAAAAGGTCCGTCTGATGCAGAAGAACTGGATCGGCCGCTCCGAAGGCATGCTGATCCGCTGGGAAATCACCTCCGGGGCCGAAGAAGCCAAGGACGTGACGGTTTACACCACGCGCCCGGACACGCTGTTTGGTGCCTCCTTCCTGGCCATTGCCGCCGATCATCCGCTGGCGCGCGAAGCCGCTGCGAAGAACGCCGATGTGGCCGCCTTCTGTGAGGAAGCCCGCCGCGCCGGAACCTCTCTGGCCGCGCTTGAAACGGCCGAAAAGAAGGGCATCGACACCGGTATCAAGGTTCGCCATCCGCTCGATCCCTCGTGGGAACTGCCGGTCTATGTCGCCAATTTCGTGCTGATGGATTATGGCACAGGCGCGATTTTCGGCTGCCCGTCGGGCGACCAGCGCGACCTTGATTTCGCACGCAAATACGGCCTGTCCGTGGTTCCGGTGGTCATGCCCGCCGATGGCGACGCCGCCACGTTTGAAGTGGGCACCGAAGCCTATGACGGCGATGGCGTGATGATCAATTCGCGCTATCTCGACGGCATGACGACAGAGGCCGCTTTCGAGGAGGTCGCCAACCGCCTGACGAACCAGACGCTGTTTGGCTCGGTTCAGGGCGAGCGCAAGGTGAACTTCCGTCTTCGTGACTGGGGTGTTTCCCGCCAGCGCTACTGGGGCTGCCCGATCCCGGTCATCCATTGCGAGGTCTGCGGCGTCGTTCCGGTTCCGAAGAAGGATCTGCCGGTTCAGCTGCCCGATGATGTGACGTTTGATGTGCCGGGCAACCCGCTCGACCGTCA
>Ga0209794_1000813_pt1 | contig 34109 bp, 38 predicted proteins | sample EBPBio232013_DNA_FD_185869 | JGI IMG/M metagenome (GOLD analysis project Ga0209794, IMG submission 185869) | Wastewater treatment Type I Accumulibacter community from EBPR Bioreactor in Madison, WI, USA - Reactor 1_5/23/2013_ DNA (SPAdes)... | ecosystem: Engineered > Bioreactor > EBPR >... | reverse complement strand
TCTGGCTCACCTTCGCCTTGTCATGCCCATAGGGCAGAAGATGCTCCGCCGGGATCCCCAGCGTGTCCCCGATCTCCATGATCGGCCTCTTCCGCGCCTCACGCGCAATCTCAATATCCGTCTTGAACGACATGAAGCGCCTCCCCTGCACTGTCGTGGCTTTGGCGCAGGGATAACCATCCCGGCGGAATGTATACATCCCTTTTACGACCACTCGGCGGCTTTTTCCGCCCTGCCGGGTTTCCGATCGGAACCTTTGGGGTCAGCGGGGAACCTGGCCGGCCCAGACCGGCTGATCCGGCACGAAGAGGGTGAGCCGGTCGCCGAGCACCACGCGCCCCTCGGCCTCGACCCAGGCGGTGACCCCGCGGCGGCCCTGGGCGGCGGGTTTGAAACCCTTGCCGTGGCCGGGATGCGCCGTCTCGATGGGCCTTGCGGGCAGCGTGCAGGGGCGGTTTTCCATATCGACCGTCAGGCAGGCGCCGCTGTCCGCCAGCAGCCGCGACGAGGGCGGCAGATGGCTGAAATCGGGCAGACCCGACACGACCATCGAAGCGCCGAGCAGCGCGGGGTCGAGCGCCTCGAGCCCCATCTCGGCGGCGATCGCGGCCAGTTCCTCGGCCGAGACGATCGACAGTTGCCGGGTGTTCCGAATGGGCGTGTTCCGCGGATAGAGCCCCAGCACCCGCGAGCAGGAGGGCCGGGTCATCCCGCCATGCGATTCGCCCAGCGGCCCGTCGAGGCCCAGTTCCAGCGCCTCGACCGGCTGCGAGGGCAGCGCGGCGGCGCGGTCGGCGACCAGGCCCAGCCAGGTGATCGTGGCGGAATAGGCAGTCTTGGCGAGGGCGGGCATGGCTTTGTCTCCGAACGAAAAACCCCGGCACCGTCGCGCGGTGCCGGGGGGATTGCAAGCCCTGGGGCCAAGAGCTCAGGCGCTGGGATTGGGCTCCAGCCCGCCATCGTCATTCGACCGGCGCGGGCGGGTCTTGGGGATCGAGGCGACCGAGGGCGTGCCCGACGAGGGCGCGTCGTCCTCGTCCCGGCCCGGCCCCTCGCCGCGCATGACGCGGGTGATCTCGGGCCCGGTCAGGGTTTCGTATTCCAGCAAGCCCTGCGCCAGGTTCTCCAGCTCGTCGGCGTGTTCGGTCAGAATCCGCTTGGCGGTCTGATAGCCCTCATCGACGATCTTGCGCACTTCCTCGTCGATCTTCTCCTGCGTGGCCTGGCTGGCGTTCGAGCCGCCCGAGTAATTGCCGAGATAGGACTGCTGCTCGTTGGCATAGTCGATATGGCCCAGCGTATCCGAGAAGCCGAATTGCGTGACCATGGCCCGGGCGATCCGCGTCACCTGCTGGATGTCCGAGGACGCGCCCGAAGTCACGTTCTCCTTGCCGAAGATCAGCTCCTCGGCCACCTTGCCGCCCATCGCCATGGCGATCTTGGACTTGTACTTGGTGTAGGTCACCGACAGCTGGTCACGTTCCGGCAGAGACAGCACCAGACCCAGCGCCCGGCCGCGCGGAATGATGGTCGCCTTGTGGATCGGATCATGCTGCGGGACGTGCAGGCCGACGACGGCATGCCCGGCCTCGTGATAGGCGGTGAGCTTCTTCTCTTCCTCGTTCATCACCATGGACCGCCGCTCGGCGCCCATCATGACCTTGTCTTTCGCGTCCTCGAAATCCTGCATCGTGACGAAGCGCCGGTTGCGCCGGGCGGCCATCAGCGCCGCCTCGTTCACCAGGTTCGCGAGGTCGGCGCCTGAGAAGCCGGGCGTGCCCCGCGCGATGATGCGCAGGTCGACGTTCGGCCCCAGCGGCACCTTGCGGGCATGGACGCCCAGGATGCGCTCGCGCCCCTTGATGTCGGGGTTCGGCACCTGCACCTGCCGGTCGAAACGGCCGGGACGCAGCAGCGCCGGGTCCAGCACGTCGGGCCGGTTGGTGGCGGCGATGATGATGATGCCTTCGTTGGCCTCGAAGCCGTCCATCTCGACGAGAAGCTGGTTCAGGGTCTGCTCGCGTTCGTCATTGCCACCGCCGTAGCCCACGCCCCGCGAACGGCCGACCGCGTCGATCTCGTCGATGAAGACGATGCAGGGGGCGTTCTTCTTGGCCTGCTCGAACATGTCGCGCACGCGGCTCGCGCCGACGCCGACGAACATTTCCACGAAATCCGAGCCCGAAATGGTGAAGAAGGGCACGCCCGCCTCACCGGCGATGGCGCGGGCCAGCAGCGTCTTACCGGTGCCGGGCGGGCCGACCAGCAGCGCGCCCTTCGGGATCTTGCCGCCGAGACGGCTGAATTTCTGCGGGTTGCGCAGGAATTCGACGATCTCTTCCAGCTCGTCCTTGGCCTCGTCGATGCCGGCCACGTCGTCGAAGGTGACGCGCCCGTGCTTCTCGGTCAGAAGCTTGGCCTTGGACTTGCCAAAGCCCATGGCGCCGCCCCGCCCGCCGCCCTGCATCCGGTTCATGAAGAAGATCCAGACGCCGATCAGCAGCAGGAACGGCAGCCAGACCGAGAGCGCCGACATCAGGCCCGAGCGCTCCTGCGGGCGGGCCTCGACGCTGACGTTCGATTCGATGAGCCGGTCGGTCGGATTCTCGCCCGAGGGGCGGATCGTCGTGTAGGCCTGGCCCGAGCGGTCGGTGACCCGCAGCGTCTCGCCGTCGATGACGACCCGGCTGACATCACCTGCCTCGACCCGCTGCAGGAAATCCGAATAGCCGATGGTCCGTCCGTTGGTCGTGCTGGCGCCGTTGTTGAACAGCGTGAACAGAACGATCATCAGAAAGAACAGGACGATCCAGAAGGCGAAATTACGCGCGTTGCCCACAGGGCTCTCCCATAACCGAGGCCGCGTCCGGCCGATTGGCTCTAAGATAGTGATGCGGGGGGCGACTTCAATGCGATTATGGCCCGGGCGGCGCAATCGCGGCGAGAGGTCGCGCAGAAAGTGACCAGCCCTCGGGCCAGAGGGCGAGCGGCGCCGCCACCAGCCGCCCCTCGCGCCAGAGGCCCGGCAGGCCCTGCAACAGGGGTTCGGGGATGCCCGTCTCGCGCCAATGGGGGTGACGCCCCTCGCGCGCCTGCCGGCTCAACTGCTCAAGCCCCGCCGGCCCCAGCGCGCCAATCCGGGCCTCCCCCGGCCCCGCGGCCCGCCAGCGCCGGTCCCAGACCCGATCCGCCGCGCAGGCAAGATCCGCCACCGCCCGCGCCTCGCGCCCCAGAAACAGCGTCTCGCCCCGGCGGCGCAGCAGGCACCCCATCAGCGTGCCCCGCCCGGCCGCCAGCAGGCGCTGCAAATCCTCCAGCCGCGGCCGATAGGCGCTGCCGCCAAGCTGCATCAGCAGATGTGCGAAAAGCCGGTCGCGCGTCTCGCCCGGCAGGTCCAGCGCCGAGGCGGCGATCCGCAGGATGCCGCGATCCTCGGTCACATGCTGCTCCAGCGCGCGCTGTGCCGCGCCCTCCAGCACGGCCCGGGCCCGTTGCATCCGCCCGGCGGTGGCGGCGAGCCCCTCGGCGTCGATGCCCAGCCCCTCCAGCACCCCCAGCGCCTGCCGGGCCCGGACCCGCAGATAGCGCGGGTCGGCGTTCGAGGGATCCTCGACCCATCCGACGCCCCGCTCGACCAGCGCCGCGCGCAGCGCCGCGCGCGACACGCCCAGCAGAGGCCGCAGCCAGACCATCCCTTCGGCCTCGCGCCGCGCCGCCATGCCGGACAGCCCATCGACGCCCGAGCCCCGCGCCAACCGCATCAGCAGCGTCTCGGCCTGATCGTCCTGCGTATGCGCCAGCACCACGGCGCCGACGCGGCCCCGGGCCCAGCCACCGATCAGCCGCAGCCGCGCCGCCCGAGCCTCGCCCATCAGATTGCCGCCCCGCGGCCCCTCGTCCCAGCGCAGCACGTCATGGGCCACGCCCAGCCGGGCGCAGAGCGCCGCCACCCCGGCGGCCTCGGCGGCGGCCTCGGGGCGCAGCCCATGGTCCACCGTCACGGCGGCCACGCGAGTCGCGCCCAAAGCCTCGACCGCCAGCACCAGCGCCGCCACGGAATCGCCGCCGCCCGAGACGGCGACCCCCACCCGGTCAAAGCCCTCGCAGGCCGCCAGAAGCGCAGAAAGGGCAGCGCCGCTCACGACCCTGCCCCTTCATTCTGCCTGAAATACGGTCGGGGGGTCCGGGGGGCAGACGGCCCCCCGGCTTGCTCCCTCAAGGCGCTCCCCCCGCTCAGCGCGAGACGACCGTCACCGCGCGGCGGTTGGCGTCCCAGCAGCGCTGTTCGGCGCAGACTTCGATCGGGCGCTCCTTGCCGTAGCTGACGGTGCGGATGCGGGCCGCGCTCACGCCCTCGGCGATGAGGAATTGCTGCACGCGGGCGGCGCGGCGGGCGCCCAGCGCCACGTTGTATTCGCGGGTGCCGCGTTCGTCGGCGTGACCCTCGACCAGGATCTGGTATTCGGGGAAGCGGTTCAGCCAGCTCGCCTGGGTGCGCAGGATGTTCTGCGCCAGCGGCGACAGATCGCTCGAATCGACGGTGAAGTTCACCGTGTCGCCGATCGTCTCGTTGAAATAGGCGATCGAGGTCGGATCGTTCGGATCGCCCAGCGCCGTCGAGGCGATGCCGCCCGCGCCGGTGCCCATGCCATCCATGCCGTCGCCGCCACGGGGGTTGTTGCAGGCGGCCAGCGCCAGCGCGGCGACCACCAGAATCGCCTTGGTCAGAGTGTTCATGTCTCTCGTCCTTGTTATCCTGTCCTGCCCGGGCGCAGTCTATCAGAGCTGGCGCCGCGGGGGAATCTTGCGAATGTCACGTTTGGGTTGATGCCGGGCCTCGCGCCCGTAAAATCACGGCAGCAGCGGCGACCACGATGGGTCCGAGGCCGGCCCCGGTGTCGGAATGCGCCTGAGGTTCCGGCCGGTGATGTCGACCGACATCAGGCTGGGATCGGTGCCCGGCTCCTCACGCGTGAACATGATGACCCGGCCGTTGGGCGACCAGGTGGGGCCCTCGTCCAGATAGCTCGCGGTCAAAAGCCGCTCGTTGGAGCCGTCGGTGCGCATCACGCCGATGTGGAAACGGCCGTTGTGCTGCTTGGTGAAGGCGATCATGTCGCCGCGGGGCGACCAGACCGGGGTCGAATAGCGCCCCTGCCCCTGGCTGATCCGATAGGCCTGCCCGCCCTGCACGTTCATGGTGTAGATCTGCGAGGCGCCGGTGCGGTCGCTCTCGAAGCAGATCTGCTGGCCGTTCGGCGCGAAGCTGGGCGCGGTGTCGATGGCGTCGGTGGTGGTCAGCTGCCAGCGCTGGCCGCTGGCCAGGTTCAGCATATAGAGGTCCGTGCGCCCGTCGACCGAGAGCGAATAGACCACCGTGCCGCCATCGGGCGAGAAGCGCGGCGCGAAGGTCATCTCGCCCGGCTGGTCGCCGATCACCTGCCGCCGGCGCGAGGCCACATCCATCAGATAGATGCGCGGGAAACCCGTCTCGTAGCTGGTGAACAGGATCCGGTCGCCGGTGGGCGAAAAGCGCGGCGCGAAGGCCAGCGCGCTGCCGTCCGTCAGGAACTGCACGCCGTCGCCGTCCTGATCCATCATCGCCACCTGCTTGCGGCGGGCGTTGCGCGGACCCGATTCCGCGATGAAGACGACGCGGCTGTCGAAATAGCCGGTTTCGCCGGTCAGGCGCATGTAGATCTGGTCCGAGACCCGGTGCGCGATGCGCCGCCAGGCATTGGTCTGACCGTCGAGCTGCAGCCCGTCGCCCAGCTGCTGGCCGCTCACCACGTCGAAGAGTCGGAACTTCACGCTCAGCTGCTGGCCGTTGGCCCGCACCGCGCCGGTGACCAGCGCGCGGGCGTTGATCGCCCGCCAATCGGCGAATTGCACCGGGCTGTCGAAGCTGGTGATGCGCCCGACATGGGCGCTGGCCGGGATCTCGCGCAGAAGGCCGGTGCCCGAGAGGTTGTTGGCGATCACCCGGGCGATCTGGGCGCCATATTCCCCGCCCGCGCCGTTTTCCGGCACGAAATCGGGGATGGCATAGGGCACAGGTTCGATCACGCCCTCGGTGATTTCGATCCTGAGGGGTTGTTGCGCCAGCGCCATGCGGGGGGCGATGGCAGCGCCGGCCAGCAGGCCGAGGAGGGGGCGGCGGGAAAGGTCTGTCATCGGTTGCTCATCCGGGCGGGGTTGAAGGTGATTTCGACGTTGCGCCACTGATCGTAGAGGTCCTGCGGCAGGCCATAGCCGTTGATACCACAGCTGACGATGGCCTGTCGCCCGGCGTCGAAGGCGGCCTGTTGCGCGCCCGCCGACCCGCCCGAGGCCGTGACCTGGTAGATCGAGGATTCGATCGGGCGGGCATCGGGCGTCATCTCGAAGCCGATGGTGATGACCACGTTCAGCGCCTCGGTCGACAGGATCCCGACGTTCCAGCAGGATTCCACGTTCAGCCGCAGCGCGTCGAGGTCCGACTGGCTGAGGCTCGCCGTCTCCTCGAAAGCGCCCGACAGCGCCTGCGCCAACGCGTCGTTCACGGCCGAGGCGCTGGGGCCTTCGGCCTCGGGCGCGGGGGTCGGGGCGGGGGTCGGGGCCGGTGTGGGGGTCGGCGTCGGGGTTGGCGTGGGGGTCGGCGTCGGCGTGGGCGCCGGGGTCTCGGCCGCGGCGACCTGCTGCGGGCGCGCGCGGGGGCGCAGGCTGACCTCGGGCGCGGTGGCGGTGCGGCGCACCGGCTCGGTTTCGCTGATCGTCGTGGCCTCGGTCACCGTCTCGGTCGCGGCGGCCTCGCGCTGGGTGGCTTCCTGCGCTTCGGGCGCGTCGACGGTGGCGCTGGCATCGGGGACGATGGCCGCCTGATCGCGGGGCGCGACGGCAACCTCGGGCGCGGGGGTGGGCGCGGCCTCGGGCGCCACGCGCTCGGCCGGGCGTTGCACCGGGCGCAGGCTGGAATCGGGCGTCGGCGTCGGCGCCACGACGGCCGCCTGCGGCCTGTCGGCTTCGGGCATCGGCACCGGCTCGGGCGTCGGGATCGGCGCGGGCGGCGTCACCGGGGTCGGCGGCGCAATGGGCGCCGGCGGGGCGATCGGCGTGGGCTCGGGCGTGGGTGCCGGAGCCGGGGCGGGCGTCGGTTCGGGGGTCGGCGCGGGCGGCGGGGGCGCAGCCTGCGTCAGCTCGGCGAAATCCTGGGCCGAGATGATCGAAACCTCGGTCACCTCGGGCATCAGGGGATCACTCGGGGCGTGAAACAGATCGAACAGCAGGACCCAGAGGATCAGCCCGCCATGCAGCAGGGCCGAGACCTTCTGTCCCGTGTCCATCCGAACCTGAGCCATGACCGCCATCAGATCTTACCGTCCGTCAGTCGCGCCGAAGGTGGGGCCGTCGGTCTCGGTGACCAGCCCGATGTTGTGGAAGCCGCCGGCATTCAGCGCGCCCATCACCTGCACCACGCGGGCATAGGGGATCGAACCGTCGGCGCGCAGGAACACGCGGTCGTCGGTGCGTTCCGCGCCGATGGCCTGCAGCCGCGGGATCAGGTCGCCCTCGGCCACCGGGGTCGTCATGAGCGAGATCGTGCCATCCGCGGACAGCGTGATCGACAGCGGCTCTTCCTGCTGCGCGGGCAGCGCGCCCGCGGCGGTGCGCGGCAGTTCCACCGGCACGCCGACGACCAGCATCGGCGCGGCGACCATGAAGATGACCAGCAGCACCAGCATCACGTCGACCATCGGCGTGACGTTGATCTCGGCCATCTTGGCGGAATGGCCGCGACGGCGCCGCCGCGTGCCCGAACCGCCCTGCTTGCGAATGGCTTGTGCGCCCATGGCTCAGGCGTCCAGATTGCGCGACAGGAGCGTGCCGAATTCATCGGCGAATTGCTCGTAGCCCGAGGCGATGGCCTCGCTGTCGTCGGTGAGCTTGTTGTAGAAGATCGTGGCCGGGATCGCGGCCAGCAGGCCGAGGCCGGTGGCCAGCAGCGCCTCGGCGATGCCGGGGGCCACGACGGCGAGGTTGGTGGATTGCGCCAGCGCGATCTCCTCGAAGGCCGCCTTGATCCCCCAGACCGTACCGAAAAGGCCGACGAAGGGGCTGGCCGAACCGACCGAGGCCAGGAAGGTGAGGTTGGCGTTCAACTCGCGCGTTTCGCGGTCGATGGCCACGTCCATGGACCGGTCGATCCGCTGCGCGGCGCCCGCGATCATCGCCCCGTCCTGCCGGTGCGAGCGCTGCCATTCGGCCATGCCTGCGGCGAAGATCCGCTCGGGCCCGCTTTGCGGCGCGCTGCCCACCCGGCGATAGAGCTCGTCCAGCGGCTCGCCCGACCAGAAGGCGGCGTCGAAGAGCTGCGCTTCCTTGCGGGCGCGGCGGAAGATCAGGTGTTTCTGGATGATGATCGCCCAGGACCAGAACGAGGCCACGATCAGCAGGATCATGACGATCTTCACGGTGACGGTCGCGCGCAAGAAGAGCGCGATGAGCGAAAAGTCGATGTCGCTGGCCTGCGCCAGGGTAGTGCTGTCCATGCCTTCTGTCCTGCTCGTAACCAGCCGCGTCTGGAGCCTGCCCGGCGGGCGGCCCTCGTTTGGCGTGATTCTAGCTGGTTTCCAAGACAAACACCAATGGCAGCACGCGAATGTTACGCGTTTCCGCTTAGAACCAGCAGTTCCGGGGGCAGACGGCGGGGTTTGCCGGCGGTGGTGATAGAAACTAGCGTGACCCGGGCGCGGAAGAGAAGCGTCCCGCCCCGGGAGACCTGCTGGTCCAGCGTCAGCCGCGCCGGGGTCTGCGCGACCGGTCGGGTGGTCACTGTGAGGGCGTCGTCGAGCTGGGCAGGGCTGAGGAAATCGGCCTCGATCCGGTGGACGGCGAAGACGATCCCCTGCGCGCGGAGCGCGTTCTGGTCGATGCCCAGCGCCCGCACCCAGGCGGAGCGGGCGCGCTCGATGAACTTGAGGTAATTGGCGTGATAGACGATGCCGCCGAGGTCGGTATCCTCGTAATAGACGGTCACGGGAAAGGTATGCATGGCGGCCCCCGGGGTTCGGCCGCGCGAATGTCCCCTGCGTGGGACATCCAGGTCGGCCTAGCCTTTTCAAGGACTTGTCCGGGCCCGTCAGGCTTTTGTCAAGATTGTCGACCCGGTGTCGGCCCTATTCCGCCGCCGTCACCCTCTCGCAGCCCAGCGCGCGCAGCGCATCGGGCAGCCGCCGGGGATGCCCGTCCAGGCTCATCAGCACTAGGGATACCCGGGCGCGGAACAAGAGCGTTTCGCCGCGATAGACCCGCTGGTCGAGGAAGAGCCGCGAGCGGGTCACGTCCAGCACATCGGTGGTCACCACCAGCCGGTCCTCCAGCCGGGCCGAGGACAGGAACTCGGCCTCGATCTTGTGGACGACGAAGACCATCCCCTCGTCCCTGAGCGCGTTCTGATCGACGCCCAGCCCGCGCACCCAATCGGCCCGGGCCCGGTCGATGAATTTCATGTAATTGGCGTGATACACGATCGCGCCGAGATCGGTCTCGTCGTAATAAACGGTCACGGGAAATTGGTGCATTGCAGGTCCACCGTGCTGGATGGCCCGATTGGCTCTGGGTCAATCGAGCAATTGTCTTGAGAAGTCACCACTCTCCTGCCGGTTGTCAACAGAGGTGAAACAACCATCCCTGATTTAGATGACCTTAGGTAAAAATGGCAACGGTTCTGGCCCTGTTCGCGGAATTCAGCCGACTGTATTCGCTCAGGAATACTACCAGCTGACGGAATTTCAGGCCCGACAGCGCGGCTTGGCCGGCCTGTGGGACAGCTTGAACCGGGTGAGTCGCGTCCTTGCGGCGGGTTGGAATGCGGCAACCGGCAACGCAACGGTAGCTTGGGAATTCGTCAGGGATCGCCGGGTGTCGTTGATTTCCTCAGACACAAATCCTATATTTCTTTTCATGGAACTAGCGGAGGCCCCGATGATCCCCCTTGCCAGCCCCCAGCCAACCGATGATGCGCAGCTCATCGCCAAGGCGGTGACGCGGGCCGGTGCGGCGCTGGGGCTGAAACAGGCCGAGATCGGCGCCATCATCGGCACCAGCCCCTCGCAGGTGTCGAAGATGAAGGACGGCGCCGGGATCAGCGGCAAGCCCTCGGAGCTGGCGCTGTATCTGATCCGGGTGTTCCGCTCGCTCGATGCGATCACCGGCGGCGACCGGCAGACCATTACCGCCTGGATGCGCAACCCCAACCGCGACTTGCAGGGCGTTCCGGCCGATCTGCTGAAAAGCGCCGCCGGGCTGGTCTCGGTGATGAATTATCTCGATGCCGCTCGCGCTCCGCTTTGAGGCCTGGCAAGGCAAGGTCTGGCGGCTGATCGAGGGCCAATACCGCCCCGCCACGCTGAAGATCGTCGACAGCGCAGGGGAACAGGACCGGCTGGAGGCGCTGCTGGAAGCCAGCAAACCCGCCATCCCGCCCGAATGCGCTCATCTGGATTATCAATTCAGCGCGCCGTTCCGTTATGGCCTCTATCCCCATGCCTCGCGCTTTCGACGCCCCGGGCGAACGCCGGGCGTCTTCTATGCCGCCGAGTCGCCGCTGACCGCGGCGCTGGAAAGCGCCTGGTGGCTGGTGCGGTTCTATCGCGCCTCGCCCGGAACGCCGCTGCCGACGATCCCCACCGCCCATACGGCAATCCTGGCCGAGGTGCAGGTGCCGCTGGCCGTGGACCTGACGGCGCCGGACAATGCGGCATTGGGCCGGTGGGACGATCCCGAGGATTACACCGACTGCCTGGACATGGCCGAGTCGGTGCGGGCGCAGGGTTGCGAGGCGATCCGCTATGCCTCGGCCCGCGATTCGCGGCAGGGGCGCAATCTGGCGGTGCTGAGTTGCCGGGCCTTCGCCAAGCCGCAGCCGGTGGATGGCCAGAGTTGGCATCTGTACCTGATGCGGGAGCGAGTGGTGCTGACGAACGAGACGCTGTGGCAGAGGTATGAGTATGGGGTGGGGGAAGTGGGCTTCGTGAGGGCGCAGGAGTCTGGGTAAACCCCGACCTACGGGCGCATTCCTAAGGGGCTTGGTCGAGTCAGTTGCAGGGCTTGGGCCGAGTTCCTAGATATCGAGAGGATCGGGTCGAAGCAGGAGAGCCGTGATGAATCCCTTAGTCTGGGTCGGCCTGCTCGATATAGCAGTGATCCTGTTCGCCCTCTTTGGCGCGGGCCTCAAGATTGCTCCGTTCCTGTATTGGGACAAGCCGCGCATGACCGCGCTTGCAGAAGGATTGTTCCAAGCGAGTACCGCCAGCGCAGGCCTGCTCTGGTACCGTCCCACGACAACCATCTATCAAAGGCAGGTCGATGTGGCGCGTTGGGCTCGGGCCGTGTTGACAACTTTCAGACATCCGAGAGTCGGCGATCTGGGTGACCTAGAGGCTTACGTGACCTCCTGCTGGCTGTTCCTTGCTGTTATGGCCGCGGTTCCGCTGTTCCTTGCCGGTGCGTTATCTCTCGTCTGGCTTTCCGTGCACTGATAAGTGTCTCTCACCCCACCCGCGCCGCCAGCCTCAGCGCGTGGCTTGGGTCCTGCGTCGCGGCGGGCATCACCGGGTCATAGGCGGCGCGGATGACGGCGGCGATCTCGGGGCGCAGGACGGCGACGCCCTGGGCACGGGCCAAGGGCGGCAGGTCGCGAAAGGCCTGATCGCCCCAGAGCAGGATCACCTGCACCGCCTGCAGCAGGGCCAGATCCTCGGCCGGGACCTCGGCCATCGGGCCGTCCATGCGGATGAAGGCGAAGGCGGCCTTGATCGCGCCCTGGGCGTCGAAGCGGAAGGCGCGATACTGGTTCGCGTCCTGCGCCTTCAGCTTCGGGACCAGCGTTGCCAGCCCCTCCACCAGGCGGTCGAGGTCGGGGACGGCCAGCAATTCGTCCCAGTCGCGGAAGAAGAAGATCATCAGGTTCGCGCCGAGTTCGGGATCGGTCTCGGCCATCTTGTGCCCGGCCAGCGCCACCACCGCCTCGAGCCCGCCCTTGACGGTCGCCAGCGTGGCATCGTCGATTCCGAAGACCACCGGGGCCAGCGGCCGCCCCCAGCGGGCGAAGACATAGCGGCCGTCGGGACGGGTGAAAAGGCGGGTGATCTGGTCAGAGGTCATGGCAGGGATCGGGCAATACGGGGATAGAAGACGGCCTGCGACAGGCCGCGGGCGGCGTTGAAGATCATCAGCGACAGCCAGAGCCCGTGGTTCCCCAGGGGCCAGGTCAACCAGACGCAGAGACCATAGGTGGCGGCGGCGAAAGCGGCGGTCAGGACCATTTCCCGGGTCAGCGTGGCGCCGATATAGATCCCGTCGAACATCCAGGCGGCGATCCCCACCAGGGGGGCGGCCACCACCCAGGGCAGGTAATGGCGCGCCTCGGCCCGGACATCCTCGGCCGTGGTCATCAGGTCGATGATCGGGGGCCCGAGCAGGGCAAAGAGCGCGGCCATCAGCGCGGCGCCCGCCAGCCCCCAGGTGGAGGTGAGACGCACGCTTTCCGCCAGGCGGGCGCGGTTGCGGGCGCCCACGGCCTGCCCCACCAGCGTCTCGGCGGCGAAGGCGAAACCGTCCAGCAGATAGGCCATGACCTCCAGAAATTGCAGCAGGATCTGGTTGGCGGCGATGGTCAGGTCGCCCCGCCCGGCGCTGAGGAACAGGAAGGCGGTGAAACAGCCCTGCAACAGAACCGAGCGGACCATGATATGACCGTTGACCGTCGCCATGCGCCTGAGTTTCAGCGCGTCGAAGATCCGCGCACCCTGGACCCTCAGCCCGTCACGCACCAGCCACAGGCCGAACACCAGCCCGGACCATTCGGCGATCAGCGTGGCCAGCGCCACCCCGGGCACGCCCCAGCCGAGACCGAGGACGAACCACAGGTCCAGCGCGATATTCGCGCCGTTGGTGATGACCTGCAGCGCCATCACGGTGCGCGTCCGCTCCAGCGCGATCAGCCAGCCGGTCAGCGCGTACATGCCGATGGTCGCGGGCGCGCCCCAGATGCGGATCTGCAGGTATTGCGCGGCCAGCCCCTCGACCTCGGCCGAGCCGGGGGCGAGGCGGAAGGCGCCCCAGATCAGGGGCAGTTGCAGCGCGATCAGAAGCCCGCCGACCGCCCCCGCGATCAGAAGACCGCGCTTGAGGATCGCCCCCGTCTCGGCCGCGTCGCCCGCGCCATGGGCCTGCGCGGCAAGGCCCGTCGTGCCCATCCGCAGAAAGCCGAACATCCAGAAAAAGGCCGACAGGATCACCGCGCCGAGGCCCACGGCGCCGATCGGCGCTGCCTCGCCCAGCTGCCCGACCACCGCGGTATCGACCAGCCCCAGCAGCGGCACCGTGACGTTCGAGGCGACGATGGGCAGGGCGATGACCAGCACCCGGCGGTGGGTCAGCGGGATCATTCCGGGGCTGTCCCCCCGGGTGCCGCCCCCAGGGGCTGGCGCGCGGGGATCAGGAAATGCCCGGTCGCCTGGGCGAAGAGCCGCGCGCGATTGTCCTGCCAGGCCTCGACATGGACCGAGGCATAGCGCCGGCCCGACCGGTTGACCCGGGCCCTCGCATAGGCGTCGCGCGGCAGGCCCGACCGCAGGTAATCCACCGTGAAATCGATGGTCTTCGGCAGCCGCGGCAGATGCGCGGCATCGAGCGCGCGGGGATCGAGCGTGCCCTTCTCCATCTCTTCCCAGAGCATGGACCAGCTCAGCTCGATCATCGCCGTGATCTCCAGAAAGGCCGAGGTCACGCCGCCATGGATCGCCGGCAGGAAGGGATTGCCGATCAGCTTCTCGTCGAAGGGCAGGGTCGCGGTCAGCTCGTCGCCGCGCCGGTCGAACTGGATTCCCAGCCACTGCACATAGGGAATGCCGCCGATCAGCGCCTTCAGCGCGTTGTCGCGGCGCTGCTTGACGACCTGCACGGGTTCGGGCTTCGACCGGCTCACTTGCCGCCCTCCCGCGTCGCGCTTTCCATGGTGAAGGCGCCCGAGGCGGTGGCGACCGGCAGGCTCTCGTCCTCGTCATGGGCGGTGGCTCGGACGAAGGCGACGGTGCGGGTCGCGTGAAAACATTCGGCCCGGGCGATGATCCGCTGACCGGGCTTGGCCGCGCGCATGTAATCGATGCGCAGGTCCAGCGTCGCGGTGCCGCGCGCCCCGGGATAGGACATCACCGCCGCGCCGCAGCAGGTATCCATCAGCGCCGAGACCGCGCCCCCCGCGATCACCCCGGTCGCCGGATCGCCGATGAAGCGCGCGTCATAGGGCATCGAGATCACCGCCCGCCCGTCGCCGATCTCTTCCAGCTGCATGCCCAGCGCCCGGGAATGCGGAATCGCCTCGATGAAACGCTGCGCGGGAGAGGGATCGGTCATGGCATGTCCTGCACTGGCTTCCGGCTCTGGCTCGCCCCAGCCTTGGCGCGATCCGCCCGCCTTGGCAAGGCCAAGGTGACCCGCGCCAAGGCGGTTGCACCCGCCCCGGCCGCGCCTTACGCTGCGACAGCCGCCTGCGACTGCGGCTATCCCAATGAGTGAGGCCGCAGCCGGGCAATGAGCGAATCGAGACTGTCGTTCAAGGAGATGTGCGCACGCTTCGACGTGACGCCGCGCACGCTGCGCTATTACGAATACATCGAATTGCTGAAACCCGAGAAGGAAGGCCGCAACCGCTTCTACGGCCCGCGCGAGGTCGCGCGGATGACGCTGATCCTGCGCGGTCGCCGATTCGGCTTCGCGCTGGAAGAACTGCGGCAATGGCTGCTGATCTACGAAAAGCAGGGCACCAAGCCGCAATTCGAGGCTTTCGTCGGCATGGCCGACCGCCAGCTCGACGAGCTGACCCGCCAGCGCGACGAACTGGCGGTGACCATCGCCGACCTCAAGGCGCTGCGTGACGAGGTCGAACGGCTGGCGGCCGAGGCCTGAGTCGGCGCTGGGTAATAGCGGGGGGCCAGCCCTCTCGACTCCCGGCCGCGCCACGGGCGCGGCGTTCGCGGCCAGAGGCGCGCCACTGGCGCGTTTCCGAGACGCCGCTCACCCCCCGCCAAAGGGGACCCTCAGGCCCCTTTTGGAAACCCCCGAGGATATTTACAGCGCAAAGATGAAAGTTAAGGGGGCGTTAAACCGCCTTCTTTGCGCTTCAAATATCCTCGGGGGGTGAATTGGCCGTCAGGCCAAGAGGGGGGCAGAAGGCCCCCCCTTCTCCGGCGCGGCGGCACGCCGCGCCGCTGGTCGCCCGAGGCGCTCGTGCCGAAGGCGCGGGCAACGAGGGCGAAACCCCTCAGAACTCGACCCCGGCCTGCGCCTTGATCCCCGACCGGAACGGGTGTTTCACGAGGGTCATCTCGGTTACCAGATCCGCCAGCTCGATCAGCTCGGGCTTGGCATTCCGGCCAGTCAGCACGACATGGGTCATCTCGGGTTTCTCGTCGCGCAGGAAGGTCAGCACCTCCTCGAGATCCAGATAATCGTAGCGCAGGGCGATGTTGATCTCGTCCAGCAGCACCATGCGAATCTCAGGGTTGCGGATCAGCTCCTTCGCCTTCTCCCAGCCGCGCCGGGCGGCGGCGATGTCGCGGGCCTTGTCCTGCGTCTCCCAGGTGAAGCCTTCGCCCATGGCGTGGAACTGGCACAGATCGCCGAAATGCGTCGTCAGCAGCCGCCGCTCGCCGGTGTCCCAACTGCCCTTGATGAACTGCACCACGGCGCAGGGCATCTCATGCGCAATGGCCCGCAGGATCATCCCGAACCCCGACGACGATTTCCCCTTCCCTGGCCCGGTATGGACGATGACCAGACCCTTCTCGCCCTGCCGCGCTTCCTTCATCCGGTCGCGCGCGGCCTTGATCTTCTGCATCTTCTCGCGGTGCTTTTCCGCCCCCGGATCGGCCCCCGTCTCAGCTCCCGTGTCGCCCGCATCCGTCATCCGTCGCATCCCCGCTTGACTTGAAAGTCCCCGCGGCGCATGTCCGCAGGGCTGGTGCCTGTCCTTCGGGGCAGGTGAAAAGGGAATGCGATATGGGGTCAACCCCCTAAGCGCAGCCGCCCCCGCGACCGTGACCGGAGGGGTTGCCCGATGCCACTGGCGAAAGCCGGGAAGGCGGGCCGCCACAGGGAAACCTGAACTCCGCAAGCCGGGAGACCTGCCAGCGCCGAGAGACAACCAGCCGGACGGGGTGTGCCGGTGTCGGGTCCTTTGCCGGGCTCCGCGCGCGCACCCTGCCAGAAAGTGCCCAATGGCCGAGACGGTCGATCTTCTGGTCTGCGTGACCTGCCGCTACCGCGACGAGCGCGACCCCGACCCGGAGGCCCCGCGCCCCGGCCTGCTGCTGGCCGAGGCGCTGGAGGGCAATCTGCCCCCCGGCGTCACGCTGAAGCGCACCGAATGCCTGTCGAACTGCACCCGGGGCTGCACAGTGGCCCTGCGCGCGCCCGGCGCCTGGACCTATGTCTACGGCAATCTCGCCCCCGGTCAGGCCGAAGTGCTGATCGACGGCGCCGCCCGCTATGCCGCCGCCCCGCAGGGGCTGATCCCCTGGCGCGAGCGGCCCGAACACCTGCGCAAGAATTGCATCGCCCGTATCCCGCCGCTGGAGGCCTGAATGTCCGACCTGAACAAAACCCCCGTCACCATCGTCACCGGCTTTCTCGGCTCGGGCAAGACCACGCTGATTTCGCACCTGATCCGCAACGCGGGCGGACGGCGGCTGGCCGTGGTGGTCAATGAATTCGGCACGCTGGGGGTGGATGGCGAGATCCTGAAGGGCTGCGCGATCCCCGATTGCCCTGAGGAGAACATCGTCGAACTGGCCAATGGCTGCATTTGCTGCACCGTGGCCGACGATTTCGTGCCGACCGTCGAGGCGCTGCTGGCCATGACCCCGCGCCCCGATCACATCCTGATCGAGACCTCGGGCCTTGCCCTGCCCAAGCCGCTGCTCAAGGCCTTCGACTGGCCAGCGATCCGTTCGCGCATCACGGTGGATGGCGTCATCGCGCTGGCCGATGCCGAGGCCGTGGCGGCCGGGCGCTTCGCCCCCGATGTCGCCGCCGTCGATGCCCAGCGCGCGGCGGATGAATCCATCGACCACGAGACGCCGCTCTCCGAGGTCTTCGAGGATCAGATCTCCTGCGCCGATGTGGTCCTGCTGACCAAGGCAGACCTCGCGGGGCCCGAAGGGATCGCCGCCGCCCGTGCCGTGATCGCCGCCGAGGCGCCCCGCCCACTGCCGGTGGTCGAAGTGACCGAGGGCGCCGTCGATCCCCGGGTGATCCTGGGTCTGGAAGCGGCAGCCGAAGACGACATCGCCGCGCGCCCCTCGCATCACGACGGACATGACGATCACGAGCATGACGATTTCGACACCATCGTCGTGGAACTGGGCGAGGTCGCCGACCTGCCCTCGCTGGCGGTGAAGATCGAGCAGATGGCCCGCGACCTCGATATCCTGCGGGTGAAGGGCTATGTCGCCGTCACCGGCAAGCCGATGCGGGCGCTGGTGCAGGCGGTGGGCGCGCGCGTCCGCCATCAGTTCGACCGGGCCTGGAAACCGGGCGAGGCGCGGCAGACCTCGCTGGTGGTGATCGCCGAACATGACCGTATCGACGAGGCGGCGATCAAGGCGGCGCTGGGTCTCTGATGCACGTCCTCTTCCGCGAAAGCCACGGGCTCGAGGAGACGGCCACACCGCAGGATCTGGGGCAGTCGCCCGCGGATCTGGTGGTGCTGTCGTTTTCCGATTCCGACCTCGGCGCTTTCGCGGAAGGGTTCCACCGGGCCCGCAGGATGGGCAATATTGCCCATCCTACCCTGCGCCTCGCCAATCTCGCCGCGCTGAAGCATCCGCTCTCGGTCGATACCTATGTCGAGAATACGCTGGCGGGCGCCAGGGGCGTGCTGATCCGGCTGATCGGCGGCGTGCCCTATTGGTCCTATGGCCTGCAACAGCTGCAGGCGCTGGCCAGCCGCACTGGTCTGGCGCTGGCGGTCTTGCCCGCCGATGGCCGCCCGGATCCGCAGCTTGACGCGATCAGCACGCTGCCTGTCTCCACCCTCCGCCGCTTGCAGCATCTCTGCGATCAGGGCGGGGCGGTGGCGGCGCAGGCGGCGCTCCAGCAATTCGCGCTGGCCTGCGGGCTCTACGCCCCCCCGGTGCGCGGCATCCGCACCACGCCCGAGGTCGGCGGCTGGACGCCCGAGGGGGTGCATTGCCCCGCGGCGCTGTCCTTCGGCACACGGCCGCGGATCTTGCTGACCTTCTACCGCGCCTATCTGACTGCCGCCGATACCGAACCCTTGGAGGCCATCGCCCGCGCCTTCGACGCCGCAGGCTATGACGTGATCGGCCTCTTCGCGCCCTCGCTGAAGGCCCCGGGCGCGCGGGGCTGGCTGGAGCGCTGGGTCCGCCACCTCGCCCCCGCCGCCATCGTCAACGCCACCGCCTTCAGCGCGCGGGACGGCGGGACCTCGCCCCTCGATGTCGCCGGGGTGCCGGTGTTTCAGGTGGCGCTCGCCACCAACCCGCGCGCGGCCTGGGAGACGTCCGACCGGGGCCTGTCGCCCGCTGACCTCGCCATGCATGTCGTGTTACCCGAGGTGGACGGGCGGATCTTCGGCGCCGCGGTCAGTTTCAAGGGCGCCTCGGACCCCGACCCGGACCTTCAATTCGCCCGCATCCACCACCGGGCCGAGCCCGAGCGGATCGCCGCGCTGGTCGCTCGGGTCCTTGGCTGGCACCGGTTGGCAACCACACCCCGACCGCAGATCCGCCCGGCGCTGGTGCTGTCGACCTATCCCGGCAAATCCTGGCAGATGGCGCATGCCGTGGGGCTGGATGCGCTGGCCTCCGCTGCGGTCATTCTGGAGGCGCTGGGCGCCGAGGGCTACGCCACCGCCCCCGCCGATCCCAAGGCGCTGGAAACCGCCCGCATCGACTGGTCGCTTTTCGATTACCGGCTGGCGCTGGCCCGCCTGCCGCAGGAATTGCAGGAGGACATTCACCTCGCCTGGGGCGACCCCGAGGAGGATGACAGCCTTGAAGACGGCGCCTTCCGTTTCGCCGCGATCCGGGCAGGGAATGCGCTGATCGCCCTGCAACCGGAACGAGGTCAGGTCACCGCCCGGGACGCCGAGTATCACGATGTCGCCAAGGTTCCCTGTCACGCCTATGTCGCCTTCTACCTCTGGCTCCGCCAGCAGGCCGATGCGCTGATCCATATCGGCGCGCATGGCACGCTGGAATGGCTGCCGGGGAAATCCGTGGCCCTGTCGGATGCCTGCTGGCCCGAGGCGCTGACAAGGGGCCTGCCGCTGCTTTACCCGTTCATCGTCAACGACCCGGGCGAGGCGGCGCAGGCCAAACGCCGCCTTGGCGCGGTGACGCTGGGCCATGTCCCGCCGCCCCTGACCGAGGCACAGGCAGGCGCCGGCACGACCCGGCTGGAAGCGCTGCTCGATGAGTTTTCCAACGCCGACGGGCTGGACCCCGCGCGGCGCGACCGGCTGCAACAAGATATCCGCACCGAGGCGCAGGCGCTGGGGCTGGAGGAGGAGCTGGGCCTGACCCGCGCCACCTCGCTGGCCGAGGCGATCACCCGCATCGACCGTTTCGTCTGCGACGTGAAGGAAAGCCAGTTCGGCGAGGGGCTGCATGTTTTCGGCACGGGCGAGCACGGCGGGGCGGAAAGGCAGGGGCTCCTGACCGCCCTCAGCGGCGGGTTCGTGGCGCCCGGGCCTTCGGGTTCGCCCTGGCGTGGGCGGAAGGATGTGCTGCCCACGGGGCGGAACCTCTTCACCACCGATCCCCGCACCGTGCCCAGCCGCGCCGCCCATGCCCAGGGCGTGACCTTGGCCGAGGAGCTGGTGCGACGCCATCTGCAGGACCACGGCGAGTTTCCGCAGGGGTTGGTCGTGGACCTCTGGGGCAGCGCGACGATGCGCACGGCGGGCGAGGAATTCGCCATGGCGCTGCATCTGATCGGCGCGAAACCGGTCTGGGATGGGGAAAGCGGGCGGGTGTCCGGCGTCGAGATCCTGCCGATTGCCGAACTGGACCGGCCCCGGCTGGACGTGACCCTGCGCGTCTCGGGCCTGTTCCGCGACGTGTTCCCGGAACTCTCCGCGCTCTTCGCCACCGCGATCCGGGCGCTGGCCGGGCGCGACGAGGCGCCCGACTGGAATCCCTATGCCGGGCGTGAGGATCTGAGCCGGGTCTACGGGCCGAAACCCGGAACCTATGGCCTCGGCCTGGGCGAGACACCCGACACCTATACCGAGGACGCGCGGCAACAGGCCGGGGAGGCCTGGCTCGCGGCCTCGTCCCATGCGCTCGACACGGGCGCGGAGGATGCCGAAGGGCTGAAGGCAAGGGTCCGCCACGCCGATGCTTTCGTTCACCTGCAGGACCTGCCGGAAACCGACCTGCTGCTGGCGGCGGATTACGCCGCGCATGAGGCAGGATTCGCGGCCGCCCAGCGGATCACCGGCGGCAAGGCCGCGCTCTATCATCTGGACGCGACCGATCCCTCGCGACCGAAAGCCCGCAGCCTGACCGAGGAACTGGCCCGCGTGGTCCGCGCCCGGGCCGCCAATCCCAGATGGATCGACGGCATGATGAACCACGGCTTCCGGGGCGCGGCCGAGATCGCGGCGACGCTCGACCACCTCGGCGCCTTCGCCCATCTGGCCGCCGCCGTGCCGCCGCAGCTCTTCGACCTCTATCACGAGGCAACGCTGGGCCGGGCCGAGGTGCGCGACTTCCTCGGGCGCGAAAACCCGCAAGCCCTGGCCGCGATGGAGGCGCGCTTTGCCGACTTGCACCGGGCGGGGCTCTGGTCCACACGGAGGAATTCGATCCTGGCGGGGCTGAACCCATGAGTTTCGAGGTCAAGGGCTGGTGTCCCGGTGCGCTGCGGCCGATGCTCTCGGGCGACGGCTATGTCGTGCGCGTCCGGCCCCGGCTGGCCGAATTGAGCGCCGCGCAGGCCCTGGGCCTCTGCGCTGCGGCCGAGGAATACGGCGCCGGGCTGATCGACCTGACCAACCGGGCCAATCTGCAGGTCCGGGGCGTCCAGCCGGGCGCCCTGCCCGACCTGCTGACCACCCTGACCGATCTGGGCCTGGTCGATGCCGATGTCGCGACCGAAACGCGGCGCAACATCCTGACCGCCCCGACCTGGGCCGATGGCGGCGATACCCACCGCCTGACAGGCGAACTGCTGGCGCGGCTGGAGGCGTTGCCCGACCTGCCGCCGAAGATGGGCTTCGCCATCGACGCCGGACCGGGGCCGATGCTGCGCGACACACCCGCCGATTTCCGCATCGAGCGCGGCAGCCATCGCGGCCTGATCCTGCGGCCGGAGGGGTACCCGCTGGGCATTCCCCTGCTGCCGGGGGCCGAAATCGACACGCTGATCCGGCTGTGCGACTGGTTCGTGGCCTCGGGCGGGGCGGCGGCGGGGCGCATGGCCCGCCACCACGCGCCGTTGCCCGCCTGGGCCGAGCCGAGCCTGGCCCCGGCGACCCGGCGACCCCCGCTGCGCCCCGGGACGCATGCGCTGGGGGCGATCCATGGCGCGGCTTTCGGGCAGATTCAGGCCGGCGACCTCGCCGCCGCGATCCTGGACAGCAAGGCCAGCGCGATCCGTGTGACACCCTGGCGGGTGCTGCTGCTGCTCGACGCCACGCCCGGGCCGCGCACCGGACTGCTGTGGGACGCCGACGCGCCCGAGCTGCGCGCCGATGCCTGCCCTGGCGCCCCCTTCTGCCCGCAATCGAGTGTCGAGACCCGCGCCCTGGCGCTGGCCCTCGCGCCCCATGTCCAGGGCCGCCTGCATGTCAGCGGCTGCGCCAAGGGCTGCGCCCGGCCCGGGCCTGCCGATGTCGTCATCACCGGCGAAAACGGCGCCTATGGCGTGGCACTCAACGCGCGGGCGGGCGATTCCCTGCCTCATCACGGGCTGAGCGCCGAGCAGGTGCGCGCCCATTTCGGAGCCTCCTGAATGCCCTGGACCTATGAAACCGACGGCGCCGCGATCTACCGGCAGAGCTTTGCCACGATCCGCGCCGAGGCCGACCTCGCCCGGTTCGACGCCGACGAGGAACAGGTCGTGGTCCGCATGATCCATGCCGCCGGCATGGTCGGGCTGGAGAAATTCGTGAAGATGTCGCCGGGATTCGTGACCGCCGCGCGGACCGCGCTGGAGGCCGGCGCGCCGATCCTCTGCGACGCGCGGATGGTCTCCGAGGGCGTGACCCGCTTTCGCCTGCCGGCCGAGAATGCGGTGATGTGCACCCTGCATGACCCGGCCGTGCCCGAGATGGCGAAGGCCATCTCCAACACCCGCTCGGCCGCGGCGCTGGAACTCTGGCGCCCGCATCTGGACGGGGCGGTGGTGGCCATCGGCAACGCGCCGACCGCGCTCTTCCACCTGCTGAACATGCTGGAGGACCCGACCTGCCCGCGCCCAGCGGCGATCATCGGCTGCCCGGTCGGATTCGTCGGCGCGATGGAATCGAAGGACGCGCTCTGGCAGGTGCAACCGGTGCCGTCTTGCATCGTCGAGGGGCGGCTGGGTGGCTCGGCCATCACCGTCGCCGCGATCAACGCCCTCGCGAGCCGCAAGGAATGACTGGCACGGTTCATGGCGTGGGCCTCGGCCCCGGCGCCGCCGATCTGATGAGCGTGCGCGCCGACCGGCTGGTCCGGGGCACGCGCCATGTCGCCTATTTCCGCAAGGCCGGGCGCATGGGTCAGGCGCGGAAGATCGTGGACGGGATGTTGCGCGCCGATGCCGTCGAACTACCGATGGATTACCCGGTCACGACCGAGATCCCGCTCGACGACCCGCGCTATGCCGCGGTCCTCTCGGGTTTCTACGAAGAGGTGACCGCACCCCTGCGCGCCCTGGCCGAGGCGGGCGAGGATGTGGTGGTGCTGGCCGAGGGCGACCCGTTCTTCTACGGCTCGTTCATGCATCTCTACACCCGGCTCGCGCCCTTCGTGCCGGTGCGCATCGTGCCCGGCATCACCGGCATGTCGGCCGCCTGGGCCGCCACCGGCGCGCCGATCACTTGGGGCGACGACGTGCTGACCGTGGCGCCCGCCACCCTACCGGAAGCGGCGCTGACCGCGCGCATTGCCGGAACCGACGCACTGGTGGTGATGAAGATCGGCCAGAACCTGCCGAAGCTGAAGCGCGCGGTCGAACTGGCCGGACGGATGGCCGACGCCTGGCTGGTGGAATACGCGGCGATGGCGGGCGAGCGGGTGCGCAAACTCGCCGAGGTCGAGGCGGCGCCCTATTTCTCGATCGCGCTGATCCATGGGCAGGGGCGGCGGCCATGAGTGCGATGCCAGCGAAAGTGGGCACCAGTTTCGCGTCCGGCATCGCGCCAGACAGAAATGGTTGGGTTGTGGTGGCGGGCCTCGGGCCGGGGCGGGAAACCTTGGTGACGCCCGAAGTCGAGGCGGTGCTGGCCGAGGCGACCGACGTGGTGGGCTATATCCCCTATGTTGCCCGGGTGGCGCCGCGCGAGGGGCTGACCCTGCATCCGTCCGACAACCGGGTGGAACTGGACCGCTCGCGCCACGCGCTGGGAATGGCGGCGGCGGGGCGGAAGGTGGTGGTGGTCTCCTCAGGCGATCCCGGGGTCTTCGCCATGGCCTCGGCGGTGTTCGAGGCGCTGGAGGCGGGGCCTTTGACCTGGCGCGCGCTGGAAATCCGGGTGCTGCCCGGCATCACTGCGATGCTGGCCGCCGCGGCGGCGGCGGGTGCGCCGCTGGGCCATGATTTCTGCGCCATCAACCTGTCCGACAACCTGAAACCCTGGGCGTTGATCGAGAAGCGGCTGCGGCTGGCGGCCGAGGCCGATTTCGCCATGGCCTTCTACAACCCCCGCTCGAAATCCCGGCCCGAGGGCTTCGCCCGCACGCTGGCGGTGCTGAACGAGACCTGCCGCGACGCGCGGCCGGTGCTGTTCGCCCGCGCGGTATCCACGCCCGAGCAGAGCCTGCGGATCGTGCCCTTGCCCGAGTGCACGCCCGAGATGGCGGATATGCGGACCATGGTCATCGTCGGCAATTCGGCGACAAGGGTGATCGAGGGGCCGGCGGGGCCCTGGCTTTTCACCCCGAGATCGGCGTGAGAGGGGTTTCGCCCTCGTTGCCCGCTGGCGCGGGCGCCTCGGGCGACCCGCCGGGGGGGCGCTGCCCCCCCGGACCCCCCCGGGATATTTTCAGCGCAAAGATGGGGTCAGGCGGTGACGAAGCGCAGGACCTCCTCCGGGTCGTGGGTCTTGTGGCGCGGGGGGAGTTGCGGGCGGTCGATCATCAGAACCGGCAGGTGCAGGGCGCGGGCGGCCTGAAGTTTCGAGACCGAGCCGATGCCGCCGGCGTTCTTGGCGACGATCAGGTCGATCCGGTGTTCGCGCATCAGGGCCTCGTCGGCCTCGGCGCTGAAAGGGCCGCGGTCCACCACCACGCTGTGATGCGGCAGCGGCGGGATTTCCGAGGGCGCGTCGACGAGGCGCAGCAGGTAATGGTGCTGCGGCTGAGCGGCGAACTCGGCCAGATGCTTGCGGCCGATGGCCAGCATGATGCGCCGCGGCGGGCCCGCCAGCGCCGCGACCGCCGCCGCCATGTCGGGTACGCGCTGCCAGTCGTCGCCGGGGCCCGGTTGCCAGGCGGGGCGGGTCAGGGCGATCAGGGGCGTTTGTGTCTGGGCGCAGGCGGCGACAGCGTTGCTGCTCATCTGCGCGGCGAAGGGATGGGTCGCGTCGATCACATGGGTGATCTGGTGGTCCGTCAGGTATTGGATCAGACCGGGCACGCCGCCGAACCCGCCGATGCGCACCGCGATCGGTTGCGGTTTGGGCCGTTCGACCCGGCCCATGTAGGAAAGCGTCGCGGCGAGGCCCCGGTCGGCCAGGCGGCGAGCCATGGCGCTCGCTTCCATCGTGCCGCCGAGGAGAAGGATGTTGGGCATGGCTGACACTCCGTGGCTGACGATCCTGGGGCTGGGCGAGGATGGCCCCGAGGGGCTGACTGACGCAAGCCGGGCGGCGCTGCAAGGGGCCGAGGTGGTGATGGGACCGCCGCGGCATCTGGCGCTGCTGCCGGATCTGGCGGCGGAGCGGGTGGCATGGCCGGTGCCCTTCGCCGAAGGTGTGGCGCTGCTCATGACGATGCGCGGGCGGCGGGTGGTGATTCTGGCCTCGGGCGATCCCTTCTGGTTCGGGGCGGGGACGGTGGTGACGAAGGCGCTGGCGCCCGGGGAATGGGTCGCCGTGCCGGGGGCGTCGTGCTTTTCGCTGGCCGCATCGCGCTTGGGCTGGGGGTTGGAGGGGGTGTCCTGTCTGGGCCTGCATGCAGCGCCCTTGACGCGGTTGCGCCCGCTCCTGGCGCCGGGGGCGCGGGCGGTCGTGACGCTGCGCGACGGGGCGGCGGTGGCGGAGCTGGCCGTGTGGCTGGCGGGCGAGGGGTTCGGGGCCTCGGAACTGGTGGTGCTGGAGGCGCTGGGCGGGAAGCGCGAGCGGGTGCGGCGGGTGTTGGCTGAGAATTACGCGCTGGACGATGTGCAGCATCCGGTGGCGGTGGCGATTTCCGTCGCAGGGGCGGGCGCGGTGCTGGGGGCGGCCTCCGGGCGCGGGGACGAATGGTTCGCCCATGACGGGCAGATCACCAAACACCCGGTGCGGGCGCTGGCCCTGTCGGCGCTGGCGCCTCGGCCCGGCGAACTGCTGTGGGATATCGGCGCGGGCTCGGGCTCCATCGGGATCGAATGGCTGCTGAGCCATCCGACGACGCGGGCCATCGGCTTCGAGGCCGATCCGGGCCGCGCGGCGCGGGCGCGGGAGAATGCGCTGCGGCTGGGGGTCGAGCGGCTGGTGGTGGCCGAGGGGCGGGCGCCTGCGGTGCTGGAAGGCCAGCCGCTGCCGGATGCAGTTTTCATCGGCGGCGGGCTGTCGGAGGCGCTGCTGGTGCAGCTTTTCGGGTTGTTGCCACCCGGCACGCGGCTGGTCGCCCATGCGGTAACGCTGGAATCCGAGGCTTTGCTGGCGCTCTGGCACGGGGCGAAGGGGGGGAACCTGTTGCGGGTCGAATTGGCCGAGGCGGGGGCTTTGGGATCGCGCCGCGGCTGGAAATCGGCCTATCCGATTGTGCAGTGGAGCGTGGTTCTGTGACGATTGTGGGGGGATGGTGCGCTGAAGCGCAGCCTACGGGATGGCGGGCAGCGGGATGATCGTGGCGGGGTTCGGGTTTTCTTCGCGGGCGACGATGGCCTCGTTGCAAGGCGCTTTGGCGGCGGCGGGCGGGATGCCCGATGCGCTGGCGACGCTCGCCGACAAGGCGCCGGCGCTGGCGCCCCTTGCCCATGCCCTGAACCTGCCACTGATCGCCGTCGAGGAGCCCCTGCCGCCGACCCTCACCCAATCCGAGCGGAGCCGGGACGCGAGGGGCACCGGCTCGGTCGCCGAGACCTGCGCGCTTGCCGCGGCCGGTCCCGGCGCGTATCTGCTGGGGCCGCGCGCTGTCTCGCCCGACCGGCTCGCGACCTGCGCCCTTGCCGAAGGAGGCCACGCATGACCGTCCATTTCGTCGGCGCCGGACCCGGCGCGCCCGACCTGTTGACGCTGCGGGGCCGCGACATCATCGCCACCTCGCCCGTCTGCCTCTATGCCGGCTCGCTGGTGCCGGAGGCGGTGCTGGGCCATTGCCCGCAGGGGGCGCGGATCGTCAACACGGCGCCCTTGTCGCTGGATCAGATCATGGCCGAGATCGCGGCGGCCCATGCCGAAGGCAAGGATGTGGTGCGGCTGCATTCGGGGGACCTGTCGGTCTATTCGGCGATGGGCGAGCAACTCCGACGTCTGCGCGAGCTGGGCATTCCCTATAGCGTGACGCCGGGCGTGCCCGCCTTCGCCGCCGCCGCCGCCGCGCTGGGGGCGGAACTGACACTGCCGGGGCTGGCGCAATCGGTGGTGCTGACGCGGACGCCGGGGCGGGCCAGTGCCATGCCCGAGGGCGAAACGCTGGCGAATTTCGCGGCGACGGGGGCGACGCTCTGCATCCATCTGTCGATCCATAATCTGGAGCAGACGGTCGCGGATCTGGTTCCGGCCTATGGCAGCGACTGCCCGGTGGCGGTGGTCTGGCGGGCCACCTGGCCCGAGCAGCGGATCGTTCGGGGGACGCTGGGGACCATCGAGGGGCTGGTCGCGGGCTCGATGGAGCGGACGGCCCTGATTCTGGTGGGGCCGGCGCTGGCGGCGGAAGGGTTCGAGGAAAGCTGCCTCTATGCCGTCGATTACGACCGCCGCTTCCGGCCGCAATCGGCGGATTCCGTTTACGCGGGGTCGAAGGAATGAAGGGGATCCTCGTCTCGGCGCCTGCCTCGGGCACCGGCAAGACCACGGTCATGCTGGGGCTGCTCAGGGCGTTGAGCGAAGACGGGTTGCGGGTCCAGCCCTTCAAGTCGGGGCCGGATTACATCGACCCGGCCTTTCACCGGGCGGCGGCGGGGCGGGCGTCCTTCAACCTCGATACCTGGGCGATGGGCGAGGGGCTGCTGGGCGCCATCGCGGCGCAGGCGGAAGGCGCGGATCTGGTGGTGGCCGAGGGCTCGATGGGCCTTTACGACGGCGTGGCCTTCAAGGGCGCGACGGGGCACGGATCTTCGGCCGAGACGGCGGCGTGCATGGGCTGGCCGGTGGTGCTGGTGGTCGATGTCTCGGGTCAGGCGCAATCGGCGGCGGCGGTGGCCTTGGGGTTCAGGGCGTTCCGGCCGGACCTGCCCTTTGCGGGTGTGATTCTCAACCGTTGCGCCAGCCCCCGGCACGAGCGGCTGGCCCGGCTGGGGATGGAGGAGGCGGGAATCAAGGTGCTGGGCGTGCTGCCCCGGCGCGGCGATCTGGTGCTGCCGGAGCGGCATCTGGGGCTGGTTCAGGCGGTGGAACATCCCGATCTGGAGGTGGCGATTGCCGGCTATGCGGCGTTTCTCAGGGCGCATGTCGATCTGGGGGCGATCGTCGCGGCGGCGGAGGGTGGGTTGAAAACCCACCCTACGGCGTTGCGCGTGACGCCGCCGGCGCAGCGGATCGCGCTGGCGCAGGACGCGGCCTTTTCCTTCGCCTATCCGCATCTGGTCGAGGGCTGGCGGCAGGCCGGGGCCGAGATCCTGCCCTTCTCGCCCCTCGCCGACGAGGCGCCACCCGAGGCGGATCTGGTCTGGCTGCCGGGCGGCTATCCCGAGTTGCACGCGGGCGTGCTGGCCGGGGCCGAGCGGTTCCGGGCGGGGTTGCGGCACCATGCCGAAACGAAGCCGGTGCATGGGGAATGCGGGGGCTACATGGCACTGGGCGAGGCGCTGGTCGACAAGGCGGGCGTGCGCCACCGGATGGCGGGGCTTCTGGGGCTGGTGACCAGCTACGAGAAGCGGAAGATGCATCTGGGCTATCGCCGGGCCGAGCTGGTGGCGGGGATGCCGGGGTTCGGGCCGGGGGCGGTCTTGCGCGGGCATGAGTTTCATTATTCGACGATCCTCGAACAACCGGATGCGGGTCTGGCGCGGGTGACGGATGCCGAGGGGGCTTCGGTGGTGGAGACGGGATCGGTGCGGGGAAGGGTCTCAGGGACGTTCTTCCACCTGATCGCGGAGGATGCGGGATGAGGGCGGCCGGGGATGGTGGGATGAAATCCCACCCTACGCAGGACGCGGGCCTCGCGCGTCTTGATCGGCGGCAGCCGGGGGGCGCTGCCCCCCGCGCGCGGCTGGCGCCGCGCTCCCCCCGGGATATTTGGGGCGCAAAGAAGACGGGGGCCGGGCGATGAGCGGATTCGTCAGCTTCGTGGGATCGGGGCCGGGCGACCCGGATCTGTTGACCGTGAAGGCGGTGAAACGGCTGAAGGCGGCGGAGGCGGTGCTGTTCGACGACCTCTCGGCCGGGCCGATCCTGGAACTGGCGGGGCCGGGGGCCGAGCTGGTCGCGGTGGGCAAGCGGGCCGGGCGCCCCTCGCCCAAGCAGGACCATGTGAGCCGGCTTCTGGTCGATTACGCCAGTGCCGGGACGCGGGTGGTGCGGCTGAAATCCGGCGATCCGGGCATTTTCGGGCGGCTGGAGGAGGAGATCACCGCGCTGCGCGAGGCCGGCATCCCGTTCGAGATCGTGCCGGGCGTCACCTCGGCCTCGGCGGCGGCGGCGGCGGCAGGGATCCCTCTGACCCGGCGGCTGGAAGCGCGGCGCGTGCAATTCGTCACGGGCCATGACGTAACCGGCACCCTGCCCGAGGGGCTGAACCTGGCGGCGCTGGCCGATGCCAAGGCCACCACCGTGGTCTTCATGCCCAAGCGCACCTTCGCCCGGCTGGCCGAGATGCTGCTGGAAGCGGGCCTGCCGGGCGAGACCCCGGCGCTGCTGGCGGAGAATGTCAGCCACCCCGACCAGCGGTTGACCCGCGCCACGGTGGCGACGCTGGCCGCGACGCTGGCCTCGGCCGATCCCCGGGCGGCGGGGCTGATCCTCTACGGGCCGCTCGCGGAATGAGGATCACGCTCTGCACCAGCTGCGCGCTGGGGCGCGGGGGATTTGCCGCGGTGCTGGGCGAGGCGCTGGCGGCCGAGGGGATCGCGGCCGGGATCGCCACCACCGACTGCCTCTCGGGCTGCGCGCGGCCCTCGTCGCTGGCCTTCCGGGCACCGGGCAAGACCGCCTATCTGTTCGGCGACCTGACCGAAGCCGACCTGCCGGACCTGCTGACCTTCGCCCGGCTCTATGCGGCCTCGGCCGACGGGACCTTCGCCGATGCACGGCCCCTGAGCGGGCTGCGCTTCAAGGCCCTGGCCCGCATACCCGGCTGAGGCCCCTGTCGCGATTTCGCGCTGCAATGCCGCCTCTGACATCGACAAACGGGCGCCCTGCCCCGACACTTGCCCCTGTCAGGTGCCCCGTCCGGGGCTGAAACGGGAACGGGGTGCGATGCCCCGGCCGCCCCCGCGACTGTCAGCGGAGAGCCGCGCGCCAGCATGCCACTGCCCCTGAGCGGGTCGGGAAGGCGGCGCGAGGCCGAGACCCGCGAGCCAGGAGACCGGCCCGACACCAACAGAGCCGCCGTCGGTGGGACGGCAAGGAGAGCCCATGCATATCGAACCCGGCGTCGTCGACGGCGCCAAGATGATCCTGTCCTACGGCACTGCGGCCGCCGCCGCCGGCCTGTCGCTGAAACTGGTGGCCGAGGATCTGAGGAGCCATTCCGCCGCCTCCTTCGCGCTGCGCACGGTGCTGGCCACTGTCGGCACTTTCATCTGCTTCGAGGTCCTGCCGCATATGCCGGTGGGCGTGAGCGAGGTCCATCTGATCCTCGGCACCACCCTGATGCTGATCCTGGGTGCCGGTCCGGCGGCGCTGGGTCTGGCGGCGGGGCTCCTGGTGCAGGGGCTGTTCTTCGCGCCCTCGGACCTGCCGATGTTCACCGTCAATGTGACGACGTTGCTCTTCCCGCTGATCGGCATCCACATGCTGGCTCGGCGGATCGTCCCGGCGCACAAGCCCTATGTCGATCTGGGCTATGCGGATGTGCTGAAACTCTCGGTCGCCTATCAGGGCGGGATCGTCGCCTGGGTCGCCTTCTGGGCGCTCTACGGCCACGGGGCCTCGGCCCTGTCCGGTGTGGTGAGCTTCGGCGCGGCCTATATGCTGGTGGTGATCGTCGAGCCGCTGGCGGATCTGGCCGCGCTCGCCGGGGCCAAGGCCCTGCGGCGCTTCAAGGATTCGGGCGCCTTTGCCCATCGGCTGCACCACGCCGCGTGATCGCCCGGCCGCGGCGGCGCCCCTGCCCCGCCGCGATCTTCCTTGACCCGGCCGCCCGCTTCCGGCAAGGGTGAAAGGGTCAGGTGCCCCCCGATCGGGGCTGAAACGGGAACGGGGTGCAATGCCCCGGCCGCCCCCGCGACTGTCAGCGGAGAGCTGGCTGCCAACGCGCCACTGCCCCTCGGGGGGTCGGGAAGGCGGCAGTCCGCAGCGACCCGCGAGCCAGGAGACCGGCCCGACACCCACAGAACCGCCGTCGGTGGGACGGCAAGGAGACCCGAGATGAACACGACCCAGACCAAGGCCCAATCGCTCCTCGCCCCCGTGCTCGGCATGGCGGTGATCGGCCTGACGCTGCTCTTCGCCGTGGGCCATGCCCAATCGGCGACCCTGCACGACGCGGCGCATGACATGCGTCACGCCACCGGCTTCCCCTGCCACTGAGGCAGCCCGGTCCCATGTTCCAGAAAATGATGACCGGCGCCTTGATCGCCGGGATCAGTGCGGGCTTGCTCGCCGCCGTTCTGCATTTCGCCTTCATCCAGAATTACATCCTGCTGGGTGAGCAATACGAAACCGGCGAGCTGGTGCATTTCGCGGCGCCGGAGGCCGCCCCGGCCGCCCCCGAAGGCGCCGACCATTCCCATGCCGAAGCCGCGTCCGAAGCGCATGACCACGGCGCGCATGAGCATGGCGACGGCGATGTCTCACCCTTCCAGCGCAATGCGCTGACCGTGGGCTTCACGGTGCTGCTCTATGTCGCCTATGGCATCATGCTGACCGTGGGCTTCGCCATCGCCGCGCAATTCGGCAAGCGGATCACCGCGACCGAGGGCGCGCTCTGGGGCCTTGCCGGTTTCGCCGCCTTCCAACTGGCGCCCGGGATGGGGCTGGCGCCGGAGCTGCCGGGCTCGGCCGCGGCGGATCTGGCGGCGCGTCAGGTCTGGTGGTGGTCGACGGTGGTGGCAACCGGGCTCGGCATCGCCGCCATGGCTTACGGCCGCTCGGTGATCACCACGCTGGCGGGTGCCGCGCTGATCGCGGCGCCGCATGTGGTGGGCGCGCCGCTGCTCGACGGGTTCTACGGCTATGCGCCGACCGAGGTCGGGGCGATTTTCTCGTCCCGGGTGTTGGGCGTGGGGCTGGCGGTCTGGGTGGCGCTGGGCTGGCTGGCCGGGCGGCAATGGGCCCGGGGTGAAGGCGGCGGCGCGGCGGCATGATCGCGCTGGATCTGATCGGCATCGGCACCGGCAACCCCGAGCATGTGACGCTCGCGGCGATCCGGGCGATGCAGGAGGCCGATCTGATCCTTCTACCCCGCAAGGGCGACGAGAAAAGCGATCTGGCGGATCTGCGCCGCCAGATCTGCGCCGCGCATCTGCCGGATCTGGCACGGGTCGTGGAATTCGACCTGCCGCGGCGCGACGCCGCGCCCCCCTATCTGGACGCGGTGAACGACTGGCACGACGCCATCGCCGGCGCGTGGAAAACCGCCATCGACGCCCATCTGCCCGGCGGCGGGCGCGTGGCGCTCCTGGTCTGGGGCGATCCCTCGCTTTACGATTCAACCCTGCGGGTGGCGGCGCGGCTGGGCCTGACGCCCCGCGTGGTGCCGGGCGTGACCTCGCTGTCGGTGCTGACGGCGGCGCATGCCATTCCCCTGAACGATCTCGCGGCCCCCGTGGTCATCACCACCGGCCGCCGCCTCAGGCAGGGCTGGCCTGAAGGCGCCGATACCGTGGCGGTGATGCTGGACCAAGGCGGCGCCTTCACGGCGCTCGATCCCCAGGGCGTGACGATCCACTGGGGCGCCTATCTGGGGATGGAGCACGAGGCGCTGATCGCCGGTCCGCTGGCCGAGGTCGGCCCGCGCATCCTCGAGACCCGCGCCGCGCTGCGCACCCGGCATGGCTGGATCATGGACATCTACCTGCTGCACCGTTGACAGCGCAGGCGGCCCCGGCATCCTGCCCGCAGGAGGCCCGCCATGTTCACACCCGAGACAATCGCCTTCCTCGCCGACCTCAAGGCCAACAACCGTCGCGACTGGTTCGAAGCGAATCGCGCGCGCCATGAGCGCGCGCTGGCCGAGCCCGCCCGGCTTTTCGCCGCCGAGCTGGCCGACAGGCTGAGCGCCGCCAGCGGGGCGCCGGTCACCGCCAGGATCTATCGGCTGCACCGCGACCTGCGCTTCGCCCGCGACAAGACGCCCTATAACGCGCATCTGCATCTGGGGTTTTCGGGCGCGGGCCCCGGCGCCTGGCTGGTCGGGCTGGAGCCCGGGCGCTTTGTCATCGGCTATGGCGTGATGGGCTTCGATCCCGCCGCTTTGGACCGCTGGCGGGCCTGCGTCGCGGGGCCTGAGGGCGCGGCGCTGGCCGGGATCCTGGAGGGACTCACGGCGCAGGGCCTGCGTGTCGACCCGCCCGAGTTGAAGCGCGTGCCGGCGCCCTATCCGGCCGATCACCCGAGGGGCGATCTGCTGCGGCGCAAGTCGCTTCTGGTCTGGGACGATCGGCAGCCGATGGACAGCGGTTTCGGTCCCGGTGCTCCCGCCCGCCTCGCCGCCGCGCTGCAGGGGTTCGACCCGCTCCACACCTGGCTCCGCGCCGCGCTCGCCTGACCGCCCGGGGCGGTATTTCGCTTTTGTTGCCGGCTGTCGCGGGCGCGTTGGGCGACTGTCGGGCCGCAACGAAGTGTTGGGGCGGAGCCCTCGTCTTGCCCGAGATGCGCGATCCGCCGTTTTCGTCTGTGCGGTGTCCGTGGCTCGCGTCCCGAGCCGCGGCTCCGGGGGGCCGGTGGGGCGGTCTCGGCCCCTGTGCTCGCTTCGTGGTCCTTGCCCGCGCGGCGGGCGCCGTGCCGGCCCCCTCGTCCGCCGCCCCCCGGGCTCATCATCTTGCCGGAAATACTCGAGTCGTCGTTGCCACCCGCGCGGGGGTGGGTGGGGCGGGCTGCGCTTCATTCTGCCTCAAATACGCCCTTCGACCGCGCCGCGGGAGGCGGGGCCGCGGTGGGGCGATTCGCCTTGGGGGGCCGAATCGCCTCGACCGAAGGGGCGGTGGGTGCCGTGGGGGCAAGGGATGGGGGGCGGATCGGGCCTGTCATCGGATAACAGCCGGGCGCGCGAGGGGGTGATGTGCCGCCGGCGGGGCGCCGGAGCGGGGGGCTGTCACGGGAAAGGCGGTGTCCGGGCCTGGGGCGCGCGGGGAGGGTCTGTGGCGGAAGTACCCGGCGAATCGGTTCGGTATCAATATCTTAGCGGCAATCGCCCGGCTTGTTA
>Ga0209794_1000812_pt1 | contig 34181 bp, 29 predicted proteins | sample EBPBio232013_DNA_FD_185869 | JGI IMG/M metagenome (GOLD analysis project Ga0209794, IMG submission 185869) | Wastewater treatment Type I Accumulibacter community from EBPR Bioreactor in Madison, WI, USA - Reactor 1_5/23/2013_ DNA (SPAdes)... | ecosystem: Engineered > Bioreactor > EBPR >... | reverse complement strand
ATTCAGGGACTGGCGCGGCACCAGGATCGAGCTGGTGGGTTTGATGGCCAGGGCCACCTCCAGGTCTTGTCCGGTGCTGATACCGCCCAGCACCCCACCGTCGTGGTTGCTGGCGAAACCGCCGCCCGGCAGCAAGGAGTCGCCATGCTGGCTGCCCCGGTGCGCCACGCTGGCGAAGCCGTCGCCGATTTCCACGCCCTTGACCGCGTTCAGGCCCAGCATGGCGTGGGCAATGTCGGCGTCCAGCCGGTCGTAGATCGGCTCGCCCAGGCCCAGCGGCACCTTCCGCGCGGTCACGCGCAGGCGCGCGCCGCACGAGTCGCCGCTCTTGCGCAAGGCGTTCATGTGTTCCTCAATGGCCGACACATCCGCCACCGGGGCAAAAAACGGGTTGTTGGGCACATGCTCCCAGCTATCGAAACCAATGGCCAACTCGCCGACGTGCGTCATGCAGCCCTGGAAGGTGGTGCCATACGCCTCGCGCAGCCATTTGCGCGCCACCGCGCCAGCGGCCACCGTGGGCGCGGTCAAACGCGCCGAGGAGCGCCCGCCGCCACGCGGATCGCGGATGCCGTACTTGCGCCAGTAGGTGTAGTCGGCGTGGCCGGGCCGGAACGTCTGCACGATGTCGCCGTAGTCCTTGCTGCGCTGGTCGGTGTTGCGAATCAGCAGGCAGATGGGCGTTCCGGTGGTCCGGCCTTCGTACACGCCAGAGAGAATTTCGACCTGATCGGCCTCGTTGCGCTGGGTGACGAACTTGCTGGTGCCGGGCCGGCGCCGGTCCAGCTCGGGCTGGATGTCGGCCTCGCTGAGGGCCATGCCCGGCGGGCAGCCGTCGATCACGCAGCCGATGGCCGGCCCGTGGGATTCACCAAAATTCGTGACGGCAAACAGGTTGCCGAGGGTATTGCCGCTCATGCCGCCGATTATCGCCAGCCCGGCGCGAACACGCCCAGCTCAGGGCAGGTTCGGCTCGGTGTGCTTGGTGTCCTCGTCCGGCCAGTCGCGGATGTAGGCCTTGAGCATGCGGTTTTCGAAGTTCTGGCTGTCCACCACGGCCTTGGCCACGTCGTAGAAGCTGACCACGCCCTGCAATTCCTGCCGGTCGATGACGGGCAGGTAGCGCGCATGGTGGTTCAGCATCATGCGGCGCACCTCGTCCATCTCGGTTTCCAGGGTGCAGATCAGCGGCCCCGGGTCCATGGCGCGGTACACCGACACGCCCACCAGCGAACCCCCGTTCTTGACCGACGCCTGGATCACTTCGCGGAACGTCAGGATGCCCACCACCCGCTCATGCGCCATGACCACCAGCGAGCCGATGTCGTGCTCGGACATGATCTGCGCGGCCTGCTGCAGGCTGTCTTCGGGGGTGATGGTGAACAAGGCGCCGCCCTTCAGGCGCAGGATGTCGCGAACTTTCATGCAAGGCACTCCGTCGTCGCCAATGGGCGCGGGTGTCGACGAATATAGCCCACAATAAAGCTCCCCCCGCGCCCGCGCCCTGGCGCGCGCCGGGAGCCCTGATGTGAGGAGACCCCATGCCCGGCTACGCCGATCCCGGATTCGACACCCTGTCCCTGCACGCCGGCACCCAGCCCGACCCGGCCACCGGCGCGCGCGCGGTGCCGATCCACCTGTCCACCTCGTTCGTGTTCGAGTCCAGCGACCAGGCCGCCGCCCTGTTCAACCTGGAGCGCGCCGGCCACGTCTACAGCCGCATCAGCAACCCCACCAACGCGGTGCTGGAGCAGCGCGTGGCGGCGCTGGAAGGCGGCATCGGCGCCATCACCACCGCCAGCGGCCAGGCCGCGCTGCACCTGGCCGTCAGCACGCTGATGGGCGCCGGCGGCCACATCGTCGCCAGCACCGCGCTGTACGGCGGCAGCCAGAACCTGCTGCACTACACCTTGCGCCGCTTCGGCATCGAGACCACCTTCGTCAAGCCGGGCGATCTGGACGCCTGGCGCGCCGCCCTGCGCCCCAACACGCGCCTGCTGTTCGGCGAAACCGTGGGCAACCCCGGCCTGGAGGTGCTGGACATCCCCGCCGTGGCCGACATCGCGCACGCCGCCGGCGTGCCGCTGCTGGTGGATTCGACCTTCACCACGCCCTACCTGCTGAAGCCCTTTGACCACGGGGCCGATCTGGTCTACCACTCGGCCACCAAGTTCCTGTCCGGCCACGGCACGGTGATCGGCGGCGTGCTGGTCGATGGCGGCGGCTTCGACTGGGAAGCCTCGGGCAAGTTCACCGAGCTGACCCAGCCCTACGACGGTTTTCACAACATGGTGTTCAGCGAGGAAAGCACCGTGGGCGCCTTCTTGCTGCGCGCGCGCCGCGAGGGCCTGCGCGACTTTGGCGCCTGCCTCAGCCCGCACAGCGCCTGGCTGATCCTGCAGGGCATCGAAACCCTGCCGCTGCGCATGGAAAAGCACCTGGCCAACACCGAGCGCGTGGTGCGCTTCCTGGCCGAACACCCCTTCGTGGCCCGTGTCGGCCACCCGCTGCTCGAATCGCACCCCAGCCACGCCTTGGCCAACCAGTTGCTCAGGCACGGCGCCAAGGGCGCGGGCAGCGTGTTCAGCTTTGACATCAAGGGCTCGCGCGACCAAGGCAAGGCCTTCATTGAAAGCCTGAAGCTGTTCAGCCACCTGGCCAACGTGGGCGATTGCCGCAGCCTGGTGATCCACCCGGCCAGCACCACGCACTTTCGCATGAGCGACGAGGCCCTGAGCGGCGCCGGCATCGGGCCGGGCACGATCCGCCTGTCGATCGGGCTGGAAGATGCCGACGATTTGATCGATGACCTGAAGCGGGCGCTGAAAGCCGCTGAGAAAGCGGGAGTCTGACATGCGAATTGACGTCAACGGCTCCCCCCTCTACGCCTACACCGGCGGCAAGGCCTTCGACCCGGCCCAGCCCACGGTGGTGTTCATCCATGGCGTGCTGAACGACCACAGCGTGTGGATTTTGCAAAGCCGCTACCTGGCGCACCACGGCTGGAACGTGCTGGCCATCGACCTACCAGGCCAGGGCAAAAGCAGCGGCGAGCCGCCTGAAACCGTCGAGCAGGCCGCCGACACCGTGCTGGCGCTGCTGCGCGCCGTGGGCGTGGAGCAGGCGGCGCTGGTCGGCCACAGCTTTGGCTCGCTGATCGCCCTGGAGGCGGCGGCCCGCGCCCCGGCGCACGTCAGCCACCTGGCGCTGGCGGGCACGGCGTTTCCCATGAAAGTCTCGCCGGTGCTGCTGGAAAACTCGGTCAAGGCGCCCGAAAAAGCCATTGCCCTGGTCAACGAGTTTTCGCACAGCACGCTGTGCCCACCGCCCTCGGCCCTGGGGCCTGGCACCTGGACCTACGGCCTGAGCCGCGCCCTGATGCGCCGCATGCTGGTCAGCAACGCCCGCACCAACGTGTTCTACACCGGCTTCAAGGCCTGCGACAGCTACGCCGGCGGCGAACAGGCCATGGCGGCGGTGCACTGCCCCACCCTGTTCCTGGTCGGCCGGCGCGACCAGATGACGCCGGCCAAATCCGCCAAGGCCCTGGCCCAACACGCGCGCCTGGCCAAGATCGCCGAGGTGAACGCCGGCCACGCCCTGATGACCGAGGCGCCGGACGAGGTGCTGCGGGCGCTGCGGGACTTTCTGGCCGGCTGATCGGGCGCCCGGATTGCTCCGTTTTCAGGAGCTACTCAGGAAACACCGGTGCCGGCCGACGCCTGTTTTTCTTCAGATTCTTGCGCACCGGGCGCCAGCAAGTCGGCCACCGTCAGGCGGTGCAGCATCTCATGCTCCCACCAGCCGTCCAGCGTCTTGTCGGGCGTGAGCAGCAAGCGCTCGATCAAGGGCCGCAGCCGCTGGTGCTCGGGGCGGAACAGCAGCACGTAGCGCGGCTCCTCGTTTTCGCTCAGGGTGTCGAGCTGCCCGACCCAGTCCAGCTCGCGCAGCGCGCCCATCACTGGCGACAGCTGCAGCGTATCGACGCGCAGGCGCGCCGCCAACTGCGGCAGGGTCAGCCCGCGCGCGCGGCCGCCCTGCTCGCGGGTCAGGGCCTGCAGCGCCTCCATGGCCAGCTGAAACTCCCAGCCCGGGCCGCCCCCGCGCCGCGCCACCCCAGTCAGCAAGCTGGGCAGGTAGGCGGCGATGACGGCGCCAAACAGCACGATCAGCCACGACAGGTGAATCCACAGCAGTAGGATCGGCACGGTGGCAAACGCCCCGTAGATCAGCGAGTAGCTCTGCACGTTGCTCAGGTACAGCCCCAGCCCCCAGCGCGCCAGCGCCAGGCACACGCTGACGAACAGGCCGCCGGCCAGCGCGTGCTGCCACTTCACCGGCGTGTTCGGCACGAAGCGGTACAGCAGCGTCAGGCCCAGCACCATCAGCAGGAACTGCACCGTGTCCAGCAGCAGATTGACGCCGTCGCCGATGTCCGGCAGCCAGCCGCGCGACACCGTCAGCACGTAGGAGGTGATGGCCAGGCTGGCGCCCAGCACCAGCGGCCCCAGGGTCAGCACCGCCCAGTACACCAGGATGCGCCGGCCCAGCGGGCGCGCCGTGGTGACGCGCCAGATGTCGTTCAGCGTGCGGTCGATGGTCAGCACCAGCGACAGCGCCGTCAGCACCAGCACCGCCACCCCCACCGCGCCCAACTGGCTGGCCTTGGTGGCGAACTGGGTCAGGTAATCCAGCACGTTGGTGGCGATGGTGTAGGGGATCAGGCTGTCGATCAGCCAGCGCTCCAGCGCCTCGCGGAACCTGCCGAACAGCGGAAACGCCGTGAACACCGACAGCACCACGGCAAAAAACGGCACCAGCGCCAGCATGGTGGTGAAAGTGAGCGCGGCGGCCGTCAGGCCCAGGCGGTCTTGCTGGAAGCGCTCCCACAGCGTGGCCGCCGTGGGCAGCACGGGGAAATCCGTCACCTCGGTGACGAAGGCCTGGGCGCGGGCTTTGAGCGCGGTGAACTTCATCGTGCGCGAACGGAGGGGAGAAGCGACGAAAACGCCGGTTCGGACGGGGCCCGGCGGGAGTGCCGGGCTTTCGATGCTCGCTATGATGCCATCGCCCATGCCAGAACCCACCGCGCCCGCCTCTTCCGCCCCCCCGGCGCCCGCCGCCGAGCCGCCGCCCGCCGCGCGCCTGACCCGCGCCGTGGCGGTGGCCAGCCTGCTGGCCCTGGCCGCGCTGTGCCTGGCCTGGGAGCTGTGGCTGGCGCCGCTGCGCCCCGGCGGCTCCTGGCTGGCGCTGAAGGCCCTGCCGCTGCTGCTGCCCCTGCCCGGCCTGCTGCGCTACCGCATGCTCAGCTACCGCCGCCTGGCGCTGTTCATCTGGCTGTACTTCGTGGAAGGCGCGGTGCGCGCCAGCAGCGACCGCCCGCCCTCGTCGTGGCTGGCGCTGGCCGAGGTGCTGCTGGTGCTGGTGCTGTTCACCGCCTGCGCCGCCCACGTGCGCCTGCGCCAGAAGCACGCGCACGCCCAGGCCGCGTAGCCGGGTTTTTTTTCGAGCCTTTTAGGCCATCAGTCGGCGCCGACACATCCTCTCCAGCTATTGATTCAGGAGTAAAAGCCATGTCCACCCCGCTGCTCGACACCCTGCGCCAGGCCCTGGGCGCGGCCCATGTGCTGACCGAGGGCGACCTGAGCGGCTACGAACGCGACTGGCGCCAGCGTGCCCAGGGCCGGGCGCTGGCCGTGGCGCGGCCTGGCAGCACCGAGCAGGTGGCCGCCGTGCTGCGCGCCTGCGCCGCGCACGGCGTGTCGGTGGTGCCCCAGGGCGGCAACACCGGCCTGGCGGTCGGTTCGGTGCCCGACGACAGCGGCGGCCAGGTGGTGCTCAGCCTGCGGCGCCTGGACCGCGTGCGTGCGCTCGACGCCGCCAACCTGACGCTCACCGTCGAGGCCGGCTGCATCCTGCAGAACGTGCAGGACGCCGCCGCGCAGGCCGGCCTGCTGTTTCCCCTGAGCCTGGCCGCCGAGGGCAGCTGCACCATCGGCGGCAACCTGGCCACCAACGCCGGCGGCACCCAGGTGCTGCGCTACGGCAACGCGCGCGAGCTGTGCCTGGGGCTGGAAGTGGTCACGCCGCAGGGCGAGGTGTGGGACGGCCTGTCGGGCCTGCGCAAGGACAACACCGGCTACGACCTGCGCGATCTGCTCATCGGCAGCGAAGGCACGCTGGGCGTGATCACCGCCGCCACCCTGAAGCTGTTTCCGCAGCCGGCCGCGCGCCTGACGGCCTGGGCGGCGGTGCCCAGCCTGCAGGCCGCCGTCGATCTGCTCGGGCTGGCGCACCGCCACCTGGGCGCGGGGCTGACCGGCTTTGAGGTCATGAACCCGTTCGCCCTCAGCCTGGTGCACAAGCACTACCCACAGCAGCGCGTGCCGTTTCTGGCCGACACCTCCGCGGGCAGCGCGGGGGCCGCCTTTTTCGTCCTGCTGGAAAACTCCGACCACGAAAGCGAGGCCCATGCGCGCGCGCTGTTCGAACGGCTGCTGGAAGCCGCGCTGGAAACCGGCTGCGTCGGCGACGCCGTGGTGGCCGAAAGCCTGGCCCAGGCCAAGGGCTTGTGGCACATCCGCGAAAGCATTCCGCTGGCCCAGGCCGAGGAAGGCCTGAACATCAAGCACGACATCAGCCTGCCGGTCTCGCGCATCCCCGATTTCGTGGCCGAAACCGACGCCCTGCTGGCGCGCGCCATTGCCGGGGTGCGCCTGGTCAATTTCGGCCACCTGGGCGACGGCAACCTGCACTACAACGTGCAGGCGCCCGAGGGCGGCGATGCGGCGCGTTTTCTGCGCGAGGAAGAAGAGCGCATCAACACCCTAGTGTTTGACGCGGTGGCGCGGCACGGCGGCTCGATCAGCGCCGAGCACGGCATCGGCAGCCTGAAGGCCGCCAAGCTGCCGCACTACAAGTCGCCCGTGGCGATGGAGATGATGCGCGCCATCAAGCGGGCGCTGGACCCGCGGGCGATGATGAACCCGGGGCGGATGCTGACGAAATAAACCCCGCCAGCGCCGGCAGGCACGGCAACAGGAAGGCAGCCGGGCTGCGCCGACCCATCGCGCCACACGGTCCTGCACACAGGTTACCGAATGCAATTGTTCCCCGTTGATGGAACTCTCCCGCCACGCTGGTTACTCACGGATTAGCCACTGGTTCGCCGTACGCGCCCTTGATTCCAAGAGGGGTTCCGACGCCCTGGCGTGAGAAAGGACAGCGGACATCAGCGCCTGCGACCCGCAAGGAGCATCGCCATGAGCCCACCCGACACACTCGGCACACGCGCCGGACAACGCCTGATCACCCTGTGCGAAATGCACAACGCCGTGCACGAGCTGCGTGTCGTGGGAGAAGACCACTGGGTTATGGCTCTGGACGACGGCAGCCACGTGCAAGCCCAGCTCAGCAATTCAACCGCCGGTGGCCCCAGCGTGGTGCTGCAAGCCGAATTGGGCCGGCCGCACGAGCGCCGCCGGCTGGAGATGGCGGAGGCCCTGCTCTCCTTCAACCTGCTGTGGGCAGACACAGGCGGCATGCGCGCCGCCATGGCCGGCAGCGATGGCCAGGCGCTGCTGCTGCTCGACCTTTCCCTGGACGCGGGAGCTGAAGACTGGGCCGCCGCTTTGGGCGCCTTGCTTGAGCACACAGCGCAGTGGCGGGGGGCCCTGCCCCAGCCTCCGGACGCGGACGGGGCCGACAACTCGACGCTCGGCATGCCGCCGCTGGGCCAGATGGCCTGAAACGAAACCATCCCAGTCGCCACCGAAGACAAAAGGAGGCCAGCTATGTCCGTACCGCCCCAACATCTGCCTGTCACCGACCAGACTCGGTTGCAAAACCTTCAAAATTTCGTAGCCGGCGCGCCCAGTGACAGTCAGCTAAGCGGCAAGAAGAACGAGGACGGCAGCATCACGTTATTCCTGCGCCTCACCACTCCAGCCAAGGACTCTGACGGAAAACCCGTTTGGAACCCTGGGGTATCCCAGGGGGACAACGAACGCGCGCAACAAGCGGTGACCAGGATAGTCGCTCAGACGGCGCAGCGCATGAACCTGCCCGCGACCCTCGGCAGTGCAAGCCAATCCGCTCCGAAGACCTTGACTCCTCTGGCCGCCTCAAGTTCGCCCCAGGAACCCCGATTGCAAATCGCAAGCGCACGGCGAGCAGTAGACGGCGTGACTCAGGCAGCGCAGTCATCCCATTCATCTGCCACGCCTACGCTTCGACCCACGAATATTCAAACGCAGTTTGTGAAATATATAACTGATATCGAAAATAGTTTTCTCGAACCAGACGGATCGGCGCTCGCTGATTTATTTCAACCCAAAGAGGATTCAGAAAATCCCACCGCCCTCATTGAACAAATTGTATCCCTAGCATCGCAATTTCAAAACAAGACAATAAAAGCATCAGCTTTCAATCAAAACATCACCCCTTTTGTAATAACCATTGGCGCAAAAATTTCGTCACATTTAAATCAAAAATTAACTCAAAGCGAAAGGCAATGCTACATCATCTGCGAAGGGACAAATCTCTCCGCCAGCATTTTATCCAAACTCGAAAACATCAACTCGAAATTCAAAACACTAGAAAAACCAATCAAAGACAATATATCAATGCGCATCATTAATTTCGCGCTGAATTTCCTGGAAAATAAAGTTACCCCAGAACATTTCGATAAAAAAACAAAAGATATACTATATTTAGGAACGGAAGAATACCGTTTCCTAAAAAATATTGGCATCGGCGGGGAAGGCGCAGTTGATTTATACGAGTCACCTGAAGGACATAAAAAAATTGCGCTCAAATCACCATTACCCTCTACAGAAAATACACCTGAATCTCGCACAAGGACCCGCAATGAGATTTTTCTACACCGAGCAGCTGAGGGCCCCACCAACAACAATTATATTATTGGACTCAAAGGCGTCATTCGAAATCTTGATGGAACCATTAGCATAGCTCTCGAATATGCAAATCAAGGAGACTTAAGTAGGCTAATGAAAGAAAATATGGAGAGAAAAAAATCTCCTGTGGCACAGAATGGAAAGTTTGACTCAAAACTTTTGCAATCAGTTCACGGCATGTGCAAAGCACTGGAATATTTGCACGACAGTCGAAAAATGTTACACCAGGATTTGAAACCTCATAATTTCTTAATATGCGAAGACGGAACCGTTAAATTGGCTGATTTTGGAACAATGAAAGATGCAAGCGAATGGGTCGTTTCTGATAGCGCAGCCATAAGGGTTATCAATTCACGCTGGCAGGCCCCTGAAGTCGTAAAATATCGCTCGTCACCCCACCCCGAGCCACAAGCCGCATCGAGCAATGCACCCCAAAATACACTAACGACCTTCACTATTTCTCAAAAATCCGATGTCTGGTCATTCGCCGTGTCAGCACTTCAATTAATCACTGGGCACGATATTTTTAACAATACGGGCCCTTTAGAAATACTTCCTTTTGACCTTCTCCCCTTTGTTGGAGAAGATAAAGTCGAAGAAATAGACAATATTGAAAAAAGGGTTGAACGTTGGAATTCCGATGATTTTGAAAAGATGAAGAAAAACTTTGCTGCAACATTCGAATCCGAAGATATCGAACTGAAAAAATCGATCAAATACTTGCATCACGACTCGAAAGATCTGATCATGGGTTTAATAAGCTGCTTCCACCCAGACCCCGAGTTGCGCCCCAGCATTTCGCAATTTCTCGCAACCTACGAAGCCGTCCTGGTTCCAGCGGAGAACGTCAACATCACTTCGCAGATCCCCAGCATGGCGGCCCAAGCAGCCAGCTCATCCTGACCATGTACACCGCCCCCGCCCCATAGCTGTCCAGCCCCGGCGGCGGCTCGGCGGCGGCAAACCCCTGGCGGCGCCAGAACGCGCTGGTGTCCTGCACCGACACCAGGGCAACGTGTTTCAAGCCGCATTCGGACGCCTGAACCGCAGCCGCGCGCAGCAGGGCCTGGGCCAGGCCCTGGCCGGCGCAGTCCGGCCGCACGGCAAGATCGTGCAGGTACAAGATGTCGGGAGCGGGGTGCTGGACGAACTCACCGTGCAAGGGCGTGATCTGGCCTTGCACCGATCCGTAGGCCGCCAGGTAGGCCAGCAGGTGCCCGGAGGCCGCGCGCAGCCCCAGGCTGCGGTGCGCGGGATGGCTCAGGCGCCGCGCGTACAAGGCGGCATCTTCCAGAAACCCAGCGCCGTAGCAGGCGGCTTGCACCCGCATCACATCGGCCACGTCGGCCGGGCGCAGCCGCTGAGCGGCGGGCAGGCGCGGGCCGGGCGGCCCGCGCAGCGGCTTCATCGCTCGCCGCGGCCCGGCGAATAGGGCTTGGCCGCGCGCGGCGCGTGGGCGCGCGGCGCCGGTGCGCCGTGGTGGGCGGCCGGCGCACGGCCCTCGGGCGTGGCGCGGCGCGCGCCGTCCGCGTGCGGGCGGCGGCGATCCGGCGCGGCGGGCTTGAAGGCGCCGCCGATCATCTTGGGCCCGCGCCGCTCGCCGTCGCGCTGGAACGCACCCGCGCCACCGCGCGAGCCAGGACGGCCGGCGCCGCGACCGGGCTTGCGGCCGGGGCGGTCGTCGGTGATGGTCGGGAAGTGCTGGGTCGGCTCCAGTCCGCCAATCACCAGGGGTTCGAACTTCTGGCGCGTGTAGGCCTCGATGTCGGCCAGGCGCCGGCGGTCGCGGAACTCGGCCAAGGTCACGGCCAGGCCGTCGCGGCCGGCGCGACCGGTGCGGCCGATGCGGTGCGTGTAGTCCTCGGCCTTCATGGGCAGGCCGTAGTTGATCACGTGGGTGACGGTGGGCACGTCGATGCCGCGCGCGGCCACGTCGGTGGCCACCAGAATCTGCACCTTGCCCTCACGCAGCGCGCGCAGGCGCCGGTTGCGCAGAGCCTGGCTCAGGGCACCGTGCAGCGACACGGCGGCAAAGCCGGCCCGCTGCAAATCCTCGGCCATCTGCTCGCACTCGATCTGGGTGCAGGCGAACACGATGGCTTGGTCGATGCTGGGGTCGCGCAGCCAGTAGTCGAGCAGGCGGCGGCGGTGCTCGGTGTTGTCGGCCCAGTACAGCTCTTGCTTGATGTTGGCGTGGCTTTGCTGCGGCGAGGCGATTTGCACCTTCTGCACGCGGGCGCCGCCCTCGTGCATGACGCGCATGGCCAACTGCTGAATCGGCGCGGCGAAGGTGGCGCTGAACATCATGGTCTGCTGGCGCTGCGCGGTCAGCTGATGAATTTCGGCCAGCGCGTCGGCAAAGCCCAGATCCAGCATGCGGTCGGCTTCGTCGACGACCAAAAAACGCACCTGGTCCAGCTTGATCTGCCCGCCATTGGCCAAATCCAGCAGGCGGCCGGGCGTGGCCACCACCAGGGAGGCGTTCTGCAACTGCGCGATCTGCTGTTGGTAGGGCATGCCGCCGACCACGCAGGCCATGCGCAGGCCGCGGCAATGGCGCACCAGGTCGATGGCGTCGCGCGCCACCTGCTGGGCCAGTTCGCGCGTCGGGCACAGCACCAGCGCGCCGGGCACGGCGGGCTTGAAGTGGCGGGCGTTCAACGGGTTCTGGCGGCGCGGGCGCTTGGGCGCGGGCTCGCCCTGGGCCAGGGCCAGGGCCACCTTGGCGTCCCAGGCGGCCTTCTCGCGGGCGGCGGCTTCCTGCTGCATCGCCAGCAAGGTGTGCAGCATGGGCAGCAGGAAGGCGGCGGTCTTGCCGCTGCCGGTCTGGCTGCTGACCATGAGGTCGTTGAAGCCATCGGCGTGCGGTGCCAGGGCCAGCGGAATGGTCCGCTGCTGCACCTCGGTCGGCGCGGTGTAACCCAGTTCGGCCACGGCGGCCAGCAGCTCGGGGGCCAGGCCCAGGGCGGCAAAAGGGTTGGGGGTGGGCGTCGGCTCGGCGACCGGGGCGGCGACGGACGGCTCGGGCGTGAAAACGCCGTTTTCCTCGAAAGAGGCCATGGTATTCAGTTCACTTTCTCGCATGCCACTTGCCGCTGTGTGTCACACGGCGGCGGCAGGCATGTCAGATGGTGGGGCACTCTTCAGCGCCCCGGGTTCAACAAACGATCCCCACCATCCGACAGCTCGGGCCCATCGGCACGGCGTGCCAACGAAAAAACCCGGAAATCAACCCCAAAGCCCGGTAAGGGCGAAGGAAGTTGCAAGTGATGGCCACCACGAAGTGGGCGCAAGGCCCATGGCGACCGTATGCGAGATATGCGAGAAGGAAGATGCGGTCTGGCTTCTACGTGGCACCGGGTTTACCCTGGTATCACGCGAACCCAGCATTATGGCATGGCGCGGATAAAAACACAAATCAGCTCCGCACATCGGCCAGTGTCCGGGCATGCGCCACCAGCCGGGTCAGCAGGCGGTCGAACTGGGCCTGCTCGGTGGCGGACAGGCAGGACACGATCTCGGCGTTGCGCCGCTCGATCACGCCCATCAGGCGCTGCCACAGCTGCTGGCCGGCCGGCGTGAAGTCGAGCACCACGCCGCGCGCGTCGCTCGGACTGGGCGACTTGACGATCAGGCCCTTGTCGACCAGGGTTTGCGCGGCGCGGCTGGCCTGGCCCTTGTCGACGTTGGCGCGGTGCGCCAGATCCTTCACCGACAGCGGCGCGAACGCCCCCACGGCCGCCAGGCAGCGCCCCTCGCCCAGCGGCAGGCCGGCCTCGGCCAGGTAGGCGGCCTGCGTGACCCGATCGGTCAGCTTGCCCAGGGTGTGCAGGCGGTGCGTGAAGCTGTCGGCGAGCGGCCTGCCTGAGCCCGCCGGATCGGCCCTGGAACCGGAAGCGGTCATGGGAGTTTTCCTCAGGAAATTAGTTGCGTACGCAACCAATTGACGGAATAATAGCCCATCTTTGCACAGGCGCCGCGGAACGCCTTTCCCCCAGGAGGCCCCATGCACCAACCCACCGCCACGCCGCGCCCGTCGATCTACTACGACTACCAGGTGCACGCGCCGTGGCTGGCCTCGGCGCACGGCGCCCAGCCGCGCCACTCGGTGGTGATCGCCGGTGCCGGACCGGCCGGCATGGTGGCGGCGCTGGAGCTGGCGCGCCACGGCGTGCCCAGCGTGCTCCTGACGGCCGAGCTGCAGGTGTCGCAAGGCAGCCGCGCCATCGTGTTCACGCGCCGCTCGATGGAGATCCTGCAGCAGGTGGGCGTGGCCGACCGCATGACGGCCAGCGGCCTGCCCTGGCGCTTTGGCAACTCGATCTACCAAGGCCAGACGGTGTTCCGCATGGAAGCGCCGCACGACCCCGATGACCGCTTCTTCCCCATGCTGAACCTGCAGCAGCAGTACATGGAGGAATACCTGCTGGATAGGTGCGCCGGCCACCCGCTGGTCGAGCTGCGCTGGGGCAACAAGGTGGTGGGCGTGGCGCAAGGCGACGGCCACGCCCGCCTGACGGTGGACACGCCGGAAGGCGAGTACGCGCTGGAAGCCGACTGGCTGATCGCCGCCGACGGCGGACGCTCCGACCTGCGCACCCTGCTCGGGCTGAAGCTGGAGGGCGCCTCGTACGAAGGCCTGTTCGTGATCGCCGACATCCGCATCGATCTGCCCTTCCCGACCGAGCGGCTGGCCTTCTTCGACCCGGTGTGGAACCCTGGCAACACCATCTTGATGCACCGCGAGCCGCACGGCATCTGGCGCGTCGACTACCAGTTGCCGCCCGGCGAAAGCCCGGAGCAGGCGCTGCGCCTCGAATCGCTGAAGGCCCGCATCGACGCGCAGCTGGAGATGATCGGCCACGGCGGCACGCCCTGGGAGATGGATTGGTGCTCGGTCTACTCGGCCCGCACGCTGACCCTGCCCGACTACGTGCAGGGGCGCGTGCTGTTCACCGGCGACGCCGCGCACCTGCTGCCCATCTTCGGCGTGCGCGGGGCCAACACGGCGTTTCAGGACGCGCAGTCGCTGGCCTGGCACCTGGCCTACGTCGTCAAGGGCCTGGCCGGCGAGCGCCTGCTGGCCAACCACAGCGCCGAGCGCGTCGGCGCCGCGCGCGAGATCATCGACGAGGCCGGCAAGAGCACCCGCTTCATGGCCCCGCCCACGCGCGGCTTCCGCATGCTGCGCGACGCCGTGCTGTCGCTGTCGCGCACGCAGGAGTTCGTGCGCCCGCTCTACCACTGGCGCACCTCGCGCCCGCACGAGTACACGCACTCGATGCTGAACAGCCCGGGCGACGACGACGCCCTGTTCACCGAAGGCCCGGCGCACGGTGCGCCGCCGCGCAACATCCGCCTGGGCGCCAACGATTTCCTGCTGGATCACCTGGGGGGCGGTTTCGATCTGCTGTACTTCACCGACGCCCCGGCCCTGCCCGAGCCGCTGCGCCAGGTGGTCGACGCGGTGCGCGCGCGCGGCGTGGCCCTGCGCGTGACGGCCGTCGGCGCCGGCGCGCCGGTGCAGGGCGCCGAGCAGACCCTGGCCGACGCCGACGGGCATTTTCGCCAGCGCTACGGCATCACCGCCAGCGGCGGCGCCTACCTGCTGCGCCCCGACCAGCACGTGTGCGCGCGCTGGCTGACGCTGGACGCCACCCGCCTGCGCGCCGCCCTCACCCAGGCGCTGCCCCAGTAAGCCCACCACAAAAGAGCTGACCATGCACCCCACGCCCCCCGCCAGCCTGGACATCGCCGGGCTTGAAACCGTGTACGACGCCCTGGCCCTGGCCATCGACGAGGCCGGGCCGGAGAAGTCCGAGCTGTTCCTGGTCAAGCTGGCGCTGCTCAACGCCGAGGCCCTGGGCAGCGCCCGCCTGGTGCGCCAGCACATCGACGCCGCGCTGCGCGATCTTTGAGCCCCCGGCCGCTGCGCTATGCTTCCCAAGCTGCATTTCTGAGAGGAGACCTCCATGCCCCCATTGAACGAAACCCACGACCCCCAGCTGCGCAGCTGGGTGGCCTCCGCCAACGACGGCGCCACCGACTTCCCGATCCAGAACCTGCCCTTCGGCGTGTTCCGCCGCCAAGGCAGCCAGGAGCCCTGGCGCGGCGGCGTGGCCATTGGCGACCAGATCGTCGACATGGCCGCCGCCGTGGCCGCCGGCGTGCTCACTGGCGATGCCGCCCAGGCCGCGGCCGAATCCACGCTCAACCGTTTGATGTCCTTAGGGCAAGGGCCGGCGTCCAGCTTGCGTCTGGCGCTATCGAAAGCATTGCGATCGGGGGCCACCCAGGAAGCCACCCTGAAAGCCTGCCTGGTGCCCCAGGCCGAGGCCGAGTACACCGTGCCGGCGCGCATCGGCGACTACACCGACTTCTACACCTCGGTCCACCACGCCACCAACATCGGCAAGCAGTTTCGCCCCGACAACCCCTTGCTGCCCAACTACAAATGGGTGCCCATCGGCTACCACGGGCGTTCGTCCAGCATCCGCGTCTCGGGCCAGCAGTTCCCCCGCCCGCGCGGCCAGAGCATGGCGCCCGGCGCCAGCGCGCCCGAGCTCAAGCCCTGCGCGCGCCTGGACATCGAGTTGGAGATGGGCGTGTTCGTCGGCAGCGCCAACGAACTGGGCACACCCGTGGGCATGGACCAGGCCGAAAGCCACATCTTCGGCATCGCGCTGTTCAACGACTGGTCGGCGCGCGACATCCAGGGCTGGGAATACCAGCCGTTGGGGCCGTTTTTGTCGAAGAACTTCGCCTCCACCCTCTCGCCCTGGATCGTCACGCTGGAAGCGCTGGCGCCCTTCCGCACCCCCTTTGCCCACCCGGCCGACGACCCCCAGCCCCTGCCCTACCTGGCCAGCGCGGCCAACAGCGCGCAGGGCGGGCTCGACATCGAGCTGGAAGCGCTGATCCAGACCGCCCGGATGCGTGAGGCCGGCACCGCCCCGGCGCGCCTGTGCAAGACCAACTACCGCCACGCCTACTGGACGGCGGCGCAAATGGTGGCGCACCACACCGTCAACGGCTGCAACCTGCAGCCCGGCGACCTGCTCGGCACCGGCACCCTGTCCGGCCCGACGCTGGATTCGGCCTGCGCGCTGATCGAGCTGACCACCGGCGGCAAGAACCCGGTGCAGTTACCCGGCGGCGAGCAGCGCGTGTGGCTGGAAGACGGCGACACCGTCACCCTGCGCGGCTGGTGCCAGCGCCAGGGCGCCGCGCGCATCGGCTTTGGCGAGTGCGTGGGCACCATCCTGCCGGCTCTGGGGTGAGCCGCCCCGGCGCCCGGGCCCGCTGGCGCGGCTGGCTCGGCAACGCCGCCCTGGTGTTGGGCGTGCTGCTGGCCGCCCACCTGTGGCAGACCCGCGCCGTGCCCAGCGGTCCGGCCCCGCCGCTGACCGCGCCCACCGTGGACGGGCGCCCGCTCAGCCTGACGCAGTGGCGCGCCGCCCACCCCGGCCAGCCCGTGGCCCTGCATTTTTGGGCCGAGTGGTGCCCGATCTGCAAGCTGGAAGAGCACAGCATCGGCCGCGTGGCCGCCGACGCCCCGGTGCTGGGCGTGGCCATGCAGTCCGGCGACGGCGCGCAGGTGGCGCGCGTGATGGCCCAGCGCGGCCTGCGTTGGCCGACCCTGATCGACGCCGACGGCCAGCAAGCCCGCGCCTGGGGCGTGCGCGCCGTGCCGGCCTTCATCGTCATCGCGCCCGACGGCCGCATCAGCAGCGCCAGCGTGGGCTACACCAGCGAGCTGGGCATGCGGGCGCGGCTGTGGTGGGCGCGTTGGGGTGGCGGCTCATACCCCAAGGCGTTCAACACCACCCAACCGTTCGCGCTGAGCCCTTCGACGGGCTCAGGACAGGCTGGTTGAAACGCTGTACCGGGCTTCGACAGGCGCCGCCTGAACGGTTCTTGGGGTTTCAACGCCATCGGTATGCGCGCGGCGCAGGCCGGATGCGGTGGCCTTTTGCTCCTGAAAAAATAGCTGTTCAGGATGGATGGGCGCCGACCAACGGGTCTTTTTGATCCGAATACCGCTGCCCCACGCCACGCCGATCATCCGCGCACGAACCCGCCCAGCCCCTCTCCGTCCAGCCACTCCACCGTCAACCGATCGCCTTCAAATCGCAATTGACTCAGGCTGCCCGGCGGCTGGCTTTCGCCGCCGACGGGGGACACGAACAGCGCGCCGTCCCAGTGCCGCAGGGGGCGCGGCTGGCGGTTCGGGCCCAGCAGGTACTGCAGACTTTGCCCATCGGCGCCCAGCGCCACCTCCAGCGGACCGTAGTAGTCGTTGCGGTACACGCCCAGGTACTGCGTCAGCGGCCCCGAGGGGCTGGGCGATGCGGGGGGCGGCTGGCCGACCAGCGCGCCCATGGGCGCCAGCAGCCCCGCGAAGGCGCCGGCGTACAGCGTTGGCCAGTCGCGCTGCGGCTCGCCGTGCAAGGCACTGTCCAGGAACATCTGGCACAGCGCCTCGGCCACGCCCAGCGGCAGGCCGTTGGTCAGCACCACGATGGCCAGATCGCTCTCGGGCAGGATGAAGAAGCTGGTCCCCGCGCCCAGCAAAAAGGCGCCGGAATGGCTGAGCACCCGCTGGCCGTCGGCGTTGCGCCCGACGTTGAAGCCATAGCCGTAATAGCCCGCCGCCTGCTGGCCGTTGGCGGGTGAGCTCTCGATCTGCGGCGACAAGGCCGGCCGCAGCGCCTCGGCCGCCACCACCTGGTGCCCATCGAAGCGCCCCTGCCCCAGCACCATGCTCAGCCAGCGCGCCATGTCGCGCACGCTGGAGCTGACGCCACCGGCCGGCGTTTGCGCGTCGGGTTGGCGGCCGGGCAGCGACGGCACCCAGCCCGCGCCCGACTTCACATGGCCCACGGCGCGGTTGTCGCGGCCCACGAAATCGGCATGCCGCGAGCTGGTGCGCTGCATGCCCAAGGGGCGGTAGAGCGCGTCCTCGGACAGGGCGGACCAGTCCTGCCCGGCCGCGCCGGCCACGCCCAGCGCGGCGGCGGTGAGCCCGAAGTTGGTGTAGGCGTAGCCGCCGCGCAGCGGTTCCAGCGGCAGCAGGCGCAGGCGCTCCAGCACCGTGCGCTGCTCAAAGCCCAGGTCTTCCAGCACATCGCCCCCGTGTTCGGGCAGGCCGGAGCGGTGCGCGTACAAGTCGCCCACCGTCAGCTCGCGCGTGGTGGTGGCGTCTTGCAAGGCGAACCACGGCAGCAGATCGCGCAGGCGGCTGTCCCAGCCGACGCGGCCGCGCCCGACCTGGCTGGCCACCACCGTGGCGCCGACCGATTTGGACACCGAGGCGAGCTGGAACACGGTGTCGGCATCCACCGGCTCCGGGCGGCCCAGCTCGCGCACGCCAAAGCCCTGCGCGTACACGGTGGCGCCGCCCGACACCACGGCCACCGCCACGCCGGGCAGGCCGGTGCGCGCCATCTGCGCCCGCACCCAGCCCGGCAGGCGAGCGATGGCCTGGGCCAGGCGCTCGGGGGTGACCCGGGCCGGGCCGTCGCCACCGCAGGCCGGCAAAGCGGCGGTCAGACCGGCGGACAGGACATGGCGGCGAGAGAGGGTGCGGGTGGGGGTCATGAAGGTCGGGCAGCGGTTTCGCCAGCGCGAGAGGCGCGGCACGTTCGGCAGCATCTTAAGAAATTGCCCGGATGGCAGGCCCCCGACGCTCCAAAAACAAGAGCTGATCTGGCTGATCTGGCGCCGGCCAAGGCCTTTTTTTTCCGTCAACTCCGCAGGGCTATTCACCTTGCCCCGAGGCGGTGGCATGATGAACTGGCCGTACCCCCAAAAAGAAGATCGCGCATGGACGTTCTGCTGCTGTCACGGATCCAGTTCGGGTTCGTGATTTCATTTCACATCATCTTTCCGGCCTTTTCCATTGGCCTGGCCAGTTGGCTGGCGTTTCTGGAGTGGCGCTGGCTGCGCACCGGCGAGCAGGCCTGGAACGACTTGTACAACTTCTGGCTGAAGGTGTTCGCCATCTCCTTTGGCATGGGGGTGGTGTCGGGCATCGTGATGAGCTTTCAGTTCGGCACCAACTGGGCGCGCCTGAGCGAGATGGCCGGCAACATCCTCGGCCCCCTGCTCAGCTACGAGGTGCTGACCGCCTTCTTCCTGGAAGCCGGCTTTCTGGGCGTGATGCTGTTCGGCCGCCAGCGCGTGTCGCCGCGCGTGCACTTTGCCGCCACCTGCCTGGTGGCGCTGGGCACGCTGGTGTCCACCTTCTGGATCCTGGCGGCCATCAGCTGGATGCACACGCCGCAGGGCTTCACGCGCGACGCCCAGGGCGTGTTCGCGCCGGCCGACTGGTTCGAGGTGATCTTCAACCCCTCCTTCACCTGGCGCCTGCCGCACATGGCGCTGGCGGCCTTCATCACCACCTGTTTCGTCATTGGCGGGGTCGGGGCCTGGCACCTGCGGCGCGGCGTGCAGCCGGCCCTGGCGCTGCGCATGCTGAAGCTGGCGGTGGGTTTCGCGGCCATCGCGCTTCCGCTGCAGATCCTGATCGGCGACCAGCACGGGCTGAACACCGGCAAGCACCAGCCCATCAAGCTGGCCGCCATCGAGGCGCACTGGCACGACGGCCCGCCGGGCGAAGGGGTGCCGCTGGTGCTGTTTGCCGTGCCCAAGGAGAAAGCCGAGCGCAACGACTACGAGATCGCCGTGCCGCGCCTGGGCAGCCTGATCCTGACGCACAGCTGGGACGGGCAGATCACCCCGCTGACGGCGGTGCCGCCCGAGGACCGTCCGCCGGTGAAGATTCCCTTCTACGCCTTCCGCGTGATGGTCGGCCTGGGCTTGGCCATGCTGGGGCTGGCGTTCTGGTCGGCCTGGGTGTGGTGGCGCGGCGGGCTGGCGCGCGCGGTGTGGGTGCAGCGCGGCTGGCAGTTGATGAGCGCCAGCGGCTTCGTGGCCCTGCTGGCCGGCGGGTGACCGAGGTCGGACGCCAGCCCTGGGTGGTGTACGGCCTGCTGCGCACCGCCGACGCGGTGAGCCCCAACCTGGTGGCCGGTGAAGTCCTGCTGTCGCTGGGCAGCTACGCCCTGGTGTACGCCATCATCTTCGGCGCCGGCATGTGGTACTTGTGGCGGCTGCTGCACAAGGGGCCGCAGCCCGGCGCCGCCGCCCCCACCCCCGAGGGCGGCCTGAAAACCCCGGCGCGGCCGCTGTCGGTGGCGGGCGAGGCCGACATCGACGAAGGAGCCCGGTCATGAACCCCGCCGACACCCTCCACGGCGCGGCCTACTGGCTGCCCATCGCCTGGTTCGCCGTCATCGGCTTCGGCGTGCTGATGTACGTGCTGCTCGACGGCTTCGTGCTGGGCCTGGGCATCCTGGCCCCGTTCGCCGAGAGCGAGGACGAACTCGACCACATGATGAACACCGCCGCCCCGATCTGGGACGGCAACGAAACCTGGCTGGTGCTGGGCGGCGCCGGGCTGCTGGCGGCTTTTCCCAAGGCCTACGCCACGGTGCTGTCGACGCTGTACCTGCCGGTGCTGGCGATGCTGCTGGCGCTGATCTTTCGCGGCGTGGCGTTTGAGTTCCGCTTCAAGGGCCAGGGCCGCGCCAAGCGCGCCTGGGGCATGGCCTTCAGCCTGGGCTCCATCGTGGCGGCCTTCACCCAGGGGCTGATCCTGGGCACGCTGGTGCAGGGCATCCCGCCCGAGGCGGCCAGCGTCCGCGGCTCGGCCCTGCTGTGGTTCAACCCCTTCTCGATGCTGACCGGCGCCGCCCTGCTGACCGGCTACGCCCTGCTGGGCTGCGGCTGGCTGATCCTGAAGACCGAAGGCGGCCTGCACCGCATGGCGCGCACCCTGGCGCGGCCGCTGGTGTTGATGGTGCTGCTGTTCATGCTGCTGGTCTCGTCCTGGCTGCCCCAGCTGGACGAGCGCGTGATGCTGCGCTGGTTCGACGGCTGGAACCTGCTCTACCTGTCGCCGGTGCCGGTGCTGACGCTGCTGGCGGCGGTGAACCTGTGGCGCGACGCCGCCCTGCCCCCGCACGGCCCGCGCCCGCACGACGCGCGACCGCTGCTGTGGACGCTGGCGCTGTTCGTGCTGGGCTTCGTCGGCCTGCTGCTGGGCATGTGGCCCTTCATCGTGCCGCCGGGCCTGACGCTGTGGGACGCCGCCTCGCCGCCCAGCTCGCAAGGTTTTCTGCTGGCCGGTCTGGTGGTGCTGCTGCCGTTGATCCTGGGCTACACCGCCTGGTCGTACTCGGTGTTCCGTGGCAAGGTGGCGGCCGACGCCGGCTACCACCATTGAGCCGGCGGTCGGGCGGAATTTGAAGGGTTTTGGGGCGTTGGTCGGCGTCAATGCTTCCTAAGAAGCTATCAAAATTGAAGTTCCGAGACACCCCGATGCCAGCCGTTAAGCTCGGGGCGTGACCGACCCAACCCGCCGCATCGCCCACCTGGACATGGACGCGTTCTACGCGTCGGTGGAGTGGCTGCGCTACCCGCAGCTGAAGGGCCTGCCGATGGTCATCGGCGGCGCGCGCCGGGTTGAGGACGAGCTGATCGCGCGCCTGAACCAGGACGGCCCGGCCCGCCCCGATGGCGGGCCTTGGAGCGAGGCGCATCTGGCCGAGATTCCGGTGGCGATGTTTCCGCGCCTGGCCGACTACGTGGGGCGCGGCGTGATCACCACCGCCACCTACCCGGCGCGCCAGTTCGGCGTGGGCTCGGCCATGGGGCTGATGAAGGCCGCCCGTCTGTGCCCGCAAGCCATCTTGCTGCCGGTGGACTTTGCCGAGTACCGGCGCTATTCGCGCGCCTTCAAGGCCGTGGTGCGCGACATCGCCCCGCACATGGAAGACCGCGGCGTGGACGAGGTCTACATCGACTTCACCCAGGTGCCCGGCGGCCAGCGCGAGGGCGGGCGCGTGCTGGCGCGGCTGCTGCAAAAAAGCATCCTCGACGCCACCGGCCTGAGCTGCTCGATCGGCGTGGCGCCCAACAAGCTGATCGCCAAGATGGCCAGCGAATTCCACAAGCCGGGCGGCATCAGCGTCGTGCACGACAGCGATCTGCAAGGCCTGATCTGGCCCCTGGCCTGCCGCAAGATCAACGGCATCGGCCCGAAGGCGGACGCCCGGCTGCAGGGCCACGGCATCCACACCATCGGCGAGCTGGCGGCGCGCGAGCGCGTCTGGCTGGTGGCGCATTTCGGCAAGAGCTACGGCGCCTGGCTGCACGATGCGGCCTGGGGCCGCGACGAGCGCCCGGTGGTGACCGAGAGCGAACCCGTCAGCATGAGCCGCGAGACCACCTTCGACCGCGACCTGCTGGCCGCGCGCGACCGCGCCGAGCTGGGCGTCATCTTCACCGAGCTGTGCACCCAGGTGGCCGAGGACCTGCGCCGCAAGGGCTACCTGGGCAAGACCATCGGCATCAAGCTGCGCTACGACAACTTCCAGATCGCCACGCGCGACCAGACCATCGCCCAGCCGACGCAGGACGCGCGGCGCATCCGCCAGGTGGCCGGGCAGTGCCTGAAGCGGGTCGACCTGACGCGCCGGCTGCGCCTGCTGGGCGTGCGCGTGGGCTCCCTGATCAAGGCCGACGCCGCCGGCGCGCCCGTCGCCGTGGACACGCACGCCGACCTGCCCTTGTTCCAGCACGCCGGGGTTGCCCCGGACGGGGGATGAACCGGGCCCGAGCCGGCCCGCCCCCGGCCCGCCGCGCCGCCGCCGTATTACAGTGCAACGATGAACACGCCCGCCCTGACCTGCTTTCAATTCTCCGTCACCGACCACATCGCCCACCTGGTGCTGAACCGCCCGCAGGAGATGAACACCATGGGGCCCGACTTTTGGGGCGAGCTCGACGAGGTGCTGACCCAGTTGCACAAGAGCGGCGCCGCGCGGGTGCTGGTCATCTCCAGCACCGGTAAGCTCTTCTCGGCCGGCATGGCCCTGGACGTGTTTGGCGGCGCCATCCAGATGGACGACGCCAGCCCCGAGGGGCGCGCCGCCATCGCCGACCTGCTGGCCGGACTGCAAGCCACCTTCAGCAAGCTGGAGGCGCTGCGCATCCCGGTGATCGTGGCCATCCAAGGGGGCTGCGTGGGCGGGGCGGTCGACATGGTGACGGCCGCCTGCATCCGCCATGCCACGCGCGACGCGTTTTTCTGCATCCAGGAGATCAACATCGGCATGGTCGCCGACGTCGGCACGCTGCAGCGCCTGCCCAAGCTGATTCCGCTGGGCGTGGTGAAAGAGCTGGCCTATACCGGCCGCCGCCTGCCGGCCGCCGAGGCGCGCGCCGTGGGCCTGGTCAATGGCGTGCACGACACGCCCGAGGCCTGCCTGGCCGCCGCCATGCAGTGCGCCAAGGAAATCGCCGCCAAACCGCCGGTGGCGATTTGGGGCACCAAGCAGGTGATCCACTACGCGCGCGACCACGCGGTGGGCGACAGCCTGCAGCAAATGGGCTGGGTGCAGGGCGCGATCTGGAGCAACGCCCACGTGCGCGAGGCCGTGACGGCGATGAAGCAGCGGCGTGAGGGGCAGTTTCCGCCGCTCGCCACGCTGCGCGAATTCGGCGACAGCTGAACCGAAGCCGGCCGGGCCGAGCCGGCGGCGCCCGTCAGGCCTTCAAGGCCATGCGGTAAGCGTAGGCGTCGCCGCGGAAGGTGCCTTCGATGTACTCGATGAGCCCGTCGGTGTCGGTGTAGGTCAGGCGCTTGAACAGCAGGCAGGGTTGCGGCACTTGGAAACCGAACACCTCGCTCTCGGCGCTGGAACTGAGCACCGCCTCGACGGTCTGCTCGGCGCGCGCGGCCATCACGGCGTGCTGCTCGCGCAGGCGCTCGTAGGCCGAGCCCATGCCGTCCCACAGCGCCATGCCGGGCGCGCGCGCCAGGTCGTACCAGGCCAGCTCGCGCACGACCGGCAGGTTGTCGGATTCGCGCACGCGCACCACGTGCAGAAACTGCGCGTTGGAAGGCCGCTGGAAGATCGAGGCAATGTGCCGGTCGCTCGCCACCTCGCAGCGCAGCAGCTTCACGCCGGTGAAGTGGCCGGGCTGGGTCAGGTCGTCACCGAAGGTCCGCAGCCGGGGCGGCGGCGGCTCGGCCGGCGGCGGCGGTTTGCTGACCACGCTGCCGGCGCGGCCGCGGCCGCTCAGCCGTTTGTCTTGCCGCAACTGGTCGTAGCTGCGCTTGACGGTGGAACGGCTGACGCCCAGCACCTCGGCCATCTCGCGCTCGGGCGGCAGGTTGGTGCCCTCGCGCAGGGAACCGGTGGTCAGCATGTCGTTCAACTGAACGTAGAGCTGGCGCCACAGCGGTTCAGGGGCATGAGCATCCAACTGCAAGGAAGGGAAATGAGTCGCCATGAGCCCTAGGGAACCGGGTTGAAGCTAATGAATTAGTGCACATTATGAAACATAAGTGGCGTTTTTCATATCCACCCCTCCCGGCCGGGCGGCAAAGGCTGGCCGCGGCGCCCTATTGGCTTGGCCCGGCCGACCCCAAACTGGCGGCGCCGGTCACTGTCGCGCGGTGCGGATGTTCGGTGGCGGCGTGCCGGGGTGGCTGGTGCGCCAGGGGTTGATGTCCAGGCCGCCACGGCGGGTGAAGCGCGCGTACACGCTCAGCTTGGCCGGGCGGCAGTGGCTCCAGAGGTCGGTGAAGATGCGCTCCACGCAATGCTCGTGAAAGTCGTTGTGGCGCCGAAAGCTGACCAGGTAGCGCAGCAGCCCGCCCTGCTCGATCTGCGGGCCGGCGTAGCGGATCTGCACACCGGCCCAGTCCGGCTGGCCGGTCACCGGGCAGTTGCTCTTGAACAGGCGGGTGCTCAGGGTTTCCTCGACCGGCTGCTCGTCCAGGGCCGCCACCAGCAGCGCCGGCTGGGGCTCGGCGTGGTCCTCGCAATCGATGTCCAGCCGGTCCAGGCTGAGGCCGTCAAGCTCGTGCACCTGCTCGCGGTCGAAGTCCTCGGGCGCGATCAAGCGCACGCCGGCCGCGCCGCGCACCGGCCCGCCCTGCCAGATGGCGGCGCTGACGTCCTCGCGGATATGGCGCGCCACCGCGCTGGCGTCGGCCAGGCGGGTGCCGCTGAAGCTGTTCAGGTACAGCTTGAAGGACTTGCTCTCGACGATGTGGGTGCTCTCACACGGCACCATGACGTGGGCGATGGCCAGTTGCGGCTTGCCGCGCGGGTTCAGCCACGACAGCTCGAAGGCGGTCCACAGGTCGGCGCCAAAAAAACGCGGTTGGCCGGCGATGCCGATCTGCGCCCGCTGCGGCGCGCGCGGCAGGGCAAACAGCAGCCCCGGGTCGTACTGGTCGGCGTAGGGGGTGGCCTTGCCCAGGGCGCTGGCCTGCAGCAGGGCCTGGGGATCGGGAACGGAGTCGGTCATGGGGCGGCGGACAAGGGCGCGGCGGTGAGCGCCGCGCCAGGGATCGGATGTTGGTGCAAAAACGGCAGCAGGTGGCGCGCGTAGGCCTCGAACGCGGCCGGCGCCAGATCGTGCCCGGCGCCCTCGATGGCGACGAAGCGCGCGCCGGGAATGCGCCGCGCGGTGTCGCGCCCGCATTCGATGCGCACGAAGGGGTCGGCGTCGCCGTGCAGCACCAGCGTCGGACAGGCCACGCGCTGCAACTCGTTGGCCCGCGTGCCGTCGGCCAGGATGGCCGCCATCTGGCGCAGGTTGCCGCTGGGGTCGTAGTCGCGCGCCACGCTCTGGCGCACCTGTTCACGCATGCGCGCCTCGGGCACGGCGTAGGCCGGCCCGCCGATGGCGCGGAAAAAATCCAGGTAGTAGCGCACCACCGCCTCGCTGTCGTGGGCATTCGGCTTGACCGACATCACGCGCAGCACCTCGGCACGCGGACCGGGCAGGCCGCGCGCGCCGCTGGAGCTCATGATGCTGGTCAAGGTGGCGCAGCGCGCCGGGGCGGCGATGGCCATGCGCTGGGCGATCATGCCGCCCATGCTGACGCCGACCAGGTGCGCCCGGGCAATGCCCAGGGCGTCGAGCACGCCCAGGGCGTCCTGGGCCATGTCGTGCAGGGTGTAGGGCGCATGCACGGTCGCGCCGACCATGTGGCGCAGACCGGCCCACAGCGGGTGCGGCGTGCCCAGCCCCGGCAGGTGCTGCGACAGGCCGGCGTCGCGGTTGTCGAAACGGATCGCGCGGTGGCCAGACTGCCCCAGCAGGCGCACAAAGCTGTCGGGAAAGTGGATCAGCTGGCCGCCCAGGCCCATGATGAGCAGCACCGGCGTGCCCTCACCCCCCGCATCCTCGACTTCGAGCTGGATATCATTCGCTACTATTTTCATAGCTATTCAGGATGCATGGGCGCCGATCAACGGCCTTTTTCATTGAAAAATTGGCGGCCAGGCCGCGACGGGGCGCTGGCTCAGCGGAACTCGCCTTCGCGCAGCCATTTGGTGGCGATCCACTTCTCGCCGGCGATCACCGGCGAGCCGCCGTGCAGCGACTTGCTGGCCGCGTGCGCCCGGTCGTAGCTGAAGAACACGGCGTTGCCGCGCTTGGGCGCGACCTCGAAATGCACGTCCGGAAAGCTGGTGCCGCCGCCCTTCTCCGGCTCGTTCAGGTACATCACCACCGTGCCCACGCGCTGGCCGCCGCGCTTGAGGATGGTCGGCGTGCCCGGTTCGGCCGGGTCGAAGTAGTCGTAGTGCGGCTTGTATTCGGTGCCCGGCACGTACTGCAGCACCTGGATGCCCTCGCCGTTTTCCACCGGCCAGCGGATCAGCTTGGCGATGCGCGCCTCGATGCGCGCCACCAGCGCGCTCTCGCCACGCTGGAAGAACATGCCCTGGCTGGTGCGCGCGTCGTTCACCTCCTCGCCGCCGGTCTTGGTGGCCACCGTCAGCGAGCGGCTCATGCGCGGGCGCGCGGCGGCGATCAGTTGCTCGCACTCCTCGTCGGACAGCAGGCCGCCCAGCACCACCACGCGCGGCAGGGCCATGGCGCCCAGCACCGCCACGCGGCGGTCGCCGCCGTCCAGGTACAGGGGCGAATCGCCCACGTCGGGTTCCGGCACCGGCACGGCCGGGGGCAGGCCCTGGGCCACGGCCTGCGCGTCCAGATGGCCTTGCAGCGTGGTTTCCATGGCCTGGATGGCGACGTCCTCGCTCCAGCCCGAGGACTTCATCGACTGCAGCACGGTCTCGGGGCTGTGCCCGGCCTGGGCCTGCTCGACGATCCATTGGCGCAATTCGGGGGTGATGTGCTGAGCCATCCTCGCTTCCTTCTCATGCCTTGCGGCGAAACACCAGGCGGCCGGGCTCGGACGCCGACGAGGCAAAGGCGTAGCCCTCCAGATCGAAACCCTGCAGCCCGGCCGGCGTGGCCACCTGGTGCCGGGCCGCGTAGCGCGCCATCAGCCCGCGCGCGCGCTTGGCCAGAAAGCTGATGATCTTGTACTGGCCGCTCTTGTAGTCCTCGAACACGCAATCCACCACGCGCGCCTTCAGCCGCTGGCGGTCGACCGACTTGAAGTATTCCTGCGAGGCCAGGTTGACCACCACCGGCGACTTGTCGCCGGCCAGGCGCCGGTTCAGGTAGTCGGCGATCTGGCCGCCCCAGAACTGGTACAGGTTGCCGCCGCGCGCGGTGGCCAGGCGCGTGCCCATCTCCAGGCGGTAGGGCTGCATCCAGTCGAGCGGGCGCAGCACGCCGTACAGGCCGCTCAGGATGCAGACCTGCCCCTGCAGCCAACCCAGCTCATCCGGCGTCAGGGTGCGCGCCTGCAGGCCGCCGTACACGTCGCCATTGAAGGCCAGCACCGCCTGGCGAGAGTTGCGCGCCGTGAAGCGCGGGCGCCAAGCGGCGTAGCGCGCCACGTTCAGGCTGGCCAGGGGATCGCTCAGGTGCATCAGCTCGGCGATCTGCTGGGGCGAGCGCTCGCGCAGCACGGCGATCAGCTCGGCCGCCTGCTTGGCGAACAGCGGCGCCGTGTGCGGCAGCTCGTCCGGCACGGGCGTTTCGTAATCCAGCGCCTTGGCCGGGGACAATAGGAACAGCATGCTGCCGATTTTGTACCAAGACGCGCACCTGATCGCCATCGACAAGCCGGCCGGGCTGCTGGTGCACCGCACCGGCCTGGACGCCGCCGAGACGCGCTTTGCCGTGCAACTGCTGCGCGAGCAGATCGGCCGCCCGGTCTGGCCCGCGCACCGGCTCGACAAGGGCACCAGCGGCGTGCTGCTGTTCGCGCTGGATCGGGACACGGCCAGCGCGCTCGGCCAGGCCTTTGAGCACGGCGGCCAGCTCGACAAGACCTACCTGGCCATGGTGCGCGGCTGGCCGGACGAGGCGGGCCTGATCGACCACCCGCTCAAGCGCCTGCCCGACGACGCACGCGCCACGGCCCGCGCCCTGGAGGTGCAGCCCGCGCGCACCCGCTACCGCACGCTGGCGCGCCACACCCTGCCGGTGCCACACGGCGCCTTTGCCGCCACGCGCTGCGCCCTGCTGGAACTGCGGCCCGACACCGGCCGCCGCCACCAACTGCGCCGCCACTGCAAGCACATCGCCCACCCCATCATCGGCGACGCCACGCACGGCAAGGGCCCGCTGAACCGCGCGCTGGCCGACTGGCTGGGCGTGCGGCGGCTGTGGCTGCACGCCGCCGAACTGGCGCTGACCCACCCGGTGAGCGGCCAGCCCCTGCGCATCACCGCCCCGCCCGGCGACGAGTGGGCGTGCTGGGGGCAGGCGGGCGCCGAACCGCGCCCCTGAAGCCATGCGTTGACCTGTCTCAGAGGGTCGTGATATTTGCTATATTTATTATAGCTATAAACGATTTATCCACGCCGACATTTGGCCAATAATCTGCCTCAAACAGACTTCGCCGCCATCAAAACGGAGAAAGACGCCGTCAGGCGCTTCGGTGGGCGCCCATCCGCCGCCCCTGCATCCACCAGGCCAGCGCCGCCAGCAAAAAACCCGGCAAGAAGAACCAGTATTTGCTCGGCCGGTCGGTCGGCACCTGCACGTGGGAGATGTCCCAGCCCTGCTCGAAGCCGGCCTTCTTGGCGCGCGAGCCGAACTTCACCGCGCCCACCTGCAAATCGTCGCCCAGCGGCATCAGCAAGAGCCCGGCCTCGGACAGGCGCGCGCGCCCGTCCTTGCCCTTGTCGCCCAGTTGCACCGACACGGTCTTTTCGACCGCCTCGCCCTCCAGCGTGGTGCCCTTGATCAGCATCACCACCGTGCCGTCGCCGCGCATGCCCTGCGCGACGTCGAACACCTGGGTGGCGGGCTCGGTCTTGAACTCGGGCGCGAGCATGTCCATGAAGAAACCGGGGCGAAACAGCATCACCACGGCCACCGACAGGATCAAGAATTCGGCCCACTTCATGCGCACGCGCAGCCAGCCCAGCGTGAGCGCGGCAAAGATCAGCATCGCCAACGTGCTGGCCGTGACCACCAGCACCAACTCGGCCCAGCCGTGCACGTCGATCAGCAGCAGCTGCGGGTTGAAGATCCAGATGAAGGGCAGGATCACCGTGCGCAGCGCGTACAGCGCGCCCTGCACGCCGGTGGCGATGGCGTCCTCGCCCGAAATCGCCGCCGCGGCAAAGGTCGCCAGCCCCACCGGCGGCGTGATGTCGCCCATGATCCCGTAGTAGAAGACGAACAGGTGCACCGCCACCAGCGGGATCACCAGGCCAGCCTGCGCGCCCAGCTCCACCACCACCGGCGCCATCAGCGTGGCCACCAGCACGTAGTTGGCGGTGGTCGGCACGCCCATGCCCAGCACCAGGCAGACGAAGGCGATGAACAGCAGCATGGCCATCACATTGCCTTGCGAGACGAACTCGACAAACTCGGTCATGCGCAGGCCCAAACCCGTGAGCGTGATGGCGCCGACGATGATGCCGGCCGTGGCGGTGGCCACGCCAATGCCGATCATGTTGCGTGCGCCGTCGTTGAAGCCCAGCACCACGGCGCGCGCGCCGGCCGCCCAGGCCCCCGGCACGCGCACGCCGCGCCAGCCGTGGATGAGCGGGTACTGCGTCAGCATCAGCGCGATCAGCGCCGTCACCGCCCAGAAGGCGGCCAGCGCGGGCGACATCTCCTCGACCATCAGGCACCAGATCAGCACGCCAATCGGGATCAGGTAATGCAGCCCGGCGCGCACGGTGGGCCAGGTTTCCAGGGGCTCGGGGTGGTGGATGTCGATGTCCTGGGGCAAATCGGGGCAACTGGCCGCCTGCTTGAGCGCGTACAGGTACAGCGCCAGCACCGTGCCGCCCACCGCCCAGGGCGCGGCCGCGCCCAGGTGGGCCTGCAAGAAGCTCAGCAGGTAGTACAGCACGCCGACCACCACGGCCGAGCCGCTGAGGCCGATCAGCGTGCGCAGCACCCGGTCGCGCCAGGGCCGGTGCACGCGCACGGCGGCCGGCTGCAGATCCAGCTTGAGCGCCTCCAGGTGCACGATGTAGAGCAAGCCGATGTAGGACAGCGAGGCCGGCAGGAAGGCATGCCGCACCACGTCGGAATACGGGATGCCGACGTACTCGACCATCAAAAAGGCCGCCGCCCCCATCACCGGCGGCATGATCTGGCCGTTGACCGAGGACATGGTTTCGATGGCCCCGGCCTTGACGCCGCCGTAGCCGGCCTTCTTCATGAGCGGAATGGTGAAGATGCCGCCCGAGACCACGTTGGACACCGACGAGCCGGAGATCATGCCGTTCAGCGCCGACGACACCACCGCCACCTTGGCCGGCCCGCCGCGCATGTGGCCCAAGGCGGCAAAGCTGACTTGCATCATGTAGTTGCCACCGCCCGCCCGGTCAAGCAGCGCGCCAAACAGCACGTAGACGAAGATGGTGCTGGCCGACACGCCCAGCGCGATGCCGTACACCCCCTCGGTGGTCAGCCACATGTGCGAAAGCAGGCGGTTCAGCGACGCGCCCTTGTGCGCCAGCACGTCGGGCAGCCAGGGCCCGCCCATGCAGTAGGCGATGAACAGCACGGCCAGCGCCGCCATCGGCCAGCCGACGGCGCGGCGCGTGGCCTCCAGCAGCAACAGCATGCCGACGACGGCGACCACGATGTCCTGCGTGCTGGGCTGGCCAGGGCGCTGCGCCAACTCGCGGTAGAACAGCATCAGGTAGGCACCGGCAAAGGCGCCCACCGCCGCCAACACCCAGTCGAGTGCGGGCACGTGGCGGCGTGGCGAGCTGCTGAAGGCCGGATAGGCCAGGAAAGCCAGCGCCAGCGCAAAAGCCAGGTGGATGGCGCGCGCCTCGGTGTCGTTCAGCACGCCAAAGCCCAGCGCAAAAGGCAGCGGCGAGGCGTACCAGTACTGGAACAGCGCCCACACCAGCGCCAGGCCAAAGATCAGCCGCGCCGTGAAGCCGCCGGGCTGGCGCCCGCCGGTGTCGGTCTCGGCCACCAGCTGCTGCAGCGCCTTGGGGGCCTTCTCGATGTCGGTGGCCATGCTCAGGCGCTGCCGATAACTACTAAATTGATAGCTGCACTGGATGTATTCACGCCGGCCTCCGCTTGTTTTTATTCAAATCTTGGGCTGGGGGGCAAAAAAAGGGGCGAAGTCGCCTTCGCCCAAAAACTCTTACCCCAGGAAACTCTCTTCTGACTCAGGTTTGGCGCCTCACTTCAGCCAGCCTTTTTCCTTGTAGTAACGCGCCGCGCCGTCGTGCAGCGGCGCGGACAGGCCGTTCTTGATCATGTCCTCGGGCTTCAGGTTGGCCAGCGCCGGGTGCAGTTTCTTGAATTCGTCGAAGTTGTCGAACACCGCCTTGGTCACGGCGTAGATGGTGTCGGCCGGCGTCTTGGCGGAGGCCACCACGGTGGCCACCACGCCGTAGGTGGGGGTGGCCTGCGGGTTGTTGGGGTACAGGCCGGCGGGGATGGTGACCTTGGCGTAGTAGGGCTTGGCCTCGACCAGCTTGTCGATCACCGGGCCGGTGAGCGGCACCAGCTTGGCGCCGCAAGTGGTGGTCGGGTCCTGGATGTTGGCGCTGGGGTGGCCGACGCCGTAGTAAAAGCCGTCGATCTTGCCGTCGCACAGCGCGGGGCCGTGCTCATCGGCCTTCAGCTCGGAGGCCAGGGAAAAGTCGCTCATCTTCCAGCCCAAGGCCGCGAGCAGCTCTTCCATCGAGGCGCGGGTGCCCGAGCCGGGGTTGCCGACGTTGAAGCGCTTGCCCTTGAAATCCTCGAACTTGGTGATGCCCGCCTCCTTGCGTGCCACCACCGTGAAAGGCTCGGGGTGCACGGCAAACACCGCGCGCAGATCAGCCACCGGGCCGTCCTTGAACTGGTTGACGCCCTTGGTGGCGTTGTACTGCACGTCGGACTGGGCGAACCCCAGGTCCAGCTCGCCGGCCTTGATGGTGTTGACGTTGAACACCGAGCCGCCGGTGGATTCGACCGAGCAGCGGATGCCATGCTTGGCGCGGTCCTTGTTGACCAGGCGGCAGATGGCGCCGCCGGCCGCGTAGTAAACGCCGGTGACGCCCCCCGTGCCGATGGTGACGAACTTTTGCTGCGCCGTGGCGGGCGCGGCCAGCAGCGCCGTGGCGACGGCGCCGGCCAGGGCCAGGCCCTGGGCGAGGGGACGGATCTTCATGGGAAGGCACCTCCTGGAAAAAGGGACGGTGGTGGGTCAGGCCTGCGCAAGCGCCGCATCGACAGCCGCCGCCAGGCGGTCCACGATCTGCGCCAGCTCGTCCTCGGTGGCGATGAAAGGCGGCGCCAGCAGGATGTGATCACCATAGCGGCCGTCCAGCGTGCCGCCCATGGGATAAACCAGCAGGCCCCGCTCGAAGGCCGCCGCCTTGACCTGGGCGTGCAGGCGTCGGGCCGGATCGAAAGGCGCCTGGCTGGCGCGCGCCTGCACCAGCTCCAGGCCCCAGAACAGGCCGCGCCCGCGGATATCGCCCACGTGCGCATGGTTCTGGAACTTTTCGGCCAGAAGCCGGCGCAGCAATAGCCCATCGCGCTGCACTTTTTGTAGCAAGCCAGCGCGCTCGATGACCTGCTGCACGGCCAGCGCGGCGGCGCAGGCCACGGCGTGGCCCAGGTAGGTGTGGCCGTGCTGAAAAAAACCGCTGCCTCCCGACAGGGCCTGCACGACGCGGCCGTGCGCCAGCACCGCGCCAATCGGCTGGTAGCCCCCGCCCAGGCCCTTGGCGATGGTCATCAGGTCGGGCACCACGCCCTCTTGCTGGCAGGCGTGCAGACTGCCGGTGCGGCCCATGCCGCACATCACCTCGTCCAGGATCAGCAGCACGCCGTGCCGGTCGCAGACGGCGCGCACGGCCTTGAAATAGCCCGGCACCGGCACCAGCACGCCAGCTGTGGCGCCACCCACGGTCTCGGCCACAAAACCCAGCACCTTGCCGGGCCCGATGCGCTGGATGGTCTCGTCCAGCTCACGCGCCAAGCGCTGGCCGTACTGCTCGGGGGTTTCGCCGTCGTGCCGATCTCGGTAGGGGTAGCACGGCGCCACGTGGGTCACGTCGATCAGCAGGGGCGCGAACTGCTGGCGGCGCCAAGCGTTGCCGCCGACGGCCAGCGCGCCCAGGGTGTTGCCGTGGTAGCTCTGGCGCCGGGCGATGAAGTGGCTGCGCTCGGACTGGCCGATTTCCAGTGCGTACTGGCGCGCCATCTTCAGCGCCGCCTCCACCGCCTCGGAACCGCCGCTGACGAAGTACGCGTGGCTGATGCCCTCGGGCGCCGTGCGCACCAGCTGCGAGGCCAGCTGCTCGGCCACCTCGGTGGTGAAAAAACTGGTGTGGGCGTAGGCCAGGCGGTCGATCTGCGCGTGCATGGCGGCCAGCACCTCGGGGTGGCCATGGCCCAGGCAGGACACCGCCGCCCCGCCCGAGGCGTCGAGGTAGCGCTGGCCGCTGGCGTCTTCCAGCCACAGGCCCTGCCCGCGCACGGCCGCCGGCGGTGTGTGGTGCAGGTGGCGATGGAATACCTGGGTGGAGGTGGACATGGCGAATCTCCGGCACCCCGTCTGAGGCGGGGTCAAGCCATTGTGGAGCGCGCCCGACCCGGCTTCAAGCGGGAAACACCCGGGCGCCGCCGCTCACACCCCGCCGCTCACACCCCGTTGTGCACGTGCGTGTCGTCGCGCCGCAGCACGCCCTTGCCGAACAGCGGCGCCAGGATCAGCGCCAGCCAGGCGGTCCAGGTCAGGTCGGGCCGGTGCTGGCCGTGCAACTGGTGCAAGATGGGGGAGCTGTCCAGCCAGGCCTGGAAGTCGGCGTGGCGCATGGTCTC
>Ga0209794_1000810_pt1 | contig 34296 bp, 30 predicted proteins | sample EBPBio232013_DNA_FD_185869 | JGI IMG/M metagenome (GOLD analysis project Ga0209794, IMG submission 185869) | Wastewater treatment Type I Accumulibacter community from EBPR Bioreactor in Madison, WI, USA - Reactor 1_5/23/2013_ DNA (SPAdes)... | ecosystem: Engineered > Bioreactor > EBPR >... | reverse complement strand
GAACACCGAACCTCCCACGACCATGCCTGCTGGACGGCTGCAGATAAGCACGTCCAGCACGCACGATGGGGGACCGATCCAGGCCATCGGCTACATCAACGACACCCTGAAGCTGGCTCAAGATAACTTGAGGGTTGTTCGACCAGATCTGACGCCACACCTCCTTGGGGAACGCGGTGAAGGCGAGGATGTCGGCGCGGGCTTGTTCGAGGTGGTCAGCGACGGTGGGGAGTTTCTCGGTGAGGGCGTTGACGACGCGGTCGAACTGGGCATGCACTGCTTCGGCGTCGGGCTGGTCATAGATCGAGTGCAGCAGCGCCTTGACCCATCCCCACGAGGACTTCGGGGTCGCACTCATGAGGTTGGCGGCGTAGTGGGTGCGGCAGCGTTGCCAAGCCGTCCCGGGCAGGGTCGCGGCGATCGCGGACACGAGGCCGGCGTGGGCGTCGCTTGTGACGAGCTTGACCGGGCCTGCGCTGGTCAGGCCGCGGGCGGTCAGGTCCCGGAAGAACGCCAGCCAGCCGGCGCCGTCCTCGCTGGTGGTGACCTGCACACCGAGGATCTCGCGGTGCCCGTCGGCGTTGACACCGGTCGCGACCAGCACGTGCACCGGCACCACCCGGCCGCCTTCACGGACCTTGAGCACCAGCGCGTCAGCCGCGACGAACGTGAACGGGCCGGCCTCGCTCAGTCGGCGGGTGCGGAACTGCTCGACGTGCTCGTCGAGGTCCTTGGCCATCACCGAGACCTGGGACTTGGACAGGCCGGTGATGCCCAACGCCTGGACGAGCTTGTCCATCCGGCGGGTGGACACCCCGAGTAGGTAGCAGGTCGCCACCACCGAGGTCAGCGCCCGCTCGGCCCGCTTCCGACGCTCCAGCAGCCACTCCGGGTACAGGCTGCCCTGGCGCAGCTTGGGAACCGCGACATCGAGGGTCCCGACGCGGGTGTCCAACTCGCGGTGGCGGTAGCCGTTGCGGGAGTTGACCCGCTCGCTGGAGCGTTCGCCGTAACCGGCGCCGCACACCGCGTCGGCCTGCGCCGACAGCAGCGCGTTGACGAACGTGGAGAGCAGATCACGCATCAGGTCAGGGCTCGCCTGCGCCAGCTGCTCGTCCAGGAAGCGTGCCGGGTCAATACTTGGTGAAGCGGTCATCGTGGTGTCCTTCTTCGAGTCGGTTGTGAGAGATCACTCGAAGGATCCACCCGGTGGCCGCGCCTACGTTGGAGGCGCGCACTCACTCAGGTCCGTCGTACACCACTCTGCTGGACTCCACTCCGATGACCTGGCGGGAGTTGTACATATTGCCGAAATTGCGCAGATAGGCGAACTCACCGGTCGTCTGCTTGCGGCATGACTCCGGGTAGAGCGTGCTGCACCACCAGCCCTTGAGCGTGGAGCCGAGGTTGTAGTAGCCGGACGGGGTGTCATGACCCCGCATTCCCGTCGAGACTCGCAGGACCCGCTGGTAGGTCTTGTCCTTGACATAGAAGGCCGTCTGGCAGGTCATCTGGACGTGCACATAGGTGACCTTGCCCTGGAAGGAGGAGGCCGGGAACTGCCCGATGGAGGAGTACTTCGCATCGAACTCGACGAGCTTGAGGTAGATCTGGTGGTCCAGGCCGCCCCGCGTGGGTGTCTGGCCGGTCATCCGGCGGAAGGCACACAGGCCCTGGACGGTCTGGGCGCCCGAATAGCCGTCAACCGGCCCGCCGGGTATGCCGAACTTCGCCATGATCTGCTGGGCCCGCTTGACCTTGGGGTCGGGTGTGCCGCGGTGCGGCGCCTCGGCCGGCACCGGCTCGACCGGCCCAACCAGTGCCGCGATGCCGCCCTTGCCGTCGGCGCCCGCCGGCCCCGGACCCTCCGCCGCGGCGGCGGGCAGAGCGATCAGGCCGGTCAAGGCCAGGGCCAGACCCATTCCGTTGGCGATGGACTTCTTCATGACGACATCCCTCCCAGGATGGTGCGGGGCGCTGCGCCTGCCGCATCGTAGTGATCTTTCGACATCCCCTCAGACGCCCGAGGCCCCGGCCAGGTTGTCTCCTCAGGTCTCGGATCGGCGCAGGCGGGTGCGAAGCCAGGTCCAGCGCTCCTGCAGCCGCGCCTCGAAACCGCGATCGGTGGGCCGGTAATAGTCGGTCTCGCCGTGGAGGTCGTCGGGCAGATACTGCTGCGCGGCAACACCATCCGGCTCGGCGTGGGCATAGACGTAGCCGGCACCGTGACCCAGCCGGGTGGCGCCGGCATACCCACTGCCGCGTAGGTGCGCGGGCACCACTCCGCCCTTGCCGGCGCGGATGTCGGCGATGGCTGCATTGATGCCGGCATAGGCCGAATTGGACTTCGGCGCGAGCGCATTGTGGACCACCGCCTGCGCCAGGATGATCCGCGCCTCCGGCATCCCGATCTGCGCGACGGCGTGCAAGGCAGCGACGGCCGTCTGCAGCGCCGTCGGGTCGGCCATCCCGACATCTTCGGAGGCGGCGATGACGATGCGGCGGGCGATGAAGCGCGGGTCCTCCCCCGCCTCCAACATTCGGGCGAGGTAGTGCAGCGCGGCGTCGACATCGGAGCCGCGCATCGACTTGATGAGCGCCGAGGCGACGTCATAGTGCTGGTCGCCGGTGCGGTCGTAGCGCACGGCCGCCTGCGCCATCGCCTGCTCGACGGCCGCCAACGTAATGCTGGTGGCCGCATCGTCGCCGCGCACCCCGCGCAGATCCTCGGCCACGCCGGCCGCGGCTTCCAAAGCGGTCAAGGCCCGCCTGGCGTCACCACCGCTGACCCGCACCAGATGCTCGCGGGCCTCCTCCCCCAAGGTGTATGCCGCGGCCAGCCCGCCCTCGGACGTCACCGCCGCCTCGATCACCTCGCGAATGTCGTTGTCGGACAACGACGTCAGCGTGATCAGCACCGACCGTGACAGGAGCGGGGCGATGACCGAGAAGGACGGATTCTCGGTCGTGGCAGCGACGAGGATGACCTGGCGGTTCTCGACGCCCGGCAACAACGCATCCTGTTGAGCCTTGGTGAAGCGGTGGATCTCATCGAGAAAGAGCACGGTCTGCCGGTCATAGAGGTCACGGTTGCGGGCCGCTTGGTCCATCACCGCGCGGACGTCCTTGACTCCGGCGGTGATCGCAGACAACTCGACGAACTCCCGGCCGGCCGCGCTGGCCACGAGGTGGGCGAGCGTCGTCTTGCCAGTCCCCGGTGGGCCCCACAGGATGGCCGAGATCGGGCCGGCCCGCCCGCCGCTGCCCTCGATGAGGCGACGCAGGGGCGAACCAACCCGCAGCACATCGGCCTGTCCCCGGACCTCGGCAAGGGAGCGGGGCCGCATCCGCACGGCAAGTGGCGGCAGGGCCGCGTCGGGTGTTGGCCCGTCTTGCGCTGCCGCCCCGAAGAGATCCGGCCCGGAGGTCATCCGGTCAGGGTAGCGATGCCGAGACCTCACACGCCTCACCAACGAGGGTGAGGACCAATTTACGTCAACGTAATCGTCGCCGCCGACGGGCGTTACACGCTCGGCCCAGGCTCTGGACAAGCGCCGATGTCGACGCCGCGCCCCGGCCGGCCCGAGTACCCGGCGGTCGGGGCTCCACCCCGAAGCGAAGGAGAAGTGTCGTGAAGACCTCTCTAGTCGGCGATGAGCCGAGCACGACCCTCGCCCCGGAGCGGCCAGGAGTCGCTCCGCAGCACACGACTGGCCGTTGGATCCACGGCTGGGATCCCGAGGACACGATCTTGTGGCGCAACGGCGGGCGCAGGATCGCCCGGCGCAATCTGAGCATTTCCATCTATGCCGAATTCCTCGGCTTCTGCGTCTGGGCACTGTGGAGTGTCGTCGTTCCGCGCCTTCCGGCCGCCGGGATCGAGGTCACCGTAAGCCAGCAGTTCTGGTTGGTGTCTCTGCCCGCCTTGGTGGGCGCAACCTTGCGGATTCCCTATTCCTTTGCCGTGACAAAGGTTGGTGGCCGCAACTGGACCGTTATTTCCAGCCTCCTCCTGCTCGTGCCTGCTCTCGCGCTCAGTTGGGGCATCGCGACGCAGCAGTCGTATGAAGTGCTGCTCGCCTGCGCTGCGTTAGCCGGATTTGGCGGCGGGAACTTCGCCTCGTCCATGACGAATATCTCCTTCTTCTATCCCGAGGCTGAGAAGGGAAAAGCCTTGGGCCTCAACGCCGCCGGTGGAAATCTCGGCACCGGAGTCGTGCAGATGATCGTCCCTCTGGTGGTGACCGTCGGCGCCGGACTGCACCTAGCCCGGGCCGGCCTGATGTTCATCCCCTTGGCCCTGATCGCCGCGCTCCTCGCGTGGCTGCTCATGGACAACCTCGACTCCGCGCGGTCCGACCTGTCGGCCTACACCGGGGCGCTGCGCGTGCGACACACGTGGCTAATTTCCTTCCTTTATCTCGGAACCTTCGGCTCGTTCGTGGGCTACTCCGCCGCTTTCCCCACGCTGCTCAAGTCGCAGTTTCCCGAGAAATCGGCCTACCTCGCCTTCGCCGGAGCGATCATCGGGGCACTCCTGCGCCCGCTCGGTGGGATCATCTCCGATCGCATCGGCGGTGCGCGGATGACAATCGCCTCGTATGCCGTGATGGCCGTCGGTGCTGTCCTCGCCATTACCGCCTTGCGGCACCACAACTTCGCCCTCTTTCTCCTGGCCTTCTTCACCATGTTCGCTGGCTCGGGCCTCGGAAATGGCGCGACCTATCGGATGATTCCGGCGATCTTCCGCCTGAGAGCGAACGCCGCATCTCTCCCCACCGCCCGACGACTGGCGGGCGCCTGCATCGGGATCGCCGGCGCGATCGGCGCCTACGGTGGCTTCCTCATCCCGCAAGGCTTCAAATACTCTCTGGCTCAGGCCGGTTCGATCATTCCAGCACTGTGGGTTTTCATCGCCGTGTATGCCGTGATGGCCGCCGCGACCTGGTTCGCCTATGCGCGTAGCGGGACCGCCGCGCAGGCGGCGCAGGTCTGATCGCATGGGCAACGCCACGACCCACTGTCCCTATTGCGCCCTTCAGTGCGGCATGACGCTGCGCACCGACAGCGGCCTGCGGGTTGAGCCGTTCGACTTCCCGACCAATCAGGGCGGGCTGTGCCAGAAGGGCTGGAGCAGTGCCGTCGTCACCTCGGTGGCAGACCGATTGACCCGACCGCTGCTGCGTGGCGCGGGGCGCGATCTCGTGCCGGTCTCCTGGGAGGTGGCACTGGATCACATCGCGGCCCGGATTCGCGACATCCAGGCCGAGTACGGCTGCGACGCCATTGCGGTCTTCGGCGGTGGCGGGCTGACCAATGAAAAGGCCTATCAACTGGGCAAGTTCGCCCGACTCGCTCTTGGGACGTCCAAGATCGACTACAACGGGCGTTTCTGCATGTCGAGCGCGGCCGCGGCCGCAAATCGGGCCTTCGGGATCGACCGTGGGCTGCCATTCCCCGTGACGGATCTTGCGGGCGCGCGGGCTGTTCTGCTGATCGGCAGCAATCCCGCCGAGACGATGCCGCCCTTCGTGCGACACCTGGACGCCGTGCGATGTCGCGGCGGACTGCTCGTCATCGATCCTCGACGTACCCGCACGGCGGCCCTCACCGAACTGGGTTCCGGTGTGCATCTGGCTCCACGGCCGGGCACCGATCTCGCCCTGCTGCTCGGCCTGCTGCACATCGTTCTGGCACGCGATGCCCTCGACAGGGACTATCTCGCCCAGCGAACCAGCGGATTCGACGAGGTCGCCGCAATCGCCGTTGCGTGGTGGCCCGAACGGGTGGAGCAAGTATGCGGTGTCCCCGTGGCCGACCTGCACCGCGTGGCGGACGTGCTGATCGCGGCAAGCCCACGAGCCGGCGGCTCCGGCGCCTATGTCCTGTCTGGACGCGGCATGGAGCAATCGAGTCATGGGACGGCGACCGTCACCGCGGCCATCAATCTCGCTCTCGCGCTTGGCCTTCCCGGTCGGCGCGGTAGCAGATTCGGGACTCTGACGGGTCAAGGAAATGGCCAGGGTGGCCGCGAACACGGACAGAAGGCGGACCAGCTACCCGGATACCGGCACATCGAGGACCCGGCTTCCCGGAAGCACATTGCTGGCGTGTGGGGAGTTAAGCCGCACACGCTGCCCGGCAAGGGAGTGCCAGCCGTGCAATTGCTCGACTCCCTGGGCAGACCCGGTGGCCCTCGGGCGCTGCTGGTCCACGGCGCCAATCCGGTCGTCAGTGCACCCGATGCCGAGCAGGTCAGCCGGCGACTTCGCGGACTCGATCTGCTCGTGGTCGCCGATGTCGTCCCGTCGGAGACCGCGCAACTGGCCGAGGTTGTGCTCCCGGTGACCCAATGGGCCGAAGAGGAGGGGACGATGACGACTCTCGAGGGTCGCATCGTGCGTCGACGCAAGGCTGTCGACGCCCCAGGAGCCGCTCAGTCCGAGTTGTGGATCTGGGCGGAACTAGCTCGTCGGCTCGGCGCGCCCTCGGTGTGGCCGACCGAGCCCGCTGCCGTCTTCGACGAACTCGCACGGGCGAGCGCCGGTGGACTGGCGGACTACAGCGGGGTCAGCCACGACGCTCTCGACAAGGCCCAAGCCAACAACCGTGGAATCTATTGGCCCGCAACGGAATCGATGCTTCGATTCGACCTCGAACAGGGTGATCCGGCTGACCACCTGGGCACTCCTCGGCTGTTCCTCGACCGCTTCGCGCATCCGGACGGCCGAGCTCGCGCGGTGGTTGTAACTCCCCGTGAGCCCGCCGATCCCGTGCGGCGGGAGGCGCCGATCCACCTGATCACCGGGCGGCTGTTGCATCACTATCAGTCGGGCGCCCAGACCCGTCGCGTGCCGGAACTTCTCGAGGCGGCACCAGCGCCCATCGTGGAACTCCACCCTGAACTCGCCCGCCGCCACGGGATCACGTCCGGAGCATTGGTGGCGATCACGACCGCGAGGGGAACCGCTTACGCGCGAGCTCGAGTGAGCCTCGACATCCGCCCCGACACGGTCTTCATGCCCTTCCACTGGGGTGGGCTTGGTAGCGCGAATCGGCTTACGGCACCGACAACCGACCCGACGTCGGGGATGCCGGACTTCAAGCTCGCCGCCGCGTCGATCGCCCTGGTGACGACTGCCCTACCCGCACAGGAGGTTCTCGCATGACCCGTCTCGTCGTGGTCGGAAATGGCATGGTCGGTGCGCGCTTCACCGCCGACCTGCTGGCCGCCGATGTCGCTGGGCGCTACCGCGTGACGCAGTTCGGAGCTGAGTCCAGCCAGGCCTACAACCGGGTGTTGTTGAGCGACGTCGTTTCTGGCACAAGGGATCTCGGCAGCATCATGATGCCGCAGCTGGCGCACGCACGACTCGAGACATCCCTGGGGTCGACCGTCTGCGAGATCGATCGTGAGGATCGGGTCGTCGTCACGGCAGACGGTCGTCGTACCCGCTATGACCAACTTGTCCTGGCGACCGGCGCCGCGGCCCGGGTGCCTGACCTGAAGGGGCTCGGGACGGCCGGGGAGCCCCCGCGCGGAGTCCGCACGCTGCGCACGATCGATGACGCGCGGGGTCTGGCGGCCGCCTCGATGAACTCGCGGTCTGCTGTCGTCTTGGGCGCTGGCGTCCTCGGACTGGAGATCGCGGCCGGCCTAGCCCGGCGGGGCGTGCCCGTGACTTTGGTGCATCCGGCGCCCACGATGATGGAGCGCCAGCTAGATGAGGCGTCTGCGGGCGTCTTGGCGGACGCGGTGCTCGGGCTCCGGATCGGGCTTCGGCAGGGCGCCACGGCTTCGGGAATCGTGGCCGACGAAGATGGCATTCGGCAGGTCGTGCTTTCGGACGGCGAGCGCCTGCCCTGCGATCTGCTCGTGATCGCCGCTGGCGCCATCCCTTCGGTGGCCTTGGCGCGGCGAGCGGGCCTGGTCATCGACCGCGGTGTGGTCGTCACGGCGGGCCTGGCCTCCGTCAACGATCCACGCATCTTCGCGATTGGTGACTGCGCACAACCCCCCAGCGGATCGCTCGGTCTGCTGGCGCAGGGCTGGAGTCAGGCGCGAGCCCTCGTGGCCCACCTGACCGGCACCACAGTTCCCGCAGACAGCGTCGGGACCGACGATGTGGTCCGGCTCAAGGCTCCCGGCCTGGATGTCGTGACCATGGGTATCTGCGGGACCCGGCGACCCGACCTGCCGGGTCACCGGGCCCTGACCGTTGCCGATTCGGGCGCGGGCCGGCATATCGAGCTCGTGATCCATCGGGGCCGGCTCGTCGGAGCCACGTGCATCGGCGCCGGCCCCATCGCCGCGCAACTCTTGACGACCTATACCCAGCGCACGCCACTCCCCCTCGACCCCCTCGCCTTGCTGCTCGACCGATCGGCATACGACCTCGGCAGTGCCGCACGGGAGGAGCCCGAGGATCTGTGCCGATGCAATTCCGTCACCCGGGCCCGGGTCCTGGATGCGGTCGCGACCGGTGCGCACACAGTGGACGAGATCGCCAACCAGACCCGAGCCGGCACGGGATGCGGTGGCTGCCGAGATGAGCTTGAGCGCCTCCTCAGCCGGGGCGACGCGGACGCAGCGACCGTGAAATCCCTGTAATCACCCGGAAACCTCGTTGGGGCACCCCGGAAACACCACCTTCCTAATGTCAGCGCATCCGTTCCCGAAAGGGGCCCATCCATGACCACCTCAGCGCCCATGGCGCCCAAGAAGCTGCTCATTGTCGGCGGCGGCATGGTCGCCAGACGACTGGTCGACGCCATGCGCGATCGCGATAGCGTCGGAGTCTGGCAGATCACCGTGCTAGCCGAAGAGCCCCGCGCGCCCTACGACCGCGTGGCATTGACGACCTATTTCAGCGGACGCTCCCCCGAGGATCTCGCGCTGGGCGATCAAAGCGTGTGGGAAGACCACGTCGTGAGCCTGCGCCGAGGCGTCGCCGCCAGACACGTCGACCGGGACGCGCGGTTGGTTAGGGGTAGCGATGGTCATGACTACCCCTACGACGCCATGGTGCTGGCGACGGGGTCGTATGCCGCGAAGCCACCCGTCCCCGGCAATGACCTGCACGGCGCCTTCGTCTATCGCACCATCGACGATGTCGCCGAATTGCGTCAGTTCGTCGAGGATCTCCGGACCCGGAATCCCCGCCGAGCTCCGCGGGGAGTTGTGGTCGGTGGTGGCCTGCTCGGCTTGGAGGCGGCGGGAGCCCTCAATGCTCTCGCGGTGGAGACGACCGTCGTCGAGTTCGCGGACCGATTGATGCCCCTGCAGGTCGACACGGGGGGCGGGGCGGCTCTGCACCGACTTATCACCGGACTCGGCGTCAGCGTGCGCACCTCGACCGCCACCGCGAAGGTTCTCGGCGAGCGCGGCCGCGTCGCAGGAATGCAGTTCGCTGACGGGGAGCAGGTCCGCGCCGACGTCGTCGTCTTCGCCACCGGGGTGCGCCCGCGCGACGATTTGGCACGCTCGGCGGATCTTGGGGTTGGTGAGCGTGGTGGCGTGCTGGTCGACTCGCGTTGCCGCACAAACGATCCCGCCGTGTGGGCCATCGGCGAAGTCGCCTGCATCGACGGACGGTGCTGGGGCATCGTGGCTCCCGGCTACGCGATGGCCGAAGTGGTCGCGGACAACCTGCTCGGCGGGGACTCCACCTTCCCCGGCGCGGACACCGCCACCAAATTGAAGCTTCTCGGCGTGGATGTTGCGAGCTTCGGGGATGCCATGAGCACCGATCCGAATTGCCTCGAGGTGGTGGTTTCTGATCCCGTCGCTGGGGTCTATAAGAAGCTCGTGCTGTCCGATGATGCGCGAACCCTGCTTGGCGGCATCTTCGTCGGCGATGCGAGCGCCTATGCCGGCTTGCGGCCCATGCTCGGGCGCCCCCTGCCGTCCGATCCGGTCGGCTACCTGGCGCCGGCCAGTTCGGGCAGCGTGGCCGACCTCGACCTGCCCGATGAGGCACCCGTGTGCTCGTGCAACAACGTCTGTGCCGGCACTGTGCGGGCGGCGGTCTCCGAGCGGCACTGCACGGACGTCGCCGCGGTCAAGGCGTGCACCAAAGCAGGGACGAGTTGCGGATCGTGCCTGCCATTAGTGAAGTCGTTGGTGAGCAAGGAATTGGCGAAGGCGGGCATCGAGCTCAGCACCGCCTTGTGCGAGCACTTCGCCCTGTCCCGCTCCGAACTCTTCGACGCCGTACGGGTCACCGAACTGCGCACTTTTACTCAGATCATTGAGCGCCACGGCACGGGCGGCCGCGGCTGCGCCATCTGCCGACCCGTCATCGCCTCCATCCTTGCCAGTCTCTACAACGAACACATTCTCGGGGCCGACCGCGGCACCTTGCAGGACACCAACGACTTTGCGATGGCCAATCTGCAAAAGGACGGCTCCTACTCCGTCGTCCCCCGGATCCCCGGCGGTGAAATCACGCCGGAGGGGCTGATCGCCATCGGCGAGGTCGCCCAGCGTTTCGGGCTCTACACCAAGATCACCGGCGGTCAGCGCATCGACTTGTTCGGCGCCCGCATCGATCAGTTGCCCGAGATCTGGCGGCTGCTCATCGATGCAGGCTTCGAGTCCGGCCATGCCTACGGCAAGTCGCTACGGACCGTGAAGTCGTGTGTCGGCTCGACCTGGTGTCGCTTCGGCGTGCAAGACTCGGTCGCCCTCGCCATCGGGCTCGAACTGCGGTATCGCGGGTTGCGATCGCCGCATAAGCTCAAACTCGGGGTGTCCGGTTGCGCCCGAGAATGCGCGGAAGCGCGGGGCAAGGACGTCGGCATCATCGCGACCGAGCAGGGCTGGAATCTGTATGTCGGCGGCAATGGCGGCTTCACCCCTCGCCATGCGCAATTGTTCGCCGAGGACCTCGAGACACCGGACCTGATCCGAACGATCGACCGCTTCCTGATGTTCTATGTGCGTACGGCCGACCGCCTCCAGCGCACCGCTGCCTGGATCGAAGAGTACGACGGCGGCCTCGAGGCGCTGCGGTCCGTCGTGCTTGACGACAGCCTGGGTATCGGCGCCGATCTCGACGCCGCCATGGCCCGACATGTGGATTCCTATCAGGACGAATGGGCCGCGGCGCTCGACGATCCACAGACATTGGCCCGCTTCACCTCCTTCGTTAACGCGCCGCAGGCGCACGACGAGTCACTCGCCTATGTCGCCGAGCGCGGTCAGGCCCGCCCTGCCCGTCCCGACGAGCGCACTAGTGCGGTCCTCATCGCCGGAACCACCTTGGGAGTGCGTCCATGATCACCACCTCGTCTACCTCCCCGCTCGACCGCCCGATCGAACACGTCACCGAGTGGGTACCGATCTGCCAGGTGCGCGAAGTGCCCCATGAGCGCGGTGTCGCCGCGCTCGTCCAGGGCGTGCAGATCGCGATCTTTCGCACCCACGATGACGCGTTCTTCGCCGTCCAACAGCACGACCCCTTCTGCGGAGCCATGATCATCTCTCGCAGCCTTGTCGGCACCCGCAACGGCCGTCCATGCGTTACCTCCCCGATGTACAAGCAGGTTTTCGATCTCGAGACCGGCGAGTGTCTCGATGCCGGCGACCAAACCCCCGTCGCGTTGCGCACCTGGCCGGTTCGCGTGCTCGGGCATGAGTTATCCATCGGCATCGTCGCGTCCGTCACCAACGACACGGTCACCGGAGGCCGATCGAGATGAACTCCTATCGTCCCGCGCATAACCGTGGCCTTTATCAACCGCGGATCGGCTCGGTCGTTCTTGTCGGCGGCGGCCCTGGCGCCGCCGACCTGATTACCCTGCGCGGCTACCGCGCACTCATGTCCGCGGATGTCGTCGTCGCGGACCGACTGGCACCCGTCGGCCTGATCGAGGAACTACCCATGGGGATCGAGGTGATCGACGTCGGCAAGCAGCCCGGTCGGCATACCCGAACTCAGGAGCAGATCAACAGCCTGCTCATCGAGCACGCGCGGATGGGTCGACGCGTCGTGCGCCTGAAAGGTGGCGACAGTTTCCTTTTCGGCCGGGGAGGCGAGGAGGCCGCCGCGTGCGAGGCCAACGGCATACCCGTCGAGGTGGTCCCCGGGGTGAGTAGCGCGCTTGCCGCCCCCGCGGCGGCCGGCATTCCGGTGACCCATCGCGGGATCGCGGACGCCGTTCAGATCGCGCACGGTCACCGGCCGGTCGCGCAGAGCGCCTGGGCGAGCGTGGCCGGCGGGACCTGCACGTTGGTGCTCCTCATGGCCGTTGCCGAGCTGAAGGCCCACGTCGCAGCGGCCCTGACCGCCGGCGTCGATCCGTCGACGCCGGCCGCGATCATCGAGAGCGGGACGCTGCCACAGCAGCGCATCACGCGCAGCACTCTCGAGGCGCTGCCGGCGCTCGCCGAAGCACTCGGCGTCCAGCCGCCTGCCGTCATCGTTCTGGGCCGGGTCGCCGCGGCCGACGCACTGCGCGCGTTCGTGGCGCAGGCGTCCTGATCAAAGGTTTGGGGCATGGTGGATCAGGTCCTGCAGGGGTATGCCGTGTTGGTCACTGCGGACCGTCGCGCAGGGGACATTACGGCGGCTCTGTCCCGACGTGGGGCGCACGTGCACCACGCGCCCGCTCTGTCGATCGTGCCGCATCTCGACGACGCCCAACTCGTCGAGAGCACGCAGCGGCTCATCGCCGACCCTCCGGATGTCGTGATCGTGACGACCGGCATCGGCTTTCGCGGCTGGCTCGAGGCGGCTGATGCTGCTGGCTTGAGCGCGCCCCTGCATCACCTCCTCGCTCAGGCGCGGATCGTTGCACGCGGCCCGAAAGCCCATGGCGCCGTCCAGCAAGCGGCCCTGCACACGGATTGGGTGGCCGAATCGGAGACGGCGGCGGAGTTGACGGACTTCCTACTCGCCGAGGGTGTTTCCGGGTTGCGTGTGGCCGTGCAACACCATGGTGCAGGCTCGGATGGCATTGACGACGCGCTCACTCACGCGGGGGCAGATGTGACACCGCTGGTCGTCTATCGCTGGGGTCCGCCTCGGGACCGACACCTGCTCACCGAGTCCACCCGGGCCGTGGCCAATGGCGAGGTTGATGTCGTCGTGTTCACCTCGGCCCCGGGGGCTGCCGCCTGGTTGCACGCCGCCGACGGGGCCGGCGTGCTGCCGGCGATCGTGGAGCATTGCGTTCGCGGCGACACCATCGCGCTCGCCGTGGGGCCGGTGACCGCACGACCACTCGTCGAGGCCGGATTGGGGCCTCTCGCCCCGGAGCGAGGCCGCCTGGGATCGATGATTCGAGCGCTGCTCGCCTATGTGCAGGAGCACGATCCGACGGTCCGAACGCGTGCGGGACACGTGCGCCTTCTCGCGACGTCCGCCCTGATCGACGGCGTTCCCGTCGCCTTGACGCCCAGCAGCCTGGCCGTCCTGCGCGTGCTCGTCGCGTCGGCGGGCCGGGTCGTCTCCAGAGAAGAGTTGCTTGGTGCACTACCGGGCAGCAGCGCCGACCCTCATGCCGCCGAAGTCGCCATCGCCCGCTTGCGCGAGTCTGTCGGTTTGGAGCTGATTCAGACCGTGGTTAAGCGCGGTTACCGCCTCGCCCTTTGACGATCACGTGGCCGACTCAGGGGCGGGCGAGGACATAGAGGCGTTCGGTCGCAGCCTCGGTGGGCAGTGGCCCGCGGACATACCACTCCGCGACGCTCAGCCCTGCCGTCGCGACGGCCGCGAGCACGTCGTCGCGATCGTGCAGCACGAAGTCGAGATCGACTGGGGCACCGAACAATTCGTCGCTGTGGTGGACCGCGTTGCCGATATGCACCGCGAACGCCAGCAGCCCGTCCGGCGACAGAATCCGGCCCAGCGAGCCGAGGACGGCCGGGAGTTCCGAGGTCGCGAGGTGGACGAATGCATACCAGGCCGTGATCGCTCCCCACGCGCTCGCGTGTGGCGGGCGGAGGAGCCGGGTGAAGTCAGCCTGCTGGAAGGCCAGGCATGGATGGGTGGCACGCGCTTGCTCGATCATCGCTGCGGCGAAGTCGACTCCCATCACGTCGGCACCGGCCGCCGCAAGGTACGCGGTCGTTTGACCGGGGCCACAGCCGATATCCGCGATCGGGCCGATCGTGTCGGCGACGATCCGATCCAGCAGCCAGCGGTCAAATGCCTTGTGGGACAACTCATCCGAAAGCGCCTCGGCATAGTTCGGCGCGCACGAGTCGTATGCCGCACGAACCCGCCGGTCCCGCGCCTCGGCCCCATCCAAGAGCACCACATCGCGATCGACAGTCGAGGCGGCGGCCGCGGACACGTCGTCCGCGTGCGCCACGACCGGGCCGAGCAGATGGATCCACCGCGAGTCATGCTGGCCGGGCCGGCGTGGGAGCTGGCGCACCACGGGAGCCGGCCGGTCGGCCAACCGGGTCAGCACCGCCTCGACCTCGCCGCGATCGGCGAAGGAGTGCAGTCGCTCGGCCCGAGTCTTCAGTTCCCCCGGAGCTTGGGCCCCGCGCAGCAGCAGCAGCGTGACGAGGGCGCGCTCGTCCGGGGCTAGGTCGAGCGCTTCCTCAAGGCGCTGATGGAACTTGACCACCCGCGCGCCCGTGCCCGCCCAGACGAACCGCACCAGCGAGCGGTCCTTGAGCGCGCGGCATACGGACTCAATGTCGTTGGTGGAGTAGTCCGTGACCGGGTCGCGGCTGGTGGCCTGGTTGCACGCCGCCTGGAGGGCGTTGAGGGAGAGGGGATAGCTCGCCGGGACGGTCACCTGCTTCTCCAACAGCGCCCCGAGGATGCGCTGCTCGGGCGCGTCGAGCACGGGCAGACCCACAGAGTCACCGTCCATGTGCTCGACCCTATGACGCCCTAGGCTCGGTCCGTGCGAGGCTGGGGCAGCTGGGTCGGTCGCCACGCCCGCGTCGTCGTCGGGGTGTGGTTCGTCGCGGTGGTCGTGGCCTTCCTCGCCGCCACCGGCGTGGTCGGGGAGGGCTTGTTTCCGCGGCTGCACACCAGTGACATCGAGGCACCCGGGGAAAATCTGACCGGCCGCGACCTCCTGCGGGGAACCACTCGGGAGCAGGGCCTCGGCGGGAGTTACACGCTGCCGGTGGCCGGAATCGACCCGGCCGCCGCGCGTCGCGGCTGCCGCCCGCACGGCGGTGACTGAGCTCCTGGCGATCCCCGGGGTGGAGCGCGCCGCGAATCCGTATGTCGTTCCCGGCGGACTCGACTCCGCCGGGGCGCAGGCGATGTTCGCCGACCGCAGTCAGTACTCCGGTGGCTTCGCCACGATCGTCCTGCTCAAGCAGGGGCTCAGCCGCTCGTCGGAGGACGAGACCCATGACCGCATCGACGCGGTGTTCGACGAACTCGTGCGCGCGAGCGGGGCGCACGACTCGCAGCGCGGCAGCATTCGGGCGCTGGTGGACCGCATCGTGGAGCAGATCAAGATCGATGGGCAGCGCGGCGAGGGGATCGCCCTGCCGCTGAGTTTCCTCGTCATGATCGTTGTCTTCGGGGGGTTCGTGGCCGCCGGGATTCCCGTGGTCGGCGCCATCGCCGCCATCGCCGGGGCCCTAGAAGGGTGCCGAGCGACTCGGCCAGGGCCGGACGGTCCCGGATCGGCGCTGTTCCCGCACCGATCCCCGGCACCATCGTCAGGAGCAACACCCCGGCGTGAGCGTCGACTGCGCGGACGGTGTTGGTCACCAGCGGTGAGCGCCGCGCGACGAACCGCAACAGCTCGGCGTCCTTGGTCGTGGTGTCAAAGCGCTCGGTCTCGTCGGCGAACTTGCTGACCCGCAGCACCAGCGGCTGGCCCCCGGAAGGGGGGTGCACGGCATACGCGATGTTGTCCCAACCCTCCCCGAGCTCGCTCAGCCGGGCACCGTCGAGGCTCGGATCCAATTCCGCGAGAACGGCATCCAGATCGATGTCAGTGCGCCGCGGCAGCTTCACGAGGGCAGATCGAGCCGGTCGAGGAAACCGACTTGGGCGGCGACCAGCCGCCGGGCCGCAACCTCGGCCACGCACCACTCGAGGCGGTCGATCTCCGGGAAGGTGATCGTGCGCCCGGACCGGGGCGGCCACTCCATCGTCACCTGATCGCCGGCCGCCAGATCGACTCCGACCTCGCCGTCGATGAACACGGCAAACGCATGCACGGTCTTGCCGCCGGACTGCGTCACCGTCCCGAGTTCCACAACCGGCCCCTCCGGGACGACCGATCCTGTCTCCTCGCGCCACTCTCGCTCGGCTGCGGCCCGCGGCTCCTCAGCCGCGGGGTCGAACTCACCTTTGACGATGCTCCACGCCCGGTCGTCCTTGCACGCCCACAGCGGCCCGCCCATGTGGGCGATCAGCACCTCGATGGCCCCGTTCGCACCCAGCCGGACCGGCAGGAGGCCGGCGCTGGTCCGTGGCCTGACTGGGCTCACGAGGTGACGCCGTCGACATAGACCCAGCGGCCGCCGCGACGAGCAAAAGTGCTGCGTTCGCGTAGGACGCCCTGCTGATCACCGGATCTCCAGTGCGCCACGAACTCCACGATCCCGGTGGCCTCGTCGGCGCTGCCACCCACCACGTCGAGCACGTCGAGGCCCGTCCACCTGGTCTCATCCGGCACCGGCAGCTCGGCCGGCCGCGTCCGCGGATGCCAGGTGCGAAAAAGGTGGTCGGGCATACCGAGGGCATAGGCGGCATACCGGGATCGCATCGTCGCCTCGGCCGTCGGCGGCGCGAGGCCGTCCACGACGTAGGGCGCGCAGCACGACGCGAACGCCCGGCCCGTGCCACAGGGGCACGCACCGGGCGTCGCGATCGAGCTGAGGGACAACGGCGCTCAGGCCCCGGCTGAATCAGCCTTGGGAGCGGCCGGCTTGGCGTCGATGCCCGCTTCCTTGCGCTGCTCCGGCGAGATCGCCGCCGGCGCCTCGGTCAGCGGGTCGAACCCACCACCGGACTTCGGGAAGGCGATGACATCGCGGATCGAGGCATAGCCGCCCAGCAGCATGACGATCCGGTCCCAGCCGAACGCGATGCCGCCGTGCGGCGGGGCGCCGAACTTGAAGGCGTCGAGCAGGAAGCCGAACTTCTCCTGCGCCTGCTCCTGGCTCAGGCCCATCACCGCAAAGACGCGCTCTTGAATGTCCTTGCGGTTGATACGAATCGAGCCGCCGCCGATCTCGTTGCCATTGCAGACCATGTCGTAGGCATAGGCCAGCGCCGGACCGGGGTCGGTGTCGAAGGTGTCGAGGAATTCGTCCTTGGGGCTGGTGAACGCGTGGTGCACGGCCGTCCAGGCGCCCGCGCCCACGGCGACATCACCCGCCGCCTCCGCGTCCGCGGTCGGCTCGAAGAGCGGCGCGTCGACGACCCACAGGAAGGACCAGGCGTTCTCGTCGATCAGCCCGGCGCGCTTGCCGATCTCGAGACGCGTCGCGCCGAGCAGGCTGCGGGCCGCCTTGGCCGGGCCGGCCGCGAAGAAGATGCAGTCGCCAGGCGCCGCGCCGACATGCGCGGCCAGGCCCGCCGTCTCGGCCTCGGTGAGGTTCTTGGCCACCGGCCCGGTGAGCGTCCCGTCTTCCTGGACCAGGACGTATGCCAGTCCCTTGTGCCCGCGCTGCTTGGCGAACTCTTGCCAGCCGTCGAGAACCTTGCGCGGCTGCGAGGCCCCACCCGGCATGACGACCGCGCCGACATAGGGAGCCTGGAAGACCCGGAAGGTCGTGTCCTTGAAGAAGTCCGTGCACTCGGTCAACTCGACACCAAAGCGCAGGTCCGGCTTGTCCGAGCCATAGCGCGCCATCGCGTCGGCATACGTCAGCCGCAGGAACGGCGTCGGCAAGTCGACGTCGATGAGCTTCCAGATCTCGACGGCTAGCGCCTCGCCGAGCTCGATGATGTCGTCCTGGGTGACGAAGGACATCTCGATGTCGAGCTGGGTGAACTCCGGCTGCCGATCGGCGCGGAAGTCCTCGTCGCGATAGCAGCGCGCGATCTGGTAGTAGCGCTCCATCCCGGCCACCATGAGCAGCTGCTTGAACAACTGCGGGCTCTGCGGCAGGGCATACCAGGAGCCCGGCGCGAGCCGCGCGGGCACCAGGAAGTCTCGGGCGCCCTCGGGGGTCGACCGCGTCAGCGTCGGGGTCTCGATCTCGACGAAGTCGCGCTCCCCCAACACCTTTCGCGCGGCCTGGCTGACCTTGGAACGCAGGCGTATGCCGTGTCCCGCGTTGTGCGCGCCCGGCCGGCGCAGGTCGAGATAGCGGTACTTCAGGCGCGTTTCCTCGCCGACCGTGAGCCGCTCGTCGATCTGGAAGGGCAGCGGCTCGCTGGGGCCGAGAACGGTGATCTCGCTCGCGACCACCTCGATGGCGCCGGTCGCGAGGTCGGGGTTGACATTCTTCTCCCCGCGGGCGATGACGGTGCCGACGACCTTGATGCAGTATTCGCTGCGCAGGTCGTGTGCCGCGCCGGTCAGTACCTCATCACGGGCGACCACCTGCACCACGCCGCTGGCGTCGCGCAGATCGATGAACGCCACGCCGCCGTGATCGCGGCGCTTGGCGACCCATCCGGTGAGAGTGACGTTCTGGTCGATCTGGGCGGCACTGAGCGTGCCGGCCTGGTGAGTGCGAAGCACAGGGGTTCCTTCGTCGGGGATCAGGAGGTATGCCGCGGGCTCGCCGACCAGCTTGGCCGCGCCCGCCCGGGGCCCCACCAGTCTACTGACCGTGCGGCGGGCTCTCAGCCGGATATCAGCCGGTCCACGATGGTCGGGAAAAGGGCCGCGATGTCCGTATCGGTCAGCGGTGGCAGGTGGGCAATCGAACGCCGGATCCGATCGAGCGCGTCGGCTTCATCGGTGAGCATGTCCTGCCCCGGGTGGCGCAATTGGAGCCACGCGATCTCCCGGGCGTCGACGATCGTCGGCAGGTGCCGGGCCACCTTTGTGTGGTCGATCCCGGGCCCACCGCGCAGGAAAAGCCGACCGTCGCGGGCGCGGAAGTTGCCGACATAGGCCTGCCCCTGGGCGCCGAACGGCCGCTGCTGATCCAGCAAAGGTTCGATACGCCCGTCGAGATATACGCCTGCCGCGCCGCGTGCCAGGCTGATCGCGCGATTGCGGTCGGCCCGCCCCGCAAAGGCGCTCAATTGATCGAGATAGGTCGTCGCGAGGATGTCGTCATCGTCGATCCGGAAGTTGACAACCGTGCAATCCCCCACCCCGCGCTCGCGCAGGTCGGCGGAAAGAGTGTCGGCGAGCACCGGCTGTTCATCGGCCTCGACCAGCCAGAGCACCGGATAGCGTCGGGCGGCCTCCTGCAACGGCCCGAGCCACGGTTGCGGCATGTCCGCGGAGTAGTGGACGACATGGCGATAGTCGTGCGCCTGCGCCATCTGCTGCAGGATCGGCACCGAGAGTTCGAGAAAGATATCGGCGCGCGGCCGCATCCGCTGCTCGGCATACAACTGCTCGAAGTAGTCCCGGTCGCTGTCCTTGCCGCGGGTCAACTTCCACGACCGGCTCGTCGGGGAAAAGACGCTATAGCGGGTATAGCCATAGAAGATCGGCACCGGCGCTGCGGAAGACGTTGCGGCAGCCGGCTTTTCGGGCTCAGAGGACAACGCAGTGCGGACCCGGCGCAGACCGGAGCGAAGCGGCATACCCGTCACGCTAGTCGGCCAGGACGACGCGTTCGGGCCAGGGCGCGTCGGCCGGCCGCAGCCCGGCCCACCCATCAGCGCGCAGGGCCACGGCAGCGAGCACGGCGATGACCGTATGCGGATTGTGCAGCCGCCCGGCCAGCACCGCCGCGTGCGCGTCGTCGAGGGGCACCCAGCGCAGCGGCATATCCCGCTCCTCGCCGGTGCGCTCGTGCCGCTCGGACGCCGGCACGGCGGACAGCCCACGCGCGATATAGAGCCGGATCGACTCGCTGGCGAAGCCCGGCGAGGTGAAGTAGTCGGTCAGCACCGCCCACTGCTCGGCGACCAGGTCGGCCTCCTCGGCCAGCTCCCGGGCCGCCGCGAGCGCCGGGTCCTCCCCCGAGACATCGAGGAGCCCGGCGGGAATCTCCCACAGGCGCATGCCCACGGGGTGGCGGTACTGCTGGATCAGCGCGATCCGGCCCTGCTCGTCCATGGCCAAGACGCCCACGGCGCCGGGGTGCGCGACGACATCGCGGGTGACGACCTCGTGCCCGAGGTCGACCTCGTCGCGGCGCACATCCCAGACCAGGCCGGCATACACCGTGCGGCTGGCGAGCACCGGTGCCCGGTCCGCCCGATCCGCGATCACGCCGCCCGCGTCGGTCATGCCTCGACCGGCACGGCCGGCGGCTCGACCTCGACCAATCGCGCGGAGCGCTGCTGCTCGATCGCGGCTCCGATCAGGCTGGCAAAGAGCGGATGGGCACGGTGCGGACGGGACTTGAACTCCGGATGTGCCTGTGTCGCAACGTAATAGGGGTGCACGTCCGCCGGCAGCTCGCAGAACTCCACGAGCTTGCCGTCCGGCGACGTGCCACTGAAAACCAAGCCCGCCTCCGCGATCTGGTCGCGATAAGCGTTGTTGACTTCGTAGCGGTGCCGGTGCCGCTCGTCGACCTGCGTCGCGCCATAGGCCCCGGCAATGACCGAGCCCTCGGCCAATTCGGCGGGATAGGTGCCCAGCCGCATGGTGCCGCCGAGATCACCGGCGCCCTCGACATACGCGAGCTGCTCGGCCATCGTCGCGATGACCGGGGCAGGGGTGTCGGGGTCGAATTCACTGGAGGAGGCGCCGTCGATGCCGGCGACATTGCGGGCGTACTCGATCACCATGCACTGCAGGCCGAGGCAGATCCCGAGGGTTGGTATGCCGTTCTCCCGCGCCCAGCGCAGCGCGCCCAGCTTGCCTTCGATGCCGCGGATCCCGAAGCCACCGGGGACGAGAACGGCGTCGACGCCGCCGAGCGCCTTCGCGGCCCCGGCCGGCGTCTCACAGGTGTCGGAGGCGACCCAGCGGATGGTGACTTTGGCGTCATGGGCGAAGCCGCCGGCCCGCAGCGCCTCCGTGACGGACAGATAGGCATCCGGCAGGTCGATGTACTTGCCGACGAGCGCGATCTCGACCTGGTGCGCGGGATGGTGGACCCGGCGCAGCAACTGATCCCATTCGCTCCACGCGACATCGCGGAAGTTCAGGCCGAGTCGGCGAATGACGAAGGCGTCCAGACCTTCCTGGTGCAGCACCTTGGGGATGTCGTAGATCGACGGCGCGTCGACGCAGGCCGCGACGGCCTCGGCATCGACATCGCACATCAGCGAAATCTTGCGCTTGATGCCCTCGGGAATCTCGCGGTCGGCGCGCAGCACCAGGGCGTCCGGCTGAAGGCCGACCTGCCGCAGGGCGGCGACGGAGTGCTGGGTCGGTTTGGTCTTCAACTCCCCACTCGGCGCGAGATAGGGCACGAGCGAGACGTGCAGAAACATCGAGTTGTCGCGGCCAAGTTCGTGGCGGACCTGGCGTGCGGCTTCGAGGAACGGCAGCGACTCGATGTCGCCGACCGTGCCGCCGATCTCGGTGATGATCACATCGGGGGCGTCCGGACCGGCGGCCTGCGCCCGCATGCGAGCGGTGATCTCGTTGGTGATGTGCGGGATGACCTGCACGGTGTCGCCGAGATACTCCCCCCGCCGTTCCTTGGCGATGACCTGGCTATAGACCTGCCCGGTCGTCACATTGGCATTGGCCTGGAGGTTAACGTCGAGGAAGCGTTCGTAATGCCCGATGTCGAGGTCGGTCTCCGCGCCGTCCTCCGTGACGAAGACCTCTCCGTGCTGAAAGGGATTCATCGTCCCCGGGTCGACATTGAGATAGGGGTCGAGCTTCTGCATCGTCACCGACAGGCCGCGCGCTCGGAGCAGATTGCCGAGGCTGGAGGCCGTCAGACCCTTGCCGAGGGAGGAGGCCACGCCTCCGGTCACAAAGATGTGCTTCGTCGTGGTCGCCACGGGGTTCAAACCTATCCCACGATGAGCCGGTCGTATGCCGTCGACCACGCCCGTGTCGCCGCGTCGAGATCGTCCCAGCCGCGGGCGACCTCCCGCCCCCGCGCGCCGAGGGCCGCGCGCCGGGCCGGGTCGGCGAGCAGTTCCTCGACGGCCTCGGCGGTGGCGGCCGGGTCGCCGGGCGGGACGAGCACTCCCCCGCCATCGGCCAGCAGGCCGGGCAGCCCGCCGACGGCGGGGGCGATCACCGGCATGCCGGCCGCCATCGCCTCCTGCACGACGAGGGCTCGTGCTTCCCACGTGCTGGTGAGCACGAAGAGATCGGCCGCCAGCAGCAGGTCCTCCGGAGCGCTCACCGGCCCAAGGAAGTCGACGGGGCTGCCCAAGGTGGCGGCCTGTTCCCGAAGGTCGGCGAGCAGGTCGGCGACGCCCGAGCCCGCGACGAGCCATCGCACTCGGGTCCGCAGCTGGGCTGCCGCCGCGACGAGGGTCGGCAGGTCCTTTTGTGGGGCGATTCGGGAGATCGTCACGATCCAGGGAAGGTCCCCCGGCAGGCCGTATGCCGTTCGCACCCGCTCGCGGGCGCCCGCGCGCTGCTCGGGGCCCGCGCCCGCGAGCGCGGGCACCCGCGGTGAGGGCACCGGCGCGAGCTGGGTATGCCCGGCCCCCAAGCTGCGTGCTGCGGCGACAAGATCGTCGCTCGCCCCGGTCACCAGCTCGGCCCGGCCCAAGGCGGCCCGCTCCGCGCGCTCGACGGCAGCCCGCGCGGGACCGGGCACGGCGGGTAGTTCGTTGTGCAGGCTGATGACGAGCGGCACGCCGCCGCGGCGCCGTCGTCCGAGCGCGGCCCCCGCCACGATGCCGGCCTGATGGCCGTGCGCGTGGACCAGGTCGGCGCCACGCAGCAGCCGCCTCAGTTGCGCGAGCCGGCGGGGATCGGGCCGGGTCGGGTCGGGCCAGAGGAGGCGGGCGTGATCGAGCCCGAAGGTGCGGGCGGTCAACGGATCGGTGACGACCTCGACGTCATGCCCGAGACCGGCCAGCCCAGCCGCCAGATCGCGCACATGGATGCCGATTCCGCCGGTTGCCTTGCCGACGACCAGAACGATCCGGCTCATGTCATCCTCCGCGAGACCCGCTCAGCCTCGGCGTCCTCGGTCGCGGCATCATCGCCCAGCAGGCGACGCCCTCGAGTGAAGAGCGCGAGTGCGGAGGAATCGAAGACCCACATCCAGGCGACGAACGCGATCGCCGCGACCACGGCCGCCCCGAGCCCGGCCAGCACCGCCTCGACCGCACCCTCGGCGATCGGAAACAGCCCGCGCGCTCGACCTCCAACCCCCGCTGCCAGAAGGCCGGCCACGAGCGCCGCACCCGCCGTGCGCGGGATGTGTTCGACAGCTGGCAAACCCCACGCGGAACGAACCAGGAGCAGCAGTCCGAGGGCGGCGAACGTCATACCCAGGCTCGAGCCGAGGCCGATCCAGCGCAGGGTGGGCGTCGTCCCGGGACGGCCGAGGGTGGCCAGAAAGGGGATGAGGATCGCGAGCAGCCAGCCGGCCCCCATGACGAGCGAGGCGGTGCGGGCGCGACCGCGGACATAGATGGCCCGGGTGAGCAGGGCCGCGAGCCCGAAGCCGACCAGCCCGGGGGCGAAGGCGCGCATCGTGGCCGGCAGCGCCGCGAGCGCGGCGGCACCGGTGCCATCGCGTCCCGCGTCGATGGCCGTGAAGAAGGCGCCGAGGTCCGTCGCTGTCGCGGCCAGGACGGCTGCGGCCAGGCCGCTCAGCAGGGCGATCTGCCGCCCCGTGCGCTCGAGGGTCGCTGCGGCGTTGGCGCCGTGCCCATCGGATGCGGCGAGCACCGGGAAGGCCGCCGTCGCGAGGGGAACGGCGAACACGGCATAGGGCAGCAGGTAGACCGCTTGGACATATTGATAGCCGTTGATGCTCCCCTGCCCGGCGCGGTGATTGGCCAGCCACAGCACCCCGAGGACGCTGAGTTGTTGTGCGAAGAGCGCGATCAGGCCGGCCCCACCGAGTCGACGCGCCCGCGCGGCGACGCCCGGCGGGAAGCTCAGCGTCGGGCGTATCCGCAACTCAAGGGCCCGAACCGAGGGCAGCACCGTCGCAACAAGCGCCACCACCCCGAGTGTCGTCCCGCCGGCCAGCACCCAGACCGCGCCGTCCGGGTTTTGGTCCCGGAGCACGGCATACAGCAGATAGGTCGCGATGACCACGAGGCTGGAGATCAGCGGCGCGAGGGCGGCAGCGGTGAAGCGGCGGTGCGCGTTCAGGATGCCGGAGGCGACGATCCCGACGCCATAGAGCACGATCTGCGGGGCGAACACCCACAGCATCCGGGTGCCGAGGCGTGCGTCCCCGTCGGGTCCGAGCAGGGCGCGGGCGATCCACGGGGCGAGGATCGCGACGAGGAGCGCGAGTGGCACGAGCACAAGCAGCGCCCACCCCAGCAGCGCCGACGCGATCGCTGCGGCCTCGTCCCGCTTCTTACGCTCCACCCGGCCCGCCAACAGCGGCACCACAACAGCCGCGAGGATGCCGCCGGCGGCGATCTCGAAGACGACATTGGGGATGGTGTTGGTGCTTTGGTATGCCGTCCCCACGACCGTCGCGCCGACCGCCCACGAGAAGACGAGCATGCGCGCGAAGCCGGCGATGCGCGCTGCCATCGTCGCGGCGGCGATAATGCGAGCGGGCCCGCCGACCTGGCTCAACCCCCGCTGGCTCATCCCCGTCCCCAGGCGTCGAGTTCTCGCAGCCCCGGGGTGGACTCGATGACGGCGGTGAAGCTGATGCGTTCCGAGGCGAGCGTGAGGCCGGCCAGCAATGCGAGGGTGAGGAAGCGGCCGACCACGCCGGTTCGTGCGACGAGGGCGCTGCCGATTAGTGCGCCTGCGGCATTTGCCCCGGTGTCGCCGAGCATCGTCGCGCCGGCCAGATCGCCCGGCAGCACGCCGAGGGCGGCCCCGACGGCACCGGCGGCTGCCGGCTCGCCCCGCAGGGCCGGGAGTATGCCGGCCAGCACCGTCGTCTTGCCAGCCCGGCCGGGTCGCAGGTCGAGCAGGTTGCCAATATTGGCGCTGCCCGCGATGACCCCGGCCCCGAGCAGGGTCGAGAGGCCGAGATCGCGGCCGGCGCGCCGGTCCTCCAAGGCGGCGGCCGCGAAGCCCGTGACCCCAATGGCACCGATCTTGATGGCGCCGGTCGTCACCTGGCCGCGCCGCAGCGCCCCGAGATGACCCTTCAAGCCTTTGCTCGAGCTATCCCCGGCGAGATCGTCGAGCAGGCCGGCGAGCCCGGCGCCGGTCGTGGCAAGCAGGGCCGGCCCCGCGTCACGCGCCTCGCCGGCCACCACGGCAGCGGCGAGCGCCCCGGCAGCGGAACCCAGGACATACCCCGGCCCCTCGAGGAGGGAGATGGGCCGGCCGGCGTGGTTCGTGCGGGTCCAGCGGGCGGCGCCGCCCGGCGGATATCGACGCAGCGCGCGGGTCACGGCGGCGGCCGCCACGGCACCGCCTGCGGCACCCAGCAGGCCCGTCAGGAGCCGCGGCATCCTGCTCAGCCCGCCGCGAAGGCCGAGCGCGCCCCGGCGGCGAGGCCGTACTGGCCGGAGCGGCCTGCCAGTTGTTCGACCAGCGCCCCCACCGTGCTGGCCTGACCAACCGCCGATTCGGCATTGTCGACGGTGGAAACGCGCTGGCGGACCCCGGAGGCGTCACGCGCCGCGGCGATCAGGGATGAGGAGTCGGCGGCAGCCGGATCGACCTGGCCGACGATGACCGAGCCATCGCTGGCGTCATCGAGCGCCGCAACCAGCTTGGCCTGGGCGGCATAGGGCGCTGCCGTATCGGTCGAGGTGGTTGCGGTCGTGGCGGCCGTCGCCGGGCTGAGAACGACGACCAGGCTGCCTCGATCGGTGGGCAGCACGCCGCTGACGAGACCGGCGTCCGCGAGTGTGTTCCACGCTGCCTGGCGCGCGATCTCACTGATCGAATTGGTCTGGTCATCCGGGGTCGCCGGCAGCTTGGCCAGCAAGACCGTGCCGAGGACGGCATCGAGGCTTGCGTCTTCGGCCAGCCCAAGCGTGGGTGCCAGCTGCGCGGCGAGCTGGGAACGAGTGCTCGCCGCGGCCTCCGAGGGATCGGTCCACGCCTGCGGGAGATCGATGGGTCCGATCAGGGTCGCTCCGGCCGCGCCGAGCGTGTCCTCGGTGTCGGAGAGCAAGGCGTCGGCGGTGCCGGGCAGCGCGACCAGCGTGATCGAGCGGTCTGCGAGACGGCCGGCGACCATCCGGCTCAACTGCGCACCGGCGAAATTCTCTTGCACTTTCACGGTGCTCTGGGCTGCGTCGAGTTCGGAACGCAGGTCGGCCTTTTCCGCCCGCAGCGAGGTGACCTGCTGATTCAGCGAATCGCTGATGCCTTCCTTCAGCGGCCCGGCACCCAGCACGATCCCGACCGCGAGCGCGATGAGCACCGAGGCGAGCGAGACGACGTGATAGCGGAAGTCGATCATGTGAAGATCCCCTCAATGGCAGCCTTGAGGTCGTCCCAGCGCGCCCCGAGGAGTTGCAGAATGATCGACCCGCCGGGGGTGGCCCACAGCGCCAGGCCGAGGACGAGCAAGCCGACGAGCAGCATGACGAGCATGCTCGCCGCCGAGATGCGAGCCCGATAAAGCCGGTTGACGCCCTTGGCGTCGATGAGTTTGGAGCCCACCCGCAGGCGGGTCAGGAAGGTGCTGGCCATGCCGGAGCGGCCCTTGTCGAGGAACTCGACGAGCGTCGCATGGGTGCCGACCGCGACGATCAGACTCGCGCCTTTGTCGTCGGCGAGCAGCATCGCGACATCCTCACTGGTGCCGGTTGCCGGGAAGATCACCGGTTCAACGCCAAGAGATCGCACGCGGTCGGCGCCCGGCGCCCGGCCGTCGCGGTAGGCGTGGACGACGATCTCGGCCCCACTGGTCAGTGCGCGGTCGGACACCGAGTCCATATCCCCGACGATCAGGTGCGGGTGGTAACGCAATTCGATGAGGGCGTCGGCGCCGCCATCGACGCCGATCAGGACCGGTTTGTATTCGCGGATGTAATGGCGCAGCGCCAGCAGATCTTCTTTGTAGTGGTATCCGCGCACGACGATCAGTGCGTGCCGCCCGTCCAAGCGAGTGCGGATCTCGGGCACGCCGACACCGTCGATGAGCAGGTCTTTTTCGCGCACGAGATAGTCCATCGTGTTCTGCGCGAAGGCTTGAAGTTGCCCGGAGAGGCCTTCGCGGGCGAGTGCCATCGCATCCTCGACGCCCCCGACGGTGAGCGGAATGCCGACGACGAGCGCCACGTCATCTGTTGCGTCGCCATTTCCTTCGGCCGCGAAGATCTGGCCCTCGTCGATGCGCAGCCATTGGCCCTCCGTGAGAGCGGTCATCGCCTCCGGGCCGGCAGCGTCGATCACCGGGATGCCGGCCTCGACGAGGATCTGCGGGCCGGCGTTGGGATAGCGCCCGCTGATCGATCGGGAGGCGTTGATCACCGCGGCCGGCCGACACGCCACGAGCGCCTCGGCACTGACTCGGTCGATGTCCTCGTGGTCGATCACCGCGATCTCGCCGGGCTGCAATCGCTTCGTGAGGTTCTTGGTGCGCCGGTCAACGCGGGCAGCACCCGTTGCCCCGCTCGGTGCGGGTCCACGAGAACGCCGGGACAAGGACAGTGCCATCAGGGTCAATGGTCCCACGCAGCGCGCCGCTCCTGCGCGCCTGCCAGGAGTTCGCGGGCGTGCTCGATCGCCGTCTCGGAATCGCTTCCGGCCATCATCCTGGCCAGTTCGCGTTCGCGTTCGTGCTGGTCGAGCACCCGAACATCGCTGCGCGAGATTCGGCCGTCGTCGGTCTTGGTGACGACCAGGTGCCGGTCGGCGAAGGCCGCGACCTGCGGGAGGTGGGTGACAACGATCACCTGAGCTCGCCCGGCCAGCCGGGCGAGTCTCGCGCCGATGTCCAAAGCCGCACGGCCACCAACCCCGGCGTCCACCTCATCGAAGACGAAGGTGGGCACCGAGGCGCCGCCACCGACAGGCGGCGTATCGCCAGCCCGCGTCGCTGCAGCCCCAGCCGCGCCAAGCACGACCTCCAGCGCGAGCATCACCCGGGAGAGTTCACCTCCGGAGGCTGAGCGCGCGATCGGGCGGGCCGGCATACCGCTGCCTGAGCGCATGAGGAATTCGACCTCGTCGACGCCATGCGCGAAATAGCGCCGATCCGACCCGAGCCCCGGCCGCACATCGACCTCGACGACGGCCGAGCCCATGGCCAGATGGGCGAGTTCCTCGGTCACGGCGGCGGCAAAGGTCGTGGCGGCAGCTTGCCGTCGCGCGCTGAGGTCATCGGCGGCGGATGCGCGGGTGGCCTCGGCGCGCTCGCGCCGCTCGAGCGCCACGGGCAGGTCATCGGCTGCCGAGTCGACCTCGAGCAGGCGGGCGCTGGCCTGAGCCGACCACGCGATGACCGCGTCGATATCGCCGCCGTGCGCGCGCACGAGTCCAGCGAGGTCGGCGCGCCGTTCGTTGATCTGGGCCAGCCGCTCCTCATCGACCTCGATCCCGTCGGCGTATGCGGACAGGTCACCCCCAAGTTCGCTGGCCAGCACCGACAACTCCTGCAATCGCGCGGCCAACTCCGGCAGCGCCGGGTCGTGCTCTTCGACCGCCCGGATGGCGGAGAGAGCATCCGCGGCCAGGCCGGCCGCCCCTAGCCGGTCAGGAATGGCGTCATCGCCGAGCAACTGCGCCGAGGCGGTGGCGGCGGCGGCCCGCAAGCTGTCGCCGTGGGCCAGGCGCGCTTCCTCGGCTCGCAGCGCGAGGTCCTCGCCGGGCTGCGGGTCGACCGCCTCGATGCGTTCGACGCCGGCGCGCAGCACATCGAGGTCCGCGGTCCGGGCCGCCGCGAGAGCTTCGAGCCGGCTCACCTCGGCATCCGCGGTGCCCCACTCCTCGTGGGCTTGGACGTATGCCGTGCGCGCCGCCACCAGATCCGGACCGCCATAGGCGTCGAGGAGTTCGCGATGTTGATCACCGGAGCGCAGCCGCCACTGGTCGGCCTGACCGTGCACGGCGATGAGGACCTGCGCGAGCTCGGCCAAGGTGCCGATTGGCACCTGGCGACCACCGGCGAAGCCTCGGGATCGGCCGGCGGCACTCACGGTGCGCACCAGGATCAACTCGTCGGCCACATCGGCGCCCGCGTCGGCGGCGCGCTGCATCCCCGGATGCTCGGACGGAAGCTCGAGCACGCCCTCGACGGAGGCGGCGCTGGCGCCCGTCCGCACGAGGGCGGCGTCGGCCCGGTCCCCGAAGAGCAGGCCGAGACCGGTCACGACCATGGTTTTCCCGGCGCCGGTCTCGCCCGTGACCACATTGAGTCCGGGGTGGAAGGGCAGTTCGGCGGACTCGATGACGCCGAGCGCGCCGATCCGCAGTTCACTGATCATGGCGAGTCGGCCGCCCGGGACCCACGCCAACCGTGAACCGAGAGGCCGAACTTCTCCACCAGGCGATCCGTGAACGGCTGGTCGATCAGCCGGGCGAGAAGCACGGGGTGGGCTCCGCGGCATACCTCCACCCGGGCACCGGCCGGCAGGTCGACGGCCCGGCGGCCGTCGCACCACAAGGCGCCATGGCCCTCGGTCCCAGCCACAATGTCGACGGCCAAGAGCGAGCGCGGCGAGAGCACCATGGGGCGGGAGAAGAGCGCGTGCGCGCTGATCGGCACCACGAGCATCGCCTCGACATCGGGCCAGATCACCGGGCCACCCGCAGAGAACGCATAGGCCGTCGAACCCGTCGGGGTCGCCATGACGACCCCATCACAACCCCAGGTGGAGATGGGCCGGCCGTCGATCTCGACGGTCAACTCCAGCATCCGCTCGCGGGCGGCCTTCTCGACCGTGGCCTCGTTGAGGGCGAACGTACGCGCCACTTCAACCCCGTCAACATGCGCGATGACGTCCAGCGTCATGCGCTCGGTGACGGCGTAATCGCGATCGAGGATCCGGTCGATGGAGGCGTGCGCGTGCTCGCGTTCGGTCTCGGCGAGGAAGCCGACGTGTCCGAGATTGACGCCCAGCAGGGGCGCATGGGCCGAGCGAGACCATTCGGCACCGCGCAGGATGGTGCCATCCCCGCCGAGCACGAGCACGAGTTCGCAGCCGGCCGCGGGATCAGGGCCGGTGGCGAGGTGGACGAGCGCCCGCGTGCCGGGATCCAGCACATCGGCGCTCAGCGGGTCGAGCAGCACCGTGACGCCCGCCGCGTCGAGCCGCGCGATCACCTCGGCTGCCAGGCTCGCGGCGTCCGGGCGGCGTGGGTGGACGACCACCAGGATGCGTCGCGCGCCACTCATTGTCCGGTCCTCGTTGCGTTGTCGATATCGGTGAGCACAGCCTGCCAGGTGCCCCCGACAGCCCCGCGCGTGCGGGCCAGCCAGAGCAGAAACTCGCGGTTTCCGTGGGTTCCGGTCATTGGCGAAGCCATCAGTCCGAGATAAGCCAGTCCGGCCTGCTGGCTCGCCTCCAAGACACCGCGCAAGGCAGCGCGCCGGTTGGCCTCGGAACGGACGATGCCCTTCTTGCCGAGGCGCTCGCGACCCACCTCGAACTGCGGCTTCACCAGCAGCATCAGGTCGGCTTCGTCGGCGCACAGTCCCACGAGGTCGGGTATGACGCTCGCCAGCGAAATAAAGCTTAGGTCGGCGACCAGCAGGTCGACCGGGCCGCCGATGTCGTCCGCGGTCAACCCTCGGATGGTCGTGCCTTCGCGGTCGATGACCCGCGGATCGCGGCGCACCGGCTCGGCGAGTTGGCCATGACCCACATCGATCGCGACGACGGCGGCGATGCCCCGTTGAAGAAGCACCTGGGTGAATCCGCCCGTGCTTGCCCCGACATCCGCGGCTCGCCGACCGGCCACCGCGAGCTGCGGCCAGTGCTCGAGGGCCGCGAGCAGTTTCTCGGCGCCGCGCCCGACCCACACCGGCCCGGGATCGATAACCGTCACCTCGTCGTCGGCCCCCACCTGAAGCGATGCCTTGCCCGCAGGTACGCCGCACACCCGCACCCGGCCGTCGTCAATCAGCTCGCGAGCAACGCCTCGGGAGCGGGCGAGGCCACGCTCGACGAGCGCAAGATCGAGTCGGCCTGCTCCCTGCTGGGTCGGCGGTGTCGTCATCCGCCGAGGTCGGTCAGCCGCGAACGCAGGGCCGCCTCCAGCCGGCCACCTGCCTCCAAGACCTGATCCGGCCGGTCCGGGTCGGCCGCCGCGAGTTCCTGCAGAGCGGCATCGATGACCAAATCGCCGGTCTGTGGAACCACCACCGTCATCTCATCGGGGTTGCTCTCGCTCGTCGCGATGGACGGCTCAGCATCCTGGCTCATGACGTGCTCTTTTTGACCGCGTTCTTGGTGGCCTTGCGGGCCGGCCGCTTGGCCGGAGTTTTCGCCGCCTTGGCCGTGGCCTTCGACGCCGATGGCCGCTGACTCGCCGTGGCCTTGGCCGCCGCGGGCGCGGCTGGCTTGTCTCGGTCGCTCGCCGCTTGCTTGGCGATTCGCGCTCGGGGTGGCCGCGTGCGGGAGGGTGCTGGTGACGCCGCCGTCGTGGCCTGCGAGGTCGCGGTGGGGGGTGTCGAAGTCCCTGTCGTCGCCCGACCACGCAGCATCGCGGATGCCGCGTCGAGGTCGCCGAGTTCCGGGGCTCGCCATCCGGCACCACGGACATCCGGATCCTTGGCCAGCACCGCCACGGGTGGGCGCGGCGCGGCAGGGGCGAGTGCCTCGTTGATCTTGCGCACTCCGTCCAGAGCCGTCGTCAGCACCAGTTCGGCGCCGGACAGCGAGGTCGACACAACCATGCGTAACAGCGGGTTCACGACGGATCTCCTTCGAGACAGACAGACAGCGTTTCGACGATAAGCCACGGGACTGGCGCGTTCGGCGACGCAGCGCCGACTGCGTCCTGCGGCTCTCGAGCTACATCCGGTCGGGCAGGGCCTCCGCGAGCTCGCGCAGCGTCTCAGGTGCCGCGCCAGCATCCGCAGCGGCCCAGATGGCCGCCATCCCGGCGCGCATCACCGGCAACGGATCGTCGTCGCCAGCCATGATCAGGCGCTCGCCGTCAAGGCGGACATGAATACTCCCGCAACGGAATCCGTCGCCGTCCGCCACCACGCCGAGATAGGGCATCGACAGCTCCCCAAGGTCGCCCACGAGGTATGTCGGCCGCTCCCCCACCGGGGCCAGCGCGGCATCACGGGCGCCGTGGACGCCGGTCAGGACGAGCACGGAGTCCATGCCCGCGGCGTACGCCCCGAGGATGTCGGTCTCCAGCCGGTCCCCGACGGCGAGCACGCGCGCGGGCGCCAACCCAAGCACTTCGCAACTGATCAGATAGAGCGGCGCCTCCGGCTTGCCCACGACGAAGGGCTGCTGCCCGGTCGCCAGCGCAACACAGTGGACGAGCGAGCCATTTCCTGGGGCGATGCCACGGTCGGTCGGCAGGGTCAGGTCGGTGTTCGTCGCGACCCACTGCGCTCCCCCGCCCACGGCGTATGCCGCTTCCGCCAGGTCCGTGGCCCGCACGTCCGGGCCGTAGCCCTGCAGCACCGCCGCCACCGGCTCGGTCGCGTCGCCGACCGGATCCAGACCCACCGCGGCCAAGGCTTCCGCGACGCCAACACCGCCAATCGCCAGCACTCGGCTGCCCGGCGGCACTCGCCGTGCGATCTCGGCTGCCCCGGCCATCGAGGAGTTGACGACCGCGCCGGCCTCAGTCGCCAGACCGAGCTCGCGCAGATGCGCGGCCACCGCGGCCGGGGGCCGCGAGGCGTTGTTCGTCGCATAGACGATCGGCACGGCCAGTTCGCCGAGCGCCTCAACGGCGCCCGGAACAGCCGCCGGGCCGCGATAGACGACCCCGTCAAGGTCGCAGACGATCCCGTCGTATGCCGCTACCAGGCTCCCCGGCCCGCCCGCCGTGTCAGGCATCGCGGTCCTGGGCTGGTTCTGGCTCTCGGTCGCGATCGTCGATGCCGACAGCGTCAATAGTGCCCGCATCGTCGACGTTTTCGTCCTCGTCGTCTTCGAAGTCCTCGTGGTCCTCGAAGTCGTCATCCTCATCGAGGTCATCGTGGAGGTCCACGACGATGATGCCGTCGAGCTCGTCGAGACGCTCGGCCGCATCGGTGACGAGCTCGGTGTCGGCCGCGGCTGCCATCGCGAACCATTTGCGCGCGCCGTCGACGTCACCCTTCTCCGTGAGGGCATCAGCATAGGCGTAGTAGAGGCGGGCGCTCCACGGCCGAGGCGGCCCATAGACCGCGCGCTCAAGCATGAGGACCGCGGCGTCGATCTGACCGAGGTCTCGGCGGACGCCGGCGACGACGATCAGCAGTTCTGCCTGCTCCGCCGCACCCAGCTCTCGCGCCTCAAGGCTGGTAGCAAGGGCCAGGGCGCGATCACCGCGGCCTAGACCGCGCTCGCAGTCGACCATCAGCGGCAGCAGGTGCGACGATCCACTCAGCCGACGCACGGTACGGAACTCGGTCAGCGCCCGGGCGAAATCGCCTTGGCGGTACGCGACCATTCCCATCGCCTCGCGAGCCGCCGGCACACGGCCGGCTCGGCGCACGACGGTCTCGGCATGACCCATGGCCGCGTCCAGATCGTCTTCGGCCAGCCGGATCGCAACCATGACCAGGTGTTGCGCGACGCCCTCGGCGTTCTCTTTTGTCAGAGTGCGAAGCTGAGTCCAGACCTCGCGGTCCAATTCCTTGCCGGTAACGCCTTCCTCAATCGGCAACTCCCGTGGCCGATCGGCACCAGGCTCGCGCCGGTCGATATACCGCGGCCGCAGATCGCGCTCGTCCCGCCCGCCACGGCTGCCGTCCGGCCGTGCACCTCGAGAATCGTCACGACCCGGACGCCCCTCGGCACGGTCACCGCGGTCGTAGCGCTCTGATCGTTGCGGCCGATCGGTGCGGTTGCCCCAACGGTCCCCTCCGGGACGCGGGCCTCGGCGGTCCGCATCACGGCGACCACGCCGATCATCACCATCGCGTGGAATACGCCGCTCGGACCGCTCCCCTCGGTCGTACCGGTCCGTGCGCTGGGGGCGATCGGTCCGGTTGCCCCAACGGTCACCACCGCCGTCCCGGGGGCCGCGCCGGTCATCACCGTCACGTGGAGTACGCCGCTCGGGCCGCTCCCCTCGGTCGTACCGGTCCGTGCGCTGGGGGCGATC
>Ga0209794_1000807_pt1 | contig 34470 bp, 34 predicted proteins | sample EBPBio232013_DNA_FD_185869 | JGI IMG/M metagenome (GOLD analysis project Ga0209794, IMG submission 185869) | Wastewater treatment Type I Accumulibacter community from EBPR Bioreactor in Madison, WI, USA - Reactor 1_5/23/2013_ DNA (SPAdes)... | ecosystem: Engineered > Bioreactor > EBPR >... | reverse complement strand
TGCGCCATTGCGCCCGCGCCGGGCAGGCCGATGAATTCGCGCTGGATCACTTCCTGCTGCGCCATGCCACGCGAGAGGCGGTGCGCCTTGCGGGAGAATTGGAAGCTGCGGGCGGCCCCTTCAATGCAGGTGCCTTCCGCGATGCCTTGGAGGCCGCCAGCGGCTCAGCCGTGGGGCGCAAGGTCGCCATCCAGATTCTCGAGTTTTTCGATCGTCACGGCGTCACCATCCGGCGCGCGGACCTGCGCCGCATGAACCCGCATCGCCGCATGCTCTTTGAACCGGTTGCGCCGGAAGGCGAAGCAGCCAATAACATCAATTCTGGAAGAGAATCGTCCCCGGTGGGGCGGCCGGACTTCAAATCCGGTTGGGGCCGTGAGCCGGTCCCTGGTGGGTTCGACTCCCATTCTCTTCCGCCATCGATCCTTGGGGGGTGATATGCCCGTTGATGCGCCTCCCACCTTCCTTGACCTGATCCGCGCGGAAGCCGCCCGTTGTGATGCTGCCGAGGCCGAGTGTCGCGCGCGCTTTGCCGAGGAGTTGCGCGCGTTGGAGCGCGCCCGCATCTTCGCCAATCGCCGCGCCGCATTGCTGGCGGCGCTCGCCGGTGCCATCGAGGGGGCGCAGGATGACGCGGCGGCTTATGCGGCGGGTGAGCGCGTGCTGGAAGAGGAAACCGGGCTGACCCGTGCGAGCGAGGCGCATCAGCCCCTCATCGACGCCTTCCGGCCTGTGATTGATGCCATCGACACGCTTCTCAATTGCGAGGATGAGGCCACGCAGGGCAGCGTTCTCAAGGCGCTCGCCACCTATGAGGCTGAGCACAAGACCCGGACCGGAAACGACTTTCTGGCCCTTTACGATGTCTATCGTCCCGAAACCCCTGTGGTGGATTTCTGATGAGCGAAGCCCCTGTTCTCACCGATTTTGACCGCTGGCTGGCCGAAGAATTCGCGCGCGGCACCAAGGCGGGTTTCACCTGTTTCACCATCCTGCTCAAGATCACCAAGAAGGATGTCGAGCCGCTCTGCTCCACCTACATGCACGTCATCGGCAATGAGGTGGATTGGGGCGAGGTGACGACGCTGTTTGCGGGCTCCGGCATGCGCTGGGACGCGGCGGTGTTCTTCCCCGCGCGTGATCCGCGCACCCATGGCCCGCTCGATAACCCCACTGCACGCCTTTACCTGATGGATCAGGAGGCCAAAATCGCAGCCGATCGCCTCGCCATCAACGAGGGGCATTTCTTCGATGCCTTCGGGCGGCGTATGCAGGTCGAGGAGGCCACCCCGCAGTGAGCGCAGCGCTCCTCGCCCTCGCTGAAGAAGCCGGTGTGCCGCAAGCCGTTGCGAGCCGGCTGCTGAGCTTGGGCGCGCGCTTTGCCAGCCGCCCCTTTTTCGCGGCAACCCCCAGCTTCAAACCCTTCGAGAGCGATGCGCTGGGGGCGTGTCGTTCCGGCGCGTTTCCGGCTTTCTCCATCACGGGGGGCGCTTGTGCTCTCAATTGCAAGCATTGCCGCGCTGAGATCCTCAAACCCATGCTGCCGACCGGCGACCCAGCCGCTTTTGAAGCGCTGGTGACCACCATGATCGAGCGGCAGGGCCTGCGCGGCTTTCTGCTCTCCGGCGGCTCGAACCTGCGCAACGAGGTGCCGTTTGATCGTTACCTGCCGGTGATCCGCCGCTTGAAGGATGCGCACGCCGAGTTGGAAGTGCTCGCTCATACCGGGCTTGTCGATGCCGGTCGCGCCAAGGCGCTTAAAGAGGCCGGCGTCGATGTCGCCATGCTCGACATCATCGGTGATCAGGACACCATCCGCGAGATCTACCACCTCGACCGCCCCGTGGCGGATTTCGAGGAAGCGCTCGCCAATCTTGTGGCGGCGGGGTTGGAAGTGGTGCCGCACATCGTCATTGGCTTGCATTACGGGCTTCTGCGCGGCGAACGCTCGGCGCTGGAGATGATTGCGCGCCACAAGACCCGCGCGGCCATTCTGGTGGTGGTGATGCCCGCCTATGCCGATGCGCGCTTCACTACCCCCGAGCGCGGCGATGTGATCGATTTTTTTGCTGAGGCGCGCGAGATGCTGTCGGATCGCGCCCTTATTCTGGGCTGCGCCCGCCCGCATGGGGTGGAGCGCCGCGCGCTCGATGTCGCAGCGACTCTGGCGGGGTTCGATGGCGTGGCTTACCCTGTGGATGAGGCGGTGGAAGTCGCCAAAATTTTGGGCCGCCCCTTCGCGCATCGCCATGCCTGCTGCGGCACGTCTTCCTGCGCCAAGGCGGCATAAATGGCAGGAAAAAACTGATGGCCTGCTTGCCCCCCGAAACCGCACCGCGCGTGCCGGCGCCAGTCCCCGCCGACAAGCGTAACGGCGCGGATGTGAAGGCTGCGAGCCTCGCCCCGCAGGGGCTTTATCGCCCGCGCTATCAGCGCACCCCGGCGATGCGCTCGCCGGATTATGTGCAGCTGTCAACGGCTGCGGCGATCACGCTGGGGCTGATCCCCGGCAAGCTGCACCGCTGCTCCTGCACGCGCTGCCTCAATCTGCTGCTCACCTACCCGGAAGGCTGCCGCGCCAATTGCGCCTATTGCGGGCTGGCGCGGCACCGAGAGCGCGAAACCAACTATGCCGACCGCAACTTCATCCGTGTCGATTGGCCTGCCGTACCGCTTGATGAGGTGATCGAGCGCATCGCCGCGCAAGGGGAGGCAACGCCCTTCGAGCGCATGTGCATCTCCATGATCACGCATCCGAATTCTGATGCGGATACCCCGCGCGTGCTGGAGCGCTGGCGCGCGCGCATCCCCCATGCGCGTATTCCGGTCTCGATCCTCTCCAACCCCACCACCATGCGGCGCGAGGATGTGCGCGAGCTTTACGATCTGGGTGCGGAAATCTTCACCGTCGCGCTCGATGCCTGCACTCCGCAAGTGTTCGAGCGCACGCGCGGCAAGGGGGTCGATAGCCCCCATACCTGGGGCACTTATTGGCGCGTGTTCGATGAGGCGCGCGCGATCTTCGGCCCCCAGCGCACCGGCATGCACCTGATCGTCGGGATGGGGGAGAGCGACCGCGACGTGCTGGAAATCTGCGCGCGCCTTCACGCCCTCGAGGCGCATTCGCATCTTTTCTGCTTCTACCCCGAGCGCGGCTCGCTGATGGACCACGTGCCTGCCACAGACCGCTCCCGCTGGCGGCGTGTGCAGCTCGCGCGCTATCTTATCGAATATGCGGGCCACCCCTTTGCCGCGCTGCGCTTCTCGCCGGAGGGGGCGCTGGTCGATTTCGGCATGGAAAAGGGAAAACTCGACGCCATCATCGCCACCGGCATTCCGTTTCGCACCTCCGGCTGTCCGGGCAAGCAGCGCGAGGATGTCTCGGCCTGCGACAGGCCTTATGGTGACAGCCCCCCCTCGAATATCGCAAGCTACCCCTTCCAGCCCAATGGGCATGATCTGCGGCAGATCCGGCGGCAATTGGCGGAAGTTGGAAAGGTCAGCGCATGAAAAGCCTGCGTATCGTCGATTCCGGCTTGCGCAACGCGCGCGAAAACCTCTCGGTGACGGAAGCCCTGTGCCGCCTGCATCGGGCGGGGCAGGGTGAGGGGGTGGAAACCTTCCGCTTCCAGCATTTCCCCCCCAGCGCCATCATCGGGCGCCATCAGGTGCTGGAGCGCGAGGTGAACCTGGCCTTTTGTGCCCAGAGCGGAATCGGCACCGCGCGCCGCATGACCGGGGGCGGGGCCATTGTCATGGGGCCGGGAATCTTGGGCTGGGAGCTGATCCTTTCGCGCAAGCACGTGCCGCAAAATCTGGGTGCGGTGGCAGAGCTGATCTGTGGCGGGGTCGCGGCGGGCTTGCAGAAGCTGCGCGTGCCAGCGGCGTTTCGTCCGCGTAACGATGTTGAGGTGGAGGGGCGCAAGGTTTGCGGTACCGGCGGCTATTTCGATGGCGACACGCTGGTGTTTCAGGGCACCGTATTGGTGGAACTGGATGAGGCGCTGCTCACACAGGCGCTCCACCTGCCGGCGCACAAGCTGGGCAAGCGCGGCCTCGACAGCCTGAAAGACCGCGTCACCGACCTCAAAACCGTGCTGGGGCACCCTGTTCCGATGGGCGATGTGCAAGCCGCCCTGGCGCACAGCGTGGCTTCGGCGCTGGGTCTTCATGCGGAGCTTGGCTCCCTCACGCAGGCCGAGGAAGCCTTGGCGAGAGAGGTCTTCGAGGCCGAGATCGGGCGCGATGCCTTCGTCGAGGGCTATGATGATGCTTTTGCAAAGGGCGGGGCCACGCTGGCACACCGGCACGCCTTGCCCTTCGGCGAGATCGAGGTGGCCCTCAAGCTGCGCGAGGGCAAGCGCGTTGATCAGGTGATGATCACGGGGGACTTCTTCGTCACGCCGCCCCGCATCATCGCGGATCTGGAGGCGCATTTGCGTCAGCGCCCGCTGGCGGAGCTGGCTGCTTCGGCTGCGGCGTTTCTGGAAGCGCAAGGCGCGGCCTTCCTCGGGTTGGCCCCGACCGATATGGTGGCGGCCATTGCTGGCGCAGCCGAAAAGACATCATGACCAAGCCGAACCGCCTTCTGATCGTGCTCGTGAACACCGATCCGCGCAACGGCGAGGAGTTGGGCGCGCCATTTTATCACGCCGCCGTTGCCGCAGCGCTGGGCTATGAGGTCGATGTCGTCTGCACCGCCACGGCCGGAAAGTTGCTAAAAACGGGCGTCGCCGAGGCGCTGGAGGTGAAAGCGGGCTCGGGCAAATCGGTCTATGATTTCATCCGCGATGCGCATACCCACGGCGCGAAGTTCTATGCCTGCCCGGCCAATCTCGATCTTTTCGAGATGAAGAAGGAAGATCTCATCCCTGAATGCGCGGGCTTCATGTCCACCACCAAGATGATGATTGACCTGATGGAGGGCGAATGCCGCGTCCTCACCTACTGAGAGAATTCTCGCTATGATCACCGTGCGCGGCTGCCCTTTTCCCGAGCACCTGCTCTACGATGTCGAGCACCACGTCTGGTATGAGCGGCTGGAGAACGGCGCGTTCCGGGTGGGCATGACCTCGGTGGCGATCGCGCTGGCGGGGGAGGTGCTCGCCTTCACGCCGCGCCGCGTGGGGCGCCCGGTGGAAGCGGGGCGCGCCTGCGCAACGGTGGAAAGTGGAAAATGGGTCGGCCCGGCCCGCATCGCCTTCAACGGTGAGGTGGAAGAGGTCAACGAGGCGATGATGGAACGCCCCATCATGGCCAATGAGGATTGCTACGGCGCGGGCTGGATGCTGATTGCCCGCCCGGAGGGCGAGCTACCCATGGAGCGTCTCGTCTCTGGCAATGAGGTGGCGGACGCTTATGAGCGCTGGATGGAAGCCGAGAATTTCCCCGGCTGCGACCCGCAAAATCCTGCTTAACGGCGCGCCGGTTCAGGGCGCTTTGAAGCGAGAGGGCGCTTCCAGCCCCTGCGTGAAAAAAGCCAGATAGGCCTCGCAGATTTGCGCGTAGCTCGGCTTCTGCTCGGGGGCATGCCAGAAGGGAATCCAGTTCAGCGCGCCATAGATCGCGGCGGAAACCAGCGCGGGGTCGAACGGGCGGATCGAGCCGTCGGCCTGCCCCTCCTCCATCAGGCGGCGCAGGGTCGCATCCAGCGTGCGGCGGTTCTCGCGCAGGTGCCGCGCGGCCTCCGGCGTCAAAACGTTCTCCTGAGTGAGAACAAGGCAATTGCCGAAATCGCTTTCCAGCATCTCGACATGCGCGCGCAGGAAAATTGCGATGCGCTCCAGCGGGGGCAAGCTGGTGTCCGCTGCGGCCGCAAGCGCGGGCTGAAGCGAGCGGAACGCTTCGATGTTGCATTGAAACAGAATGTCGTCCTTGTTCTTGACGTAATAATACAGCGTGCGCTTGGAGACCGCGAGTTCGGCGGCAATTTCGTCCAGTGAGGTGCGGTCATAGCCGCGCGTGCGGAACATGCGCGCCCCGGTGGTGAGCACGGCAAGGCGCTTGGCGCTGCGCGCCTCCTCCCGCAGATCGCGCAGGGGTTCCCCCCGTGTGGAAAGGCTCGCGCGTTCGCCGGGCATATCGCGCGTATCCATGCGGCAACTCTCCCGTCACGCTCAGGTGCCATGCGCCTGCGATCATCTGTTCATGGCACGATTCTGCCCTTCTGCGCATGATTGACAGGCGTACCCCACTGGTGGGATACATTGTCGGACAAAGTTGAGCAAGGCAGATCGGGGTCTGCTGGTATTCGACAATCGTGGGGGATTGGGCCTATGACCATGGAAGTTGTGGTCGCCGGCGTCGGCATGACGCGCTTCGTCAAACCGGCAGAATCGCCGAGCTATATGACCCTCGGGGCCGAGGCGACGCGCCTGGCTCTGGCCGATGCCGGGCTTGAATACCCGCAAATTCAGCAGGCCTATGTCGGCTATGTCTATGGTGACAGCACCTGCGGGCAGCGCACGCTCTATGGCGTCGGCATGACGGGCATTCCCATCATCAACGTCAACAACAACTGCTCCACCGGCTCCACCGCGCTGTGGCTGGCGCGTAATGCCATCTTGTCCGGACAGGTCGATTGCGTGCTCGCGCTCGGCTTCGAGCAGATGCAACCGGGCGCGCTGGTGGAGCATTGGCAGGATCGACCCGGTCCGCTCGATGAATTCGTGCGTGCCGCCACCGAAGCGGCTTTCGACGGCGATGTGCCGATGGCCCCGAAGATGTTCGGCGGCGCAGGGGTGGAACATCAGCGCCGCTTCGGCACCAAATCCGAAACCTTCGCCATGATCCGCGCCAAGGCCTCGCGCCATGCCGCCCACAATGAGCGCGCGATCTTCCGCAAGGAGGTGTCGGTGGATGAAGTGATGGCCTCGCCGCCGGTCACCAGCCTGCTCACGCGCCTGCAATGCTGCCCGCCCACCTGCGGTTCCGCAGCAGCGGTTTTGTGCTCACCCCGGTTCGCCCGAAAGCATTCTCTGGACTCTCGCGTAAGGATCGTCGCCCAGTCGATGACGACCGATTTCGCCACCACCTTCAGCGAGAAAAATCTGATGAAGGTCGTTGGCTATGACATGACCAATGTCGCCGCGGATGCCGTCTATCACGAGGCGGGGATCGGCCCGGATGACGTCGATGTCGCAGAACTGCATGATTGTTTCACCGCCAACGAGCTGATCACCTACGAGGGGCTGGCGTTCTGCCCGGAAGGCGGCGCGGAGAAGTTCATTGTCGAAGGCGGCAACACCTACGGCGGTGCCATCGTCACCAACCCCTCCGGCGGGTTGCTGTCGAAGGGGCATCCTTTGGGGGCGACCGGGCTCGCGCAATGCTTCGAGTTGACCGGCCAGCTGCGCGGCACTGTGGGGCCGCGTCAGGTCGAGGGGGCCCGCGTCGCGCTCCAGCATAACCTCGGGTTGGGCGGCGCCTGCGTTGTCACACTCTACCGCACCAGTGCCTGAAGCCGGCGCAGCGCCGATGCCCTTACAGGCCGGCGCGCGCCGCCTCGTACTCGGCCTTCAGGCGCGCGGCGAGATCCGCCACCGACGGAACATCTCTGATCGAGCCGACGCCTTGCCCGGCCGACCAGATGTTCTTCCAGGCGCGCGCCTCGTTGTTCATGTCCATCTTGCCATGCGCAGGCAGGTTGTCCGGATCAAGCCCGGCCGCCACGATCGAGGGACGCATGAAGTTGGCGTTCACCCCGCTGATGGCGGGCGTGTAAAGAATATCGGCGGCCGAGGTGTTGCAGATCATCTCCTTGAAGCCCGCATCCGCCATGCTTTCCTTCGTGGCGATGAAGCGCGTGCCGAGATAGGCGAGATCCGCCCCCATGGCGCGCGCCGCCAGAATATGCGCCCCCGTGGACATGGCCCCCGCCAGAATGACCGTGCCATTGAACACCGAGCGGATTTCCGAGACCAGCGCGAAGGGGCTGAGCGTGCCGGCATGTCCGCCCGCGCCCGCGCAGACCGCGATGATGCCGTCCACCCCCGCCTCGGCGGCTTTTTCGGCGTGGCGACGGTTGATCACATCGTGGAACACCAACCCGCCGTAAGAGTGCACGGCATCGACCACGTCTTTCACCGCGCCGAGCGAGGTGATGACCAGCGGCACCTTGCGCTTCACGGTCACCGCGAGGTCGGCTTCAAGGCGCTTGTTGGAACCATGCACGATGAGGTTGACGCCGTAAGGCGCATCTTGCGGGCCAAGGGCCCCCTCGATCTCGTCGATCCACGCCTCATAGCCCTCCGTTGTGCGCTGGTTGAGCGCCGGGAAGGTGCCCAGCAGCCCCGCCTTGCAGCAGGCGGTGACCAGCGCGGGGCCGGAGACCAGGAACATCGGCGAGACGATGGCGGGCAGGCGCAAACGGCCGGCGAGAGATGGGGGCATGCTCACGATGTCTTCCTCCTCAGGGCGCGCCCATGCTCGTGGGCGGCTCGTTATGGGAACTTTGTCCGACAAGCATTGCATACTCATTCGCCGCATCTTTCAAGCCCCGTCTGGAAGCATTTTCCGGCGTTTCGCACTGCGCAATCGAATGTGTTTGACTTTGTCGGACAAGCTATGAAACCGTTGCCCCTGTCGTCTTCAGCGGGGACCGGCTTGGCCATGCGTGCGGTGAGCGAACGCTTCGACAAAATTCAGGTGCCCGCCGCCTACCGGCTCGTTGCGGAGGCCATCGAGCGTGAGATTCTCACCGGACGCCTGCGCGCGGGCGAGGCTATCGGCACCGAGGCCGAGCTGGGGCGCCAGTTCGGCGTCAACCGCTCCACCGTGCGCGAGGGGATTCGCGCGCTGGAGGAGGGCGGCTATGTCTCGCGCGGGCCGGATCGGCGGCTCTATGCCAGCCTGCCGCGCTATTCGCGCCTCTCCTCGCGCATGAGCCGCGCGATGGTGCTGCACGAGGTCACCTTCCGCGAACTGTATGACGCCACCATGGCCTTGGAAATGGCGAGCATCGAGCATGCGTGTGCTGTGATCACGCCTGAGATGCTGGCCGAGCTGGCGGCCAACATCGAGGCCGCCACCGCCGCGCAGGATGATCCCGTGCGCTTGAGCGAACTCGATAGCGACTTTCATGCCCTGTTGGCGCGGGCCAGCGGTAACCGTGTGCTGGAATTGGCGCGCGAACCGGCGGGGCTGCTGTTTTTCCCCACGGCGGAGCTGATCTGCCGCCGCGTGCCGGAGGGGGCGCGGCGCATGCTCGAGGCGCATCGCGCGCTCCTTGAGGCGCTGCGCGCAAGGGATGTGAAACTGGCCACAACCTGGATGCGCCGTCACCTCGTGGATTGGCGAAAAGGATTTGAAAGGGCGGGACGCGATCTCGATGAGCCGGTGGAGCGCGTTTATGCGCGCACGCTGGCCCCGCCAGCGTAGCGGAGACGGAATTTGGCCCTCAGAAGCGCGAAAACGCGCCAAATCAGGGGCGGGGAGGAAGAATGGACGGAACAGAGCGGCCGGTGCTGGAGGTCAACGGGCTTTCGCTCGCCTTCGGCGGGCTGAAAGTCCTCAATGATGTGTCCTTTGCGGTGCCGCAGGGCTCTGTCACGGCCATCATCGGCCCCAATGGCGCGGGCAAAACCTCCATTTTCAACTGTATCTCCGGCTTCTATCGCCCCAAGGCGGGGCATATACTGTTCGAGGGCGAAGACATCGGCCCCTTCCATCCGCCGCGCCGTGCCGCGCTGGGGCTCGCCCGCACGTTCCAGAACATCGCGCTCTTTCGCGGCATGACCGTGCTCGACAACATCAAGCTGGGTCGCCACGCGCATATGAAAACCTCGCTGCTCGACGCGCTGTGTTACTTCGGCAGAGCCCGGCGCGAGGAGATGGAACTGCGCCGCGAGGTCGAGGAAAAGATCATCGATTTTCTGGAGATCGACCATATCCGCAACAAGCCGGTGGCTTCGCTCTCCTACGGTTTGCGAAAGCGGGTGGAGCTGGCGCGCGCGCTGGCGATGAAGCCGAAAATTCTGATGCTGGATGAGCCTGTCGCGGGCATGAACCGCGAGGAAACCGAGGACATGGCCCGCTTCATCCTTGATGTGAAGGAGGAATGGGGCGTCACCATCCTCATGGTGGAGCACGACATGGGCCTCATCATGGATATTTCGGATCATGTCGTGGTGCTCAACTTCGGGCAGGTGATTGCGGCCGGCAAACCGGCGGAGGTGACTGCCAATCCCGATGTCATCCGCGCCTATCTCGGCTCGGGTGATGTCGAGGCGTTGCGCCGCGAATTCCGGGGGGAAGCGGCATGAGCGGCTTCGATTGGCTCTTTTTCACGGAAGTTTCGCTGGCGGGGCTGGGGGCAGGGGCGCTGCTCGCGCTCACGGGTCTCGCCTTCGTGCTCATCTACAAGGCGACCAAGGTGGTCAATCTCGCCATCGGCGAGATGCTGATGATCGGCGCTTATGTCTTCTTCTCCTTTACTGCGGGCCTTGGCCTCCCGTGGTGGGCGGCGCTCATCGCAGCGCTCGCCGCGGGCGGGCTTCTCGGTGCCGTGGTCGAGCGCGCCATCATCCGCCCCATGCTGGGCGAAAGCGCGATCTCGGTCTTCATGGTCACCATCGGCCTAGGCTCGGTGCTCATCGGCCTCGTCGAGCTGACATGGGGGGCGGCCCCCACCTCGCTGCCCGATTTCATGGGCAAGGCACCGGTTTTCATCGGCCCTGCTTACGTCTCGCGCAAGATCGTCATCGGTTTTGCCGTGGCCGCCGCCGTCATCGCGGTGTTCCTCATCGCCTTCCGCTATTGGCGGGGCGGGGTCGCCCTGCGCGCCACCGCGACCGATCAGGGCGCGGCCTATTCCTGCGGCATCAACGTGCCCGCCATCTTCTCCATGGCCTGGGTGTTTGCCGGGGTCGCGGCAGCAGGGGCCGGGGTTCTGGTGGGGGCCGTGGGCGGCATTTCGCCCAACATGGGCGTTTTCGGCCTCTCGGCGCTGGTGGTGGTGATTGTGGGCGGGCTGGATTCGATTGCGGGCGCGCTGATCGGCGGCATTCTCGTCGGCCTCATCGAGGCTTGGGCGGGCACGTATCTCGGGGGCGAATACAAGCTCCTCACCACCTTCGGCCTGCTGCTCATCGTGCTGATGATCCGCCCCTATGGCCTCTTCGGCACCGTCGAGATCGAGAGGCTCTGACATGCGCATCGGCACCGCCAAACAGACCTACGCGGCAGATGAGGCCCTGTTCGACACCAATGTCCAGCGCGCGTGGATGGGCCTTTTCATTGCGCTTTGCGTGGCGTTTCCCTTCATGGCCAGCGAATACTGGCTCTACATGGCCTGCCTGGTGGCCATCCATGTCATATCGGTCACGGGGCTCAACATCGTCACCGGCTTCACGGGGCTAGTCTCGCTCGGCCAGGCCGCCTTCATGGGCGTGGGCGCCTACGCCGTGGCCTATGCCGAGACGAAACTCGGCACCCCGGCGCTGCTCAACCTGCTCGCGGCGGGGCTGCTTACGGCGGCGGTCGGCGCGCTGGTCGGCATTCCTTCACTGCGCGTGAAGGGGCTTTATCTGGCCATTGCCACCATCGCCTCCTCCATCATCCTGCACTTCATCTTCGCGAATTGGGATTCCGTCACCAACGGGGTGAAGGGGGTGTCCGTGCCGCCCGCGCGCATCTTCGGGGTGGAGCTGGGGCGGCCCTTCGCGCTCTATTTCCTCATCCTGCCGCTGGCGTTCCTGAGCGTTCTGGGCGCGGCGAACCTGTTTCGCACCCGCATCGGGCGCGCGTTCATCGCCATCCGCGACAGAGACATTTCGGCGGAAGTGCTGGGCATTCCGCTGCTGCGCTACAAGCTGATGAGCTTCGCGCTCGCCTCCTTCTATGCCGGGGTGGCGGGCGGCCTCTGGGCCTATTTCTTCCGGGTGGTGACGCCGGAGAGCTTCCCCTTCGTCTATTCCATCTTCTTTCTCGCCGCGATCATCGTGGGCGGCATGGGGTCCATCCTCGGCTCGATCCTCGGCGCGGTGTTCATGACCATGGTGCCCGAGGTGCTCAAGATCGGCGTTGGCGTGGCATCTCCCCTGCTGTCCGATGCCGTGGCCGTGCTCTCGCCCGTGCGCACCATCGTCTTCGGCATCCTCATCATCGGCTTTCTGGTGTTCGAGCCGCATGGGCTGGCCGAAATCTGGAGCCGCATCCGCCGCTTTTTCCACCTGTGGCCCTTCAAGACCTGAGGTGCGACCCGGCCGGGCCGCACCGCGACGAAACAACAATAACCGCAAAAAAACGAACCGGAGGAAACGACATGACCCTGACCCGACGTTCCGCCCTCGCGCTGGCCCTCGCCGCTGGCACCGCGCTCGCCGCCCCGGCGGCTTTGGCTGCCGATGATATCGTGATTGCAGGCTCCATCCCGCTCACCGGCGTCTTCGCCTTCGCCGGTGTCGGCGTGCATGCCGGCATTCAGGACTATGTGAAAATCGCCAATGACGCCGGCGGGATCGAGGGCCGCAAGATCACCTATGTCGCGGAAGACACCGCCTATAAGGTCGATCAGTCCGTGGCGGTGTTCAACAAGCTCACCGGCGCGAACAAGGTGCACCTCTATTACGGTGACAGCACCGGCTTTGCCAAAACCATCAACCCGGAGCTGAATCGTCGCGGCTCGATCCTCATGGCGGGCGCTTCGTTTGCAACAGAGCTGAACGATCCCAAGGCCTACCCCAACCAGTTCATGGCCGGGCCGGATTACACCGAAATGTTCGGCATCCTGCTTCAGCACATTGCCAAGGTGAAGCCGGGTGCCAAGGTCGCCTTCGTCAACTCCGACACCGAATTCGGGCGTGATCCGATTGCCCCGTCTGAAGCCATGGCCAAAAAGCTGGGGCTGGATGTGGTGGTGAAGATCGTCACCCCGCCGACGGCGGTGGATGTTTCGACCGAAATCCTGAAGCTGCGCCGCGCCGACCCCGATTTCACGATCTTCCACGGCTATGTACTTGCCCCGCTGCCGGAATTCATGACGCAGGCGAAACAACTGGGTTTGAAGACCAAGTTCATGGGCACCTTCTGGTCCATGGACAACTCGCTCTGGCCCAAGGTGGGCGATGCGGCCGATGGCTACATGGGCGTGATGCCCTATCGCTACTACTTCGACACCGAGGGCAAATCGTCCATGCTGGAGAAGATCCGCGCCATGCGGCCGGAGTATCAGTCCACGCCCTATATGCAGGGTTTTTTGACCGCGATGCTGTTCGTGGAAAGCGCGCGCCGCACCGTCAAGGCGGGCAAGGAACTGAACGGGGCGAACCTCAAGGCCGCGCTCAACTCCATCGAGAACTTTGATACCGGCGGCATCATCGGCACGCCCATCACCATCAAGGGCAACTCGATTCCCGTGGGGCGCGTCTATCGCTTTGACGCCGCCAAGAAGAGCATGGTCGCCGAGAGCGACTGGATCCAGCTGGGCAAATGACCATGCAAAGCCCTGAGGTGCAAAGCCCTGAAGTGAGAGACGCGATCCTCGAGGTCGCCAACATCGAGGTGGTGTACAACCACACGGTTCAGGTGTTGCGCGGCCTTTCGCTGAAGGTTCCGCGCGGCGAGGTCGTGGCCTTGCTCGGCTCCAACGGGGCCGGCAAATCCACCACGCTCAAAGCCGTGTCGAACCTGCTCTCGCTGGAGGATGGCGCGGTCACCTCGGGGCGCATCTCCTTTGATGGAGAGGATATTGCCAGCCTGACCCCGCATGGCCTTGTGCGGCGGGGTCTCTTTCACGTCATGGAAGGGCGGCGCATCTTCGAGGACCTCACGGTGGAGGAAAACCTCACCGCCGCGACCTTCGCGCGCTCTGGCCGCAAGGATCTCGGCAAGCCCTCGTTTGATCTGGTGTATGAATATTTCCCGCGCCTGTTCGAGCGCCGCACGGGCCGCGCAGGCTATCTTTCGGGCGGGGAGCAGCAGATGCTGGCGATTGGCCGCGCGTTGATCGCCGAGCCGAAACTCATTTTGCTGGATGAGCCTTCGCTCGGCCTCTCCCCCAAGCTGACGGAGGAGATTTTCCGCATCATCGCCCGCATCAACCGCGAGCGCGGCGTCTCCATGCTGCTGGTGGAGCAGAACGCGGCGGTCGCCATGGCGGTCTCGCATGCGGGCTACATCATGGAAACCGGCAAGATCGTCATCGACGGCCCGATCGAGAAGCTGATGCGCGATCAGGATGTGCGCGAGTTCTACCTCGGCCTCGGCGGGGCGGGGGGCGAGACCAAAAACTACCGCGACATCAAGCACTACAAGCGCCGCAAGCGCTGGCTGTCATAAGGGGAGGAGACATGCTGCACCTGCCGGAAATGAGCCTGCCCCAGATGCTGCGCGAGCAGGCCGCCCGCCGCCCCGATGCGCTGGCCATTCGCCAGAAGGAGTTCGGCATCTTCAAGCCCTTCACCTGGGCGGAGTATTACGCCCGCGCGCGCCATATCGGCCTCGGTTTCACCGCGCTCGGCCTGCATGAGAAGGGGCATCTGGCGGTGCTCTCCGAAAACCGCATCGAATGGGTGCTGGCCCAGTTCGGCGCGGGGCTGGTGGGGGCGGTGACGGTCGGCGTCTATTCCACCTCGCCGGCGGTGGAGGTTGCCTATGTCCTCAACCATTGCGACGCCGAGGTCATCGTCTGCGAGGATCAGGAGCAGGTCGACAAGGTGCTTGAGCGCCGCGAGGAACTGCCCAAGCTCCACCGCATCGTGGTGATCGAAACCAAGGGCATGCGCGCGTATCCCGCGGATCTGGTGATCTCCTTTGCCGCCCTTGAGGAGCTGGGCCGCGCCAGCGAGGCGGACCATCGCCACCTGATTGAGGAGCGCCTAGCCCGCCAGAAGCTCGATGACATCGGCCTGATGATCTACACCTCAGGCTCCACCGGGCGACCCAAGGGGGCGATGCTCTCCTGGCGCAACATGCGGGCGCAGGCCCGCGCGGTGATTTCCAAGCTGGGGCTGGATGAGAACACCTCACACCTCTCTTACCTGCCGCTGTGCCACGTGGCCGAGCAGATGCTCACCACCGTCGCCCCGCTCTATCTCGGTAGCCGCATCGATTTCGGCGAATCCCTGCGCACCGTGCAGGAGGACCTGCGCGAAGTGGCCCCCAGCATGTTCCTCGGCGTGCCGCGCATATGGGAAAAGCTGGCCTCCTCCATCCACATCAAGCTGATGGAAGCGGGCGGCGTGCGAAAGCGCCTGTTCGACACCTTTTATGCTGCCTGCGAGCCTTTCGCCGAGGTGCCGCCCCACAAGCGCAGCCTGAAACAGCGCCTCACCTTCACGCTCGGCTATTGGCTGGTGTTCCGCGCGCTGCTCAACTTCATCGGTCTGCGCACAACCAAGATCGCGATGACGGGCGCGGCCCCTATCAGCCCCAAGGTGGTCCGTTTCTTCCGCACCATCGGCGTACCCTTGGTCGAGGTCTATGGCGCAACCGAAACCTCCGGCATGGCGACCGGGCAGACGCTGGATCACCTCGTGCCCGGCTCGGTCGGCTCCCCCGGGGAGGGCATTGAGATGAAGCGTGGCGAGCATGACGAGTTGCTCGTGCGGGGCGAGGTGGTTTTTGCGGGCTACTACAAGAATGAGGCCGCCACCCGCGCGGCGATCCGCGATGGCTGGCTCCACACCGGCGATGTCGTGGCCGAGCAGGGCGGCGAATGGCGCATCGTCGATCGCCTGAAAGACATCATGATCACGGCGGGCGGCAAGAACCTCTCGCCTTCCGAGATCGAGAACACGGTCAAGGCGAGCCCCTACATCAAGGAGTGCATCGTCATCGGCGAGGCCCGCAAATACGTCTCCGCCCTCATCCAGATCGAGTTCGACATTGTCGCCAAATGGGCGGAGGAGCGTGGGCTCGCCTTCACGCATTTCCGCTCCTTGGTGGAGGCGCCTGAAGTGCGCGAGCTGATCGAGGCGGAAATCAACGCCGCCAACGACAGCCTGGCGCAGGTGTCCCACATCCGCCGTTTCCACCTGCTGACCAAGGAACTCGATCACGATGACGACGAGGTGACGGCCACCATGAAGGTGCGCCGATCCAACATTCAGCAGAAATATGCTGCGGAAATCGAAGGACTCTATGCCGGTGCCTGACAGACCGCCGGGAAAAAACATGCGAGAATCAACGGTCAAAACAAAAAAGACGGATAGGGAGAGGCAGTATGATTTCACTCGAACTCTTGAACCGTGCCGCTGTCTGGGCCGCCGAACTGACCGAGGAAGAGCGTGAACGGGCCCGCAAGGGCATCATCGAGAAGACCTATGGCAAGGGTGTTTACGTCTGCCATCAGGGTGATCGCTTCAATGCCTGGGCGGGTGTTTTCACCGGACTGGTCAAGGTCGCCACCGTGTCGGATCGCGGCAAGCAGGTCTCGCTGGCAGGCTTCACCAATGGCGCGTGGTTTGGCGAAGGCTCGCTGATCAAAGGCGAGATGCGCCGCTATGACATCGTGGCGCTGCGTGATTCCCGCCTCATGCTGATGGATGCAGGCACCTTTGCATGGCTGCTCGACAATTCCGTGGGCTTCAATCGCTATCTCGTGCGCCAGTTCAATGAGCGGCTCGGCCAGTTTATCGGGCAGGTCGAGAATGATCGCATGCTCGATGCTGCAGGACGCGTCGCGCGCACGCTTGGCTCGTTGTTCAACCCGCGCACCAATCCGGGCGTCGGCCAGCAACTCGCCATCACGCAGGAAGAGGTGGGGCTGCTCTCCGGCCTGTCGCGTCAGGTCACCAACCAGTCGCTCAAACTGCTGGAAGGGCGCGGAAAGCTGACCGTGGGGCGCGGCGGAATCGCCATTCGCGATTGGCGCGACCTCATGGGCTCCAACGCCTGATCCTTCGGCAATGCGCTGAGGCGGCGCGGCCCGCCTCCCAAACCCTCCTTGCGCGCAAAACCTTGCCGGGCGCGTCATTGTCATCTTTACATAGTCCAATCGTTCGGACTAAAAATAAAAACGAGACGAAACGCATTGCGCGACATCAAATGCCAAAAGGCGCGCGCAACTGGCCCAAGGGAGTTTGCCGCCATGATCCATCCTGAAGTGGAAACGCTGGACGCTGATGGAATCCGCAAAGTCCAACGCCAGCACATGGCCAGCTTGGTGCAGCGCCTTGAGGGCGTGCCGGACTGGGTTGAGCACTTCAGGAAGGCGGGCATGAAGCCGGACGACCTTCTGGCCGATGATGGCCTCGCCAACGCGCCCTTCCTCGACAAATCCGATCTGCGCGAGCGCTATCCCTTTCCCTTCCTGTCCGAAAAAATGGAGAAGGTGGAACGCTTTACCGCAACTTCCGGCACCACGGGCCTGCCGGTTCTCTTCGGCATGTCCGCCAATGATTATGGCAAGCTGCTGCCCTACCAGATGGCGCGCATCTTGACCGCCGCAGGCGTCAAACCGGGCCAGCGCGCCTATCAGGGCTATGGATATGGCCTCTGGATCGGCGGTCCGGCGCTGGACGCCGGCTTCACCGCGCTCGGGTGCCCGAATTTCCCCCTAGGGCCGGGGCGCGGTGAACTGGCTGTCCAATGGCTGCGCGACCATGCCTATGAGGTCGCCTCCATGTCCCCGCTCTGGCTGATGACGCTGATCAATCAGGCCAAGGCACAAGGCATTGATCCGAAAAAGGATTGGGTGCTCAAAACCGGAATCTTGGGCGGTCAGTCCGTCTCGGCGGAGTTCCGCGCGCAGCTTGAGGCCGAGATGCCGGAAGGCTTCCTCGCCCAGAATATCTACGGCACCACGGAGGCCGGCGGGCCAATCCTCGCCGTTTCCACACCCTTCACCCATGCCGTGGACGAGTTGCAATTGGTGAACGAGGATACGGTGATTACCGAAATTCTCGATCCCGCCACGCTCAAGCCTGTCGCGCCCGGTGAGGTCGGCGAGGTTGTCGTCACCACGCTCTGCCGCGAAGCCTCGCCCGTAGTACGCTGGCGCACGCGCGATCTCGTGCGGCTCTCGCCCAATCCTTATGATTGCCCCTCGGGTCGTCGCGGCATGCGCCGCATTGGCCGCCTTATCGGGCGCACGGACGATATGCTGAAGGTGAAGGGCGTCATCGTCTTCCCCTCGCAGATCGAGGACATCATTGCCGGAACACCCGGCACCGTGAAGGAAGCCTGGCAGATCTATATCGACAAGGAAGCGGTCACGATCAGCCAGATGACGGTGGCGGTGGAGGCTGATCCGGCCACCAACCGCCCGGCGGAGCATATCGAGGCCGATATTCGCCGAACGATCCATACACGAATCGGCATTCACGCCGATGTGGAATGCGTTCCCGGCGGGTCGCTGCCGCGCTACGAAGCCAAGGCCACGCGCGTTTTGCACCGTTCTTCAAAGGCTTGATGGACATCATTGCGTATTGGCGAACGCGCGCCTAAATAGGCGTGCGTTCGTTCGAAAAAATGAGAGTTCCCCGTGGCCAGAACCCGCTCGCCGGATTACGACAGCATTCAGGAACTCATCCTCGAGAAGACAGCCGAGCTTTTCGCCTCGCGCGGTTACGTGGCCAGCTCCATTGGGGATATTGCCGAAGCCTGCGAGTGCTCCAAGTCGCGCCTCTACCATTATTTCGAATCGAAAGAAGCGATCCTCATCGCCATGCTTTCGGCGCATGTGGACAAGCTGCTGCATGGTGCGCGCGAAATCGTCGCCCAGCAGAGCGATCCGATGGAGCGCTTCACGCAGATCACCCGCTATTTCATGGAAATCTATGCTGTTTCGCGCGCCCAGCACGTGGTGCTGCTGACCTGCATGGAATTCCTGCCGGACACGAACCGCCTCGAAATCGTCGATAAGCAGCGCGAGCTGGTGTCCTACGTCCGCAATATCCTCAAATCCATTCAGGCTGAAGCAGGCGGGATCGGCGGCACGACGGATGTCGATACCATGCTCTTCTTTGGCATGATCAACTGGACCTACACGTGGTATCGCGCCGAAGGCGCAGTGCAGCCGCATGATCTGGCCGACCGCTGCGTGCGCCTGTTCCTTGAGGGGTATCGCACGGTGAGCGCGGTGCCGGCGCGCGAGTCAAAGGCAGCGCCGGGGGTCAAAGCTCTCGTCAGCCATTAAGGCGGCATCCAACGCGGCCCCCGCCTCCAGCAGCTTGCGCCCGGTCATGAAGGCGGCAGGCTCGTTAATCGCTTCAACAGCGACGAAACGCCCATCGCGAAAATACCAATGGGCGACCCCAGCGCGCCCCTTGCGGGTGATCACCTGATCAAACCCGTTGAAAAGCCCGGAAATTTGCAGCTTGGCGTCATATTGATCCGACCAGAACCACGGATAGGGGTGATAAGGCTGGCCACGCCCCAGCATATCGGCGGCCACGGCTTTGGCTTGGTCGATGGCGTTCTGCACGCTCTCCAGCCGCAGGCGGCCCTTACCATAGGGGAAGCTCGCGCAGTCTCCCGCTGCCCAGATCTCGGGCGCGGATGTGCGGCCGTACGCATCGGTCGCGATGCCGTTGTCCACCGCAATTCCCGCCGCTTCCGCCAGTGCTGTCGCGGGCAGAACCCCAATGCCCACAAGCACGAGATCAACCTCCAGCGTTTCCCCGTTGGAAAGCGACAGCGCAATGGTGCCATCGTTCGTTTGAACCTCATTCACCCCACAACTTTCGAGGATACGCACGCCATAGCCCTCGTGCAGGGCGCGGAAATGATCGGAGGTTGCGGCGCCGACAGCGCGCTCGAGAATGCGTGGCGCACGCTCGATCACCGTCACCTTGAGGCCCGTCTTGGCGGCAACCGCCGCCGTCTCCAGCCCGATGAAGCCGCCGCCGATCACCGCCATTCGCTTGCCGGGGTGGAAGGCCGCGCGCAGGCGGTCCACATCAGCGAGGTTGCGCAGCTCATAGACCTGATCCAGACCAACAAACTGCGGTGGCAGCGGGCGGGATACGGCCCCCGTCGCCAGCGCCAGTTTGCCGTAGCGCAGCTTCTCGCCCGCCAGCGAAACCGTTTTCGTCGCGGGGTCGATACGTGAAACCTTCGCGCCTGTGCGCACCGTGATGTTGCTGGCGGCCCAGGCTTCCGGCGTGCGAAGATAAAGCCGATCATCCGCCCATTCGCCGCTCAGATATTTCTTGGAGAGGGGCGGGCGCTGGTAGGGTGGCGCGGCCTCCTCGCCAATGATCATCACGGGCTTGGCGTAACCCAGATCACGGAGCTGGATGGCAAGGGATGCAGCAGCCTGACCGCCGCCAACGATGATGATAGGATCGGTCATCGAGATTTTTCTTTTATTAGAACGACTGTTCGGACTATAAATATCAACCCTCTCCATGAGGTCAAGTCCCAACGCGTTGAAAGGGTCGATCATGAGTTTTCCAAGCGCGCGGCAGATTGTCGCCCAGCGCATTATCGAGACCACCAGCCGTTGGGCGGCGGGCGCGACGCTCGATGAGATCCGCGCGGGCTTCGTGCAATTGCTGCGCGGCCCGACACCGGGGGAGGTGGATGAGGTGGAATTTGCTGGCATGCGCGCGACATGGACGCATCCGCCCGAGCGTAAAACCGCCGGCATCGTGCTCTATCTCCACGGCGGCGGGTTCCAGATCGGCTCGCCCGCCTCGCACAAGAGCCTGATCTGCCGCTTGGCTGCGGCGGCGGGCGTCTCCATCCTCACGCCCAATTATCGGCTCGCGCCGGAGCATCGCTTTCCGGCGCAGGTCGAAGATGGCCTGCATGTTTACAAGGTGCTGATGGCGGCGGGGCATTCTCCGGAAAAGATCGCGATTGCGGGGGATTCAGCGGGCGGCAACCTTGCGCTCGTGCTCGCCCAGCAGGCGCGCGATCTCGGCCTTGGCCAGCCCGCAGCCCTTGCGCTGATCTCGCCGTGGCTGGATCTCACCCTGCGCGGCGAGAGCTACACGTCCCGTGCCGAGAAGGACATTTTCTCGAAACCCGAAGCACTGCGTGCCATGGCGCGCACCTATATCGGCAAGGGGGGAGATGCCGCCCATCCGCTCGCCAACCCGCTGGAAGCTTCCCTCGCGAACCTGCCGCCAATGCTGGTGCATGCCGGGGATTTCGACATCACGCTCGACGATTCAACCTTGCTGAAAGCACGGGCGGATGCGGCGGGCGCGGCCTGCACGCTCAAGGTCTGGCCTGAAATGTATCACCATTTTCAGGTGTTTGCGGAGCTGCCGGAGGCGCAGGAGTCGATTGAGGAAATCGGTGCGTTCTTGAGGCAGGCCTTACAATAGCCGCCCAGCGGGACGAAAGACGCTCAGGCGAGAAAGAACAAGGAGGCTAGCCTCTAGCCGGCGCCGCAGCCCATGCCGCCGGAAACACCGAGGGCCTCGCCGGTGATGAAGCTGGCCTGACGGGAGGCGAAAAACGCGACCGCCGCCGCCACTTCCTCCGGCTCGCCGATGCGGCGGAACAGGGTGAGGGCGGCCATGCTCTGCTCCAGCTTTTCGCCGTGTTCGGCAATGCCCTTGGCGACCATCGGCGTGCGAATGGGCCCCGGCAGTACCGCGTTGCAGGTGATGCCGTAGCGGGCATTCTCGCGCGCGATCGAGCGGGTGAAGCCCACGACCCCCGCTTTCGCCGCCGCATAGACCGAACCGCCCTTGGAACCCAGCCGCCCCGCTTCCGAGGCGATGTTGACGATGCGGCCATAGCCCTTGGCCTGCATGCCGGGCAGGGCGCGCAGGGTAAAGGCGAAGACGGTTTCGAGGTTGATGTTCAGATAGTGCCGCCAGTCCTCACGGGTGGTCTGCGTGAAGAAGGAATGCTGATCCGCCCCGACATTGTTGACAAGCACATCGAATGGGCCGTGTGCGGCAAAAAGCGCGTCGATGGCCGCATCATCTGTGGCGTCCATTTGAACGAAAATAGCGCCGGTCTCTGCCGCCAGCGCCGCGCCGGTTGCGGCATCACGATCCACAAAGACCACCATATCGCCACGCGCGCAAAGGGCGCGGACAATCGCTGCCCCGATACCAGCCGCGCCTCCGGTAACCAGCACCCGGTCCGCCATCACTCAGCGCCCCGTGAACTTGGGCGCGCGCTTTTCAATCACCGCTGCAAGGCCCTCGCGGGCATCCGCCGTTCCGCACAGCAGGCTCTGTGTGCGCGCTTCTTCGGGCAGCGCCGCTTCCACGCCAATCCCGTTCCACAGCAGGCGCTTCATGTTGGCGAGCGCCAGCGGTGCGCCCGCCGCGACGCTTTTGGCCAGCGCTTCGGCTTCTTCCGCCAGCTTGTCATCCGGCACCACCTTGGTGATCAGCCCGATGGCCTCGGCCTCATGCGCGGGAATGACGCGGTTGGAAACAAGAATCTCCATGGCGCGGCGGAAGCCGACGAGCTGCGGCAGGATCACCGAAGCACCGCCATCCGGCACCATGGCGACGCGCGTCGCCCCCGCAAGGAACTTGGCGCCCGCCCCCGCGATTACGATGTCGGAGGCGCACACCAGCCCGAGCCCGCCGCCCCCGGCGGCAAAGCCCTGCACCTCGGCAATCACGATAGCGTTGGTGCGGATCAGCACGCCGACAGCGGCCTGAAGATAGGCCGTCACCTCGCGCATGTAATCGCCGATGTCATCCCCTTGCGCGGCGAATTCGCGCACATCGCCCCCGGCGCAGAAGTTTTTGCCCGCCCCGCGCAGGCGGATCACCCGCAGGCCCGGATAGCGGTGGCAGGCCATGGCGGCCTCATAGAGCGCCTTCATGAACCCGAGATTCATGCCATTGGCGGAGTCGGGGCGGTTGAGGGTCAGGGTCGCAATCCCGTCCTCGCATTCGAGCAGGACGGGGCCGTCCGGGATCACCTTGTCGATAGCCATTCTTCTTATTTATCCAGCGCTTAAACGAGGAAGGAGAGGGTGTAGATCGGCTTGTTGTTGTTCACCAGAACAACCTTCTTGCGCACCAGCTTCAGCTTATTGTCCACGAGGCGCAAGCGATACTCGTTGCGCGCCGCCCAGGTGGTCTCGCCGCGCAAGGAGTCCTCGTAGATGAAGGCATTGGCGCGCACCTCGAACTCGTCTCCGTTCTGCGCAATGAATTCGATGTTGGAGATGATGCGCGCCAGCTGCGAACGCGGCGTCTGGGTGTGGCGCTTGCCGGTTTTGAGCTGCTTGATGCGCACGCCGATGCGCGAGCGGTTGTCGTACACATAGGACATCTGCGTTTCCGGGTCCGGGTTCTCGCCGTTGGCGGGAATCCAGTAGATCGCATCATCCGTCCACAGGCTCTCCCACGCGTCATAAGCGTGCAGATCCTGCAAGCGCGCCTCGTAGTAGAGGAACTGTTCGATGCGGCGGAGCATCAATTCCTGCTCGGGCGAAAGGGCCACCGGCTCGGCGATGGAAGGGTCGATTTCGTTTTCGTCGATCATCGGGGTCAGGCCTGCTCGGTCATCAGTTTGAGGTAGTGGCGCCAGATGCCGCGCTGGGTCACTTCATCCGTGGAATGGCCAATGCGATGGCCGTCTTCATCGCGCGTTTCGCGCTTTTCGCCGCGGGTGAGCACAATCCATTCCGGGTTGTTGATCAGCGCACCGCGATGGTTGCGCTCATACATCTCGGTGTCATCGGCCAGCAGGAAGCCGGCGGGGCCGACCGAGCCCATCGTCTGCTGGCGCAGGCGGCGATTGAAATCCGGCGCACCCTTGAACTGCAGCGCCGTGACATGCTGGATCGTCTCGTTCACCGACACCGGCTGGATCACGAACATCTGGATCTCGGCGATGAAGAGGTTCGGGAAAATCATGATGTGGGGCGAACCGTCGATCATGATTTCCTGCGAGCGCTGCTCGCCGTAAGCCTTCTTCATGGCCTCGGTGTAGAGCGGGAGCTTCTCGGCGGTGGTGTTGAACCAATACATCGGCTTGCCGACGTGCCGCCATTGGGGCCTCAGATCGAATTCGGTGTGGCCATTGCCGTAATCACGCGTCAGCGCGAGGGATTCGGGCTTATACAGCGCCGGAACCGGCGAGGAGGCCACCTGAAAGATCGAGCCATGGACGGAGCCGGGGTGGTAGCCGTCGGTCTCGTTTTCCAGCACGAACTTCCAGTTGGCCTTGGTGCGATGCTGCAAAAACCCGGCGGTCAGCTCCAGCTCGCCCTCGGGGGAGTTGTCGAGCATCTGGTCGAGCGCGCGTTTGGCATCCCCCAGATGCTCTTCGAGCGAGGGGCCTTCCTTGGCGAAAGAGCCGAACACCAGCCCGCGATAGATTGCGATGCGGGGCACCTTGCCCAGCGAGAACTCGCTCTTGTCCACGCCCTCATAGCCATCCGGGAAGGCAAGGCCGACGAGTTCGCCGGAGTTGGCGAAGGTCCAGGCGTGATAGGGGCAGGTGAAGGAGGTGCGGTTGCCCTTCTGATAGGCGCAGAGCTGGTTGCCGCGATGGGGGCACTTGTTCTGCAGCAGGCTGATATTGCCGTGGCGGTCATGCACCATCAGAATCGGCGTCGGGCCGATTGCCTTTGTTACATAGTCGTTTTTCTTCGGCACCTCGGAGACATGACCGACATAGACCCAGGTCTTGTACCAGATGTTCTCCAGCTCCTCCTGAAACACGCGCTCATCGTAATAGAGCGAGGAGTGGACGCGGTTTTCCTTGATCAGCGCGTGAAAGTCGGGGCGGGAAAGCATGGAGCTCGCTGCCTTGGACGAGGGGCTTGCGGCGGATGTCACGGGCGTCTCTCTTAGTTAGAATGATCGTTCGATTTATTTATTCCCGGAACAGTCGACCTTGTCAATCTCCCCTCGAAAGGCGGCGGCAAACTTTCTGCGCTTCGGCGCGCGCGGATGGGGAGGCCGGGACAGGAAGGGCAGGAGACAGGAAGGGCTCGCGAGCGCCGCCGACATCGCTTCGTCGTTCGAGTAGCCTGACGCACGCTCCGAGCGTGTGAGGCGGCCTCGCCAACCTCACTTTGCGGTGAAGCACGCGAGAATTCTTCGCTGTCCGGGGGAAATTGCGTCACTCTGCGGGGCGCGCAGCGGGAAAATAGCGGTTTGCCGCTGCGGCAGCTGCCCATTTTGCGTCATCCGCAAGGTTTTGCGGGGAACACGCGTGAAATGGGTTGCATAGGTTGAACGACCGGTTAATTATGGGGGCGCAGGATGGTCATCCCTTCGGGAGGGTCGTGCTGCGCCGCAAGCGGGTCGAAAAGGAGGATAGCACAGCCCCACGCGCTGGAAAGCCGAGCCTGAAGAGCAAGGCACGATAGCCGCGAACCCCGCCCGGCCTGAAAAGTCGACGCCCGGGAAGCACGACCTGATCACCAATAACACAGCATCAAAAGCTGAAGACCAGGAGGAAACAATGAGCAATCCGTTTAAGACGCTGGCGCTAGCCGGTGTTGCTACCCTCGCGCTGAGCGCGAGCGCCCTCGCCGAAATCAAGCTGGGGGCCACCATTTCCGAAACCGGCCCGGCGTCCTTTCTGGGCGATCCGGAAGCGAAAACCCTCAAGCTGCTCGTCGAGAAGATCAATGCGGCTGGCGGCATCAAGGGCGAGAAGATCAAGCTGTTCCTCTATGATGACGGCGGCGATCCCAACAAGGCGCGCACTTTTGCCACCCGCCTCGTGGAAGAGGATGGTGTCGTGGCGATCATCGGTGGCACCACCACCGGCACCACCATGGCCGTGATGCCGGTGGCGGGTGAGAACAAGATCCCGTTCATCTCGCTGGCGGGCGCGATTGAAATCATCGATCCGGTGCAGCCCTTCGTCTTCAAGACCCCGCACACTGACAAGATGGCTTGCGAGAAGATCTTCGAGGACATCAAAAAGCGCGGCCTGAGCAAGGTGGGCATGCTCTCGGGCACCGACGGTTTCGGCGCCTCCATGCGCAAGCAGTGTCTGGCGGTGGCGCCGGCCTGGGGCATGACGATTGTGGCCGATGAGACCTATGGTCCCAAGGACACCGACATGACGCCCCAGCTCACCACCATTCGTGGCAAGGAAGGCGTGCAGGCGATTGTCACCCCCGGCTTCGGTCAGGGTCCGGCCATCGTCACCCGCAACTACAACCAGCTCTCGATGACCATTCCGCTCTATCAGAGCCATGGTGTCGCCTCGAACAGCTTCATCCAGCTCGCGGGCGCGAAGGAATCGGAAGGCGTGCGCATTCCGGGCACCGCGCTGCTCGTGGCGGACCTGCTCGCGGCGGATGATCCGCAGAAGAAGGTCGTCACCGAGTACAAGGCGCTCTTCGAAGGTGCGACCAAGACCCCGGTTTCGACCTTCGGCGGCTACGCACACGACGCTTTCGCGATTTTCGTGGATGCGGCCAAGCGTTCGAAGTCCTTCAAGGCGGTTGATCTGCGCGATGCGATTGAAGGCACCTCCAAGCTGGTCGGCACCACCGGCACCGTCACCATGTCCGCCAAAGACCACATCGGTCTCGATCTGAGCTCGTTCCGCATGCTCGAGATCCGCAATGGTGGCTGGACGCTGGTGAAGTAACCCGGCGCTTTGCCCGAGCAATCAGGCGCGGCGGCATGTTTTGCCGCGCCTTCGCTTTCCCCGGAGAGAGATGATGGCCGATTTTATGCAGTTCGCGCTGTCCGGCGTGACGGTGGGGGCGGTGTATGCCCTGATCGCGCTGGGCTTCACGATTATCTACAACGCCTCCGATGTCGTGAACTTCGCGCAGGGCGAATTCGTGATGCTCGGCGGCATGGGCACGGTGTTCGCGCATCAGGCGGGGCTGCCCCTGCCGCTTGCTGCGCTGCTGGCCATCGCGCTCACCGCGATGATCGGCATCATCTTCAACCGTCTGGCGATTGAAACCGCGCGCAACGCGCCGGTTGTCTCGCTCATCATCATCACCATCGGCGCCTCGATCTTCATTCAGGGCGTGGTGCAGATCGTCTTCGGCAAGCAGATTTACCGCCTGCCGTCCTTTTCGGGTGATACGCCGATCCCGCTCTTCGGGGCCAACATCCTGCCGCAGAGCCTCTGGGTCATCGCGGGCGCGATCATTGTCTTCATCGCGCTCTGGCTGTTCTTCACCCGCACCATGACCGGGCGCGCGGTGCTCGCCACCTCGAACAACCGCCTCGCGGCGCAGCTCGTCGGCATCAACACCAATTTCATGATGACGCTGTCCTTCGGCGTTTCGGCCGCCATCGGCGCGCTGGCGGGCGTGCTTGTCAGCCCCATCACGCTCACCAGCTATCAGGTCGGCGTGCCCCTCGCGCTCAAGGGCTTTGCCGCGGCCATGCTCGGCGGCATGGGCAACCCCAAGGGCGCGCTCGTGGGCGGCATCCTGCTGGGGCTGCTGGAATCCTTCACCGCGGGCTATCTCTCCTCGCATTACAAGGATGCGGTGGCCTTTATCGTCATTCTGGTGCTGCTCTCGGTCAAACCGCAGGGCCTCTTCGGCACCAAAACCGTCAATCGGGTGTAATCATGCGCATCAGCCCCAAAATGGCGACGCTACTCACCCTGTCGGTGATCATGCTGATCGCGCCCTTCTTCTTCCCCTCGGCCTATTACTTCCGCATCGCCTCGCTGGTTTATGTGAACGCGCTGGCGGTGGTGGGCGTGGTCATCCTCACGGGTTACGCCGGGCAGATCAGCCTGGGCCATGCGGGCTTTGCCGGCATCGGCGGCTATGCCTGCGCGCTGGCGCCGGTGTACCTCGGCCTGCATCCGGCGGCCTCGGTGGTTTTCGGCGCGCTGGCGTCGGGGGTCATGGCCTGGATCGTCGGTCGCCCCATCCTGCGTCTCAAGGGCTACTATCTGGCGGTCGCCAGCCTTGGTTTCGGCATTCTCGTTTCCATGGTGCTGACCAATGAAATCGCCGTCACCGGCGGTCCTGACGGCATGAAGGTGGCGGATCTCGGCCTGCGCAGCTGGCTGTCCGAGCGCGGCCTCAGCCTCACCAACGGCCAGTTTTGGTACACCATCACCGCGTTGCTGCTGCTGGCGGGGGCATGGCTCGCGCTCAACCTCGAAAACAGCGCGACGGGCCGCGCCTTGCGGGCGCTCCACGGTTCGGAGACGGCAGCGGGCACCGTGGGCATTGATGTCGCCAGCGCCAAGCTCACCGCCTTCATCATCTCGGCGGTCTATGCCTCGGTGTCGGGCTCCTTGATCGCGCTGATGAACCGGATGATCACGCCGGATATCGCGGGCTACATGCACTCCATCGAAATGGTGACCATGGCGGTGCTGGGCGGCTCGGCCTCGGTGGCCGGCGGCGTTTTCGGGGCGGCCATCCTCACCCTGCTGCCTCAGGCGCTCACCTCATTCGATCAGTACGAGCAGGTGACCCTCGGCCTCATCATGATGCTGGTGATGATTTTCCTCCGGCAGGGCCTTCTTCCCGGCCTCGCCTCGCTTCTCAAGGGGAGGGGCGCATGACCCTGCTGACTGTCGAGGGTTTGGGCATCCAGTTTGGCGGCGTCAAAGCCGTGAACGATGTGGGATTCAGCCTCAATCCGGGTGAAATCGTCTCCATCATCGGCCCGAACGGGGCTGGCAAGACGACGCTCTTCAACATGATTTCCGGCGTTTACACCCCCGGCGCGGGCAAGGTGACGCTGGCGGGCGAGGATGTGACCGGCATGGCGCCGTTTCTTCTCGCGCGGCGCGGCCTCTCGCGCACCTTCCAGAACCTCCAGATTTTCCAGTCCATGAGCGTGCTGGAGAACGTGATGTCGGGCTTTCATCTGCGCGAGCGCGGCTCGGTTCTGGCGGATCTGTTCGCATGGCCCACCGCGCGCCGCCGGGCGCGTGCGGCCGAAGGCGATGCCCGCAAGCTGCTGGAACGCGTGGGGCTGGAGCGCGCGGCCGAGCGTGAAGCCGGTTCGCTCTCCTACGGCTCGCTCAAGCGGCTGGAAATCGCCCGTGCGCTCGCGCTCGATCCGCGCCTGCTGCTGCTCGATGAACCGGCTGCGGGCTGCAACGCCGTGGAAACCGAGGAAATCGACCATCTGATCGAGGAAATCGCGAAAGCGGGCACCGCGATCCTGCTGGTGGAGCACGACATGAAAATGGTGATGCGCATTTCCAAACACATCGTGGTGCTCGATCACGGCGAGAAGATCGCCGAGGGCGAACCCGCTGTGGTGAGCCGCGATCCGCGCGTGATCGAGGCCTATCTCGGCGCGCAGGCCAAAGACAAAGCCATGGGCGAGGAGGCTGGCCATGCTGAGCATTGAGGGCCTTCGTTCCCGCTATGGCCGCATCGAGGTGCTCCACGGCCTCGATGTCACGGTGAACTCCGGTGAAATCGTCACGGTGGTCGGCGCGAATGGTGCCGGCAAAACCACGCTGCTCAAGTGCATTGCGGGCGTGCAGCCTGTCAGCGCCGGGCAGATCACCTTCCGCGGCGAGGAGATCACCCTCGTTCCCGCCTTCAAGCGGCTCTCGCGCGGCCTCGCGCTCTCGCCGGAGGGGCGGCAGATTTTCACCAACCTCACGGTGGAGGAGAACCTGCGTCTGGGTGCCTTTCTGTTCGCCGATGAGCGTGTCGAGCGGGACATGGAAGACGCGTTTGTCATGTTCCCGGTGCTCAAGCAGAAGCGCAATCTGGTGGCAGGCGGGCTTTCCGGCGGTCAGCAGCAGATGCTGGCGATCGCCCGCGCGCTGATGGGGCGACCCACCTGCCTGCTGCTCGATGAGCCTTCGATGGGCCTCGCCCCGATCCTCGTTGCGCAGATCTTCGATGTCGTGAAATCGCTCAAAAGCCTGCATGTCACCGTGCTGCTGGTGGAGCAGAACGCCTTCGGCGCACTGGAAGTCGCCGATCGCGGCTACGTCATGGAAACGGGCCGCATCGCCATGGAAGGCGAGGCCAAGGCCCTGATCGAAGACCCGCGCATTCGCGAAACCTATCTCGGAATCTGACATGCTGTTCTCGCTGGCCCGCCAGGGCGACATCGCCGTCGTCACGCTCGACAATCCGCCCGTCAACGCCATCTCTCGTGCCGTGCGGCAGGGTTTGCTGGATATGGTGGAGGCCGTGGAGCGCGATGAGGGCGTGCGCGCCGTGGTGCTGGCTTGCGCTGGGCGCACCTTCATCGCCGGGGCCGATGTCAAGGAATTCGGCAAGCCGCCGGAAGCGCCGCATCTGCCCGATGTGATCAAGGCCATCGAGACCTGTTCGAAGCCTTGGGTCGCCACCATCCACGGCGCGGCGCTCGGCGGCGGGCTGGAGGTGGCGCTGGGCTGCACAGCGCGCGTGGCCACCGCCTCGGCGTCGCTGGGCCTGCCCGAGGTGACGCTGGGCGTGATCCCGGGGGCGGGCGGCACCACGCGCCTGCCGCGCCTTGTCGGCGTGGAACGTGCCGTGGACATGATCACCTCCGGCAAGCCGGTCAAGGCGCCTGCGGGCAAGGCCATGGGCCTCGTGGACGAGATCATCGAGGGTGAACTGCTCGAAGGCGCCATCGCTTTCGCCCGCAAGCTGGCCACAGCGCCGCGCGCGGTTCCGCTGAGCGCTCGCGCCGTTGTGGCGCCGCCGGAAGCCTTCTGGACCGAGAAGCGCGCTGCGCTCGCCAAGTCCGCCAAGGGCGAAGTCGCGCCGCTCAAAGCGCTGGAGTGCATCAAGGCGGCCTCGGAAATGCCGTTTGACGAGGCCTCCAAAGTCGAGCGCGAGGCGTTCCTCGCCCTGCGTGCTTCGCCGGAAGCGGCGGCCCTGCGCCATGTCACCTTTGCCGAACGCGCAGCACCCCGCCCGCCGGAGATGAACGGCATCGAACCCCGCGCGCTTAAAGCGCTGGGCGTGATCGGTGGTGGCACCATGGGCGCTGGCATTGCGGCGGCGGCTCTCGATGCCGGGCTTTCCGTCACGCTTGTCGAGCGCGATGCGGAAGCGCTCGCGCGGGGGCTGGCCAATCTCAAGGGCATCGTCGATGGTGCGGTCAAGCGCGGCAAGCTGAGCGCGGAGGCCGCCGAGGCGCGCATGGCCGGCGTTGCTGCCAGCACCGATTATGCGGCGCTTGGCCACGTCGATCTCGTGATCGAGGCGGTGTTCGAGGATCTTTCCGTCAAGCGCGCGGTGTTCGAGCAGGCGGCGCGTGCCTGCCGCGCGGATGCGATTTTGGCCACCAACACCTCCTATCTCGATCCGGAGGCGATTTTTGAGGGCGTTCCGGGAGCAGAGCGCTGCCTTGGGCTGCATTTCTTCTCGCCCGCGCAGGTGATGAAGCTGCTCGAGATCGTGCCCTGCAAGGCGACGGCGGCAGATGTGCTGGCCACCGGCTTCGCGCTGGCCCGCGCCATGAACAAGATCCCCGTTCGCGCCGGCATCTGCGATGGCTTCATCGGCAATCGCATCCTGAAAACCACCCGCGCGCAGGCCGAGCGCCTGCTGCTTGCCGGGGCGACCCCGGCGGAGGTCGATGCCGCCATGCGCGCCTTCGGCCTGCCGATGGGACCGTTCGAGGCGCAGGATCTGGGCGGGCTCGACATCGCTGCCTTCCAGCGCAAGGCTGCGCGCGAGCGCGGCGAAACCCCGTTTGCGCCAGTGGCGGATCGCCTTGTGGCGCTGGGTCGCCTGGGTCAGAAGACCCGCGGCGGCTGGTATGACTATGACGAAGGCAGCCGCACGCCGAAGGCCTCGCCCGCTGTGCTCGAAGCGATCCATCTCGCCTCGAAGGAAGCCGGTATCACTACCGGCGCCTTCACGCCGGAGCAGATTCAGGACGCGATCCTGCTGCCAATGGTGAACGAGGGTGCGAAGATTCTCGCCGAGGGGATTGCCCTGCGCGCGGCGGACATCGATCTCGTCAAGATCCATGGCTACGGCTTTCCGCGCACCAAGGGCGGGCCGATGCATTGGGCCAAGACAGTTGGGGATGCCGCGCGCGGGTTCGCTCCGGTGCATGAGGCGCTCACCGCTTTGGCCGCGCGCGGTCTGGCCGCTGCTCCGGATGAGGCCTTGCTCGCCCTAAGGTGAGGGGACAGCCATGCGTTGTGCTGCTACCATCGGGCAACGCGTTTTTGGCCCGTTTTTCGTCTGCATTTCAAGAATCCCGCTTGAGGTCGGATGCGAAGACGGGTATAACCTGCTTAATAACTAACCGACCGGTCGATCAATTAGACACTGAAGTCGGGATACGGAGGATCTATGACTGACGCCCTGATCTGTGATGCCGTTCGTACGCCCATTGGCCGCTACGGTGGAGCCTTGGCGCAGGTTCGCGCGGATGATCTGGCTGCGGCACCGCTGGCCGCGCTGATGCAGCGCCACCCCAAGGTCGATTGGTCGCTGGTGGATGATCTGATCTACGGCTGCGCCAATCAGGCGGGCGAGGATAACCGCAACGTGGGCCGCATGGCGGTGCTGCTTTCGGGCATGCCGATCGGCGTGCCGGGCACCACGGTCAATCGCCTCTGCGGCTCGGGCATGGATGCGGTCGGCATGGCCGCGCGCGCCATCAAGGCGGGCGACTGCGATTTCGTGATCGCGGGCGGCGTTGAAAGCATGACGCGCGCGCCCTTCGTGATGCCGAAGGCGGACAGCGCTTTTTCGCGCACCAATGCGGTTTATGACACCACCATCGGCTGGCGCTTCACCAATCCGGCGCTCAAGGCCAAGTTCGGCGCGCATTCCATGCCGGAAACGGCGGACAACGTCGCCGCCGATTACAAGGTCTCGCGCGAGGATCAGGACGCCTTCGCGCTGCGCTCGCAGCAGCGTTGGGCTGCAGCGCAAGCCAAGAACGTTTTCGCCGACGAGATCATCCCCGTGACGATCCCGCAGCGTAAGGGTGATCCGGTTGTTGTCTCGCAGGATGAGCATCCGCGTCCGGATACCAAGCCGGAGCAGCTCGCCAAGCTTTCGGGCATCAACGGCAAGGATCTCACCGTTACCGCCGGCAACGCCTCGGGCGTGAATGATGGCGCGGCGGCGCTGGTCATCGCGTCGGAAGCCGTGGCGAAGGCGCAGGGGTTCAAGCCGCTGGCGCGCGTTGTCGCCATGGCGGCAGCGGGCGTCGAGCCGCGCATCATGGGCATCGGTCCGGTTCCGGCGGTGCGCAAGGTGCTCGCCCGTGCGGGTCTCACCCTCGACCAGATGGACCTGATCGAACTCAATGAGGCGTTTGCGGCGCAGGGGCTCGCGGTGATGCGCGAGCTTGGCCTTGCCGATGATGCGCCCCATGTGAACCCCAACGGCGGCGCGATTGCGCTGGGCCATCCGCTCGGCATGAGCGGTGCGCGCCTTGTCACCACCGCCGCCTATGAACTGCACCGCCGCAAAGGCCGCTACGCCCTGTGCACGATGTGCATTGGCGTGGGTCAAGGCATTGCCATCATTATCGAGCGAGTTTGAGCTTCCGGGAGGTTCGACATGTATGCACAGATGGTGAAGACCGACGCCGATCGCGTTCGCAGCCTTGATGAAATGTCCGCGCATGAACGCGCCTTTCAGGAGCGTGTCGATCGCGGTGAGAAGATCGAGCCGAAGGAATGGATGCCGGAGGCCTATCGCAAGACGCTCATCCGCCAGATCGGCCAGCACGCCCATTCCGAGATTGTCGGCCAGCTGCCGGAAGGCAACTGGATCACCCGTGCCCCCACGCTGGAGCGCAAGGCCATTCTGCTCGCCAAGGTGCAGGATGAGGCAGGCCACGGCCTCTATCTCTATTGCGCCGCCGAGACGCTGGGCGTGAGCCGTGATGAGCTGCTCGCGCTGCTCCATTCGGGCAAGATGAAGTATTCCTCCATCTTCAATTACCCCACGCTCAACTGGGCCGATATCGGCGCGGTGGGCTGGCTGGTGGATGGCGCGGCCATCATGAACCAGGTCCAGCTTCAGAAGACCTCCTATGGCCCGTATTCGCGCGCCATGATCCGCATCTGCAAGGAGGAGAGCTTCCACCAGCGTCAGGGCTACGACATCATGATGAAGATGGCGGCCGGTTCGCCGGAGCAGAAGCGCATGGCGCAGGATGCGCTCAACCGCTTCTGGTATCCCTCGCTGATGATGTTCGGCCCCTCCGATGCCGACTCGGTGCACTCCGCCCAGTCGATGGCGTGGAAGATCAAGATCAACACCAACGACGAGCTGCGCCAGAAGTTCGTGGACCAGACGGTTCCGCAGGCCAAGTACCTCGGCCTGACCATTCCGGATGAGAACCTGAAGTGGAACGAGGAGAAGGGCGGCTACGACTTCTCCGAGCCGGACTGGGACGAGTTCTTCGAGGTCATCAACGGCAATGGTCCCTGCAACAAGGAGCGCCTCGGTGCCCGCGTGAAGGCGTGGGAAGACGGCCGCTGGTTCCGCGATGGCCTCAACGCCCATGCCGAAAAGGCTGCCGCGCGCCGCGCGGCTGCGAAGATCGCGGCGGAATAACAAGGCTGGATCCCCGGTCTTCGCCGGGGATGACATTTAACTGCACACCTCGCCGCTAGGTACCCGACGAAGGCCGTGGCCTGAGTTAGCCGCGACTGCGGCGCCGAGCTTATGCGAGGGACCGTCCCGCTTCAGCGGGACACTGAAAAAATTTTGAGGGAGCGAAGCGATGTCAAATGAGTGGCCCC
>Ga0209794_1000804_pt1 | contig 34497 bp, 37 predicted proteins | sample EBPBio232013_DNA_FD_185869 | JGI IMG/M metagenome (GOLD analysis project Ga0209794, IMG submission 185869) | Wastewater treatment Type I Accumulibacter community from EBPR Bioreactor in Madison, WI, USA - Reactor 1_5/23/2013_ DNA (SPAdes)... | ecosystem: Engineered > Bioreactor > EBPR >... | reverse complement strand
GGATCGTCCCGAGGGCCTGCGCTACGACGGTTCGACCGTCTATCCGCCGGCCTCGTCCCTCTGGGGCTGAGGCCCGATCAGCGGTCGGCGGCCGGAACAGCCGGCCGCTCGATCGGCATCGACCGGGCAACGGCTGTCACCGCCATGCCGACGAGGCAGAGCGCGGCCATCGCCAGATAGGCCTTGGCGTCGATCCGCGCATAAAGGTAACCCGCCAACAGTGTCGAGACCGCCATGGCCGAGCCGATGGCGACGGCGACGGTGCCCTGGCCGCTCGCGCGCATGTGCGGGGGCACGCGCGCGGCAAGGTAGGACATCGTCCCGAGATGGACGAGGCCGAAGCCCGCGCCATGCAGGATCTGGAGCGGACCGCCGAACCAGAGCGGCGGATCGAAGGCCATCACCGCCCAGCGGAGCGCGCCGCCGGCGCCGCCGATCAGCAGGAATGTCGTCGGGCGCCAGCCGCGCGTGAACTTCGTGCCGGCCCAGAACAGGGCGATCTCCGCGAAGACGGCGATGGCCCAGAGCGTGCCGATGGTCGCGGCGGAATAGCCGAGCATTTTCCAGTGGATGGAGGCGAAGCCGTAATAGACGGCGTGGCTCGCCTGCAGGAAGGCCGCCGCCGCCATGACCAGCACGAAGCGGGTGTTGAAGTAACCCGGTCCGGTCGGCGCTATCGACTTGTCGCGGGTGTCCGGCACCAGCATGACGCTGGCAATGACCAGTGGGACCAGTGTCAGCGCGATCATCCAGACGATCTGGGTCGGCGCGATGAAGGTGAGCACGATGCCGCCGATGACATTGGCCACCATGAAGGCGACCGAACCCCAGACGCGGATGCGACCATAGTCGAGCGCCCGGCGCGCGACGCCGGCGAGGCCATAGGCATCGGTCAGAGGCACCAGCGGCCCCCAGACGAAGCCGGTGATGACCACGCCGATGAGGATCATCGCATAGCCGTCGGCGAGCCCGACGCCGATGAAGGCGACCGCGGTCGCCGCGCAGCACATGGCGATGGCGATGGACAGCGTGCCGCCCCGGTCGGCGAGCGTCGTCACGATCGGGTTGGCGATGATGCGGATCAGCATGCCGCCGGCGAGCACCGTGCCGATCTGGCCATCGTCGAGGCCCTTGGCCTTGAGCCAGACCGGGAAGAACGGCTGATGCAGCCCGAATCCGATGAACATGGCCGCGTAGAACAACGCGAGGCGCGTTGCGAACAGCTTGGCATCGTCTGATTTGGCGGCCGGTCCGGAGAGCATTATGATTTCACGGAGAGATTCGCGTGTTCGCAATCGTTCTAGACGTCCCCGGCCCTTCCCGCGAGAGCAAGCTCGAACATGTCAGACGAGACACAGCTTCCGGCGCGGCTTGAGCCTTCGCCCCTGACTACGGCGGACTACGGCGCCATCGAAGACGCGGTGATGGAAACCGCGCGCGGGCGCTGGTTCCTGGCCGAATATGCCCGCCGCAACCGCGCGGCCGACACGCTCGCCGTACTGGACGCCATCGGCCGTCTCGAAAGCGCCGTCGGCGCGCCGCGCGCCGTGCCCGAGATCGACCGCATCCGCATGGACATCCGCGAGATGGCCAATGCCATTTCGCGCACCAAGGCGGAAATCGCGGCGATCAAGCCGGAGGGCACCGAGGGCGGTCGTTTCGAGGAGGCGTCGGTCGAGCTCGACGCCATCGTGCAGGCGACGGCGGCCGCCACCGGCGACATTCTGGGTGCGGCCGAGACCATCCAGGAAATCGCCTGGACCCTGCGCGAGATGGGCACTGAGGGCGAGGTCTGCGACCTCATCGACACCAAGGCCACCGATATCTACACGGCCTGTTCGTTCCAGGACATCACGGGACAGCGGACGCGCAAGGTGATTGGCGTCCTGCGCTTCCTGGAAGAGCGCATCGATTCGATGATGGCGATCTGGGGCGAGGCCGGCATTGCCGCCGCGCCGCCTCCCGCCGCCAAGACCGACGAACCCTCGCTGCTGAACGGCCCCGCACGCCCTGGCGAGGGCCTCGGCCAGTCCGACGTCGACATGATGATGGATGACGGCCTGTTCGCCGATCAGGCCTTGGAGCCTGCCGCGACGGCCCCCGTCGAATCGGCCGCGGAAACCGCGCTCGCTGCGGTCGCCCCGATCCCGTCTATCACCGAGGAGCTGCCGGTCACCGCCCGCGCCACTGCGGCGGCGGCCCTCTCGACCGGCGACGCGCCACTGGCGCCGGCGCCCCGCCCGGCCCGGCCGGATGCGCCGCCCGTGCGTTCCGGGCGGCCGACCATCGAGGACATCGAGAAGCTGAGCTTCATCGAGAAGGTGGCGCTGACGAGCTGAGGCTCGCTCCAGCCTTCACGCCACCAGCTTGGCGAACAGGGCCGGATCGACATTGCCGCCCGACAGCACGGCCACCACGACCTGCCCCTTGGCGTCGAGACGGCCAGCAAGCAGCGCCGCCAGCGGAACCGCGCCCGAGGGCTCGACCACCAGTTTCAGCTCGCGGAAGGCGAAGCCGACCGCACGCTTCACCTCGTCCTCGGACACGACCAGCCCACCTGCCACATGCGGCTGGTTGACAGCGAAGGTAAGTTCGCCCGGCTCCGGCGAGAGGAGACCGTCGCACATCGATCCGCCCAGTTTCTCGTTCGAGACGCGCTTGCCGGCCGCCAGCGACCGTGCGTGGTCGTCAAAGCCTTCGGGCTCGGCGGCATAGATCCTGGCGGCAGGCGCCACCTCATGCACGGCCAGCGCCACGCCGGCCAGGAGGCCGCCGCCTGACACCGGCACGACGACGGAATCGGGCTTCAGTCCTTGCGCCGCGAGGTCTTCGACGATCTCGCGGCCGACCGTGCCCTGCCCGGCCATGATGTAGAAATCGTCGAAGGGCGGCACCAGCGTCGCGCCGCGCTCGGCGGCGATGCGGTTGGCGATGGCAACGCGGTCTTCCTTCTCGCGGTCGAACAGCACGATCTCGGCGCCCGCCGCGGCGGTGCGCTCGCGCTTCAGGACCGGCGAATCCTTCGGCATGACGATCAGCGCCGGAATGCCGAGAAGCTGGGCGGCGGTCGCGACGCCCTGCGCATGGTTGCCCGACGACATGGCCACCACGCCGGCCTTGCGCTCGGTCTCGCTCAGGCGCGCGAGGCGATTGTAGGCGCCACGGAACTTGAACGAACCCGTGCGCTGCAGCGGCTCGGCCTTGAGGAACACCCGCGCGCCGGTGATGGCGTCGAGTTCGGGCAGCGTAAGCAGCGGCGTGCGGCGCGCGACCGGCGCGATCAGGCGGGCGGCATCGGCGACATCGGCGGCGGTCGGCAGCGCGGGCATCGGGAACTGGTCCTCTCGGGTCTCGGGCGGGCCGCCATATGAGCCTTGCGGAGCGCTCCGGACAAGCCAAGCTTTGTGCCGCGGCCATCACGGGTGTTGATCGGTCGCGGCCGCGACACCGCCCGCCCTCGCCTTGGGCGCGCCGCCGGTCTAGACACGGCGCTGGAGATGTTCTTGGACCACGCCCTACCGACCGACGACCTGCGAACGCCGGCCGCCGCCGCGAAACCGCTGCGCGTGCTCATCCTGATGAGCAGGACCGGCGGCGGGCATCTCGCAAGCGCGCGCGCGCTCGAGGCGGAGCTCCAGGCCCAGCGCCCCGGCACGGAAGTGCTGATCGTCGACATGCTGACCGATTACATCAGCCCGCCCTTCTCGCTCCTGCCGAAGACCTACGACACCATCGTCAACCGCGCGCCGCGCCTGTGGCACGCGCTCTGGCGCATGACCGCCGGCGCGAAAGTGGGGGGCGCGACGACCGCGCTCGTCAGCCACCTGTCGCGCGGCAGGCTGGAGCGGCTGCTGGCGACGACCCGGCCGGACCTCGTCGTCTCGGTCCACCCGCTGGTCAACCACCTGATGCTGCCGGTTCTGGCGCGCGTCTCGCCAGCGACCCGCTACGTGACCGTCGTCACAGATCTCGGCGGCATTCACCCGCTCTGGCTGCATCCGGAGAACGCGGCCGTCTATCTGCCGACCGAACGCGCCATCGAGGTTGCATCCGCCAACGGCCTGCCGCGAAGCCGCCTGCATGCCCACGGCCTGCCCGTTCGCGCCGATTTCGCCAGTGAGCCCGGCGACAGAGCCGAGACGCGCCGGCATTTCGGCCTCGATCCCGGGCTGCCCGTGGTCCTGGTGGTCGGCGGTGGCGGCGGCATCGGCCCGATCGAGGCCATCGTCGCGGCAACCGCGGACCAGTTGGCGGCGGCCGGCGGCCGGGCGGCCCAGATCGCGGTGGTCTGCGCCAAGAATGACCGGCTGAAGGCCGACATCGAGGGTCGCCGCTGGCCGGTGCCGGTCACCGCCCTCGGCTATGTCGACAGAATGTCGGACCTCATGCATGCCAGCGACCTCATCGTCACCAAGGCCGGCCCGGGCACCATCGCGGAAGCCAGCATCCGTGGCCTGCCCATGGCGATCTACGGCTACATTCCCGGCCAGGAGGCGGCCAATGTCGACCACGTCGTCGAGGCCGGCGCGGGTCTCTTCGAGCCCGATCCGGCAAGGCTTGGCGCGGAGGTCGCCCGGCTGATGACCTCGGGCGCCGCCGATCGGTCGGCCATGGCCACCAGGGCCACGGCGCTCGGCCGCGCACAGGCGACCCACGACATCGTCGCCTCGATCCTCGCCGCGCATTGACCACGCGCGCTGTCGCTTTTCGCGCCGGGGAACCATGCGCGCCACGGCCTTGCGAAACGGTTGAATCCGACATCATGATCCCGGCTCAACGACGTTCTGATGAAGGGGAGAGACGGTCGTGAAACTGGTTCGCTATGGCGCCACGGGTAAGGAAAAGCCCGGCCTCGTTGATCCCGAAGGCAAGATCCGCGACCTGTCCGGCGTGGTGTCCGACATCGCCGGCGAGGCGCTGACCAAGAAGGGGCTCGCCAAGATCGCCAAGGCGAACTGGCAGAAGCTGCCGCTCGTGAAGGGCAAGCCGCGGCTCGGCGCCTGCGTGGGCAATGTCGGCAACTTCATCGCCGTCGGCCTCAACTATGCCGACCACGCCGCCGAAACCGGCGCGGCGATCCCGACCGAGCCGATCCTGTTCAACAAGGCGCGCTCCTGCATCGTCGGCCCGAACGACGACGTGATGCTGCCGAAGAAGTCGGTGAAGGCCGACTGGGAGATCGAGCTTGCCATCGTCATCGGCGAGCGCGCCCGCTATGTCTCCAAGAAGGACGCGCTGTCCGTCGTCGCCGGCTTCTGCGTCTGCAACGACGTCTCCGAGCGCGAATACCAGATCGAACGCGGCGGCCAGTGGATGAAGGGCAAGGGCTGCGAGACCTTCGGTCCGCTCGGTCCCTGGCTGGTTACCGCCGACGAGATCAAGGACGTGCAGAAGCTCGGCATGTGGCTCGACGTCAACGGCGAGCGCATGCAGACCGGCTCGACCAAGACCATGATCTTCGACGTGAAGACCATCGTCTCCTACATTTCCGAATTCATGGTGCTGGAGCCCGGCGACGTCATCACCACCGGCACGCCGCCCGGCGTCGGCCTCGGCATGAAGCCGCCGAAATTCCTGAAGGCCGGCGATATCATGTCGCTCGGGATCGAGGGGCTCGGCGAGCAGAAGCAGAAGGTCATCGCCTGGAAGTGAGGCGGTTTCCGCCATTGCCTCAGCTGGATTTGGCGGCGCGAGGCGCGCCGGCAGCATCCTGAATCGAAATCTGAAGGCCCCGGTGAAAGCCGGGGCTTTTCAATTGGATGGACGCACCGCTGGAATCGATGTCTGCTGTCCACGCACGGTCGGTCGCGATTGCGACAGGTGCAGCGGAGCTGGGAACTGATGATCCGGACGGTCGCCCTCACCAGCCTCGCCATGGTGGCTTTCGCGACCAATTCCGTGCTGGCCCGGCTCGCCCTCGGCGCGGGCGCCATCGACGCGGCCGGCTATACAGGGGTGCGGCTCGCCGCCGGGGCGGTTGCCCTCGTCCTCATCGTGACGATCGTCGACAGGACACCGCCGACCTCCTACCGCCCCGCCGGAAGCTGGCCGCAGGCGGCGGCGCTCTTCGGCTATGCCATCGCCTTCTCGATCGCCTATCTGGCGCTGGGCGCCGCGGTCGGCGCCATCATCCTGTTCGGCAGCGTGCAGCTCGGCATGGTCGGCCGCGCCGTCATGCTCGGTGACCGGCCGGGGCCATGGGAATGGGCCGGGCTCATCGCCGCATTCGCCGCGCTTGTCTATCTGGTCTCGCCGGGTGTTTCCGCCCCACCCCTCTGGGCAGCCGCGCTCATGGCCTTCTCGGGTCTCTGCTGGGCGGCCTATTCGCTGCTCGGGCGCGGCTCGACCACGCCGCTCGCCGACACCACCGGCAATTTCGTCCGCTGCCTGCCCATCGCCATCGTGCTCATCGCGGCGGGGCTCTGGATTGCGACTCCCGCGCCCGCCGGGCTTGCCTATGCCATCGCCTCGGGCGCCATCGCATCCGGCATCGGCTACGCCATCTGGTATGCCGCCCTGCCCGGCCTGTCACGGGTCGGCGCCGCCTCGGTCCAGCTCACCGTGCCCGCCATTGCCGCCGCCGGGGCGGTCCTGTTCATCGGCGAGCCGCTGACCCCGCGGCTCATCGCTGCATCGGTGGCCATCATCGGCGGCATCGCCGTGACGATCGTAGCGGGCGAGCGACGCCGAAGCGCCGGCGCGCGCCGGTAGCGGTCGCCTATGCGACGCCGCGCCGGCGTCCCTCCCAATAGGGCGCGCGCAGCACCTTGCGGTCGATCTTGCCGAGCCCGGTGACCGGGATGGCGTCGACGAAGTTCACCGATTTCGGCGACCAGGGCGCGCCGCGCTTGTCCTTCACATGGGCCTGAAGCTCCGCGGCGCCGACATTCGCGCCCTGCTTCAGCACGACGAAGGCCGTGACGGCCTCGCCCCATTTCTCGTCGGGAATGCCGATGACCGCCGCCGAAGCGACGGACGGGTGCCCCATCAGCGCATCCTCCACCTCGCGCGGATAGATGTTGAAGCCGCCGGATATGATCATGTCCTTGGTCCGGTCGACGATGTAGAGGTAGCCCTCCGCGTCCTTCACCGCGACGTCGCCGGTATGCAGCCAGCCGCCGCGCAGCGTCTCCTCCGTCGCCTCCGGCCGCTTCCAGTAACCCGCCATGACCAGCGGCCCGCGCACGCAGATCTCGCCGGGCATGCCGACGCCGACCTCGCGCATGTCCTGGTCGAACAGCTTCACGTCGACGAAGGGGCTTGGGCGCCCGCACGAGCCGAGCCGCTCTGGCCGCGAGAGGTCATGATCGACCTTGCGCAGCGTGGTGATGCATTGCGGCGCTTCCGTCTGGCCGTAGAGCTGGACGAAGACCTGCCCGAATATGCCCATGGCCTCCTTCAGCCGGTCCGGCGACATGGGCGCCGCGCCATAGACGATCATGTCGAGCGAGGAGAGGTCGTATTTCGCGCGGAGCGCCGGCTGGTCGATCAGCGCATAGACCAGGGTCGGCACCAGGAAGGTGGCGGTGATCTTCTCCTCGGCCACCACCCGGCAATAGGCTTCCGCCTCGAAGCCCTGGGTGAGGCGCACATAGCCGCCGCGATACATGACCGGATAGATCGTCACCCCTGCCGCGTGGCTGATCGGCGTCGCCGCGAGATAGCGGATCTCGGCCGGCCAGTCCCAGTCGCCATAGAGCAGCAGGGTCATGGCGATGATTGCACGGTGCGGCAGCATCACGCCCTTCGACCGACCGGTCGTGCCGCCGGTATAGGCGAGCCAGCCGATCTGGTCCGCATCGCTTTCGTCGATCAGCGGTGCCGGCCTCACGGCCGCCGCAAGCCCCAGCACGTCGCGCACGCCGTCCATCGGGCCGAATGAAAGGACATGGGTCAGCCCCGGCACCCGGGCGCGGATCGCCTCGCCGCGCGCGCCGAACTTCGCGCCCTCGACGATCAGCAGGTCGATCTCGGCGTCCTCGACGATGAAGGCCTGGTCGTCCTCCGCCGCCAGCGGATGCAGCGGCGTGTAGCGCATGCCCATGATCAGGCCGGCGCACATGGCCGCCCAGGATTCCGCGCGGTTGCTGGCGAGGATCGACAGCGCATTGCCACGCTTCAGACCCATCGCCTTGTAGACCGCGATGTAGCGGCCGATCTGGTCGCCGAGTTCAGCGTAGGTCCAGCGCACCGTGCCGTCGCCGAGCGCCGGCCGGTCGCCGTGCCGGATGATCGCGCCGATGATCAGACCGCCCACCGTGCCGCCCGAATAGAGGCTCTCGCTCATGCCCGCTCTCCGTCCGCCGCGCCTCCTCGTGGAAGGTCGCTTCGCGGCGGATTCCTGCACGGCCTGCACGGTGCTGGCGAGAAGCAAATCCGTGACCCGGCCTCGTCCGAAGGATGGACGGCGATCAGCGCGGAGCCCACAGAACCGGAATCACCGTCTGCGCCGATGCCCGCAAGTCGCGGCAAAGGCGCGCGGACTCACTCCATCACGGCGGCCTTGAGGATGCAGACCATGACCGCATGGGCCGTCTCGGTGCCGGTGTTGCGGATGACGTGACGGCCGTCGCAGCGGTAGCGCGCGCTCTCGCCGGGCCCGACGATCTCGACGCGGTCGGCGACCTCGACCTTCAGCTCGCCCGACAGCACCGACAGGCTCTCGATGGAGCCGCGCTGGTGACCGTCGCTCTCCAGCACGCCGCCGGGATCGCACTGGAAATCGTACCACTGCAGCCACTCGACCGTCTTGATCCAGCCGATGATCGAGAGGCGGCACTTGCCGTCGTCGGAGACCAGCAGCGGCGTGTCGGCCTTCGACAGTTTCTCGAGGAACGGCTCTTCGGTGCCGGTCGCCAGCACCCGCTCGATCGACACGTCGAGCGCCTGGCTGAGTCGCCAGATGGTGGCGAGCGTCGGATTGGTCTCGTTGCGCTCGATCTGGCTGATGATCGATTTGGCGACGCCCGACTGCTCGGAAAGCTCGGACAGCGACAGGTTATAGGCCTTGCGAAGCCGCTGGACGGTCTTGCCGAGATTGCCCGAGAGCACATGCGCCCCGGCGTCGAGTTCCTGCTTCTTCGGGTCGCGGTCGGCCATCGTGACAGTGGGGGTCCGGTCGTTGTGACGAACGATCGTTCGTTGAAACGATCCTAAAGACCGTGTCGCTGCGGTGCAAGACGAGACGCGAGGACCGCACGGCGCCACGCCATGACCGTGCGCCCGGCTGCAAACAGATTGCCATCTCATTTATATATGCTTGCATTCGGAATAATATTGGAATAAGAACGGCACATGTCAAACGCTCCCTTTGCCGCCGTCCTGCACCTTCTGAGAGCCCACTCCCTGCTGGAGGAGCGGTTCGCGGGCGAACTCGCCTCCATCCACGGCCTCGCCCTGAAGGACGCGCTGCTGCTGATGCACCTCGCCCGGGCGCCCCTGACGCGCCTCAGCCGCGTCGATCTGGCCAAACGGCTCAATGCCAGCCCCTCGACCATCACCCGCACCTGCCTGCCGCTGGAGAAGCTCGGCCTCGTCGGCCGTGAGGACGATCAGCGGGACGCCCGCCTCTCCTATGTGGTGCTCACCGATGCCGGGCGCGCGCGGGTGGCGGAAGCAGAGGCGACGCTTCGGCAGAAGTCCGCCGACCTGTTCAGCGACCGCTGGAGCGAGGCCGAAATCGCGACACTCGCCGATCTGCTCGGCCGCCTGACGGCCGGTCAGCCCGGCCGCCTGAGCTGAGGAGCCGGTCATGGATCGCGCAGCAACCACCGTCCACTTCATCTGCGGTCCCGTCGGCGCCGGCAAGACGACCTATGCTCTGAAGCTGTGCGAGGCGCACGGCGCGGTGCATTTCTCCATCGACGAGTGGATGGTGACGCTGTTCTCGGCCGATACGCCGCCGACGCCGGACTGGAACTGGATCGTCGAGCGCGTCGGCCGGAGCGAAGCCCAGATCGTCGCCATGGCGATCCGGCTCGGCCGGCTGAATGTGCCCTCGGTTCTCGATCTCGGGTTCCTCGGCCGGGATCAGCGGGATCGCGTGGCCGGGGCCGTTGCGGCGGCAGGTCTTGCCCCCCGCCTGCACGTGCTCGACATCGATCCGGGCGAGCGCTGGCGGCGCATCGAGGCACGCAACGCCCAGCAGGGCGAGACTTACCGCCTCGCCGTCACGCGCCCGATGTTCGATTTCGTCGAGCAGCTCTGGCAGCGGCCCTCGCCAGAGGAGATGGCCACCCTCGACGGCCGGATGCTCGCCGCCTAGACCTCGCGCGCGCCGAGGGCGGCGTGCATCGAAACCCGCGTCCAGGGTGAGATGCGCGCCTGGAAGGCCGCGTAGCTCTCGGAGACTTTGGCCGCCATCGGGCTGCGCGTCCCGAGATCGCGGGCAAGCTCCCCGGCATGGCGACGGGCGATCTGGATGAGCTCGGCGGGAAAGCCGCGCAGCTGAACGCCCTGTGCGCCGACCATCTGCGCCAGCGCGTCCATGTTGAGCTTCTCGATCTCGGCCAGCGCCACCGCCTGTTCGGCATCGGAGGCGGCCTGAACGATGCTCCTGAGATCGGCCGGCAGCGCATCCCAATGCGCCTTGTGGACCACAAGCTCGCTGGAGCCGTTCGGCTTGTTGAAGCCGGGCGCATAGTAGAACGGCGCGACCTTCCATAGGCCAAGCTGGATGTCCGAGCCCGGCGCGGTGAACTCGGCCGCGTCGATCGCGCCGCGCTCCAGCGCCGGATAGATATCGCCGGGCGGCACGGCGAGCGCGGTCGCGCCCATGCGCTGGAACAGTTCGGCGCCGAGCCCGACCATGCGGATCTTGAGGCCCCGGACGTCCTCGGCGGAAGCGATCTCCCGGCGGAACCAGCCACCCATGGAGACGCCGGTATTGCCGCCGAGCAGCGGCTTCAGGCCGAAGCGGGCCGAGGTCTCGTCCCACAGCGCCTGCCCGCCGCCATTCATGATCCACGAATTGTGCTCCGGCGGCGTGAAGCCGAAGGGCACGGAGGTGAAATAGGCCAGCGCCGGCTCCCGGCCGATGGCGAAGAACGATGCGGTGTGGCCAAGCTCGACCGTGCCGTTGCCGACGGCCTCGTGAACCGCGAAGGCTGGCACCACCTCGCCCGCGGCGAAGACCTGCACCTCGATGCGCCCGCCTGAGAGCAGCTTGATACGGTCGGCGATGCGCTGCGCCGAGAAGGCGGGGCCGGGCAGGTTCTTTGGCCAGGACGTCACCATGCGCCAGCGCATCGGGGTCTGCGCCCGGGCGAGAGAAGGCGCGGCCAGCAGGCCGGTCGCAGCGGCGGCAAGGGCGGTTCGACGGTCGGGTCTGTTCATCTCACCACCAGGCATGGAAATGATGGGTCGGGCCATGGCCCTTGCCGATCGACAGGCGGGCGGAAGCGGCGATGGCGGCGGAAACGTAGTCCTTGGCCTCGGCGACCGCCTGGCCAAGCGGGAAGCCCTTGGCGAGCCCGGCGGCCACGGCCGAGGACAGCGTGCAGCCGGTGCCATGGGTATTGCGGGTGTCGATGCGCGGGGCGTCGAGCCTGACGACGCTGCCCGGCGCGACCAGAAGGTCGGTCGAGCGCTCGCCCTGCCCGTGGCCGCCCTTCATCAGCACGGCCTTGGCACCACGCGCGATCAGCGCCTGCCCCTGCGCCAGCATGTCGTCCTCGCCCAGCGCCACGGGCTGGTCGAGCAGGGCTGCGGCTTCCAGCAGGTTGGGCGTCACGAGGGCCGCGCGCGGGATCAGCACGTTGCGCAGCGCCGAGACGGCGTCGGGGTTGAGCAGCCGGTCGCCTGATGTCGCGACCATCACCGGATCGAGCACGATATTCGCGGCCCTGTGGCGGTCGAGGCCGGCGGCGACCGTCTCGATCACCGAGACCTGCGACAGCATGCCGATCTTCACCGCGCCGACGGCAAGGTCGGAGAAGACCGAGTCCATCTGCGCGGCGATGAAGTCGGCGGGAACATCATGGATCGCCTGCACGCCGAGCGTGTTCTGCGCGGTCAGCGCCGTGATGACGCTGGCGCCATAGACGCCGAGCGCCGAGAAGGTCTTGAGGTCGGCCTGGATGCCGGCGCCGCCGCCGGAATCCGAGCCCGCAATGGTCACGGCAATGGCGGTCATGGGCTGGTCTCCCCGGAAGGCGCCACGATCCGGGCGCGCGCGGCGATATCAGCCGCATCGAGCCCGTGAAGCGCATCGAGATAGAGGCTTGCGAAGGTTCCAGGCCCACGCGCGGCCTCGCCTGCAATGTCGCCGGCAACGCCGAGCGCCAGCAGCGCCGAGGCCGTCGCCACGAGCGGATCCTCGCCGACCGCGACAAAGGCGGCGGTGACGGCCGCGCCGGCGCAACCCATGCCGGTGACCGCTGCCATGTGAGCATGGCCATTGGCGATGCCGATGCTTCGCCGGCCGTCGGTGACGAGGTCCGTTGCTCCGGTTGCGGCGACGACCGTCCGCAGGGCACGGGCAAGGCCCGGCGCATCGGCACCCTCGCCCAACACGGCGATCTCGCCGACATTGCCGCGCACCAGCGCCGGGCCGCGGCCGGCGATCTCACGGGCATAGCCGGCCCGCACCGGCGAACGGTCGATGAAAACGGGGTCAAGCACCCAGGGCACCGAGTTCTCGCGCGCCGTGTCGATGGCGAGCGAGATGACCGCGCGGTGCTGCGGCTCCAGCGTGCCGAGATTGATCAGCAGCGCGTCGGCAGACGCGACGAAGGCGGCGATCTCGTCGAGAGCGATGGTCACCGAGGGGATGGCGCCAGCCGCCAGCACGGCATTGGCGGTGATCTCCTGCGCCACCGTATTGGTGATGCAGTGGACGCGGGGACGGCGCTGGCGGACGCGTCCGAGCAGTTCGGCGGCGAGCGCAGCATCGATGAGGGGTGAAAATGACGGGGCTTCCCCGCCTGACAGGGCATTCATCTCGGTTTCCTCCGCCGGCATGATCCGGATCAGGTGCGCGGGTTGGCGGAAAGCCTCTCAGCCCCGGAAAGGGCACCCCGACGAGAACGAGGCAAGAGTTAGGGGAAGGAGGCGGGCCGCGCAAGAGCGGCGGGCGGCGGGCAGCGCATGGCTTGCCCGCAGGGGATGACGCGGCGGCCCTTTGATGGCATGTCAGGACCAGTCCCGGAGATGCCCGCCATGATCCCGTTCTTCGTCCAGATCAAGTGCCAGCTCGGCAAGTCCTATCAGGTGGCGTCCCAGCTCGCCGACCGCGAGATCGCCTCGGAAATCTACTCGACCGCCGGGGAGTTCGACCTCCTGGTGAAGTTCTATGTCGAGCCCGGCACCGATATCGGCCATTTCGTCAACGAGAAGGTGCAGATCGTCCCCGGCATCCAGGACACGCGGACGATCATCACGTTCAAGGCGTTCTGAGCCGATGGGCGCACTGGAGCGGGCGATCGCGATTGCGGTGGAAGCGCACGCTGGACAGCGAGACAAGGCAGGCGCGCCCTATATCCTTCACCCGCTGCGGGTCATGATGGCGCTCGATTCCGATGACGAACGGATCGTCGCGGTATTGCACGACCTGTGTGAGGACTGCCCCGGCTGGACCATGGAGCGTCTCCGGCAAGAGGGCTTCTCGCCGATCATCATTGATGCTCTCGAGGCGGTGACCAAACGAGAGGGTGAAGACTATGAGTCCTTCGTCCTGAGGGCTGGCGGAAACGCCGTCGGCCGTCGCGTCAAACGCGCCGACCTGATCGACAACAGCAACCTCTCGCGCATTGCCGAACCGAACGCCAAGGACCTCGCTCGCCTGGAGCGATACCGCCGCGCGCTGGAAATGCTCGAAGAATAGCTACCCCTGCGGGGTCGAGACCTTGCGCTGCCGCGCGCGCTCCAGCCCGAGTTGCTGCTCGCGCCAGATGACGAAGATGCCCGAGGCGACGACGATGGCGCCGCCGGCGAGCACGTAGCGGCTGGGCAGGTCGGCGAAGACGAAATAGCCCATGGTGATCGCCCAGATCATCGAGAAATACTCGAACGGCGCGATCAGCGAAGTGTCGGCATAGCGGTAGCTGATGGTCAGGAAGATCTGCCCGAGCCCGCCGAACACCCCGACCATCACCAGGACGAAGCCCTGCCAGGGCGTCGGCATGACCCACTGGCCGATGAACGGCACGACCTTGCCGAGCGGCCAGGTGATGAGGGCGAGCACCGCGCAGAGCGCCATGAAGGTGAAGACGATGGAGGCGGTCGTCTCGACATTGACCAGCTTGCGCACCTGGATCGTCGCGAAGGCCGCGCAGACCGCGCCGCCCAGTGCGAACAGCGCGCCGGTGGACTGGCGGTCGCGGCCCGCGAAGGCGGTGATGTCGAGATGCGGCCAGAGAATGACGACGACGCCGACGAAGCCGATGGCCACCGCCGACCAGCGATAGATCCTGACCTGCTCGCCGAGCAGGAAGTAGGCGAGCGGCACGACCATCAGCGGCGCAGCGTAGCTGATGGCGGTGGAATCGGCGAGCGGCAGCATGGTCAGCCCGACGAAGCCGGAGAACATGCCGGTGGCGCCGATGACGCCGCGCTTCATGTGGGACGCGAAGCTCGTATAGCGGAACGCATCCATGATCTCGTGCCGCCACGCGAGCATGATGAACAGCGGGATCAGCGCGAAGAACGACCGGCAGAACACCACCTCGCCGACCGACACGTCCTGTCCTGCCACGCGCACCAGCGTCGACATGCAGGTGAAGGCCATGGTCGACAGGAGCTTGAGGATGATTCCCGTGACGGCGCGGGAGAGGACTGGCATGGACGAGGGAAAGCCGGGCGGTGGGGGCGGACCCTCTTGAACCACATCCATGCAGAATTGGGGAGGCTCGTTGCTGCACGGCGGGCCTGCGACAGGTCGCCCTTCCCTTATCGGCCCCGCGCCGAGGGCCCCGGCCCGCCTCCCCACACGCGGGCGTGACGGTCGGTGATCGGAGGCGCGGCCCGAGCCGACCCCGGTTGTGCCACATCGCTCCATCGATAAGGTCGGAATGCCGCCCGGAAAAAGCGGCTCTCCCCCGCTCCTTGCACTGACGGAATCGACCATGGACAGCATCAATCCGACCCTCAACGCCTGGGCGCCGCGCGTGCTCTCGCTCCTGCGCATCGTCGCCGGCCTCGTGCTTTTGCAGCACGGCCTCGTGAAGATGTTCGGCTTTCCGGTTGCCTTCCCGATGGCGGTCGCTCCGTTCTCCATGTTCCGGTTCGCAGCGCTGATCGAAATCGTCACCGGCCTGCTGATCATCGTCGGCCTGTTCACGCGTCCGGCGGCATTTCTTCTCGCCGGAACCATGGCGGCGGCCTATTTCATCGGTCACGCACCGCGCAACTTCTTCCCGATTGCGAATGGCGGCAATCTCGCGATCATGTACTGCTTCGTCTTCCTCTACCTGGTGTTCGCCGGCCCGGGCCCCTGGAGCGTTGACGCGCAGCGCTCGTCCAACCCCTAAGATCGACACGGTTCACGCCAGAATCACCGGCCGCGGCGACCTCGGGTCCCGCGGCCGTTTTCGTTCTGGAATTCAGATAGTTACCTGCAGGAAACCGCCGCTTTCCCGGACACGAAATCACGTCCCCGGTTCACGACCGCGTGAACGGTCACGCCCCACGACGCCGGCCCACCCCTCGCAAACGAGACCTCACGCAGCCTTGGCCGCCTTTGCGTCCTGAATCGCCTGCCAGACCAGGGCCGGCGTTGCCGGCATGTCGATCTCGCGAATGCCGTAGGCGCGCCACAGCGCGTCCACCATCGCGTTCATCACCGAGGGACAGGCACCGATCGTGCCCGCCTCGCCGGCTCCCTTGATGCCGAGCAGATTGGTGACGCAGGGCACGTTGCGCGTCTCGAAGTGGAAGTTCGGGATGTGGTCGGCGCGCGGCATGGCGTAGTCCATGAAGGAAGCCGTCAGCAGCTGGCCGCTCTCCTTGTCATAGATCGTCCGCTCCAGCAGCGCCTGCCCGATGCCCTGGACGATACCGCCATGAACCTGTCCCGCGAGCAGGACCGGATTGATGGTGACGCCGAAATCGTCGACCACCGTATAGGCGACGATCTCGGTCGCGCCGGTATCGGGATCGATCTCCACCTCGCAGATATGCGTGCCGTTCGGAAAGGTCGGCTCCGGCGGGCGCCAGGTGCCGTGGCTCTTCAGCTTCTCCTCGGCGCCGGGAAGGCTTGCGATCTTCTCGTAGGAAATCGCCTTGTCGGTGCCGACGACGCGGACCGTGCCGTCACGGATCTCGACATCGCCGATGCCGACCTCCATCTCGGCGGCCGCCATGTCCTTGATGACGTCGGCCAGCGCCCGCGCGCCGACATCGACGGCCGCCCCGCCGACGGGCAGCGAACGCGAGCCGCCCGTGCCGCCACCGGAGGGGATCGTCGCGGTGTCGCCCTGGACGACGTTGATCCGCTCGATGGGGATGTCGAGATATTGCGAGGCGAGCTGGGCATAGGCGGTCTTGTGGCCCTGCCCGTTCGACTGGGTGCCGATCCTGATCGTCACCGTGCCGTCCTTCTCGAGGCTCATCCAGGCATTCTCGGGCGAGCCGCCGCCGCAGGCCTCGATATAGGTCGCCATGCCGATGCCGCGGATCTTGCCGGCCTTCCGTGCCGTCTTGAGCCGATCCTTGAAGGTATCCCAGCCGGCGACGTCCATGGCGCGGGTCATGTGGCCGTCGAACTCGCCGGAATCGTAGGTGCGGCCGACCGGTGTCTTCCACGGGAACTGGCCGGGCTGGATGAAGTTGCGACGGCGCACCTCGGCCGGCGTCATGCCCGTCTCGATGGCGATGCGGTCCATGAGCCGCTCGATGAGATAGGCCGCTTCCGGCCGCCCGGCCCCGCGATAGGCGTCCACCGGCACGGTGTTGGTGTAGACGTATTTCAGGTGCACGTGCATGGCCGGGAAGGCATAAACGCCCGCCAGCATCAGCGCGCCGACATAGGGGATGATGGTCGAATACTGCGACAGGTAGGCGCCCATGTCGGCGACCGTTTCGACCTTCACCGCCAGCACCTTGCCGCGCCGGTCGAGGGCGGCGGTCGCCGTCGAGACATTGTCGCGGCCCTGGCTGCAATTGACGAAATGGTCGCCGCGCTCCTGAATCCAGGCGACCTTCTTCTTCAGCCGCTGCGCCGCGACGAGGCAGAGCGGATATTCGCGGAACATGAAGGTCTTGGTGCCGAATCCGCCACCGACATCCGGCGTCACGACGCGGATCTTCTCCTTCGGCATGCCGAAGATCTTGGACGCCAGAATCTGCTGGACGCCATGCGCGCCCTGGCTGCCGAGGGTGAGCGTGAAGCTCTTCTCCTTCGTGTCATACTCGGCGAGGCAGCCGCGCGTCTCCATGTAGTTGGTGATCAGGCGGTTGTTGACGATGGTCAGGCTCACCGTCCGGTGCGCCTTGGCGAAGGCCTTGTCGGTCGCCGCGGCGTCGCCCAGTTCGACCTCGGCGCAGAGATTGCCGGGGGCCTCCGGCCACACCTGCACCGCACCCGGCTTCAATGCGTCGACCGCATCGATGATCGGATCGCGCGAGTCCCACTCGATGGCGATGGCCTCGGCGGCATCCTTCGCGCGCTCCACCGTGTCGGCCACCACGAAGGCGACGCCGTCGCCGACATGGCGCACGGTCTTCGAGCAGAGAATTTCCCAGGTCGGATGGGCGATCGGCGTCTTGCTCGGCACCTGGGAGACGCACGGCAGCGGGCCGAGTTCGGTAACGTCCTCGGCCGTGTAGATGGCCTTCACACCCTTCATCGCTCGCGCCGCGGACGTATCCGTGATCCTGAAGTCGGCATGGGCATAGGGCGAGCGCACGACGTAGCCGACCAGCGTCCCTTCCGGCACCAGATCGGACACGTAGCGGCCCTTGCCCTGGATCAGCGGATCGTCCTCGATCCGGGTCAAGGCTTGGCCCATTCCGAATTTCATCGGCGTCATGACAGTGCTCCGGGGTGCGAAGCACCAGCATGGAACCTTTCCAGCCTGCCGCGCAACCCTTGCCGGGGCAGACGCACAATGCGCTCTGCGGGGTCTGTCAGAGCTCCTTGCCCTCGGTCCGCTCGGCGAACAGGATCAGCGCGTAGATGAGCACGAAGGTGACGAAGAAGGCGATGGCCGCCCCGGTCTCGCCACCGAGCCAGGCCCCCAGAAAGGTCGCGCCGATGGCGAAGACGAGGCTGGCGACAAGGCGCGGCCCCGAAAACAGCGGCATCAGGGCTTCGATCAGCGGACCGATCATGATGTCTCTCCATCCCCGGTGGGCAAGCCACGCATGATTGCTGAAATGCACCTAATGCGCCAGTGAGCAATTAAATCGCCCCAGACCGGAGCGGGTTGGACGGCCGCGGCGACCGCGTCTAAATGGAATCGGCGCGGCACCGTCGTGGCCGCGCTCAGGGACGCCCTCGCACTCCATGCCGGAAGACAAACCCCAGACACCGCTCGCCACCAAGCTCGGCTTCGGCCTGTGGGTGATCTCGCTCGTGTGGTGGTTCGCCTATTACGCCCAGTATGGCGGCGCCTTCGGCCTGATGGACCTGAAGCTCGCCTGCATCTCCTGGCCCACCAAGGAGTGCTACTTCTTCCAGCAGCAGATCCGCGGGCCGGTGCCGCGCTACGTGCCGGCCTTCTGGTATGCCGGCATGCTCGCCTTCGCCGTCGGTCTCTACCAGACCTGGCAGCAGCGCCGGAAATAGGCGGCGTCAGCGGCGCCGCGACCGGGCTCGAACGAGAAGCAGTGTCAGCGCGACGACGAACGACGCGCCGAAGCCGACTGTCCCGACGAAGAAGCCGAAATGGCTGCCCACGGCGAAGCCGAGCAGGGCCGCGATCACCAGCGAGATGATGATCTTCGGCTCCGAGAACAGAACGTCGAGGATCTCGCCCATCGCGATCGTCCGGTCGCTTCAGGCGGTGCGCGACAGGTTCTGCAGCGCGGCCGCAGCCGAGGTGATGGTCGCGCTGACGACGAAGGCCGCGAGCCCCGCGAACGGTCCGGCTCCGAGGCCGATCGACAGGCCCGCGAGGGCGGAGAGAATGAGGGCGAGCGCCAGCTGCGGATGGCGCAGGGCAAGAGCGATGAGAATGGGCATGATGTCGTTCCGTTGAGGTTGGGCGCGTCGGAGCTGGCTGCGACCGGACGCGCGACTTGGGTCTGTGTCGCTGCAGCGCACACAAAGGTTCACGCCGTCGGCCGCCCCTCGCATTGCGGCGGCGGAGACACCATCTGCGGCGAAACGCCCCCGGAGTTCCCCCCATGCTGGACCTCAGCCCCCGTTTCGTCGGTGACGACGCGGCTACCGCGCCGTCGACCGCTCCCGCAACCGCCCCTGCTCTGCCCGTCGACGACAGGCCGCTGCTCGATGCCTATTCCAGCGCCGTGACCGGCGTCGTCGACGAGGTCGGCCCGGCGGTCGTGCGCCTGACCGTCTCCGGCGCCGATGCCCGTCGTGCCGGCACCGGCTCGGGTGTCATCATCTCGCCGGACGGCCTCCTGCTGACCAACAGCCATGTCGCGGGCGGGCGAAAGGGCGAGAAGACCAGCATCCGTGTCGCCACCCAGGACGGCCGCGATCTTTCGGCGCGCCTCGTCGGCGACGATCCCGACACCGACCTCGCGCTCGTGCGGGTCGATGATCCAGCCCTGCTACCGGCGGCCCGGCTCGGCGATTCCAAGGCGCTCCGGCGCGGCCAGCTCGTCGTCGCCATCGGCAATCCGCTGGGCTTCGAATCGACGGTCACGGCGGGCGTCATCTCGGCTCTCGGCCGGTCGCTGCGTTCGCAGACCGGCCGGCTGATCGACGACGTGATCCAGACCGACGCCGCGCTCAATCCCGGCAATTCCGGGGGGCCGCTCGTCGCCTCCACCGGGGAGGTCGTGGGCATCAACACGGCCGTGATCATGGGCGCGCAGGGCATCTGCTTCGCCGTCGCCTCCAACACCGCCTCGGTGGTTCTGTCCGAACTGATCCGGCACGGCCGCGTGCGACGCGCCTATCTCGGCATCGGCGCGCATCAGGTGGCCGTGCCGCGGCGCGCCGCGCTCGCCCTTGGCCTCTCCGGCGATTCCGCCGCCATGATCGCCTCGGTCGAGGCGGGGAGCCCCGCCGACAAGGCCGGCCTGCGCGAGGGCGACATCCTGCTCTACATCGACGGTCGGCCGGTGACCGGCGCCGACGATGTCGTGCGGCTGATGGTCGGGGCGCGGATCGGCCTGCCTGTCGAGGTCAGCTACATCAGGCGCGGCAAGCTGGAAAAGGCCAGCGTCACGCCCATCGAGCGCGAGCGGCGCTGACACGCCAAATGCCTCCGCCACGAAGCAGGCGGAGGCTCTCTCCGGCATTGGCGGGCAACATTGCCGCCCGACACCTGTGCCCGCCGCCGCAGGCCGTTTTGCCTGCCGGCGGACCATGAGCATGGAGAGACCTCTTGAAATCGAGATCTGTTCTCACGATCCCGGCAGCGGCCCTGATGTTCGGCCTCGCGCCCCCCGCCGCGTGGGCGGCACCGGCAGATTCGGCCGCCCCGCAGGCCGGCATCACGCAGCGCCTCGCCCAAACCCCGCTGCCACGCTGCCTGCTCTACTCGTCCACCCGCATCACCGCGCAGGGCATGATGCGCTGTTCCTACCAGTGCGGCGACCGGATCATCATCCGCGGCGGCCAGGACATCTGCCCGCAAAGCGTCGCGCGGCCCGCCGCGCAGTAACGACGACGATGGGCGGGAGCGCGTCGCGCTTCCGTCCTACCCTGCGACGCCGCGCCGTAGTCGCTTCAGGTCGGCGATGAAATCCTTGCCGAACAGGATGACCAGAGCCGCGCCATAGGCGAGCCCGCCCGCGCCCATCAGCGCCACGAGCATCAGCTTGGCATCGAGGCGCGGAGCCGCCGCGCGTATCCCCATCCCGACGAGCACCAGCGTCGCGCAGAGAATGCCGAACGACAGGAACAGCCGCGGCAGGACGCGCTTCGCCCGGTCGTCGAGGCCGATCAGACCCTGCCGGCGGGCGAACCAGGCAAGCATCATGACGTTGACCCAGACGCCCGCGCTGGTGCCCAGCGCCAGCGCGACATGGCCGAGCGGGCGCATGAGCGCCACCTTGAGCATCACGTTGATCACCACCGACACGCCCACGGCGATGACCGGCGTGCGCGTATCGCCCCGCGAGTGGAAGCTGATGGTGAACGGGCGCACCAGCACCAGCGCCGTCAGGCCAAGCCCGTAGGCAGCCAGCGCCGCGGCGGATTTCAGCGCGTCCTCCTCGCTGAAGGCCCCGCGCATGAACAGCGCCTTCATGATCACGTCCGGCACCAGCACGAAGGCCGCGACCGCCGGAAGCGAGAAGACCAGCGTCAGTTCGATGGCGCGAAGCTGGGCGTAGCGCGCGCCGGCCTCGTCGCCGGCGGCGATCCTCCGGCTCATCTCCGACAGCAGCACCGTGCCGACCGCCACCGCGATGACGCCGATCGGCAGCTGGTTCAGCCGGTCGGCGTAGTAGAGCCACGACACTGCCCCGACCACGAGGTAGCTGGCGATGATCGTATCGGCGAGCACGGCGATCTGGCTGCCGGCCGACCCGACCGTCGCCGGCACGAAATTGCGCCAGAACAGCTTCACGTCCGACGTGACGCGCGGGCGGCGCAGCTCCACCATGACATTGGCCTTGAGCGCGTCGCCGGTGACCACCAGGAACTGCAGCACGCCGGCCACGACCACGCCCCAGGCCGCCGCATGGCCCGGCGTCTCGAACCGCCCGGCCAGCAGCAGCGCGGCGATGATGCTGACGCTGAGCAGAATCTGCGCGGCGGCATAGGCGGCGAACCGGCCGACCGCATTGAGCACGCCGCCGACCAGCACGGTCAGCGAGATGAAGGCGAGATAGGGGAAGGTGATGCGCGTCAGCTCGACGGCCGCCGGAAATCGCACGGGATCGTCGGAGAAGCCGGGCGCCAGAAGCATCACCACGGCCGGCATGAACACCATCGCCGCCGCCAGCAGCACGAGTTGCGCGAACAGCAGCAGGGCGAAGATGTGATCGGCGAAGACCAGCGCGACATTCTGCCCGCGCTCGGCCGTGGCCCGCGCGAAAGCCGGCACGAAGGCGGCATTGAAGGCGCCCTCGCCGAAAATGGCGCGAAACTGGTTTGGGATGCGGAAGGCGACGAAGAAGGCGTCGGCCAGCGCCCCCGCCCCCAGAACCGCGGCGAACATCAGGTCGCGGACGAAGCCGAAGAGACGGCTCACGAGGGTCAGGGCCGAGACCGAGAAGATGTTCCTGATCACGGCCGGCCGGATCCTTCGGGCGTCGATGGTGGCAGGCTAGGCCCGCAGCGGGAGTAACGCGGCGGGTAACCGGCGTTTCTGACGAAACGAAGGCTTACGAGGTCGCGCGATTCGGCGCGAGCGATTCGGCGGGCGGAGGATCAGGCGATGCGCGGAGCGGGGCCGCCCGGCGGCCGCACGATGTCGGCATCCGGCGAAAAAACCCGGAACACCGCCGAAACGAGCACGACCAGATTGTCCTCCGCGAAGACCTCGCCGTCGATGAAGGCCATCGACTTGGTGACGCGCCGGATTTTCACCCGGCCGAGAATCCAGTCGCCGACCTTGCCGTTCGACATGAACTTCGTGTCGAGCGCGATGGTGGCGCAGCGCCGCCCGGTGGTTCGGATGATCTCGAAGCCGAGAACCGTGTCCATGAAGGTGGTGAAGCAGCCGCCATGCAGCACGCCGTTCGGGTTGCCGTGGCGGTCATCCGCGCGAAAGCCGTATTCGACGGCCCCGTCGCCATTCTCGCGCCAGTGGAAGGGGCCGGTCAGGCCGATGAAGCCCTCCCGATCCTCGAACGGCCGGAACCCTGCGGGCGGCGCGCCCGCTGTGACATTCAACTGATCCATGATGCGGCAAATGTCGCATCTCCTTGCGACATTTCTCAAGCCCCGCCATTCGGCGGGCTGCCGCGACGTCAGACCGCCAGTGTCAGTCCCGCCGCCTTGGCGTCGGCGACGAAGCCTTTCACCGTGTCGAGCGAGATGTCCTCCGGCGCACGGCCGAGGCCCTCCAGCTTCTTCAGGATGTCGGCGGGCGCGGTGATGATGTGGCAGCCGATCCGGTCCGCCTCGATGACGTTCCACACCTCGCGGGTCGACGCCCAGATGACCTCGACCGTGTCGGTGCCACGGGCAAGCCCGACCGCATATTTCATCACCGGCATGTAGTCGTGCCCGGCATCGCCGAGCCGGCCCGCGAAGACCGAGACGATGGACGGCGCGCCGCCGCGCAGCGCATCGACCGAGGCCTTGATCTGCGCCTCGGTGTAGAGCGCGGTGAAATTGATCTTCACGCCCTCGCGGGTGAGCTTGTGGATGAGGTCGTAGAGCGGCTCGCCCTTCGAATTCGTCACCGGCAGCTTGACGTAGACGTTCCGGCCCCAGGTCGCGATGACGCGCGCCTGCGCCTCCATCTCCTTCAGCTCGTCCGAAAAAACCTCGAAGGAGATGTGATGGTCCGGCACGGCCGCGACGAGATCCTTTGCATAGGTCGCATAGTCGGATACGCCGGCCTTCTTCAGCAGCGAGGGATTGGTCGTAAAGCCCTGAATCCACGGCTTCTTCGCCATCTCGACGATGGAGGCCTTCTCGGCGCCGTCGGTGTAGAGCTTGACCTTGAGGTCTGCGAGGGCCGGCATGTTTTCGCTCCCGGATGTCGTTGCCGAGGTGTTTAAGGCGGCGGGGAGCGGGTGTCCAATTGCTTTGGCCGTCCCCTGAAATGCGCTATCCGTGCCCGCATCTGAATGCGACCGCGAAAAGGGCGCAGAACCGAGAGGATGGTCGCCCCATGGGCGGTATTCGATTCTTAGGTAACGTGTTGTGGTTCCTGCTCGGTGGGATCGTTGCCGGCCTCTGCTGGTATCTCGCCGGCATCGTCGCGGCGATCACCATTGTCGGATTGCCCTGGGCGCGGGCTTGTTTCCGGATTGGCACCTACACGTTCTTTCCCTTCGGCCGGGAGGTCGTCTGGAACAGCGAACTGTCGGGCAAACCGCAGGGCGCGATGGGTGTCCTGCGGCTGATCGGCAATGTGATCTGGTTCATACCCATAGGCTTCTCGCTGATGGTGATCCACGTCCTGGCCGCGGCGGCCTGTTTCATCACGGTGATCGGTATCCCCTTCGGTTGGGCGCATCTGAAGCTAGCGGCGGCATCCGTCTTTCCTCTCGGCCAGCGCGTTGTTCCCATTAGCGTCGCCCGTCTCGCTCGCGAGCAGAACGCTGGCGCGCAACTGGCGGCCTATCGCCATCGATGACACCGGCCGTCACCCAACGTGATCGTCCCGGATTTGCGCTGCGACCCCGCAAAATCGTATAGGTCGCGCCTCCGGCAGGCGCTTCGACGCCGCTGCTTCGACACCAAGGCATCTCCATGACCAGCTCTGATCCCGCGGCGAAACTCCTGCGCGTCGGCGTCGTCGGCCTCGGCGTGATGGGCAAGAACCACGCGCGGGTGCTGGCCGAACTGCCGGGCGTCGTGCTCGCGGGCGTGGCCGATCCCGATGCGGCACAGGCCGAGTTCGTCACCTCCCGTCTCGGCTGCCCGGGCTTCGCATCGCTGGAAGAGCTGATGGATGCCGGCCTCGACGCGCTGACCATCGCCGCTCCCACCCAGCTCCACACGCCCATCGCGCTGGCCGCCATCGCCCGCGGCATCCACGTGCTGGTCGAAAAGCCCATCGCCCAGTCGGTCGAGGAAGGCCGCCGCATCATCGACGCCGCTGCCAAGGCGGGCGTCACGCTGATGATCGGCCATGTCGAGCGCTTCAACCCGGCGGTCCAGTCGATCCGACAGGCGATTGCCGGCGACGACATCCTGTCGATCCAGATCACCCGCGTCGGCCCGTTCCCGCCGCGCATGTCCGATATCGGCGTGGTCATCGATCTCGCGGTCCACGACATCGACCTGATCCGCTGGTTCACCGGCTCGGAAATCGCCGAGATCCAGCCGCAGACCAATTCGGTCCATGCCGAGCGCGAGGACATCGCGCTCCTGCAGTTCCGCACCCAGTCCGGCGTGCTCGCGCACATCAACACGAACTGGCTGACGCCGTTCAAGGCGCGAACGGTGCATGTCGCGACGCGCAACAAATACATCACCGGCGACCTGATCACCCGGCAGGTCACCGAGTGCTTCGACTACAAGCCCGACGGCTCCTATTCGATGCGCCACCTCTCGGTCGCCTATGCCGAGCCGCTGCGCGCCGAGCTCGTCGCCTTCGTCGATGCCGTGCGCACCGGCACCGCGCCCGTCACCGGCGGCGCCGACGGTCTTGCCAGCCTCGACATCGCCATGCGCTGCCTTGGCGACCGCCAGACGCCGGCTGCCCAGCCGAAGCTCGCGGCCGGCGGACGGGCGTGACGACGGAAGCGCGTCACCGACTATTGCGCGCATGACACCCACCTTTCCCGCGCGCTTGCCTGCCGATCCCTCCCGTCGAACACTCGGGCTTCGGTCCGACGGAAACGGGAAACGACGATGGAATACCGCACGCTCGGGGGCTCGGGCCTCAAGATTCCCGCGCTTATGCTTGGCACGGCCACGTTCGGCGGCGGCAGCGACTTCCTGAAGAAGTGGGGCACCACCGACGTCGCCGAGGCGACGGCGCTGGTCGATGTCGCGCTCGACCTCGGCTGCAACATGTTCGACACGGCGGACGGCTATTCCAACGGCCTGTCGGAGGAAATCCTCGGCCAGGCCGTCAAGGGCCGCCGCGACAAGGTGCTGGTCGCCACCAAGACCGGCATGCCGATGGGCCCCGGCCCGAACGACATCGGCACGTCGCGCGCGAAGATCATCGCCTCCTGCGAGGCGAGCCTGAAGCGCCTCGGCACCGACTATGTCGATCTCTACCAGCTGCACGCCTTCGACGGGCTGACCCCCATCGAGGAGATGCTGCAGGCCCTCGACGCCCTCATGCGCGCCGGCAAGATCCGCTATTTCGGCGTCTCCAACTATTCCGGCTGGCATCTGATGAAGATGCTCGCGCTCGCCGACCGCCATGGCTGGCCCCGGCCGGTGACCCATCAGGCCTATTACACGCTGGCCGCCCGCGACTTCGAATGGGAGCTGATGCCGCTCGGCCTCGACCAGAAGGTCGGCACGCTGGTCTGGTCGCCGCTGTCGGGAGCGAAACTCACCGGCAAGATCGGTCGCACCAAGCGGCCGCCGGACGACAGCCGGCTGGCGACGGATGCCAGTTGGCCGGTGCCGGAGGAGCAGCTCTACAGGGTCACCGACGCGCTCGAGCTCGTCTCGGCCGAGGTCGGCCGTTCGATCCCGCAGGTCGCGCTCGCCTGGCTGCTGACGCGCCCGACCGTCTCGTCAATCGTCATCGGTGCCCGCAACGAGGCCCAGCTTCGCGACAATCTCGGCGCAACCGAACTGAAGCTGACGCCTGCCCAGATCACGGCCCTCGACAAGGCCAGCGCGGTGCCGCCTCCCTATCCCTACTGGCACCAGCGCCGCACCATGATGACCCGGACTCCGCCGCCGGTGATCTGACGCCCTGCCCGTCGTGCGGCTGTCATGGTCAGGTGCTTTGCCATGACGCATGGAACGCGCGCACGAGGCTCCGGTCCGAATCGTCATTGTCGGCGCCGGCTATGTCGGCCTCGTCAGCGGGGCCTGCCTCGCAGCCCTGGGCCATGACGTCGCGGTGATCGATCGCGACGCGGCACGGATAGCCGGCCTGCAAGCCGGGATCATGCCCATCTACGAACCCGGCCTCGATGCACTGGTGGCCGAACAGACCGCAGCCGGCCGCCTCGCCTTCTCGACCGATCTCGCCGCCGCGATCCCCGGCTCTGTCGCCATCTTCATCTGCGTCGGCACCCCGCCCCGCCCCTCCGACGGCCATGCCGACATGGCGAATGTCATGGCGGCGGCGGCCGACATTGCCGGCGCGCTCGACCGCTTCGCCGTTGTCGTCCTGAAATCGACCGTCCCGGTCGGCACCGGCGACGAGGTCGAGGCGCTGATCCGCACCCGCCGTCCGGGTGCCGATGTCGCGGTGGTCTCAAACCCGGAATTCCTGCGCGAGGGGGACGCCATCGGCGACTTCATGCGCCCGGACCGCATCGTCGTCGGCACGGATCACGCCCGCGCCCGCGCCGTCATGGCGACCATCTACGCGCCGCTGGCGGAGGCGGGCGTCCCGCTGCTCGCGACAAGCCGCCGGGCCTCCGAGCTGATCAAATATGCCGCGAACTCGTTCCTGGCGCTGAAGATCACCTACATCAACGAGATCGCCAGCCTCTGCGAGGAGATCGGCGCCGATGTAGAACATGTCGCCCGTGGCATCGGCCTCGACACCCGGATCGGCGGCAAATTCCTGAAGGCAGGACCGGGCTTCGGCGGCTCCTGCTTCCCGAAGGACATGCTGGCGCTGATGAAGACCGCGCAGGATCACGGCGTGCCCATGCGCACCGTCGAGACGGCCGTCGCGGTCAATGATGCGCGCAAGGGCGAAATGGTCCGCAAGGTCATCCGCGCGGCCGGCGGCTCGGTCGCGGGCAGGACCGTCGCGGTCCTTGGCCTCGCCTTCAAGGCGGGCACCGACGACATGCGTTCCGCGCCCTCGCTGGTCATCCTGCCGCAACTCCAGCGGCACGGCGCGCGGATCGTCGCCTACGACCCGGCGGCCATGGCCAATGCCTCGCCGCTTTTGCCGGGCGTCGTCATGGCGCCGAGCGCAGAGGCCGCGCTGGCCGGCGCCGATCTCACCGTGATCCTGACGGAATGGCCGGAATTCGCGGCGCTCGACCTGGAGCGCGTGGCGGGGCTCCTGCGCCGTCCCGTTCTGGTGGACCTGCGGAACCTCATCGATCCCCCTGCCGCCGCCCGGGCCGGGCTCACCTGCCACCGCATCGGCCGGCAGGCCGCGCTCGTCGATACCTCGTTGCATTCCGCGCTGCAACAGGCGGCGGAATAAGCAAAGCTCCGTACTGTCAGCGCATTGGCGCATCCGAAGGCGGCCGATGCTGCCATGCAGCGCAACCGGAATGATCGGCTTGGCACTTTCTTGACGTCTTTTCCGTATCGTCCCGCGACGCCTATTCCGACCCCTTGTCCGCATCGCCGGACCAGCATTCGCAGGGAGCCTTCATGACCGTGCTCGTGACCGGCGGCGCCGGCTATATCGGCAGCCACATGGTGCTTGAACTGCTCGATGCCGGCGAAAGCGTCGTGGTCCTCGACAACCTGTCCACCGGCTTTCGCTGGGCGGTCGATCCGCGCGCCACGCTGATCGTCGGCGACATGGGCGACCAGCCGCTGGTCGAGACGGTCATGCGTCTGCACGGCATCGATGCCGTCATCCATTTCGCCGCCAAGATCGTCGTGCCGGAATCGGTGTCTGATCCGCTCGGCTACTACCTCTCGAACACGGTAAAGACGCGCGCGGTAATGGCCGCCGCCGTCGCATGCGGCGTGAAGCACTTCATCTTCTCGTCCACGGCCGCGGTCTATGGCACGCCCGAGGTCATGCCGGTCGGCGAGGACGCACCGACGCGGCCCGAGAGCCCCTATGGCACGTCGAAGCTGATCACCGAATGGATGCTGCGCGACGCCGCCGCCGCCCATGACCTCTCCTACGTTGTGCTGCGCTACTTCAACGTCGCCGGGGCTGATCCCAAGGGCCGCACCGGCCAGTCCACGCCCAATGCCACCCACCTGATCAAGGTCGCGGTCCAGACGGCGCTCGGCCTCCGCGCCAAGATGGATGTCTTCGGCACGGACTACCCGACACCCGACGGCACGTGCGTGCGCGACTACATCCATGTCACCGATCTCGTGCGCGCCCATCTCGCCGCCCTCGCCCACCTGCGCGCCGGCGGGGCGAGCATGGTCGCCAATTGCGGCTATGGCCGCGGCTATTCCGTGCAGGAAGTCATCGACACGGTGCGCAGCGTCACCAAGGTCGATTTCCGTGCCGATTATGCTCCGCGCCGGCCGGGAGATGCCGCCGCCGTCGTCGCCGACCCGACACGGGCGAAGACCACATTCGGATGGCAGCCGGCGCACGACGACCTCGAGGAGATTGTCGAGGCCGCCTATGGCTGGGAGCGCCGCCTCGCCAACGGGTCGCCCGTGGGCTGAGCGGGCGCGATCCGGTTCGCGGCGCGATCAGGAGCCGGCCGTCGGCGTGCCGGAATAGCGCCGCCAGAGCCAGAGCAGGCCAAGGACCAGAAGCGAACCGGCAAAAGCGGCGACCACATCGCGGAGCGACACCGATATCCGGTCGAGGCCCGGTGCGAGCCCGAAGGCGCGGAACAGCAGCCCGCCCAGCAGCGCCCCGCCCAGCCCGACCGCCAGATTGCGCAGGAGGCCGAAGCCCTGCCGATCCCGGGTGATCACCAGGCCGGCGAGGCCGCCGCCCAGCAGCCCGACGATGATCCAGACGATGGCTTGGTCGATGGAGGGCATGCCGGTCTCCATTCTCTGACTGCTGGCCCGCGCCGAGCGCAGGACAGGCTGAGCCTATGCCGGCAATCGGAGAACCGGCAACCATCGGTCGCCGAGCTGCGGCTAACCACCTCACCGGTTACTTACTTGATTGACGCTGTCGGAGCGCTTGCCTATCGTTTCCCGCAACGCGGCTGCGGTGCCTCGATGCCCCGCGACGCGACCGAACAAGACGCACAGCGTCGATCATCCGGGAGGCATTCTTGATCAGCAAAAGGCTGGCGCTCGGCGCCGTTCTCGCCGCGTTCGCGGTCGCTCCGGCGGCGGCCCAGACGTTCCCGCAGCGTCCGATCACCATGGTCGTGCCCTTCGCGGCGGGCGGCCCGACCGACATCGTCGCGCGCCTCGTGGCGGAGCGCATGTCCGCGACGCTCGGCCAGCAGGTTGTCGTCGAGAACGTGGCGGGCGCCGCCGGCACGACGGGCGCCGCACGCGTCGCGCGCGCCGAGGCCGACGGCCACACCATTCTGATGGGGCCGATGAGCACGATGAGCTTCTCGCCGGCGCTCTATCCGAACCTCGCCTTCAACGTGCTGACCGATTTCGAGCCGGTCGGCATCGCCGCCTCCGCGCCGATCATGCTGGTCGCCTCGAAGAACCTGCCGGGCAAGACCCTCGCGGAATTCTCGGCCCACCTGAAGGCCAATGCCGCCACGATCAACAATGGCAATGCCGGCGTCGGCTCCACCTCGCACCTCGCCTGCACCCTGCTCAATAACCGGATCGGCGTCAGCCCCACGCTCGTGCCCTATCGCGGCACGGGCCCGGCCCTGCAGGACCTCGTCGCCGGCAATGTCGGCTACATGTGCGACCAGGTGACCAGCCTCATGGGCCAGGTGCAGGCAGGCGCCGTCACCCCGCTCGCCGTGCTTGCGCCGACGCGTTCGCCGGTCCTGCCCAACGTGCCGACCGCCACGGAGGCCGGCATGCAGGGCGTCGACATGGTCGTCTGGAACGCCGTCTTCGCGCCCAAGGGCACGCCGGCTCCGGTCATCGCCGCGCTCAACACCGCGCTCCGCAAGGCGATCGACGACCCAACCGCCCGCGAGCGCTTCCTCCAGCTCGGCGCCGAGGCCCCGACGGAAGCCCAGCGCTCGCCGGAAGCGCTACGCGCCATCCACGCCGCCGACGTGCAGAAATGGGGCGACGTGATCCGCGGCGCCAATATCCGCGTCCAGTGACGCGCCGGCCCGGCCGGAACCGTTCGCCGGTTCCGGCCCGGCCATTCGGGAAAGCCTGGCACGATGCGTCTTTCCCTCTGCAACGAGGTGCTCCAGCCCTGGGACATCGCCCGGCAATGCGCCTTCGCGAAGGCGGTCGGCTATGACGGGCTGGAGATCGCACCCTTCACGCTGTCGGACGAGCCTCACCGCCTGGGCGCGGGCGAGGTCTCGGAACTGCGCCGGACGGTCGAGGATCACGGTCTCGCGGTGACCGGCCTCCACTGGCTGCTGATGGCGCCGAAGGGGCTGTCGATCACCTCCCCTGACGATACTGTCCGCAGCCGAACCCGCGACGTCATTCTCAGGCTTCTCGATCTCGCCGCAGGCCTCGGCGCGCGTGTTCTCGTCCACGGTTCGCCCGCCCAGCGCCGGCCGGCGGAGGGGCAAGCTCACGACGACGCCTGGGCCAAGGCGCGCGAGCTCTTCGCCGCCATCGCGCCGGAAGCCGCCGCGCGCGGTCTCATCTACTGCCTGGAGCCCCTCGCCCGGCCCGACAATGTCCTCGTCACCACCATCGCCGAAGCCGCCCGCATGGTGGAGGAGATCGGTCATCCCGCCTTTCGCACCATGATCGACACCTCTGCGGCCGGCGTCGAAGAGCCCGAATCCGTCGCCGATGCGATCCGCCGCTGGGTTCCGACCGGCCTGATCGGCCATGTCCAGCTCAACGACCGCAACCGCCGCGGCCCCGGCGAGGGCACGGACCTGTTCGCGCCGGTGATCCGCGCGCTGCGCGAGACCCGGTATGGCGGCGACATCGCCATCGAGCCCTTTATCTACCAGCCTGACGGACCCGCCTGCGCCGCCCGCGCGGCCGGCTATATCAGCGGCCTGATGGAGGCGGTGCCGTCATGACGGCCGCCTGGCCCCGTGCCACTCTGGGCGCGCGTACGAATCGCGGAAGGGGTTTCCATGCCTGAGGGCGAGGGCATGACAGGGACTGAACCGGCGAAGGTCGTTCGCAAGCGCGACAGCGCGGGCACGCGCGCGCGCATCCTCAACGTCGCCACCCGCGAATTCGCCAACAAGGGCTACGAGGGGGCCAAGACCGACGACATCGCGGATCGGGCGCGCATCAACAAGCGCATGATCTACCACTATTTTTCCTCGAAGGAGCAGCTCTATCTGGCGGTTCTCGAGGCAGCCTACGACCGCGCCCGCTCGGCCGAGACCAGGCTCGACCTCGACCGGCTCGAACCGCTGGACGCGCTCACCCGCTTCGTCGAATTCACCTTCGACAGCTTCGTGCGCGACCGCACCTTCATCAACCTGCTGGCGACCGAGAACCGCCAGCGCGCCAAGGTGCTGAAGAAATCCGCCAAGGTGAACACGATGAACTCGCCGGTCATCGACGCCATCGGCCGCATCATCGCCCGCGGCAACGCCAACGGCACGATCCGGCCGGGCCTCGACGCGCGCCATGTGTGGATCACCATCACCGGCGCCTGCTACTTCTTCTTCTCGAATATCTACACGCTGTCGGTGATCTTCGACACGGACATGGAGGCGCCCGCCTCCATCGCCGAGCGGCGGACCCATGTCGTGGAGTTCGTCGTCAGGGGCGTGAGGGCTTAGGGACGCCTCCAACCCTCTCCGTCTGGGAGAGCGTTGGAGATCCCTCCGCACTCGCGTTTCGATCGTTTCACACCACCGACTTGTGCCGCTCGATGCAGGTCCTGAGCACCTCGTCCATCGGGCGTTTCCACCAGTCGAGTTCGGAGAATATCTCCACCTCCGAGAAGCCGGAGAAGCCTTCGGCTTCCACGGCCTGCCGGATCTTCCTCAGTTCGATCACGCCGTCGCCCATCATGCCGCGATCGGTCAGCATGTCGCGGGTCGGCACCAGCCAGTCGCAGACGTGATAGGCCAGCAGCCGCTCCCGCCCCGCCCGCTGGATATCGCGATAGAGGTTCGGGTCCCACCAGATGTGATAGACGTCCGCCGCGACGCCGAGCGCACCGGTCCTGGCCGGATCGAGCCGGTCGCAGATGTCCAGCGCCTGTTCCAGCGTGTTCACGCAGGCCCGGTCGGCCGCATACATCGGGTGCAGCGGCTCGATGGCGAGCGGCATGCCGGCGGGTTTTGCATATTCAAGCAGTTCCGCGATGCCGTCCTCGACCTGTTGCCGCGCCCCCGCGAGATCGTGCGATACGGCCGAGCCCGGCCGCGACGTATGGGGCAGGCCGCCCACCACCAGAACGAGGCAGACGGCGCCCAGCGCCTTCGCCTCGTCCACCGCCCGGCGATTGTCGTCGCGGGCTTCCTGGGCGTGCGCCGCATCGGACGGGAACATGCCGCCCCGGCAATAGCCGGAGAGCTGGAAGCCGTGGGTCTTCACCGCCTTCACGGCGGCGTCGAGCCCGACGGTCGCCACCTGATCGCGCCAGGGCGAGATGGCGCGGATGCCATGGCGCGCGCAGGCCTCGATGATCTCAAGGAGATCACCCTGCTTTCGCACCGTCGCGGTGTTGATCGAGAGCATGGCATGGTCGGTCGAGAAATCGCGCATCAGAACCATCGGCAGAAGAACAAGCTCCAACCCGTCATGCCCGCCATTGTGGCGGGCATCCACGAATTCCTTGGCTTGGTCGTGTTCAAGTCGTGGATGGCCGGGACAAGCCCGGCCATGACGAAGAAGGCCCGAACCCGCGCGTCGGGTCGGGCATGACGAGACGTGTCACACGCCGATGCCCCGGCTCGCCATGACGGTTGCCATGCGCGCGGCGGCGGCTTCCGGATCGCGGAGGATGCCGGCCTTGTCGGCAAGCCTGAACAGCTCCGCGAGGTGCTGCGGCGAACGCGTGCTCTCCTGCCCTCCGACCATGGTGAAATGGTCTTGATGGCCGTTGAGATAGGCGACGAAGACGACGCCGGTCTTGTAGAAGCGCGTTGGCGCCTTGAAGATGTGCCGCGACAGCGGAACGGTCGGCGCGAAGATGTCGTGGAACGTCGTCAGGTCGTTGTCGGCCAGCGCCGAGAGCGCGCCCGCAGCCGCCGGTGCGATGGCGTCGAAAATGCCAAGCAGCGCGTGCGAGTAGCCCTGCTCGTCGCCGGCGATCAGCTCCGCATAGTTGAAGTCGTCGCCGGTATACATTTTCACCGCCTTGTTCAGGCGGCGGCGCATGGCGATCTCCTTGTCCTTATCGAGGAGGGAGATCTTCACGCCATCGACCTTGACGGCATTGCGGTTGATGGCATCGACCGCCGTATCCATGGCGGCATCGACATTGGCCGAGCCCCAGTAGCCGGCGAGCGCCGGGTCGAACATGTCGCCGAGCCAATGAATGATCACCGGCTGCGCCGACTGCGACAGGATGCGGTCATAGACGCGGCCGTAGTCGTCCGGGCTCTTCGCCACGCGGGCGAGCGCGCGCGAGGCCATCAGGATGATGCGCCCGCCGACCGCCTCGATCGCCTCGAACTGCATCTCGTAGGCACGGATCACGTCGTCCACGGACTTCGCATCGGCCGGGTCGAGATGGTCGGTGCCGGCACCGGAGAAAACCACCGCGCCGGGCGTGGCCTTCGCCTGTCTCACCGAGCGCTTGATCAGGTCCAGCGCGCCGGCCCAGTCGAGGCCCATGCCGCGCTGCGCCGTGTCCATCGCCTCCGCGACGCCGAGGCCGAGGCCCCAGAGATAGTCGCGATAGGCCATGGTGCGGTCCCAGTCGATGGCGTTCGACAGCCAGGGATCGTTGTCGACGAAGGGATCGGCGACCATGTGCGCCGCTG
>Ga0209794_1000802_pt1 | contig 34732 bp, 33 predicted proteins | sample EBPBio232013_DNA_FD_185869 | JGI IMG/M metagenome (GOLD analysis project Ga0209794, IMG submission 185869) | Wastewater treatment Type I Accumulibacter community from EBPR Bioreactor in Madison, WI, USA - Reactor 1_5/23/2013_ DNA (SPAdes)... | ecosystem: Engineered > Bioreactor > EBPR >... | reverse complement strand
AGAACGGGGAGACCATCGTATGGAGATTCCAAGTGCGGGAAAACTGTGTCAAAGGATAGCTGCTGATTGCATCCAGTCAACACGATATGAAAAATAATTTTCGTAAATGTGATTTTATGAAAATGGAGATGAGATGAACAAGCGGGAAGACAGTCGTCCAATCGACGTGCGGATCATGGCGATCTATGACGAGTTGACGGCCAGCGAGCGGCGTTTGGCGGCGGTCGTGATGGAGGCGCAGAGCAATCTCGCGAGCTTCACCGCCGGTGAACTGGCGGTCAAGGCGGATATCTCCAACGCCACGGCGGCGCGCTTTTTCAAGCGATTGGGCTATGCCAGTTACAACGATGCTCGCATGCATGCCCGACAGGCGGAGGATTGGGGCTCGCCGCTCTATGAGTTGACGGGAACGGGGCGCAAGCGGCTGGCACCCGGCGATTTCGGGCTGCATATCGCCCAGGATCTCCAGAACCTGACCCGCACGGCTGAAATGTTGAGCGAAGCGGATCTGGAAGAGGCGACGCGCATTCTGGCGGATGCAGCGCGTGTTTTTGTTGTCGGCTTCCGCAACTCCATGGCCCTTGCCAATTATGCGCGCGGCCTGCTGACCAACATCCGGCCGGACGTGCAGCTTTTGCCATTGGCCGGGACCTCGATGGGCGAGGACCTGGCGGGCATCGGCCCGCGTGACGTGTTTCTGGTGCTGGGTTTTCGCCGTCGTCCCCTGCTGTTGCGGGAAATTATGGCCGTCGTCCGTGAGGCCGGTGCGGCTTCGGTGCTGATTGCCGATATGACGGCGGCCCGAACCGCGCAGTTGGCCACCGTTACGTTGCGTTGCCACAATCGCGGTCACTCGATGTTCGATAGCTACGCCGCGCCGATGAGCGTGATCAATTATCTCTGCTCTTCGGTCAGTCAGGCGCTTGGTGACGCGGCGGTGGAGCGACTCGCGGAGATTGAGCGCCTCCATGATCGGCTCGATCAGCTTGCGGGTCCTGTGCAAGGCAAGAAGATGCACAAAGAATAGTCATTTGATGAAAAATGAAACGTAATTTTCATCTTGCGTAAATTATGAAAATGTTTTTTTATTTGGGTCGATCCGGACGCGAAGCCGGACGCCTGTTCAACGGTCTCTCAGAGGGGACCCCACAAGGACCGAGCCCATGAAATTTCAAATCAACCGTCGTGGACTTTTGAAGACGGCTGCCGCGGGTGCCGCTTTTGGCGCGCTGCAGCCCTTCAGCCGTGCTTTTGCCGCAACCGATCTTGTCTGGATGACCTGGGAAAACCTGGCCAAGGACGATTACCTTGCCGCATTTGTGAAGGAGACGGGAGTCTCTATCACCAAGAACTTCATCGGCACCGATGATGAGCAGTTTGCAAAGTTGCGCGCCGGTGGCGCTTCGTCCGTTGATCTGATTACGCCCGGTCTCGACAAGGTCGAATACTATGTCGCCTCCGATCTTCTTCAGCCCATCGATTTTGCCAAGGTGCCGAACGCGGCGCTGCTCTACGACACGTTCAAGAAGACCGATCTCGGCAAGAAGGATGGCAAGACCTACGGCATTCCGTTCTACTGGGGTATCAACCCGATCGTTTATCGGGCCGATCTGATGGATAGCGAGCCGGATTGGTCAGTCTTCTTCGAAGGCGACAAGTACAAGGGCAAGCTTGCCATGCGTGATTATGCGCTGGAAGGCATCATGATCGCGGCACTTTACCTCGGCATCCCCAAGGACAAGATGTTCGACATGGATGACAAGGAACTGGCCGAGGTGAAGAAGGCGCTTTTGGCGCAGAAGAAGCTCCTGCGGACGTACTGGAATTCCATTGGCGATCTGACCAACCTCTTCGCGTCCGGTGAAGTTGTCTGCGCCTTCTCCTGGGTGCCGCCCTACTACGACCTGTCGGCACGGGGCCTCAAGATGGGCATGGCCAAGCCCAAGGCCGGTGTCATCGGTTGGTGTGATACGATTGCCGTTCCCAAGAGTGTTGAAGGCGAGAAGCTCGACAAGGTCTTCAGCCTCGTCAACTACCTGCTCGGGCCGGAATATGGCGAGAAGCTTGCCTTTGGCGGCCCCTATGCGCAGGGCACTTCGGCGGCGCTTTCCAAGCTGCCGGATGACCAGAAGGAAAAGATCTTCGTCAAGGATCTTTCCATCATGGACAGCTTCGTCTGGAAGAAAAACCCGGCACGTTATAACGATTGGGTTGCTCTCTGGAACGAAGTAAAGGCGAGCTGATCATGATTGCCGCAGACCGGGCCAAGGATACGAGCGGGCTGGGAAACAGCCCTCTTTTACAGGGTATTGCTGTTCATAAAGACTATGGCGGGGTTCATGCCGTTCGCGGCGTGGATTTCCGCATTGCCCAGAACAGCTATGTCACCCTGCTTGGACCTTCCGGCTGCGGCAAGACATCCCTGTTGCGCATGATCGGTGGCTTCGAGGCACTCTCTTCGGGGGTTCTCGAACTCGATGGACAGTCGCTCGATGGTGTTCCCGCCAGCCGACGACCCGTCAACACCGTCTTTCAGAATTATGCGCTCTTCCCCCATCTGTCGGTGGAGGAAAATGTCGGTTTTGGCCTTGCTTACCGGAGCCTTTCCAAAGCGGAGATGGCCTCGAACGTCGAGAGCGCCCTTGCCCTTGTGCAGATGTCACCCATGGCCAAGCGCCGCCCCCGCCAGCTTTCCGGCGGGCAGCAGCAACGCGTGGCACTGGCGCGGGCCATCGTCAACGAACCGCGACTTCTGTTGCTGGACGAGCCGCTTTCGGCGCTCGACCGGCGCATGCGCAAGGATATGCAGATCGAGTTGAAAGACCTTCAGCGTCGCCTCGGCATGACCTTCCTGCATGTAACGCACGATCAGGAGGAGGCCTTCGCCCTTTCCGACGAGATTATCGTGATGAACAATGGCCGGATCGAACAGCAGGCTTCGCCCGCCGAAATCTACCGTCGCCCGGCAACGGCGTATGTTGCCGATTTCATCGGTGGCGCCAATCTCGCGCCGGGTCGTATCCTGAGCGTTGCCGGAGAGACAGCCGTGATCGATACGCCGCTCGGCAGGTTCGAGTGCCCTTCTGTTGCCGGGCTGCAGGAAGGGGATAAGGCCGTGCTTTGCATCCGGTCCGAACTGCTGCGTCTTCAGGCGGGCGAGGGCGGTTTCGAGGCGGTCGTGACCCATACGGTCTTCCGCGGCGCGGAGTGGCTGGTGGAAGCGAAGACGCAGGGCGGCATCGTCATCTCGCTGATTGTCGATGAGCCGGAACCACCGCTCGTTGGCAGTGCTGTCCGTCTGGGGTTTGATCCCGCGCGCGGCTGGATCGTCTCTGCCCCAACGGAGGGCTGACCCCATGGCCCGTTCGCGAACCGGCTTCTGGCTTTCCGTTCCCGTCTATGCGGCGGTTGTGGCGCTGTGTGTGGCACCGCTTCTCATTCTTCTTGCCTATTCCTTCTTTCAGGTGTCGTTCGTCGCGGTGCTGAAAGAACCCACGTTGAAAAACTACGTGCGGATTCTCGGTTCGGAAACCTATCGCTGGCTGATCCTCAAAACCTTCGGGTCCGGCTTGATGGTTGCGGCTATTACGGCGGTGATCGGCTATCCCGTCGCCTGGTTCATCGCCAAGCGTGTGGTGGCGGCCAAGTCCGCATTCCTGACGCTTCTTCTGGTGCCGCTTTATACGGGTGACCTCGTGCGAATTTTCGCGTGGCGCATGTTGCTTGGGGCCGAAGGGGTTATCAACACGTTCCTGATGGCGATCGGTGTCATCCGGGAGCCGATTGGCGCGCTGCTGTTCTCGTCGCTCGCCACCCACATCGTGCTGACATACAACTATCTGCCGTTCATGGTGCTTGGTCTTTGGCTTGCCTTTGAGGCGCTGGATGACCGGCTGGTCGAAGCGGCTGCCGATCTCGGGGCGGGGGCCACGTCCACCTTTCGCCGGGTGACGTTGCCGTTGACCCTGCCGGGGCTTGTTGCCGGTTCACTCATGGTCTTCGTCATGGTGGTCGGCGATTATCTGACGCCGCAACTTTTGGGCGGCGCATCCGGCGTCACCATTATCAGCGCGATTAACGACCTGTTTGGCACCGCGTTTGACTGGCCGCTCGGCTCGGCCATTGCCTGGACGATGCTGGCCATTCTGGCGCTGGCCTTTGCCGGTGCCGCCATCGTCATCAGCCGGTCGTCTCTCGGCAAGGCGCTTGCGGCGGGGGAGGCTTGAGATGCGGCGTGGTTTCACCCCCCTCCTGTGGGTCTGGCTTGTCTACGGTTTCATGTATCTGCCGATTGCGGTCATTACCCTGTTTTCCTTCAATGCTTCGGAAATCATCGCCTTTCCCCTGCAGGGCTTCACCCTTCACTGGTTTGGACAGGTGCTGACGGATGCCCGTCTCGGCAAGGGGCTTGGTCTTGCCTTTCTTGTGTCGGTGCCGGTCGCTGCATTCGCGACGTTCCTAGGTGCTTTGGCGGCGCTGGCCTTGACGCGCTACCCTTTGCGCGGTCGCGGGGTGCTGTTTGCGATCATTCTGCTTCCCTTCCTGATTCCGAAGGTTATTCTGGCGGTGGCGCAACTCATTCTGCTCTCGGAGCTTAAGATCGAGCGCAGTCTTGCGACGATCATCGCGGGGCAGGTGATCATCATCCTGCCGTTCACCACGCTGATCATCGCGTCGGTTCTGGTGCGCATCGACCGGCGTCTGGAAGAGGCGGCTGCCGATCTCGGTGCCAGCGGCTGGAGTACCTTCCGGCGGGTCACACTGCCGCTGATGAAGAACGGCCTCATGGCGGGATGGTTCATCGCCTTTGTGCTGTCGTCATCGGAATATGTCCTGACATCGTTCCTCAGTGGTCGTCACCAGCCGCTGTCGATCCTTGTGGCCTCGGATTTCCGCTTCAACATTTCCCCGGCGCTGAATGCGCTGGCGCTGATGATCGTCGCCGTCAACCTCGCTTTCATTGCCATCGGCGAGTTCATCCGGCTGCGGTCGAAACAAACATGAGGGAAGCAAGAGGATGCCTGATTTCGATCTCGTTATCCGTGGCGGCACGTGCGTAACGGCGGCCGATACGTTTCTGGCCGATGTGGCGATCCGCGACGGGCGTATCGTTGCGACTGGTGAAAATCTTGGTTCGGCGGCAAAGGTGATCGACGCCTCCGGCCTTCTGGTCATGCCGGGCGGTATCGACAGCCACGTGCATCTTGCTCAGGAGTCGTCGCCGGGGGCGCCCAAGATGGCTGATGGCTTTGAAACCGGCACCCGGTCGGCCATTGCCGGTGGCACAACGACAGTTTTGTCCTTTGCCGTGCAGCCGCGGGGGGCGGGCCTTCGCGAAAGTGTGCTCGCCTATCATGCCAAGGCCGAAGGGCAGGCCTATTGCGATTACGGTTTCCATCTCATCATCACCGATCCGACGCCGAACGTGCTGGGGCAGGAATTGCCTGCGCTTGTTGATGACGGCTACACCTCCTTCAAGGTCTTCATGACCTATGACGATATGGTGCTGAACGACCGGCAACTGCTTGATGTCTTCGATTGCGCACGCGGCTGCGGCGCGCTCGTCATGGTTCATTGCGAAGGCTATGACGCGATCCGCTTCATGACGGAAAAGCTGGAAAGGGCCGGCAAGACAGCTCCCTATTACCACGGCGTATCCCGCCCGCAGGTGGTGGAGCGCGAGGCCGCGCACCGGGCGATCAGCCACGCCGAACTGGTGGATGTGCCCATCATGATTGTGCATGTCTCGGGCCGTGAGGCCATGGAGCAAATTCGTTGGGCCCAACAAAAGGGCCTTAAGATCTATGGTGAGACATGCACCCAGTACATTGCCCTGACCGCTGACGACATGAAGGGTCTGAATATGGACGCGACGGGCGGCAAGTATGTCTGCTCGCCGCCGCCGCGTGACCGTCAAAGCTGGGATGCGATCTGGGAAGGTCTTCGCGGTGGGGTCTTCCAGACCTTCTCGTCCGACCATTGCCCCTTCTTCTGGGAAGGGCCGGATGGCAAGCAGAACCCGAAGGCCAAGACTTCTTTCCGCTGGGTTCCCAATGGCATTCCGGGCGTTGAGAATCGTCTGCCGGTCTTCTTTTCGAAAGGGGTTAGCGAAGGACGCATCTCATTGAACGAGTTCGTGGCGCTGACCTCCACCAACCATGCGCGGATGTACGGACTTTATCCGCGTAAGGGTTCCATCGCGCCCGGTTTTGATGCCGATATCGTGTTGTGGGACGCGAATCGGGAGGAAACGATCAGCCAGTCGCTCATGCATCACGCGGCCGATTATACGCCTTACGAAGGCTTGCGGGTGAAGGGCTGGCCGGTGATGACGGTGCTGGGCGGCAAGGTCGTTTGTGAGGACGGTCGTATTCTGGGTGCGCCCGGCCAAGGGCGATTTCTTCCCCGAGCCCGGTCGCCTTTCGCCCATGTGTCCGCTGGTGCATAAGGTCCATCAAGACCACCCGGATGTGGTTCGGTGAAGCAGGCGTAGCTGTAACGTCCACCGGGTCACGGGTGCCGAACAGTAATTCCCCAGATGTGAGCGAAACTTCCTAGCGGTTTTGCCGCAGGATTGTTTCTGCGGCGATGTAGCCCCAGGTCATGTTGGGGCCAAGCGTCGTTCCCGCACCTACGGCGCGGGTGCCGAAGGGGTTGGCCATCGCCAGACCCGCCGCATATAGGCCGGGAATGATCGAGCCATCCTTGCGAAGAACCTGTCCGCGCTCATTGGTGCTGGCTCCGCCTTTCGTCCCGAGGATCGAACGGTTGAGCGTCATACCGAAATAGGGTGGCTTGTCGATCGGGGTCAGGCGATTTGCCTCGCCATGTCCCTTGTATTCTTCCCAGCTGTTTTCGCCGCGGTGGAAATCCGTATCGCGCCCGGCCCGGCACTGGTCATTCCAGCGGGCAATCGTCTGCTCAAGTTCTTGCGGCACAAGGCCAAGCTTCTGGGCAAGCTCTGCCACGGTATCTGCTTTTTTCACCCAGTCGCGGTCATAGGCGGCATACCAGCGGAAGGGCAGGGCGGCACCCGGAAAACGGCTGTCGCCAATCAGGAAGGCAGGCAGGTTGACCGGGTTGCCGTCCGCATCGCGAAGATCGAGTGCCTCACCGATGTTGAAATCGCTTTCGCTGACGAAACGCCGGGCATTTCCATTGACCACAATGGAGTGGGGTTCGGCCTGAAAGGTAATGGGCAGGCCGGTTGGACGGCGCTCATAGCGGGTCGGCAGGCAGGGATAAATATTGGCCTGATCCATCGAACGCAACTCGGCATCCACCGACAAGGCCAGCATCTGCCCGTCGCCCTCATTGCTTGCCGGGCTGCCGAGACGGTCGACGGGGCCGGGAAAATGGCGCTCCCGCAGAGCCTTGTTCCACTCGAAACCGCCGCTGGCGATCACGACGCCTTTCGTGGCCTCGATGGTGGCTTCCTGATCGCGGGCTTTTATGACGACCCCGGTCACACGTCCGTCGACGGATTGCACGAGACGGATCGCGGGGGTCTCCAGCCGGAATTCGACACCGGCATCCAGACATCCCTTGATCAGGCCCGCCATGAGTGCGGTTCCCTGACCGCCGCTATTGGTGAGCCATCGGTAAAGGATCTTGTGCCCAACCTTGAAGGCGGCCCTGATCGGATGGTGATAGATATCAAGGTCGACGGCTTCCTGATAGGTGAAGCAGTGCGGCAGCGTCGAACGGCGCAGCTTTCCGGCAAGGCGTCCGAGAAGGCGGCGGCTCAGGGCATGCGGCGTGACCATGCGGCCAAAGACCTTACCGCCGGGCGCTTCCGTGAACGGGTCCGGTTCGGCGACCAGCTGAAACTTCAGCGGCGTGTTCTTCGCCAGAAAGGCCAGCATGTCGGGTGCTGCCGCTACAAAAGCTGCCCAACGTTCGTTTTCGGATTTGCGCTGCGAGAGCGGCTGGACAGCCTGAAGGTAGGCGAGTGCTTCCGCGCGACTGTCGGCAATGCCGGCTTCTGCGGCCAGGTGGTTGGCCGGAATCCAGATGCCCGCGCCGGACATGGCCGAGGTGCCGCCGAGGCGATTGGACTTTTCGATGACGAGCACCCTCAGGCCGCCTTTGGCCGCGCGCAGCGCCGTCGAACACGCTGCCGAGCCTGAGCCGATCACCACAACATCGAACGCTTCCATGACTGTCTCTCCATGCATGAAGGCACTATAGAGCGAAGAAAGTTTATCTGTCTACTATTGTGTCGACACTTTTTGCGCCCTACAATGACAAGCCATGACGGAGCGTGCGGGCCGCGTTTGCCCTTGATGAAGTCATTGAATTTCTTGTCACCCGGATGGCGCCATGACCCGAGACCCCATGCCTAACCTTCAGGACGAGCGCCTAAGGCCCAGTGCCGACCTTCTGGCCGAGGGGCGCGCGATGGCGCGTGACTGGCGGCTGGGAACCAGTCGTTTCATGCGCGAGATGGGGGTTGCATCGGAAGCGGAATGGAAACGAAAGGCCACGCAGGATCGTCGCATCATGCAGCATGCCCATATCGGCTTTCGTGATGTGAACCGAACCATCGAGGGCATCCGTGCCGTGCATGGTGCCTGCGCCGAGACCGGCATTACGGTCGATCGTTTCGGGATCACGCTCGACTGGTCCATGGGCTATCCCGAATCCTGGCGCGCCAAGGCGTCACGCGGCACCGGCATCGTGCTCACCGGGCCGGAAGATTTTTCCCGCATCATCGAGGCGGCACCGGCCGCCGCGCATTTTGGCGATTTCATGCTGGGGCTTCCCGGCGCACTTGAAAACACGCGCGCTGCCATTGCCGCCGGGGCCACGGCGGTTGGTAATCTCGGGCAATATTTCACCTTCCGGCTGCCCTATTGGGATGACGATGTGGCCACAACGGAGGCGACGGTCACAGCGCTTGGTCTGATTGCCGCGCAGGACGCTGAAATTCTCGTGCATTCCAATCTCGATGATGGCTTTGCCGGTCTTTTCGTCGATATGGCCTGTGCGCTGGGCATGGTGCTGATCGAAAAGCACATCGTCGAGGATCTGATCGGTGCACGGCTTGCGCATTGTTACGGGCATCATTTCAGCGATCCCTTGTCGCGAACGGCGTTTCATGCGGCGCTTGTGCAGGTCAGCGATACGCCGGGAACGATGATTTTCGGCAATACGGTGGCCTATCAATCAACGCCTGCCGGAAACTATGCCAGCCTCGCCAGCTATCTTCTTGCCGATATTCTGGCTTTGGGGCGCTGGCCCGCGGGCCATGCCATCAATCCGGTTCCCGTGACCGAAAATCAGCGCATTCCCGACATTGACGAGATCATCGATGCGCAGACCTTTGCGCACCGGCTGACCCTGCAGGCGCCGTTTTACGACCCGGTTTTCGACTGGGCGCAGGTGGAGCGGATGGCGACGGTGCTCGTGGACGGGGGACGCCGTTTTGCCCGCGCCACGCTGGAGGGACTGGCCGAGCGCGGGGTGGCCACGGATGACCCGGCTGCTCTTCTTCTGGCGATCCGGCGCATGGGGCCACGGCGCATGGAAGCGCTGTTCGGCCCGGGCCTGCCGGGTGTTTCGTCGCGCCAACCCCTCATCCATGCCGAATGGGCGCGCGAACTCAACCACAAGGCCGAAGACTGGGTGGCAACGCGGGGCAGGCAACTTGGCGCAATGTCGCTGACTGTCTGCATCGGCACCACGGATGTGCACGAGCATGGCAAGTATCTGGTCGAAAAGGCATTTGAGGGGCTTGGCGTCCAAACCGTGGATGCGGGCGTCGCGGTTGATCCGGAAACGCTCGTTGCCCGCGCGGTCGAGACGGGCGCGGATATGGTGGCTGTCAGCACCTATAACGGTGTCGCATTGTCCTATGCCAAGGCGGTGAAGGCAGCGATGAAGGCGCAGGGCATTGATCTGCCTGTGCTGATCGGCGGGCGGCTCAACGAGGTGCCGAAGGATTCAAACTCCGGGCTTCCGGTGGATGTTTCGAGCGAGATTGCGGACCTGGGCTGCACACCCTGCCACGACCTTGATGGAATGCTGGTGGCGCTTCAGGCGCACTCCCGACAGGTGTGAGAGGCGGCGGCGAGGGCGTCATTGTGTTCAACTAAAGTGTCGACACATATGTATGGATTTTGAAAGGCGATGCCCTAAACTGGCATCACAGGAACAAAGGATTTGAGATGCACCTTACCTTTACGGCTGAAGGCCGGACCTGGCCCATTCGGCTGAGTGGGCAAGCCACCCGCACGCGTGCTGCCCTGCTTGCCAGTCTGCCGCTGCGTCTTCAACTTCACACGCCGAAGATTGCGGGAAGCCACATCTATTGGCATGCCCCGTTTGTCGAGGATGTGGAGGGTGCAACCCATGTGCTTGATGCGCAGGCCGGTGCTTTCATCTATTGGCCCGTGCGGCAGTTTCTCGAAATAACCTTTGCGCCGTTGCAGGCGGAGAATGCCCAGATCACCGTCCTCGGGCAGCTCGACGCGCCGGTGGAGGGCATTGCCGAACTGGCCCAGACCCTCAAGCTTGAGCAGGGGCATCGCATAATCGAGGGGACGCTGGCGCTGGCCGAGGGTGAGGCCGTGGAGCCGACCGCCGCGCCCGTTTCCGTCCTTTGCGAAGAGATGGTTTCGCAGCGCAAGGCACTGTGGTCGGCCATGCCGGACGACATTGCCCGATTGAAGACATCGCGGGCGATCATGCATCCGGCCGGGCCCATTTTTGCCGCCGAGGCTGAGGCTCGCGTGCTGCATGAATTGCTCTGGTGGGTGCGCAGCCGTCTTGGTCAGCAGGATGAGGCGATGTTGCGGCAGACTATGGCCATCACGCTCGACAAGGCGGCGACGCGTCTGCGCGACTTTTGCCACATGGACGAGACGCCCGCCCTTCTCTTTGCCCTGCGCGATGCCGCGTCGACTGCGGTGCCGCTGCCTGCGCTGGTTAACGAGGCCATTCTGGTCTCGGGCCGTATCGGGGCGTGGATTGACCTTCTGATTCCCTGGAACGATGTGAACAAGGCTTTCTGCGCCGCCTATGATTAAGCGCGGGCGGGCCCTTTCAACTCAGGCGGTTGTCTGACCCGACAACCGCTTGAGAACGGCGTCGCACGCCGCCTCCCAGGCTTGGCGTTGGCCTTCGCGTACCAGCACGTTCAACCCCAGTTCGGTGATGCCGCCGGGGGTGACCAGTTCCGTGAGCAAGTCCTCCATCGGGCGATCCGTTTCCGCGAGCATCCGCCCTGCGGCCACAAAGGTCTGGGCGGCGAGCTGCCGCATGGCTGCCGGGTCGCCCCCCTTGGCGGTTGCCCATTCGGCCGACTGGCGGATCAGGGCCTGTGCCCAGCCATAAATGGCGGCATTGACGGTGGCGATCTCAAACGCATCCTCGCTTGAAAGCGCAATGACCGGCCCCAGTTTTTCCAGAAGGGAATGGGCTTGCGGATGGGCAGGATAGCAGACTGTCGGGCTGGCATTGATGGACGCGGCGGTCATCGGCATGGCGCGCACGACGTTCGACGGCCTTGCATCGAGGCTTAAGGCTGAAACGCCAGCGCAGAAGGATATGAGCGTCTGCTCAGACCTCCATGGCAGGTTTTGAACGGCGGAGGATGCGTCTGACGGGCGCACCGAAAGCAGCACAACATCTGCGCGAGAAACCAGATCCCTGTTATCCTCGGCCAGAGGGATGCCCCAGCGCGTGGCCAGATGATTCGCCTGCCCGCGGGGAGACAGGAGGATGGATGCGGGGTCCATGCCAGACCGCATCAAACCGGACACGATCGAAACCGCCAGGTGACCAACGCCGATAATGCCGACAATCATCATTTGTCTCCCGGGTGATGACAGCAGCTTGCTATCGATGCGAAGTTGAGGAACAACAGAATGTACAAAACTGTAGACACAATAGCCGAAGGCCACAAGACGCGGGAAGCGCCATGACCGAGAGAACAGAGACGCAGATGCTGGAAGACCTGCCGGAAGCGGATCAGGAACAGGAGAGCCGCCGATCCGCTGACAGCAGCGAGAAGGCCTATCATACGCTTCGCAAATTGCTGGTCGAATTCAAGCTGAAGCCCGATGAGCGGCTGAATGAAGTGCAGCTGTCTCGCAGTCTTGGCGTGTCGCGCACACCCGTACGCGAGGCCCTTAACCGGCTTGCTTCCGAGGGTTTTGTCTCGCTCACCCCGAACCGTGGCTTCTTCGTGCGAAGCCTTTCGACAGAGGGCCTGATCGACCTCTACGAGTTGCGCTCGATCATTGAATGCGCGGCCTTCCGGTTGATGTGCGAACGGGCGGATGATGCGCAAATCGCCCGTTTGACGGCCTTTTGGGCCGGAATCGTCGATGGTTATCAGTCCCATCCGCCCGATGAAATCCTGATCCGGGATGAGCGGTTCCACCTTCTGATTGCGGAACTTTCGGGCAATCCCGAGCTGGTCAATCAGCTGGCCGCGATCAATGCGCGGATTCGTTTCATCCGGCGAATCCAGATCGAACGCACGCATGACCCGCGCCAGGTTTCCTCCCATTCGGAGATCGTTGCCGCCGCCGTTCGGCGTGATGCGGATCGTGGCGTCCAACTGCTGCGCGAGCATATCGAAATGTCGGTTTCCGCGACCCAGGATGCCCTCAAGGACGCGTTGCTCAAGGTCTATACATCGACAAGCGCTATCGCTCCGGTTCGTCGTCGCCGGAGCCCCACGGAGACAAAAAGCAAAAATTGAACGCAAAAGTGTCGACACTTTATTGACGTGACATCGAATGTCTGCTTCCATGCACAGGTGGCAAGAAGACCGGAACGGCCTGCCGACGGACATTTGCGTAGCGTCAATCACAGGGGAACTGTTATGAAACTCGCTGCTACACTTTGCCTTGGCGTCGCGCTTATCGCCTCGCCGAGCCTCGCAGAAGAAATCTCGATCGGCATTGCCGGTCCGCTGTCCGGTCCGCAGGCCTATTTCGGCAAGACCTGGCACAATGGCTTTCAGCTTTACATCGACAAGCTGAATGCGGCTGGTGGCGTCAATGGTGTGACCGTCAAGGTCAACCAGCAGGACGACAAGGCCGACCCGCGCGAAGGTACGCTGGTTGCGCAGAAGTTCTGCGATGACGAGAGCGTGGTCATTGGTCTCGTGAACTTCAATTCCGGTGTCGCCCAGTCGACGCTGCCGATTTATGAAGACTGCACCCTTCCGACCATGAGCTTTGGTTCGAACCCTGATCTGACGAAGCAGGGCTACAAATTCATGGTGCGCCCGGTCGCAAACGATCTGGCCGGTGCACTGCTTCCGGCTGAATACGCCTTGCAGAAGCTTGGCGCCAAGACGGCTGTCATCGTCAACGACAAGCAGGTTTTTGGTCAGGGCATCTCGGAAATCTTCGGCAAGAACTTTACCGCTGGCGGCGGCAAGCTGCTCGACACGCTGGCGATTGCCCCGACGGATGTGGACTTCACCTCGGTGCTCGCCCAGATCAAGGCCAAGTCGCCGGATGTCATCTATGTCGGTGCTGTGATGCCGCAGCTGGCGCTTTTCGCCAAGCAGATGCATGAGCAGGGCGTGAAGGCGACCCTGATGGTTCCGGATGGCGGCTATACGCCCGATTTCATCTCGCAGGCCGGTGAAGCCAATGTGCAGGGCACGATGGTCGCCATTCAGGTGCCGCCGATGGATGCGTCTCCGGCGATTTCCGAATTTGCCAAGCTCTACAAGGAGAAGTTCGGCGAGGAAGCCGGTCCTTACTCCATCTATGGCTATGTGCAGGGCCAGATTCTGGAAGGCATTCTGAAGTCGACCAAGGGTCTTTCGCGCGAAGAGATGAATGAAGCTCTGCATGCGGTGAAGGTTGATACCGCTGTCGGCACGCTGGAATTCGACGATATTGGCGAGCTGAAGGTTGCGCCGTCCTTCCTCTACAAGGTGGAAGGCAAGGACTTCAAACTGGTCAGCTCCAAGTAAGCGATAGGGCCGGCCTCATGGGGCCGGCCCGTCTTTCGCCGTACGGTCAGCGGTTTTGATCCGCCACCGCGCAGTCGTTTCCGTTCCAGGCCGTTCAGGCCGGGAACCCATTCCGGGCGGGGCATCCATGCTGGGAACACTCATACAACAAACCGTCAATGCTCTGACGATTGGCTCCATCTACGCTCTCATCGCACTTGGCTACACCATGGTTTATGGCGTGCTGCGCATGATCAATTTCGCCCATGGCGAGATGTTCATGCTCGGGGCCTATGCGGCGTTCTTCGGGCTGACGCTGGTGGTTGGCGAGATTGGCTCTGCGGGTGCCTTCGCCCTGACACTCGCCTTTTTCGGTGCGGTTGTCGCCATCGGCTTCTTTGGCGTCGGCGTTGAGCGGCTGGCCTACAAGCCGCTGCGCAATTCCACGCGTCTGGCCCCCATGCTCTCGTCGCTTGGCGTTTCACTGACACTCGTCACCGGCATCCAGATTCTGGCCGGTCCGCAGCCGATGATGTTTCCGAGCTTCTTTCCGACGACGCGCTATGATTTCATGGGCGGTACGATTACCTCGGTGCAGATCGGCATTCTGGTCGCGGCTTTCCTCTTGATGTTCGCGCTTTATACGCTGGTCAATCGCAGCCGCATGGGCATCATTGTCCGCGCCGTTTCCGAAAGCCGCCCGACGGCCCAGTTGCTCGGCATCAACGTCAATCTTGCCATTTCTGCCGTGTTCTTTTCCGGGCCGCTGCTGGGCGCTGCCGGAGGCATTCTCTACGCCAGCTATTACGGCATCATGTCTCCCACCATGGGCGCGGTGATCGGCCTCAAGGCGTTTACCGCCGCCATTCTGGGCGGTATCGGCTCCATTCCCGGCGCTATGCTGGGCGCCTATATTCTCGCTTTCGTGGAAGTGGGGGGAACCGCGCTTCTGCCGGTGGTCACCAACGGCGTTCTGGGAACGGAATACCGTGACGTGCTGTCCTTCGTGATTTTAATCCTTGTGCTTCTCGTCAAGCCCGCCGGTCTTCTCGGTGAGCCTGTTTCCGAGGAAAGCATGGTCTACAAGAGGGAGTTCTGATGTCCTCTGCCATCACATCCCCTTCTGCCAAGACGCAAGCGTTGCGCCTGACGGCCTTTCTGGTGCTGACGGCCATGGTGGCGCTCATTGTCGCCACGCCGTTCCTGCCAAACTATTATATCCGCGTCGCCAACAGCCTGCTGATCTACATTCTGCTGGGCATCGGGCTTAACATCGTCATCGGCTATGCGGGCCTTCTCGATCTCGGTTTCGTGGCGTTTTATGCGGTGGGTGCCTATACCTATGCGCTGCTCGCCAGCCCGCAGCTTGATCTTCACCTGCCATTCCTTGTGATCGTATGCATCGCTGCCTTTCTGGGCATGATCACGGGTGTCCTGCTTGGCATTCCCGTCTTGAAACTCAGGGGGGACTATCTTGCCATCGTCACGCTCGGTTTTGGCGAGATCATCCGGATCGTTATCAACAATGTCGACTGGTTGACGGGGGGGCCGAAGGGCATTGCCCGTCTCGACAAGGCCTCCATCCTTGGCGTTGATCTTGCCCGTCCGGTGGAAATCTACTGGCTTCTGCTGGTCACAGTGCTGGGCGTTGGCCTCTTCGTCTGGCGGCTGGAGCGGTCCATTCTCGGCAAGGCCTGGGCTGCGATCCGTGAGGATCAGGACGCCGCACGTGGCATCGGTATTAATACGACCACGGCCAAGCTGGCCGCCTTTGCGACCTCGGCCACCATCGGCTCCATCGCCGGAACGATCTTTGCGGCATCGCAACGCTTCGTCAGCCCGGAAAGCTTCTCCTTGCAGGAATCCGTCCTGATCGTGCTGATGATCGTGATTGGCGGGATTGGCAATATTCTCGGGATTGCCGCAGGCGCTGCCATCCTGATCCTGCTTCCGGAAATGCTGCGCGAACTTGCGGAATGGCGCATTCTGTTCCTGGGTATTCTCATGGTGGTCCTCATCATCGTGCGCCCGGCGGGGATCGTGCCGCGCAGCTTCGGCCCGGAAAAACTCATTCGGGGGCTTTTCGGCAAATGACGCTCGTTTTCAGCAATCTACGCAAGCAATATGGGGCGAATGTCGCGATCAACGATGTTTCGACCGCATTTGAAGCGGGCATGATCCATGGGGTGATTGGCCCCAATGGCGCCGGTAAATCGACGCTCATCAACATGACCGCCGGGTCCTACACCGTCTCGGCCGGTTCCATCTCGCTGGACGGCCGCCGCCTTGACGGGATGAAGAAGTATGAGATCGCCAATGCCGGTATTGCCCGGACTTACCAGAACATCCGGCTTTTCGACCAGATGACGGCAATCGAAAATCTCGAGGTCTGCGCCTATCCTTCCGAGGTGAACCATACATGGCGGGAGGTGTTCTGGCCGCCCTATGGTCGCGCCCGCGCCAAGGCGCGCCGCGAAAGCTGCATGGAAATCCTGCAGTTTTTCGGACTTGAGCGCTATGCCGACGTGGAAGCGGGCAGTCTGCCCTATGGTCGCCAGCGGATGCTGGAGATTGCCCGTGCGCTGGCGATGAAGCCGCGCGTTCTCCTTCTCGATGAACCGGCGGCGGGTCTCAACCACCACGAAACCGCCGAACTGACGGCAAAACTTGCAGAACTGCGCTCGCCCGACCGCATCATTCTGGTCGTTGAGCATGATATGGATCTGGTGATGACGTTGTGTGACCGCATCGTTGTCATGCATCACGGCAAGCTTCTCTTCCAGGGTTCGCCTTCCGAAGTGCAGGCCAGCAGCGACGTTCAACTGGCTTATCTGGGGACTGATAATGACATCGATGACATCAGGGCCGCTGCTCAAGATCGCCGGGCTCAGCTCGGGATACGGGCGCGTCAGCGTTCTTGAAGGCGTCGATCTCGAGGTTGATCCTCGTGAGATCGTCGTCATTCTCGGGCCGAACGGGGCGGGCAAGACCACGCTGCTCAATTCCATTTCCGGCGTCGCCCGTCCAACGGCTGGAACCATCCATTTCGAGGGGCGTGACATTACCGGCGCGCGTCCCGAACAGGTCGTGCGTCTGGGGCTGGCGCATTGCCCCGAAGGGCGGCAGATCTTTCAGCGCCTGACGGTGGAGGAAAACCTTGTCGCGGCTCATATCGGTCGAGCGGGCAAGAGCTTCGAGGCCCTGCGCACCGAAGTTTTCGACCTGTTTCCGGTGCTGAAGGAACTACGCAACGGCATGGCCAGCCGCATGTCCGGCGGTCAACAGCAGATGCTGGCCATCGGGCGCGCCCTTATGGCGGAACCGAAGCTTCTGATGCTGGACGAGCCGTCGCTTGGCCTTGCGCCGAAGATCGTTCACCAGATTTTCCGCATCATCCTTGATCTGTCCAAAACCGGCATGTCGATCCTCTTGGTCGAACAGAATGTGCAGCTGGCGCTGGAGTGCGGTGATTACGGCTATCTTCTCAACATGGGCCGTGTGAAGCTGCATGGCCCGGCGCAGGAAATGGCGGAACACTCGGCGCTTGGCGAACATTATCTGGGTGGCGCGACAGAGGATACGATCCATGTTTGAGGTGGACTGGAAGACGCCGCATCTGTGGCGCAAGACATCGAAAACGCGCACGGCTTCTCCCTCCCTTTCCGACGCCCTCGAGACCGATGTTCTCGTGGTGGGCGGTGGTTTTACCGGACTGGCGGCCGCCCTTGGCGCCCGTGACAGTGGCGTCAATGTCGTGCTTCTCGAAGGAAACGAGATCGGCTCTGCCGCATCGGGTCGCAATAATGGTCTCGTCATCTCGCACCATTCCAAGGCGGCGCCCTCGGAATTCAAGGCCATTTTGGGCGAGAGCCACGCCGAGCGCCTGAACAGTCTTGTTGCCGGGGCGGCGGATGTGGCGTTCGGCCTGATGCAGCGGTTCGGCATTGATGCGCATCAGGTGCAGGAAGGCTGGATTCAGCCCGCCCACACGGAAGTGACCCTTGCCCGCGCCCGGCAGTTTCACGATGAGTGGAAGGCTTTTGGCGCGCAGGTTTCGTGGTTTGACCAGGCCGAGATTTCGCGGCGGATCGGCAGTCCCTATCTGGGCGGCTGGATGGTTCATAACTCCGGTCACATCAACCCCTATGCCATGACGGTGGGCCTTGCCGATGCCATTGAGCGCGAGGGTGTGCGGATCTTCGAAAACACGCGGGCGACGCGCCTTGAAAAGGTTGCGCGCGGCTGGAAGGTTCATGGCGCACAGGGCAGTGTGGCCGCCCGCGAGGTGATCCTTGCCACCAATGCGCTGACGGATGACCTGTGGCCGGGCCTCAAGCGCACGATGATCCCGCTCAAGGTGTTTCAGGCGGCGACCGAACCTCTGACACCGGACCAGAGGGCGCAGATCCTTATTGGTAATCCGGCCGTTTCGGACATGCATAACGATCTTCGCTATTTCCATTATGATCGCGATGGCCGCCTTGTCAGCGGGGCCACGCATGTGTTCTGGCATGACGAGGAGGCGCGTGGCCGGGCCAAAGTGGCCGCCATGCTGAAGAACAGTTTCAAGGCATTGGGCGGTGAACCGCGCATGGCGGAATACTGGGCGGGAACCTTCGCGGTCGTGCCGGACTTAAAGCCCCACCTTTTCCGTCTGGCCCCCGGCCTAGTCTTTGGCGGGCTTTATTCGGGCCGCGGGGTTGCCGCTGGCATGGCACTGGGTCAGGAAATGGGTCGCTGGGCTGCCGGTCGCAGGACCGATGCCGAAATGCCCTTGCCAGTCACCGGCATGGCGAAGGTGCCGTTCCATCCCGTTGCCGTTCAGGTTGCCAACCGGGTTCACGCCTGGCACCGGGTCAAGGACAGGTTCGCCTGACCCGGCAAGATGAGACGGGCAGGGGTTAAGCCCTGCCGTCCAGATTGCGGAAATACCGGACCTCGATGGCGCGCAGGATATCGCGCGGTTCTTCGTCGTAGCTTTCGGAAAACATCTCGTCCCCGCATTCAATGGTGATGGCCCATCGACCGGGATGCGGGTTCAGCGCGCAATGCGGAAAGTTCATGTGATGATGCCAGTCCTTGGCGGCATCGTCGATTTCGATCAGGCGTCGCAAAAGCGGGGAACCGTCGAGCAGCATGTCCTCGGCACTCGAGGGATGACCGGCATCGAGAATGTCGTCACCGTGAAGCATCCTCACCAGCTGCTTGTCGACCTCGGGAAAGCCAGTGGAGGCGGCGATATAGGTGGTATGCGTCGAGTCATCCTCAACAACCGCGGCATATTGATCCGCAAACGGGTTGAACTGGCAACCGGGGGAAAGAACATGCGAATGCCATGGCTTGCCTTCCTCTTGCAGGCGGTTGGCCAGCGGCAGGCACTCATCAAGTGCGATGGTCTTGTAGGTGATGGAGCCGTGGTGGACGGAGCCGTTGCACATGGACGTACCTTTCATTCAGCGGGAATAATGTCAGCTTTTCGAGAACCGTGTGCCGCCGACGACCTGTCGGGTCGGCATCATCTCGATGGTTGAAATGTCGACGGCCGGCGGGGCGGAAAGGACGTGCGCGATGGTCGAGGCGACATCTTCGGGAAGGACGCATTCATAGCCGTCGTAAAAGTCGGTGTTCATGTCGAGCTGGCCATGAATGCCGGTGCGGACCCGGCCAAGACGCAGTTCCGCGACACGCAGAGGGGTTTCGTGCAACTCGAAGCGCAGGTTGGCCGCCACAGACTGCATGGCCGCCTTGGTGGCGCTGTAAATGCCCGGTCCGGCACCCGCGACATGGCCGCAGATCGACCCCAGCAGAATGATCGTGCCGTTCTGGCGTTCAAGCATGCCCCGGATGACCGGGCGTAGCACGTTGAACATGCCCGTCAGGTTGACGCCGAGGAGTTGCGCCACCGTTTCCGGCGGCGTCTTGTGAATGGGCAGGTTGGGGCCAAGAATCCCGGCGCCATGGACAAGGACATCGGCCTGCAGGTCTCCCAGTGCGCGCTCCACCGCCGCCGCATCCTGAATGTCGAGGGGCAGGCCTTCGCAGCCCAGCTTTTCGCACAGCGCAGCCAGCGCCTCGCGGCGTGTGCCGACCGCGACCACGCGAAAACCGTCTTCAAGGAGCCGCTTGGCCACGGCTTCGCCAATGCCGCCGGTCGCGCCTGTTACGATTGCTGTCTGTGCCACCGATGACTCCAACGATCAATGTTATTTGTTGTAACATTCTACCTGCCGGGGTGCGAATGGTCAAGAAAAAGATGGGCATTTGGGCGTGGAGGAAGCGGAAATCCCGGCTTTTCGCTGATTGGGGCCAGTCCATGGCGCCCCGTGGTGGAGACCCATGATCATGGGCCGGACTGCCGGGTGCGGCGGGGCATCGCCGATGGTATGGGCGGCGTCAGCGCCGGGTCACGCCAAAGCGCGCCGTGTGGTTTTCACCGACGGTTCAGCGGGGCAATGACTGGAACGATATATCAGCCCTTGGCTTTGTGCCGGCGCTCGCTTGTCTGCTCGGCCTTGATCATATCGATCAACGTATCGGCGGCAAAGTTGATGTCGATGACGACGGCGCTTGCCAGACGTTCAGGATCACGCGACTGCAGCGCACGCACCATCATCTGGTGGTTGCTGATGCCCTGATCGATCTGGCCGAAGCGCGGGTAGATGACATTGAGGTAGGAGCTGTTCATCATCCAGCGCTTCTCGATCATGCGCACCAGTTCGTTCATGCCGCTGGCGCGGTAGATGGCGAAGTGGAATTCCCAGTTCAGCTCCATCACCTCGGCGTAGTCCTTGCGCTCGTTGGCCTCGACCATGCGGTCGTTGATCGCGCTGATCCGGACGATTTCGTCATCGGTAATGCGAAGGGCGGCTTCCCGGGCGGCGAGGGCTTCAAGGGCCGTGCGAATCTTGGTCAACTCAATGATACGCTCCACCGTCAGGGTCGGAAGATAGACCGATCCATTCGGCTGCATTTCGAGAATGCCTTCGGCGGCGAGGTTATACAGCGCCTCGCGGGCCGGGGTCAGGCTGACATCGAGCGCCGTGGCGACAGCGCGGATCGTCAGCTTCTGGCCGGGTTTGAAGCGGCCGGCCATGATGGCCTTGCCAAGCTGCGCGCGAACCTGTTGACCAAGGGTTTCACTGCGACCAATCGGGGCCAGATCAATGCCGGAGAAGGACAGGTCGCTATTCTTGGTCTTGTTCATTGTGCCGCCGTAACTCGAGGAGCCGACCGTCCTGTGACTGTGGCTTTTATTGTTATTTGCTGCACCACATTACATGGGCTCGTCAATCGGACGAACGTCGTTATTTGTGTCTCTCCCCGTTTCAGTGGCTCAGCACCTGGCTGAGGAAGGTGCGGGTGCGCTCGTTACGTGGATTGTCGAAGAGTTCTCCGGGGCGTCCTTCTTCAACGATTTCGCCCTTGTCCATGAAGATCACGCGATCGGCGACCTGTCGCGCGAACCCCATTTCATGGGTCACGCACAGCATGGTCATGCCGTCATGGGCGAGTTCCACCATCACATCCAGCACTTCCTTGATCATTTCCGGGTCAAGGGCCGATGTGGGTTCGTCGAACAGCAGGATTTTCGGCTTCATGCAAAGGGCGCGGGCAATGGCGACGCGCTGCTGCTGGCCGCCCGAAAGCTGGCCGGGGAATTTCAGCGCCTGCTCGGGAATGCGGACCCGCTCCAGATAGGTCATGGCGGTGGCTTCCGCCTCGTCAACCGGCACTTTGCGCGCCAGCGTCGGGGCCAGTGTGCAGTTTTCCAGAACGGTCAGGTGCGGGAAGAGATTGAAGTGCTGGAACACCATGCCGACATCGCGGCGGATATGGTCGATGTTGCTGATATCGTCGTTCAGTTCGGTGCCGAGTACGTCAATCCGTCCCTGCTGATGTTCCTCCAGCCGATTGATGCAGCGGATCAAGGTCGACTTTCCGGAGCCCGACGGGCCGCAGATGACGATCCGCTCACCGGATGCGACTTCGAGGTTGATATCCCGAAGAACCTGGAACCGGCCATAAAACTTGTTCATGCCGGAAATGCGGACAGCGGCTTCGCTCATGGGGGTCTCTTTCAATGCTGGCCGAAACGCATGCGCCGTTCAAGATAGGCGCCATAGCGGGAAAGGCTGAAGACGAAGGCAAAGTAGACGAGGGCAACGAAGATATAGACTTCGAAATAGGCGAAGGACCATTCGCCGGTGCCATAGGCTGCATTGCCCGATGCCAGGATTTCGAAGAAGCCGATGATGACGATCAGCGAGGTTTCCTTGAAGGTGATGACCAGCTGGTTGATCGTCGGCGGCAGGGCATTGCGGAAGGCTTGCGGCAGCATGATGCGGCTGGTGCGCTGCCAGTAGGTGAGGCCCAGCGCCTTGGCGGCTTCTTCCTGACCGACCGGAATCGACTGGAGGCCGCTGCGGATAATTTCGGCCTGATAGGCGGCGAAAAAGAGCGCGAAACCAATGATCACGCGCCAGATCTTGTCGCCTTGCAGCCAGCCGGGCAGCACGAAGGGGAAAATCAGCGCTGCGGTGAAGAGGATGGTGATCAGCGGCAGCGAGCGCACGCCATCAATCAATCCTCCCGTCATTTTCGAGACCAGCGGCATTTCCGAGCGGCGTGCGAGTGCCATGGCAATCGCCATCGGCATGCCGATCAGGACGCCGGCGGCATAGAGAAAGACGGTCAGCGTCAGTCCGCCCCAGTCTGCGGGCTGGACAAGCGGCATGCCGAACACGCCGCCGCGCATCAGCGCGTAGAAGAGGAGGAAGCCGCCGCTCCACAGCAGCGAAAGCCGCAGGGGTTTCCAGAAAAACGGCACGCAGGAGAGGATGATTGTGGCCACCATGACGAGGCAGGCGAACATGGAGCGCCACTGCTCATCATAGGGGAACAGACCGAAGATGATGATGCGCCAGCGCTGCTGGATCACGGCCCAGCAGGCCCCGGAAATGCCGCGGCAGACGGCAGACGTGCCATCGGGCGAGATCCAGACCGCCTGCACGACGGCCCATTGGAGCGCGTGATAGGCGAGAAACAGCAGGAACGCCATGCCGAGCAGGGAAATGGCGCTGTTGAGCGGCGTGCGGAAATAGCGGCGACGAAGCCATGCGGCAAGCACCATCGGATGTGCCGCCGATTTGCCGGGCTGGAAGGATTTGTCTGTGCGGGATGCTGTGGCCATGTCGCGATCCTCAGGTTCGAAGCTGCGTACCCTTGAGGGCGATGGCTTTGTTGACGCGGTTCAGGACGAAGGAGAGCGTATTGTTCATGATGAGGAACCCGGCCATCAGAATGGCGATCAGTTCCAGCGTCTGGCCGCTCTGGTTGATGGACACGGAAATCACCGAGAAGAAGTCGGCAAAGCCGACGACGATGCCAAGCGTCGTGGCCTTGAAAAGCCAGACATACTGGTTGATCAGGGTGGGCAGCACGGCGCGGATGGCCAGCGGCAGATGAACCCGCGAGAAGACATGCCAGGGGGAGAGGCCGAGCGCGCGCGCAGCCTCTACCTGTCCCTTGCCCACCGAGAGGAACCCGGCGCGGATGACTTCGGCGATATAGGCGCCGCCGTAAATGGCGGTGGCGATGGCCAGTGCGGATAATTCCGGCGGGATGGTGATGCCGCCACGGAAATTCAGGCCCTTCAACTCCGGAACGGAGATCAGCGGCGAACCCGGCTCGCGGGCATACAGCAGCAAGCCAACCATGATCGCGAGCGTCAGGGCGAGAAGGCCGATCTGCAGGGCGCGGCGATGTTTGACGCGCTGGTAGCGGCGCGACAACGAAAACCAGGCGAGCACCGACAGCCCGATGATCATGACCAGAGCGACGGCGGCAAACCACTGGCCTTCGACGTTGAGGCTTGGAACGAAAACGCCGCGGGTGGATAAATAGATGGAATCGAACAGCGAATAGGCCTGCTTGGGCGGTGGCAGATGGGTAAGCGTCGCATACCAGAACAAGGCCTGAAGAATGAGCGGCACGTTGCGGAACGCCTCGATGTAGAGCGTACCGATGTCATTGAGCACACCGTTCGACGAGATGCGGAAAACGGCAATGATCAGGCCGACGATATTGGCGAGGATGATGCTGAGGATGCCGAGGAAGATCGTGTTGAGGACGCCGACCCAAATCATCTTCAGGTAGTTTTCGAAGGGATCAAACGGAACCAGCGAGAAGCCGATCCTGAAGCCCGTGGTTTTCTGAAGGAAATCGAAGCCGCTGGTCATGCCCTGGGCCGCCAGTTTCGTGGAGGCTTCGTGCACCGCCCCGAAGATGACCAGTGCCACAAACGCCAGAAACGCAACCTGAAGGACGGTGTTGCGCGTCTTTCTGTTTCGGAAGATTTGCATCGGAAAACCTCTCCGCTGTCATGATGGTCGCCGGCACGGGATGCGCCGGCGACCAAGATTTTGGGGAGGATCAGTCGAGAACGAGCGGGTAGAGAATGCCGCCGTTTTTCAGCAGGGCGTTGACGCCGCGCTCGACCTTGTAGGGCGAGTCCTTGCCGATGTTGCGATCCCACATTTCGGAATAGTTGCCGACGGTCTTGATGACGTTATAGCCCCAATCGTCGCTGAGGCCGAGCGGCGTGCCCATGCCCGGCGTTGCGCCAAGCAGCTTGCCGATGGCAGGCGTCGGCGGATTGGCCTTCATGGCATCGACATTGGCGCTGGTGACGCCAGACTGTTCGGCTAGCAGCAGGGCCGTTTGCACCCAGTTGGCAATATCAACCCAGTTGTCATCACCCTGGCGCATGACAACGGCGACCGGCTCTGCCGAGAGAACGTCGGGCAGGATCACGAAATCATCGGGGTTCTTGGCTTCGGTGGCGCGCAGAACGCCCAGCTGCAGATCCCATTCCATCATGGCATCGCACCGACCGGCCAGGAATGCGGCGTTGGCTTCCTCGCTCTTTTCAAACGGCACAACGTTCAGCTTGTAGCCGTTTTCCGCTTCGTGCTCGACCGCGTAACGCTCCATCGTGGTGCCGGTCGGAAGGCAAAGGGTGCCACCATCAAGCTCCTTGGCGCTCTTCACGTTCAGTTCCTTGCGCACCATGTAATGGATCGCTGCCATCAGATACGGCTGGGCGAACTGGGCGCGAATTTCCGTGTCGCGGCTGAAGGTCCAGCCGGAAGACTTGATGACGAGGTCGAGTTCACCCGACTGAAGCGAAGGCCAACGCTGGGCCCAGCTCGTCGGCTTGATATCGAGATGGCCGTCCCACTTGCCAAAGATGGCCGTCGCAACCGCGCGGCACAGGTCGATATCGAACCCCTTCCAGTTGCCTTTGTCGTCCACTTCGGCAAGGCCCATGTACGAACCGTTGTGACCCGTGCAGGCGAGCGCGCCGCGCTCCTTCACCTTCTTCAGCGTGTCGCCGAATTCAGCGTGCGCCGGTGCCGTCGAAAGCAGGACCGTACCCGTGAGTGCGGCGATCAGTGTCGACTTGATAGACATGACTTCCCCTTTTGCTGCTTGTGGGCCATCCGGACCATCCGGACGCCAAAAGTTATTTGTTATATAATGGGCAAGGATGGGCTTTTGTCCAGATGATTCCTGATGGATCGAAAAGATTTAATTTTATCATTGATATTGTTATCTTATCTGTGTTTTTGCGTTGAATTTGTGCGTCATTCGCGTGGGGGAATGTGAAAAAGGAATTGCGTGAATTCCATCTTGTGATACGTGTTATAACAAATTGAAGCCAAGAGGATCATGATGAAAAACGCGCCATCCACGGAAGAGTTGAAGGACATCCATTACAAGATGGTGGTGACGCGCGAGCTTGAGGAAGTGCTTGGCGCTTATGCCAAGGAAGGAAAGACGCGCGGCCCCATTCATCGCTGTGACGGCCAGGAGGCTGTCGGCGTGGCCGCCTGTGCGGCATTGCGCACCGATGACTATGTCTGCACCACGCATCGCGGCCATCATGTCTATGTCGGCAAGGGGCTTTCGGCGCGCGGCATCATCGCGGAAATCTTCGGTCGCGAAACCGGCTACTGCAAGGGCAGGGGCGGGCACATGCTGCTTGGCGATGTCTCGACCGGCATGCTGGGTGGCAATGCCATCGTCGGCGCGGGCATTCCGGCGGCAACGGGCATGGCGCTGTCGATCCAGATTCTCAAGCAGGATCGCGTTTCCATGGTGGTGTTCGGCGATGGCGCGGCCCAGACGGGCATCTGCCATGAGGCGATGAACATGGCCGGACTGTGGAAGCTTCCTGTCATCTTTCTTCTGGAAAACAACCAGTATGGCCTGACTGTCCGTCAGGAGGTGCAATCCCCTGTCGCCGACCTCAGCATTCGTGCGGCAGGTTACGATATGCCGGGCGAAATCGTTGACGGCAATGATGCCGAGGCCGTTTACCGGGCCGTCGCCGTAGCTGCCGAGCGCGCCCGCCGTGGGGAAGGTCCGAGCCTCATCGAGGCCAAAACCTATCGTGTGAAGGGGTTCTCGACCTCCGACATGGGTGGCTACCAGTCCGACGAGGAAATGGCCCCCTGGCTGGAGCGCGACCCGATCAAGCTCTTGTCGGCCAAGCTGACGGCCCTTGTGGGCGCTGATGCTGTTCTCGCCATCGAAGCGGAGGCGTGTGCCGAAGTCGCCCGGGCCTTTGAGGCCGCGCTTTCCGACCCGTTCCCCACGTTTGAAATCCATGCCCCTTCGGCCGCCTATTCGGAGACCTTGTAATGACCCTGATGCGTTATGCTGAAGCCCTGAACGCCGCCCTTCGGGAGGAGATGCAGCGCGATCCGAGCGTGTTCCTGTTCGGTGAGGACGTTGGTCGTTACGGCGGCGTCTTCAAGGTGTCCAAAGGGTTGCGGGATGAATTCGGTGATGCGCGCGTTCGCGATACGCCGATTTCGGAGCAGGCCCTGACCGCCATGGCGGTGACGGCGGCAATGTCCGGCACGAAGCCCGTGCTTGAAATCATGTATGCCGACTTTCTGCCGCTGTCGCTTGATGCGCTGATCAATCAGGCCTCGGTCTTCAGCTATCTCTGGGAAGGTCAGGTCGATATGCCTTTCGTGCTGCGCACGCAGGGTGGCGGGGGGGTGGGCACGGGTGCCCAGCACGCCAAGAGCCTTGACGCGATGGTCTGCCACATCCCCGGTCTCAAGGTTGTTGCGCCCGCGACGCCCGCCGATGCCAAGGGACTGTTGAAGTCGGCCATTCGTGATCGTCAGCCCGTCATCTTTCTGGAGCATAAGCTGCTCTACAACACGCGCGGTGAAGTGCCGGACGGTGATGATGTGCTGGTGCCCATCGGCAAGGCGAAGGTCGTCGTTGAAGGCAAGCACGTATCGATCTTCGCTTCCTCGAAGATGGTGATCGAGGCCGAGAATGCCGCCAAGCTTCTGGCCGAGGACGGCATCGAGGCCGAAGTGATCGACCTTCGCACGCTGCGTCCGCTTGATCTTGACGCCATCCGCCAGTCCATCGCCAAGACGAACCATGCCGTCGTCGTCAATGAAGGCTGGACCTTCTGCGGCTATGCCTCGGAACTCTCAGCCACGATCATGGAATATTGCTTCGATGATCTTGATGCGCCGGTTGCCCGTGTTGCGATGCCCGACATGGCGATCCCCTATTCCGAACCGCTGGAAATGGCCGTTCTTCCCAATGCGGTGAAGATCGCGGCTGCTGCCCGGAAGGCCCTCGCATAAGGTCGGGAGACACACATGGCTACGCCGATCACTGCCGGTGCCGTTGCTGGCGAATATATGGAAACGCTCGTTATCGTGGAGTGGCGCGTCGGCGTCGGCGACACGGTGGCCGAAGGCGATGTGCTGCTGACGATTGAAACGGCCAAGGCCGCCGTCGATGTTGAGGCGCCCTGTGCCGGTGTCGTCAGCGCCATTCTGGCCAAGGCGGAGAGCGAAGTCCCGGCTGCGGCCGTCCTTTGCCTCATCGGCACGGACCTTTCCGATGTGGACTATGATGGTCCCAAGGTGGCCGAGCCTACCGCCGTCAAGACGCCCGGGACTACGCTCGTCGCCCAGCCGGTTGCATCTTTTGCCGCGCCTCAAAGCCCGCCAACGGCCTCTCCATCGGGACGGGTCATTGCCAGCCCGGCGGCCAGACGCCTTGCCCGCTCGGCGCAGCTTGATCTTCGCATGGTTCACGCGTCGAGCCCATCCGGCCGCATCAAGCTTCGCGACGTTACCGGGGCGATGCAATCTGCGGTCGCCGGTTCGTCGGGTGCGCCGGTGATCGTTCCCAATGAGAGCGGTCCGCTCAAGGTTCATCGAAGCGGCGCGGCACATGGCGCGCCAATCTTCATGATCCACGGTTTCGCCAGCGATGCGCAGTCCTGGTATCCGCTCGACCGGCAGCTTGCGAAGGACCATCCGGTCTACCGTCTCGATCTGCCGAACCATGGGGCTTCACCGAAGCGTCCGGTCGGCGATTTCGCCAATCTGGTGCGCGAAGTGCGCGAGGCCTTCGATGCGCTCGATCTCGACGGTGCCCATGTCATCGGGCATTCGCTCGGGGGCGCGCTGGCGCTGGCGCTTGCCGATACGCGGCCGCGCAAGGTGGCGTCGCTGACCCTTCTGGCGCCGGGTGGGCTTGGGCCACGAATCCATGGCGACTTCATCAAGGGGATTGCCGGTGCCTCCAGACCGGAAAGCCTTGAAGCCTGGCTCAAGGTGATGGTGAACGATGCCCGCATGATCGACGCCCCGTTCGTGAAAGCGGCCTTTGCGGCACGTTCGCAGCCTGAATTGCGGGCCGCGCAGCGCCACATGGGTGAAACGCTGTTTGCCGATGGCACGCAGAGCTTTGATCTTGTTGCCGCCCTTCACCGTCTGATCTGCCCGACACGTCTGGTCTGGGGACGCAAGGACAAGGTGCTCGACTGGCGTGATGCACTGCAGGCCCCCGGGCATGTCGGCCTGCACCTGCTGCCGGATGTTGGCCATGTGCCGCAGCTCGAAGCGCCGGACCTTTGCCTCGCCATCATTACCAGCCTGATCAAGAGCATCTGAGGAGCGCGCCATGTCCCACACCCTTCTTCTTATCGGTTGCGGCAATATGGGCTTTGCCATGCTTCAGGGCTGGCTGAGCGAAGACCCGGCGCTTGCCGTTCATGTGGTGGAACCGGCGGACGCGCTGCGGGAGCGGGCTGCCGCTGCCGGGGCTTTGGCCGTGTCCTCGCTTGGCGACCTTCCGCCGGATCTCCAGCCGGAGATCGTGTTCATTGCGGTTAAACCCCATTATGTCGAGGCGATTCTGGCCGAATGCGCGGCGTTTGCTACGCGCGGCGTGACCTTCGTGTCCGTGGCTGCCGGGGTGACATCCACCGCCATGGCGAAGAGCCTTCCCGATGGGGCGGCCATCATCCGCTGCATGCCGAATACGCCTGCCGCGATCGGCGAAGGCATGATGGTTCTCTTTGCCCGCAACGGTGTGACGAAGGATGCGGAAACGCTGGTCAGCCAGTTGCTGTCAACCTCGGGGCTGGTGGCGTGGATCGATGACGAGGCGCAAATGGATGCGGTCACCGCGATTTCCGGTTCGGGGCCTGCCTATGTGTTCCACTTTATCGAGGCCTTGACGGATGCGGGCATTGCGCTCGGCCTTCCGGCGGAGACGGCTTCGCTTCTGGCCAAGCAGACGGTGCGCGGTGCCGGGCGGCTCGCCATGGAGGCGCCGGTCGATCCTGCTACGCTGCGCCGACAGGTGACGAGCCCAGGCGGCACGACCGCCGCCGCCCTTGCTGTTTTCATGCACGACGAACGGACCGCAAAGCTGGTGGCGGAGGCCACGCGGGCGGCGCGTGATCGCAGCGTCGAACTTGGACAATCCCACTGAGATCAACTCTGGAAGGAAATGAAAATGATCAGCCTCATCACGGGTGGCGCACAGGGCATCGGCTTCTCCACCGCGCAACATTTTGTTCGTCGCGGCGACAAGGTCGCCATCATGGATCGTGGCCCTGTTGCCGAAGCGCGCGAAAAGCTCGGGAGCGATGTGCTCGCCATTGAAGGCGATGTCAGGAACCCGGCGGATGTCGATGCCGCCGTTGCCCTCACCATTGAAACCTTTGGCGGGCTGGATACCGTGGTCACGTCCGCCGGGATCGTTGCGGTTGAACCCGCCTTTGACGTGACGGCCGAAGCCTTCATGGACATGATGGCGGTCAATGTTCTGGGAAGCTTCCTGCCGGCCCAGCGCGCCGCCAAATATATGAGCGAAAACGGCGGTGGCAGCATCGTGTTCATCGGCTCGGTCTATGGCTCCGTCGGCGCACCGAAGCGCACGGCCTATTGCGCGTCCAAGGGTGCCGTTCACAACATGATGCAGTCGCTGGCAACCGAATGGGGCCCGCTCGGCATCCGCGTCAATGCGGTGGCCCCGACCGGCGTGCGTACTCCGATGGTGCAGGACCTCATCGACCGCGGCATCTACAATCTGACGGGCGTTCGCAATCGTACGCCGCTTGGCCGCATTGCCGAGCCCAATGAAATCGCGGCGGCGGCGGCGTTTCTTTCTTCTCCCGAGTCTTCGATGATCCACGGCATCGTTCTTCCGGTCGATGGTGGCTGGATCGCGAACGGCTACACCTGGTGACATTTTGCCATTCCCAACCCTTCTCTTCAGGCATGAAAGGCTTTGACCATGACGAAGCGCATCAACATTTCTTCCGGTTCCTCTTTCGAGAAAGCTTTCGGCTATTCCCGCTGCGTGAAAGTGGGGGACACGGTTTACGTTTCCGGGACGGTGGGCGTGAACTTCCAGACGGGTGAATGCAGCCCCGATCCGGTGGAACAGCTCCGTCAGGTGATCCGCAACATCGAGCCGTGGCTGGAAAAGGCAGGCGCTTCGCTGAAGGATGTCGTCCAGATCACGACCTATGTGACCTCGGCTGAAGTGTTTGCGGCCATTGGTCCGACGCTCAAGGACATCTTCGGCGATATTCTGCCGACCAATGCGGCGCTTGTCGTTCAGTTCCCGGTTCCCAACGTCAAGGTGGAAATCTCGGCCACGGCTGTGATCGGCTGCGGCGCCTGATGGATCGGCCGCCGGTTTCACCCGGCGGCCTGTCTGCCCGTTCGAGCCGTCCCAGGGTGCCCGGCATGCTTCGCAATCTTTTCCGTCCCGACAATCGGCATGCCCTCACGATGGGGATCATCCTCGTGATGGTCGGCTACTTCCTGTTTGCGCTGAATGACGCCGTGGCCAAGATGCTGGTTGCCAGCTTTGGTCTGGGGCAGGTGCTTGTCATCCGTGCCATCGGGGCATTCTTGATCCTCGTGCCGCTGGTGCGCCAGCAGAACGAAACGCCGTTTCGCCATGTTCACCGGCCCCTCGTGCAGATGATTCGGGCGCTTCTCATTACCGTTGACACCCTTCTTTTCTATGCCGCGATCATCTATCTGCCGCTGGCCGATGTGATGACCTTTTATATGGCAGGTCCAATCTACATGACCGTTGCCTCGCATTTCCTCCTTGGCGAACGGGCCGGTTGGCGACGCTGGAGCGCGGTTCTGATTGGCTTTGTCGGGATCGTCATTGCGCTCGATCCTTCGACATCGGCATTTTCCGCGCCGGCCTGGTTTGCTCTGGTGGGCGGGCTTGCCTATGCGTTGACGCTTGTCCTCAACCGCTTTCTGGCCAGCACGGGGGATGCCACGCTCGGCATCTATCAGGGGCTTGCGACCTTTCTTCTGGCTGGGTGTGCCGCCGTGTTCGACTGGCGACCCCTGACCTTGTCGCAAGGCCTTTCCATGCTGTTGCTCGGTGTTATCGGCGCGCTGGCCCATCTCGTCATCACGCGGTCGCTGAAACTTGCGCCTGTCTCCATTCTGGCCCCGTTCCAGTACACGCTGCTTCTGTGGGGAATGGCGTTCGGCTTCCTGTTCTTTGGTGACAGGCCCGGCAGCAACATGATCATCGGCGCGGCCATCATCGTCGTTGCTGGTCTCTTCATTTCGTATCGCAAGGCGCAGAAGTCCGAGCCTGCCGCGCAGGCCGACCTGCCAGCGCCACTACCCTGATGGAGGCAGACCTGAAACCATCAGACGTGAACCGACCCTTCCAGACCCCTTTCCCAACCCTCTTTTTGACAACCACCGAAAGTCACTGATCATGTCCATGGCAAGCCCGATCGATCCCACCATGCAAGGCGTCATCTGGACGAAGACCCTGCAGGCAACCGTGCGCGACTACCCGACACTCGCAGGCGAGGAGACCGCTGATCTCGTCGTCATCGGTGGCGGCTATTCCGGCCTGAACGCCGCGATCCATGCGGCCCGCAACGGATTGCGTGTCATCCTGCTTGAGGCGGGGCGCGTCGGAAACGGTGCAGCGGGGCGAAACGGCGGCTATAATGTTCCGCACTTTCCCGGCGGGGTCACGCCTTCGGCCGTGGCCGAAGCTGTGGGCAAACGCAAGGGCAGTGCCCTTTCCGAACTTGTGCTGCACGGTGCCGATGCGGTGTTTCGCCAGATCGAGGAGTTCCAGATCAAATGCTCCGCCGTCCAGAACGGCTGGCTGCAGCCTGCCCATTCCGAAACGTCGCTCCAGAAGGTTCGCAAGGTGCATGACGAATGGAAGGCGCTCGGAGCCAATGTGGAATGGCACTCGCCTGCCGACGTTGCCGATCTGACGGGGGCCAAGGGCTATATCGGCGGCTGGTCGAATGGGGAAGGCGGCACCGTCAACCCCTACGGCCTTGCCATTGGTCTGGCCCGGGCTGCGGAGCAATGCGGCGTGCGTATTTTTGAAAACAGTGCGGTCTCGGGCTTTGAGGAAACGGCGCAGGGCGTGGTGGTTCGCTGTGGCGCGGCAAAGGTGACGGCGCGTTCGGCCCTGTTTGCCACGAATGCCTATATGGGTGACTTCCTGCCCGCCATCCAGAAATCCGTGATCCCGGTCTATCTCTACCACGTCGCAACGAAGCCATTGAGCGACGCGCTGCGTCAGAGCATCCTCAAGACGCAGATGTGCTTTACCGATCTTCGCAAATCCGGCGGCTTCGGGCGTCTGGATGCCGATGGCCGCCTGATTTCCGGCGGTGCGGTGTTTGCGATGGGCGACCATGTGGCCTATGGCGAGGACCATGCGCGTGCCCGCATGAAGATGCTGTTCCCGCAATTGACCGATGCCGACATTCCGGTCGAAAGCTATTGGGAAGGCTATTGCGCCGTGACGGAAAGCTACCTGCCGCACATCCTGCGGCTGGGGCGCAACGTCTTTTCGGTTGGCGGGTTTTCGACGCGTGGCGTCAATCTCGCGCAGAATCTCGGGCGCGTCATGGGTGAGTTCATGGCCGGGAAGCGCGCGCTCGATGATGTGCCGGTCAACGTTTACGACCAGCGTCACGACATTGCCCTATGGTCCATCAAGGCAAAAGCGGCCCGCTATATCTTCCCGTATTACCGCCTCAAGGACCGGCTCGGCCTGACCTGAAACGGGTGCGAGGCCGCTTTGCCGGTCTCGACCTTCCGTCACCTGTGCACATCCGGGGGATGACGCCCGCCGTCACCCTTCCTGACCCTGAAACCGGCTTGCGGCGCGGTTGCGTTCTTGGTACGCCATATTATCGTTTTACGCGGTGAGATCGGTTTTGCGCAGTGCAAGGGGTTATGATGGTTTCGATGCCTGAAGAGAGTGCCATCAGGGTTGAGCGTCCGGCAAAAACCTTGCGCGAACTGGCGCTCGACAAGGTTCGCGATGCCATTGTCGAGGGCTATTTCCGGCCCGGCGACCGTCTGGTGGAGCGTGACCTCTGTGCGCAGCTGGGGGTGAGCCGCACCATCGTGCGCGAAGTGCTGCGCCATCTGGAATCCGAAGGACTGGTCGCCAATCAGCCCAATAAGGGGCCGATTGTTGCTGTTCTCGATCTTGATGAGGCACGCCAGATCTACGAAATTCGCGGCGCTCTGGAAGGCATGGCGGCGCGCCTGTGTGCCGAGCAGCGCGACCCCGCCACCATCGCAGCGCTTGAGGCGGCGCTGGACGCCATTCGCGCCGCCTATGCCACGAAGGATATGCATGGGGTCCTGACCCAGACTACGGCCTTTTACCAGACGCTTTTCAGCCAGGTGAAGCGGCACGTCGCATGGGGCGTGGTCAACTTGCTGACCGTGCGCATCAATCATCTTCGTTCGATGACGATCAAGACCCGTAACCGTGACACCGAAGGCCCGCAGCAGATGGAGCGCATCGTTGAGGCCATTCGCAACGGTGATGGGGATGCGGCCGCCAAGGCGGCGCTGGACCATGTTGCTGCGGCCTGCGCCATTGCCGAGGCCGTCTTGTCTGCCCAGAAGGCTGAAAACGACGCCTGACGGGTTTTGCGACCACCAGAACCGTTGCATCTGTTCCAGATGCGGCGGAGGGTCGTTTTACGCAAAAATATCAAAGCAAAATCAATGATTTGACTGCGGTAATCCGCTTGACGGATCGCTGTATTCAGTGTGATGGTATGCCATATTTGATGAGATGGCCTACGGCGGGGATTTTGCGTGCCGGATGCGTGGCCGGTCCCGGTATTTTCAGTCAGATGGGGCGGATCGTTCCCAGATGGTCCTTATTAAATCCCTGAATTGTAATCAAAAAATCTTTTCTTCTGTTTTTTGGGGAAGCGACGAAAGAGAGCTGCTTGACATAACGGTATTATGGCATACCATAATACAAGAATAGAAAAGGGGCATCCGATGACGATCCAGATCCGCAAGACCTTGCTGCAGGTGGAAACCACGCTCATTGAGGGGGGCAAGGCCGCTCCGGTTCCGCTGAAGCTTTATTCGGCCTTCGCCGTGGTGAAGAACCCGTGGGCCGGGC
>Ga0209794_1000801_pt1 | contig 34756 bp, 26 predicted proteins | sample EBPBio232013_DNA_FD_185869 | JGI IMG/M metagenome (GOLD analysis project Ga0209794, IMG submission 185869) | Wastewater treatment Type I Accumulibacter community from EBPR Bioreactor in Madison, WI, USA - Reactor 1_5/23/2013_ DNA (SPAdes)... | ecosystem: Engineered > Bioreactor > EBPR >... | reverse complement strand
CTTCCCGCGGACCCGTGGCCGTCGACCAGCCATAGGGAAAGGAGAAGGAGAGCGGGCGTTTGCCGACATATGCTTCAATGCGGGCCATCGAGCCGGTGATTTCCTCGTGAAGGCGCTTGGCGTTGGCGCGCTTCAGATTGATGTGGTTGATGGTGTGCGCACCCAAATGGACCAGAGGATCGGCGCAGAGCTCGCGCAATTCGTCTGCGGTCATCACCAGATCTTCGACAATGGCCATGGGGGCAATGCCATGGTCCGTGGCCGCCGCATCGATGCGGCGCACCGCCTCGTCCTCATCAATCGACTGTACGAAGGCCGCGAGGCGGTCAAAGGCGGCATATTTCTCCGTCCGGGTGACCGCCTTGACGGTTTCCATCCCTTCGCCAAAGTCAAAGTCGAAGGCGCGGTTATTCTCCACCAGCGCGGCGGCGGTTTCCCACCAGATGGTGCGGGTGCGTTCCACAAAGCCCGGATTGATGAAGATGGTGTAGGGCACGCCATATTTGCGGAACACGGGTGCTGCAAACTCGGCATTGTTGCGATAGCCGTCATCAAGCGTGAAGGCGACGAATTTCCGCTTGTCGGACGGATCGGCCAGAAGGCCCGGAAGGTCGTGCAAGGGCACCGGCGTCAGGCCGCGCTCAAGGGCGACCTTGATGGTGTCTTCCAGAAACTCCGGCGTGACCGACAGAAGCGCGTTCGGATGGAAAATATCCTTGCCGCCCGGTCTTACATGGTGGAGCGTGAAAATTGCACCGCGGCCTGCTGCCTCGGGAAAGAGGCGCTGCACAAAGGGCAGGGCCGTCAATTCCAGCCCGGCGCGGATCGAATTGTACCGGACAGCGCTGATGATCGGCTGAAACCGCCACAGCCAGCGCGACGGCTTGCCATACTGCTCACCGGATAGGTCGAAGACGCGCCGGGTCAGAACGCGGTAGGCGGTCAGCGGCAGATCAAGCAGGCCGGGCTTCGGATCGTTGAAGGCAAATGCCGCCCAGGCGCGCACCAGCGGCAGCGACTTCAGATAATCGGTCAGCTTCAGGCGACCGCGTCCCATCAGGATGGCTGAGGCGACAAGGTCGCGCACCAGATACATCCAGCCGGTGGCAAGGCGTGGTTTTCCCGTCTGCTCAACGGGCTGGCCTTCCACGAGCAGTAGCATCATCCGGCCGAGATCGACATTGGCCGCCTTGGCCAGTGCAAACCATGACCAGGGGCGCGGGTTCACATCGAGAATGTTGAGGCTGCCATTGCGCGGATCGCGTTTGAATTCAATTTCCACCAGACCACTATAGGCAACGGAATCCAGCATGCGGCGGGCCGCTTCGGCGACCTCCGGCATGTCGACCGTCTCGACATAGGTGCTGGTAAAGCCGAAATCGACCGGATATTGCCGCGCGCGCCGGGCGGTCAGTTCCGCCACCGGCTTGCCGTCCGCCCAGAGGGCCGCGTAGGAAAACTGTCCTTCGCCACCGCCGGGGATGAACTGCTGGACGACGATGTTTTCCGCACCCAGTTCATCAGCCGCGCGGGCAAAGGCCTCATGGAACGTTGTGCGATCATCCGCCCGGATGACCTTGGCCTTGGACAAGGCGGAATGGCCGCCGCCCATATTGGGCTTCAGGATGACCGGGAAGGCCAGATCGGTCGTTTCCGCCTGTTCGACGGAGGCGAGCTCATAGGTTTTGGCAAAGGCAAGGCCGAGTTCGCCAGCACGGCGATACAGCAACGGCTTGTCGCAGAGCCAGCGCAGGCGTTCCCATTCCGGCAGCAGAATGCGGAAGGTATCGCTGAGGGCCGCAACGGATTGGGAAACGAATTTGACTTCCGGATCGGCAGCGGGGACCAGCAGGGCACCCTTGATGCCGTGTTCGCGGGCGAACTGGCGCAGAAAGGCGGCGGCCTCCGGGTTTTCCGGCCCCGGCCAGCCATGCATCTTGCCCGTGTGACGCGACCAGCCGGCAAGCGGGGAATCATTGCTGATGTAGAAAACGCGTGCGCCTGCGTCACCCAGGCTGCGCGCCAGTGCCAGCGAGCCTTGAGCACCACCGAGAATGATGACATTCAGGGTACGGGTTTCTGCGTTTAACACAATCCGGTCTTCCGCCTCACGCCGGAGACCATGGATCACCGGATGCCTTCATCAGTAAGATGTTCATCCGGGAAAAGCGGAGACAAAACGCAGTTTTTGACCCTGCGACGCGGCGTATCGGATCACGGTTGCGCTTTGACCGCCGAGATAAACCCAGAGGATCAATTTCCGCTCCTTCATACACGCTTCAGTTTAACAAAGGTTGAAGTCCGGCGTTTCACATTGCCGTGATACTCGGGGTGTTCCCGCCTTATGCCCGGTCTTGAATGATGTTCGTCAAGTTCTGGTGGAGGCGTCGTGCCCCGGCGCTGATAACGGGCAGTTTCGCCATCATTTCCGCCTTCAGGGCCTCGGCACCTTCAAGGCCTAATGTCGCCTCAAGGCTTGCCTTGTATTCAGGAACGGCCTCCCAGTCGGCCACCGTGTTTTCCGTGATTTCGGTGTGATACTGCAATCCATAGGCGTATTTTCCGTAGCGAATAGCCTGCGCGGAGCAAGCGGCATTGGCCGCCAGAACAGTGACGCCGTCCGGCAACTCTGATATCCCGGCGCCATGCCATTGCAGGGTCAGCATGCCGTCGCCGAGGCCCTGAAAGAGCGGGTCAGCGAGGCCTTCGGCGGTCAATCCCACATGGGTTATACCGACCTCGGCCTCATCCATCAAGCCGACCTTGCCGCCGAGCGCTTCGGCGAGCAGTTGATGACCCAGACACATGCCGAGATAGGGACGGCCAAGCTCTACGACAAAGCGACGAATGGCTGCCTTTTCGGCGATCAGCCAAGGGTAGACATCCTCCTGCCAAACATCCTGCGGGCCGCCCATGACAGCCAGCATGTCATAGTCTTCCAGGGGCGGGATGGCGTCGCCCTTGTCGAGTTCGATCACGTCCCACTCATGGCCATCCTCGGCCCAGAAGGTGCGAAAAATGCCGGGATGCTCGACGGACAGATGCTGGAAGACCAGAATGCGCATGCGGCTTTCCTTTCCTGTTATGCAATTAACTTGCATCAATATTGACGGAAAGGGAAGCGAATTGGTGGAATCATTCTGGGCCTTCATGCCCTCCCAGGGTTGCGACGCTCTGGCGGTGGCGCGGCCGATGCAAAGCGCGTAGGCTGGCGAAGGGAGGCAGAGACATGAAGGAGCGACCAATTTGAGCAGAATGGCCTTTTTTGCCGACCTTATGGGAACGATCTTTGCGCGCCGGGCGGGCAAGCCCTCACCCTTTGGCCGCGCTCCTGTCACCGAACTGTGCGAGGCGCTTTTGTCGCCGCAGGGCGAAGTGTCCGGCATGCAGCGGGCGCGCGAGATTCTGGCGCAATACCGGGCTATGAGCGTGGAGGAAAAGCGCGCCTTTTTCATGCATCTGGCGATGGCACTCGATATTGATCCGGAACGGGTCATCGCGGCGGCATCGCGCTATCGCGAGACACGCGATGCGGCCGATTTTGCCGAACTCAGCCGTGAGACCGAGCCGCGCCGTCAGGAATTGCTGCGCCGTCTCAATCAGGTTCCCGGTGCCACGGAGGAGCTGGTGCGCATGCGCTGCGACCTGCTCGACCTGATGGAGGAAACGCCGGAACTGAAGCGCATCGATCCCGATTTCATCCATCTGTTTGCCAGCTGGTTCAATCGCGGTTTTCTGGTGCTACGCCATATCGAATGGGGAACGCCCGCCAATATTCTCGAAAAGATCATCGAATATGAGGCGGTGCATGCCATCAATGACTGGCAGGAGTTGCAACGACGGCTGCGGCCTTCGGACCGGCGCTGCTTCGCCTTCTTCCACCCGGCCATGCCGGAAGAGCCGCTGATTTTCGTGGAAGTGGCTTTGTGCAAGGGTATTCCGGGATCGATCCAGTGGCTGCTGGCCGATGGACGCACCATAGTTCCGGACAGCGAGATTGACACGGCGGTGTTCTATTCCATCTCCAACTGCCAGAAGGGCTTGCGTGGCATTTCCTTCGGCAATTCGCTGATCAAGCAGGTGGTGGAGGATCTGCGCCGCGACCTGCCGCAAGTGAAGACCTTTGTCACGCTGTCGCCAGTGCCGGGGCTTGCGCGTCATCTGAAGAAGCTCGCGGCGGAAAAGCCGGAGGTGCAGGCACTGCTTGATGCGGCGGATGCCAAGGACCCGAGTGCGCTGACATCGCATCTGCCGCTTCTGAAGCGGGTGACGGCGGATTATCTGCTGTCTGCCAAGCGTCCGGACGGTCTGCCTGCCGATCCGGTGGCGCGCTTCCATCTGGGCAACGGCGCCATCCTGCACGATGTGCATGTGCTGGGCGATACGTCGGTCAACGGCTTCCGCCAGTCGGCAACCGCCATGGTCAACTATCTCTATGACCTCGCCAAGGTGGAGGATAACAACGAGAATTTCGTGACCAGCAAGACGGTTGCGGCCTCCAAGGGCGTCAAGGCGATGATTGCCTGAAATGAAAAGGCCCGCCGGAGCGATCCGGCGGGCCTTTCTCTGTCTCTATGATGCGCTTAGTAGAGCAGGCGGGTACGGATGGTGCCCGGAATGGCGCGCAGCGCTTCCAGAACGTCATCGGCGATTTCGCCAGCGTCTTCGGCCTCGATCACCACATAGCCCGTTTCACCATCGGTCTGCAGGAACTGGCCGACGATGTTCAGCCCGCGCGAGGAGAAGATCGTGTTGAGGCTGTTCAGCATGCCCGGACGGTTTTCGTGGACATGGATGAAGCGCGTGCCATTCGGACGCGGCGGCAGCTGCACCTGCGGGAAGTTGACGGCACCGAGCGTCGAGCCGACGTCGGAATATTCCACCAGCTTGCGGGCCACTTCCGTGCCGATGCGCTCCTGCGCTTCTTCCGTCGAGCCGCCGATATGCGGGGTCAGGATCACGTTATCGAGGCCCTGAATGGGGCTTTCGAAACGGTGCTTGTTGGAAGCGGGCTCTTCCGGGAACACGTCGACGGCGGCACCGGCCAGATGGCCTTCCTTCATGACGGTGGCCAGCGCATCGAGATCGACCACGGTGCCGCGCGAGTTGTTGATGAGGAAGGAGCCCTTCTTCATCTTGCGCAGCTCGGTCTCGCCGATCATGTTCTGCGTGGATTCGTTTTCCGGAACGTGCAGCGTCACGAAATCGGAAATGGCCAGAAGCTCGTCGAGCGTTGCGGTCGGTTCGGCATTGCCCTGACGCAGCTTGTCCACCACGTCATAGTAACGCACGGTCATGCCCATGGCTTCGGCCAGAACGCTCAGCTGCGAACCGATGTTGCCGTAACCGATGATGCCCAGCACCTTGCCGCGCATTTCGCGGCTGCCAACGGCGGACTTGTCCCAGCCACCTTCGTGGGCTGCGACCGAACGCGGGAAGATGCGGCGCGTCAGCATGACGATTTCGCCGATGACCAGTTCGGCCACCGAGCGGGTGTTGGAATAGGGAGCGTTGAACACCGGGATACCGCGCTTGCGGGCGGCGTCGAGTTCCACCTGATTGGTGCCGACCGAGAAGCAACCGACGGCGATCAGCTTGCCAGCGGCGGCGAAAATTTCTTCCGTCAGCTGGGTGCGCGAGCGAATGCCGATGATGTGGGCGGCCGAAATGGCTTCCTTCAGCTCGTCGCCATCCAGCGCCTTGGTCAGGTGCGTCAGGTTCGAGTAGCCGGAGGATTTGAAGTAGTCCACCGCCGTCGGGCTGATGCCTTCGAGAAGAAGAACGGAAATGCGGTCACGCGGCAGGGAGAGGCGCTGTGTCATGGCAGTGGTTCCAGCAGTGGATTTCATCAGGGGCGTATCGTGAATGACCGCCGGGCCCGAAAGGCTTGCCGTACGGGAATTTCACGCGGTCCCCATAGCACCGGATGCCCCCGGGGAACAGGCCTGAAGCGTGGAAAATTGTTCCTCGTGCCGAATATTTCCGCATCCGGGTGTGGAGGCATGCGTTGAAGGAAGATCGCGAAAAATTGACGCATATGCTGTTAAAATGGGCATTGTGTGCACGAAAAGATGCAATTTTACATTGCCGCCTGCCGTAAATTGGTAGAAACATGCCTGTGGTGGCGTGTTAAGGTAAAAGTAACCCAACCGCTGCCCCGGGTGAATGAACGTCTTTTCGCCGGCTGAACAGCCGGTTTTTTCGTTTCAAGGCGCAGTCTCCCGGAACTCAAGGAGACAGACAGATGAAATTCAGGACTTTCACCGGCGTAACGCTCGCCGCCTCCCTTCTTCTTTCGAGCGCTGCCCATGCGGATGTGGTCATCGGGCTGATCGCGCCGCTTACCGGCCCCGTCGCCGCCTATGGTGACCAGGTCAAGAACGGTGCCGAAACGGCGATCGACGAGATCAACAAGGCTGGCGGCATTCTCGGCCAGAAGGTGGTGCTGAAGGCGGCGGACGATGCCGGGGAGCCGAAGCAGGGCGTTTCCGTCGCCAACCAGTTCGTGGGTGAAAACATTCGCTTCGTGGTGGGGCCGGTGACGTCTGGCGTTGCCATTCCGGCATCCGACGTGTTGGCCGAAAACGGTATCCTGATGGTGACGCCGACGGCGACGGCCCCGGCGCTGACCGCTCGCGGCCTGACCAATGTTCTGCGCACCTGCGGTCGTGACGACCAGCAGGCCGATGTGGCCGCCGCCTATGTGCTGGCCAGCCTCAAGGACAAGAAGGTTGCCGTCCTGCATGACAAGGGCGCTTACGGCAAGGGTCTGGCCGATGCCTTCAAGGCCAAGCTCAATGCGGGTGGTGTGACCGAAGTCTTTTACGACAGCCTGACGCCGGGCGAACGCGACTTCAGCGCGCTGGTAACGCGCCTCAAGCAGGCCGGTGCCGAGGTGATCTATTTCGGTGGCTACCACGCTGAAGGGGGGCTTCTGGCCCGCCAGCTCAAGGAAGCCGATCTTTCCGTCCAGATGATCGGTGGCGAAGGCCTCTCCAACACCGAGTTCTGGTCGATTGGCGACAAGGCGGCGCAAGGCACGATCTTTACCAATGCGTCGGACGCCTTGCAAAGCCCGGACTCGGCTGCTGCGGCCAAGGCGCTCAAGGATCGCAACATTCCGGCGGAAGCCTTTACGCTCAATGCCTATGCCGCCGTTGAGGTCATCAAGGCCGGTATCGAGAAGGCTGGCAAGGCCGATGATGCAGAGGCTGTTGCTGCTGCGCTGAAGTCCGGCGAGCCGGTTTCGACCGCCATCGGCAAGCTGACCTATGGCGAGAACGGTGACCTGACCTCGCAGAGCTTCACGCTTTACACCTGGCAGGACGGCAAGATCGTTCCGCAGAAGTAAAAAGGGATACGGGGCTGGTCCGGCGGCATCTCATGCGGCAGGACCGGCCTCTGATCCTCAAAACAAGACACACATTCAGAGAGATATCCCATGCGCGCCCTTATTCTGGCCCTTGCCGCGTCCGCGGCCCTCATCCTTCCCGCCAAGGCTGCCGACGTTTCGGTGGCGGTGACCGCCATCGTTGAACATCCGGCCCTTGATGCCGTTCGTGACGGCGTGAAAGACGCCCTTGCCGCTGCCGGTTACAAGGAAGGCGAAAACCTGAAGTTCACCTACCAGTCGGCACAGGGTAACCCGGCAACCGCTGCCCAGATCGCGCGCCAGTTCGCCGGTGACGGTCCCGATGTGATTGTGCCGATCTCCACGCCTTCGGCGCAGGCCGTCGTGTCGGCAACGCACGACATTCCGGTGGTCTTCACCGCCGTTTCCGATCCGCTTGGCGCACAGCTCATCAAGAACATGGACAAGCCGGGTGGCAATGTGACGGGCCTTTCCGACATGTCGCCGGTCGCTGAACACGTGGCCCTCATCAAGGAAATCCTGCCGTCGGCCAAGACCATCGGCTTCCTCTACAATTCCGGTGAGGCCAACTCCGTTTCGCTTCTCGCCGTCTTGAAGGTCGAAGCCGAAAAGGCTGGCCTCAAGATTGTGGAATCGGCTGCCACCAAGTCGGCAGACGTGCAGGGCGCTGCCCGCGCACTGGTCGGTCGCGCTGACGCGATCTATGTGCCGACCGACAACACGATCATTTCGGCGCTGGAAGGTGCGGTGACGGTAGCCGGTGAAGCCAAGCTGCCGCTCTTCACGGCGGATACGGACTCGGTTGCGCGCGGCTCGCTCGCTGCCCTCGGCTTCAACTATTATGATGTCGGCAAGCAGACCGGCGATGTGGTCGTTCGCGTGCTGAAGGGCGAGAACGTTGGCGATATCCCGGTCAAGGTGGCTGTGGGCACCGATCTCGTCGTCAACAAGCAGGCGGCGGCGGCCATGGGCGTTGCCCTGCCGGAAGCCGTTTTGAAGCGCGCCACGAAGATCATCGAATAAGTCTTCGCTTCGATCCCAATCTGTCGTATCGCTCCTGAGCCTCCGCCATCGGCGGGGGCTTCTTGTCTGAAAGGATGAAGGTTTGAGTCTCATCGCATTCTGGGGGGCCGTTGAGCTGGGCCTCGTTTATGCCTTCGTGGCGCTGGGCGTCTATCTCGCCTTTCGCGTTCTCGATTTTCCCGACCTGACGGTCGATGGCTCGTTTCCGTTGGGGGCAGCGGTGACGGCAGTGCTGATTGTGGCCGGCGTCAATCCGTGGCTTGCCGCGCTCGTTGCCATGCTGGCCGGGGCGACGGCGGGCGTGGTGACGGCGATGTTGAATGTGCGGTTTCGCATTCTCAACCTGCTGGCCTCGATCCTCACCATGATCGCGCTTTTCTCCGTCAACCTTCGGGTGATGGGCAAGCCGAATGTGGCGCTGATCAATGCCGATACGATGATTTCGCCGTTCTTCGGTCTGGGCCTGCGGGACTATCTGGTGCGGCCGCTCTTCGTCGGTGTTCTGGCAGTAATCGCGCTTATTCTCGTCTGGCGCTTTCTGGAAAGCGATGCCGGGCTTGCCATGCGTGCCACTGGTGCCAATGCCCGCATGGCGCGGGCGCAGGGCGTGAACACGGACCGGCAGATCTATCTCGGCATGGCGCTTTCGAACGCCCTTGTGGCGCTTGGCGGCGCGCTCTTTGCCCAGACGAACGGCTTTGCGGATGTAACCTCGGGGATCGGCACCATTGTTGTCGGTCTGGCTGCCGTGATCATCGGTGAAACGCTGTTTGGCGCGCGCACGCTGCTTTTCGCGCTGATTGGCTGCGTGATCGGTTCGATCCTTTACCGCATCGCCATTCAGCTCGCGCTTTCCATTGATGGTATCGGGCTTCAGGCCTCCGACCTCAATTTTGTGACGGCGGTTCTCGTGACTGTGGCGCTTGTCCTGCCGCGTCTTCGCAAGGGGAGGGCGTAAGCCATGATTTCACTCGACACGATTGAAGTGGTGTTCGGTCGCGGCACGCCGCTTGAGAAGAAGGCGCTGAACGGCGTCAACCTCACCATCGAGGAAGGAAGCTTCGTCACCGTGATCGGCTCCAACGGGGCGGGCAAGTCCACGCTGCTTGGTGTTCTCGCCGGTGATGTGATTGCCACGTCCGGCAAGGTGACGATTGGCAGCGAGGATGTGACGCGCAAGGCAACCGCTGCCCGCGCCAGCCGCGTGGCGCGCGTCTTTCAGGACCCGCTGACGGGAAGCTGCGGTGCGCTGACCATCGAGGAAAACCTTGCGCTGGCCGCGCGTCGCGGTGAACGGCGCGGACTTTCCTCGGCGCTTGGTTCCAGCCGCCGTGCCGCCTTTCGCGAGCGCATTGCCGAGCTGAACCTTGGCCTTGAAAACCGTCTGGGCGACAAGATGAACCTGCTTTCGGGCGGTCAGCGGCAGGCGGTTTCGCTCATCATGGCCACGCTTGCGGGCTCCGATGTTCTGCTTCTTGACGAACACACGGCCGCCCTTGATCCGGGCATGGCGGAGTTCATCATGAACCTCACGCAGCGCGTGGTCTCAAGCCGCAAGCTGACGACGCTGATGGTGACGCATTCCATGCGTCAGGCGCTCGATTATGGTGACCGGACGGTGATGCTGCATGGTGGCGAGATTGTTCTCGATGTCGCCGGTGACAGCCGCAAGGACCTCTCAGTCGAAGACCTGATCGCCATGTTCCGGCGCATTCGCGGCCAGACCATCGATGACGATGCCTTGCTGATTGGCTGACGATCAATGGCCGCGCCTTTCGGGGCGCAGCTGAGGTTGATGACAAACCTTGCCTCCCCACTTTCGTCATCCTCGGGCTTGACCCGAGGATCCATGGTTCCAAAGACTTATGGATGGTCGGGTCAAGCCCGACCATGACGATGGGAGAGGTTCGCGATCTTTGTCAGCAGTCTGGGCCGCGCCTTTCGGGGCGCGGCTTTTTTCAACCCTTGCGGTTGACGTCGTAGATCTGCAGAACGCCGACCACCTTGCCTTCGGCATTGGTCACGACCAGCGAATTGATCTTCTTGTTGAGCATGTCCTGCTCGGCTTCGGCAAAGCGTTTGTCGTCGGCAATCGTCTTGGGTGTGCGCGTCATGATCATGTCGGCGGTGACGGCGGTAATATCCTCGAAGCGGTCGAAGGCGCGGCGCACATCGCCATCGGTGATGATGCCGCAGAGATTGTCGTCTTCCATGACGAGCACGAGGCCAAGGCGGCCCGCGCCGATTTCATTGATGATCGAGCGGAAGTTTGCATCGCTCTTGCAGACCGGCAGGTTGTCGTGGCGCATGATGTCGCGCACACGGGTCAACAGCTTGCGGCCAAGGCTGCCACCGGGATGGAAACGGGCGAAATCTTCCGGTCGGAAGTTGCGCTTTTCCGAAAGGGCGATAGCGAGCGCATCGCCCATCACCAGCGTTGCCGTCGTGGAACTGGTGGGGGCCAGATTGTTGTTGCAGGCCTCGCGCTCGACAAACACATCCAGCACCACATGGGCGTTACGCGCCAGCGTCGAGGCCGGATTGCCGGTCATGGCGATGATGCGGTTTTCCTGATGCTGCATGAAGGGCAGGAGGCGCACGACCTCTTCCGTCTCGCCGCTGTTGGAAAGCAAAAGCACCACGTCGATGGGCTTGATCATGCCGAGATCGCCGTGAAAAGCCTCACCCGGATGAACGAAGAAGGAGGGTGTGCCGGTGGAGGCGAGCGTTGCGGCAATCTTCTGGCCGATGATGCCGGACTTGCCCATGCCGGCGACGATGACGCGACCGCGCGCTTCCATGATGATGTCCACCGCCTTCTCGAAATTGCTGTCGAGGCGGCCCATCATGGCCTCCAGCGCTTCAATCTCATTGCGAATGGTCTGTCGCGCGGTGTCCAGCGGCGTGCTCATCATCGGGTCTTTCTCAAGGTCAAGTCCGCAGTCGAGCCGGATCGAAACCGCCTCAACGGAGGGGGTAATGCCACCATTTCAGGCAAAAAGGCAAGGGAAGCGGTGTCGCAAGCGCTTCTTTTCCATTGTCAGGGTGACAATGATGGCCTTGCCACGGGACCTTGCGCGCCGCAATTTCGCGCTCTGACAGATGATCAATTCCAGGAGCGTTGCGTGACCAGCCTTGCCATGATTGAAGCCGCCGCCCAGCGTATTGATGGCCGCGCCCGACGCACGCCTCTTTTGTCGTCTCCCTTTCTCGATGAGATCGCCGGGCGGCGCGTCTTCGTCAAGGCGGAATGCCTGCAACATACCGGCTCGTTCAAGTTTCGCGGCGGCTGGTCGGCGCTCTCCGGGCTGGACCAAGCGGTGCGCCAGCGCGGTGTCATCGCCTTTTCCTCAGGAAACCACGCGCAAGGTGTGGCGTTGGCGGCAAAGCTTTTCGGCGTGCCGTGCGTTATCGTCATGCCGTCCGACGCGCCGAAGCTCAAGATCGACAATACCCGCGCCTATGGGGCGGAGGTGGTGCTTTACGACCGGGCGCGCGACGACCGTGATGCCATCGGCGCCGCCCTTTCTGCCGAGCGCGGGCTGACACTGATCAAGCCGTTCGATGAGCCGCTGGTGATTGCCGGGCAGGGGACGGTGGGGCTGGAAATCGCCGAGCAGGCGGCGGAAGAAGGCATTGCTTCCGGTTCCGTTCTGGTGCCCTGCGGCGGTGGCGGGCTGACAAGCGGTGTGGCCCTTGCCCTTGAGGCGAAAGCGCCGGGCCTCGTGGTTCAGCCCTGCGAGCCGGAAGAGTTTGACGATACGGCGCGCTCGCTTGAGGCAGGTGAAATCCGGCGCAATGCGCGGCTTTCCGGGTCGCTGTGTGATGCGATCATCACGCCGCAGCCGGGCGACATTACCTTCCCCATTCTCAAGCGCCTATGTGGTCCGGGCTTTGCGGTCAGCGAGGACGAGGTGATGCAGGCCATGGCGCTGGCATTCACGCGGCTGAAAGTGGTGATCGAACCGGGCGGTGCCGTGGCGCTGGCGGCGGCCCTTTTCCGCCGCGAGGGGCTTTCAGGCGATGCGGTGATCGCCATTGCGTCTGGCGGCAATGCGGACAGCGCGATCTTTCGCGCTGCCCTTGAGCGTTTCCTCTGATCAGTCTTCGCGGAAGACCTGGAAGCCTGCGAAGGACTGATGCACGGGCATCATTTCCAGCGTGTTGATGTTCATGTGTGGCGGCAGCGATGCCACCCAATAGAGCGTTTCGGCGATGTCCTCGGCCTTCAGCGGGTTGACCCCGCGATAGAGGTTATCGGAAGCTTCCTTGTTGCCGCCGGTTCGCACCAGTGTGAACTCGGTTTCGCACATGCCCGGCTCGATGGAGGTGACGCGCACGCCCTTGCCGTGGAGGTCCGAACGCAGGCCCAGCGAGAACTGGCGCACGAAGGCCTTCGTGCCGCCATAGACGTTGCCGCCCGTATAGGGGTAGGTGGCGGCGACCGAGGCGAGGTTGATGATCGCGCCCTTTCGCTCGATCAGCACGGGCAGAAGATGATGCGTCAGCGTAACGAGGGCCGTCACGTTGGTGTTGATCATCGTCTTCCATTCATCGAGGCTGGTGCCCGGAGCAGCCGCCGTGCCGAGCGCCAGACCGGCATTGTTGATCAGAAGATCGATGCCTTTGAACTTTTCCGGAAGATCGGCAATGGCCGACAGCATGGCCTTCTCATCCGTCACGTCGAACACAGCGGGGTGGAAGGCGTCGCCCAGTTCATCCTTCAGGCCCTGAAGGCGTTCAGCGCGGCGGCCCGTGCCAATCACGTTCCAGCCTTCGCGGGCAAAGCGGCGGGCGCTGGCTGCGCCAAATCCGGCGGTGGCTCCGGTGATCAAAACGGTTCTGGTCATGCGTTGTTTCCTGTGGTTGCGAGGCGTTGGCGGGTATGCGAGAAACGGGGCAGGGATTGCGCCTCTCATGGGGTGACAGAGATGTCTTCTCGGTCCGTCCCCGAAGTTTTAAGTGACCTTTTGCGGATGGCAAGCCGAAATGGCGCGCCGGACGGCAGCGCAGCGGAGCCTTTCCATGTCCGGCCTTGATGCCATTGACCGCAACATCATCCGTCTGCTTCGGCTTAATGCGCGCATGAGCAATGCCAAACTGGCGGAAGAGGTGGGGCTTTCGCCGTCCGCCTGCCTGCGGCGTATTCATATTCTGGAGCAGGAAGGCATTATTCGCGGCTATACGGCGATTGTCGCGAGTGCAGCGGGTGGGGATGGCATTGCCGTCATGGTCCATATCACGCTCGACCGGCAGACCGAGGAATATCTGAACCGCTTCGAGTCGGCGGTGCGCAAATATCCGGAAATTCGCGAATGCTATCTGATGACCGGGGATTCGGATTACTTCCTGCGGGTGGAGGCCGAAAGCGCGCAGGACTTCGAGCGCATTCACAAGGAAATCCTCTCCTCGCTGCCCGGTGTTTCGCGCATTCATTCCTCGTTTTCGATCCGCAACGTGCTGAGCGCGAAAAAGCCGCGCTGAGCTTTGCCTTTGAAAAGAGGGATGCCGGAGCGGGTGGATGGATGGGCCCGCCCCGGCATGTCTGAAACGGAGGTTTCAGGGCAACCGTTTCAGATATTTCCTACTATGCTCAGGCCGCGTAGCGGCTGATCGCCAGATCGGAGGTTTCGATTTCCGGTTTGCGACCGGAGATCATATCGGCCAGCACCTGCGCCGAGCCACAGGACATGGTCCAGCCGAGCGTGCCGTGGCCGGTGTTGAGCCAGAGGTTTTCGATACGGGTCGGGCCAATCACAGGGGTGCCATCCGGCGTCATCGGGCGCAGGCCGCACCAGAAGATCGCCTGAGACTGGTCGCCCGCGCCGCCGAACAGGTCTTCGACCGAGTGGGTCAGCGTTTCCTGACGGGCCTTCGGCAGGTCCATTTCAAAACCGGCGATTTCGGCCATGCCGCCAACGCGGATACGATCACCAAGGCGGGTGATGGCCACCTTGTGGGCCTCGTCCATGACGGTGGAGACGGGAGCCTTGGCCTCATTGACCACCGGAACGGTGATCGAATAGCCCTTGACGGGGTAGACCGGCAGATCAAGGCCGAGCGGCTTCAGGAAGGCCGGGGTGTAGGAGCCGAGCGCGCCGATGAAGATATCCGCTTCGACATCGCCCATCGAGGTTTCGACGGCGACGACGCGGTTGCCTTCCATGCGGGTGCGCAGGATCTGCGTGTTGTAGTGGAAGGTGACGCCGAGTTCGGCGGCCTTGGCGGCCAGCGCGGTCGTGAACATGTGGCAATCGCCGGTTTCGTCGCCGGGCAGGCGCAGGCCGCCGGTCAGCTTATGGGCGGCGTCCTTGAGGCCCGGTTCGGCGGTGACACAACCGTCACGGTCGAGCAGTTCGAAGGCAACGCCACCGTCCCGCAATATATCGAGGTCCTTGGCAACACCATCCAGTGCCTTCTGGGTGCGGAACACTTCCAGCGTGCCCTGCGTGCGGTGGTCATATTGCACGCCGGTGGCCTGACGCAGCGCCATCAGGCAGTCGCGGCTGTATTCGGCAACGCGCACCATGCGGCCCTTGTTGAGCGCGTAGCGGCTTTCCGTGCAGTTGGCGAGCATCTGGCCCATCCAGCGCCAGGCGGCAAGACCGGCCTTCGGACGGATGACCAGCGGTGCGTGCTTCTGGAACATCCACTTCACGGCTTTCAGCGGAATGCCGGGGGCGGCCCAGGGCGTGGAATAGCCGGGCGAGATTTCGCCCGCATTGGCAAAGCTTGTTTCAAGGGCAGCGGCAGGCTGACGGTCAATGACGGTGACGTCATGACCGGCGCGGGCCAGATACCAGGCAGAGGTGACGCCGACGACACCGGAACCGAGAATGACGATTTTCATGGCTTTACCCCGAGGTGATCAGGCCGATACCGGCAGTGCGTTGCGATAGACCCGGCGATAACGCGCGCCGAGCGACGTGAGAATTTCGTAAGAGATGGTGCCCGCGTCAGCCGCGATCTGCTCCAGCGTCTGGTGCTGGCCGATGATTTCCACCCGGTCGCCCAGCTTCAGCGTGCCTTCCGGCAGGGCGGTGATGTCGAGAATGATGCTGTCCATGGACACGCGACCGGCGATCGGCAGGCGAATGCCGTTCCAATAGGCGGCGCCACGGCTGCTCAACGAGCGCGGCAGGCCATCGGCATAACCGGCGGAGATGACGGCAAGGCGCATGGGCTTGTCGGCAACCAGCGTACCGCCGTAGCCGATGGCGGTGCCTGCGGGAACGCTGCGGGTCTGGACCACGGCGACGTCCAGCGTAACCACCGGCTTCATCGGGTTTTCCATGTCGGGCGACGGGTTGCCGCCGTAAAGGGCAATACCGGGGCGGCAAAGCGCGCCCTTGAAATCGCCGGTCAGGAACAGGCCGCCGGAATTGGCAAAGCACACCGGAACGCCGGGGAAGAGTGCTGCCGCTTCCTGCATGACGCCAAGCTGTGCGCCGTTGGCGGCGTGTTCCTGTTCATCGGCACAGGCCAGATGGCTCATGAGGATTTCAAGCGAAATACCATCGAGACCCTGCGGATCGGCGGCCAGCACCCGGGCCTCATCCATCGAGAGGCCAAGGCGCGACATGCCGGTATCGAACTGAAGGGCAGCGGGGAGCGTGGTTTCGCGGAATGCCGCCTCTTCCTTCCAGCGTGTGACCTGTTCCATGCCGTTCAGCACCGGGATGATCCCGGCATCGGCACAGGTTTCCTCATCGCCCGGCAGGAGGCCGTTGAGGACGAAAAGTCGGGCGTCGCCGGAGATCAGCGGGCGAAGCTTCAGGGCTTCGGAAAAATGGGCCACGAAGAAATCGCGGCAACCGGCTGCGAGAAGAACCGGAACGACTTTTTCAGCGCCCAGCCCATAGGCATCCGCCTTGACGACGGCTGCGGCCCTGGCAGGCGCTGCCTTGACGCTGAGCAGGCGGTAGTTTTCGGCCAGTGCGCCGAGATCAATGGTCAGAAGGCCCGCGGCCCCCAGCGTGTCCGGGTAGGCGGCGGTTACATTACGCATCGTGTCGTTCATCGCATTTTTCCGCGAGTTGTTCCCCACGGACAAACGCTATGCGATATATCGTTGAATAAATGGCGAATTGTTCGATGATTGTTTCAAAAAATTCATTAAAAATGGAATTTGAAGCGACAAAATCGCAGAAAATTCCAATGAAGCTATGATGCGGCAATTTTACGCAAGTGCAGCAGGAATTGTGCGATGTGCCATGGAATGAGCGCGATATATCGGGAATGCGGGCGCAAAACTCTGCGAAAGCCCACAAAGTGGGAGTGTGTCAGTACTCTTTTTCGTAGAAAATGCCGCCTGCGCCTGATCCATCGGCGCCTGCTTCGCCACGCAGTTTGACACCCTTGCCGACATCGAGATTGATGATGGCCTTGCCGCCGCCTGAGCCGCCCTGTTCCAGTTGCAGGTAGGTGCGGTCGTTGAGATATTTCCCGGCAGACACTTTGGTCTGGCCCTTGGCGTCGGTGGTCAGGTCGAGGTCATCGACGCCCAGATTGCTGCGAAGCTTGTCAAACAGCGAGGTGGAGCGTCCGCCCGCCAGCTGGCGCACGGCATCGGCCAGCTGAGCGATCTGCAAGGGCGAGAGCTTGGCCATCGACTGGCGGAAAATGAGCTGTGCCATCACTTCATCCTGCGGCAGGGCGGGCGAGGAGGAGAAGGCAATCGTCGGATCATTGGCAAGGCCTGTGACTGAAACGGTGATGGTTGTCGTATCGGAGGCGGTCGTGGCTTCCAGGTTCAGCGTCGGGATGAGCGCGCCGCCGAAGCTGATCGTGCCCGAAGAGAAGTCGAGACGGCGCGACAGGACCGTCATGCGGCCACGGCGCATCTGGTAGCCACCGGAGACGACGGGATCGGTGGCCGTGCCGCGCACTGTCAAATCACCGCCGAGTTCGGCATCGATGCCGCGTCCGCGCACGAAAATGCCCGATGGCGCGGAGACAACCAGATCAAGGCCGATGGTCGACGAGGAACCATTCGTCTCCTTTTGGGCGATCTTTCCGGCCTGTGCCTTCACGTCACCCGGTGCATTGCGGTGGCGAATATCGATTTCCGACAGGGTGGCCGGCAGCTTTTCAGGAATGGTGATGGCCGTATTGGCAAGGCTGAGGCGGCCCGACAGAACCGGGTCGCTGAGAAGCGGGCCTTTGAGCGCCATGTCGCCGGTGGCGCTGGAGGTGAAGAGCGTACCATCGGCATAGGTGGCGCGGTCAAGCTTGACCGCGATATCGGCGGGCAGGCCTGCCGCCGGATCGATGCCCACCGTGCCGCTGACGGAAACCGTGCCGCCGCCGCCGAGTTTGCCGGTGAGCGTGGTGATGGTCGCCTGCTTGCCGTCGAAGCGGATCGCGCCGGTCAGATTGTTGAGGGTCAGGTTACGGCGAACGTCGATCAACCTGGCTCCGGCCAGATTGACCGTGCCGGTGATGGCGGGCTGGGCTGCTGTTCCGGCAATCACCAGATCAAGGTCTGCCGCGCCTTCCGCGGTCATGCCCTGTTCGGAAAGCTTGGCCTGCAGGGCAGCCAGAGGCACACGCCCCTTGAAGGCGAGTTGCAGCGCCTTGGCGCCTGCCAGATCGACCGTGCCGCCGCCTGCAATGGCGATGCCGCCCGCGCCATTGACGGTTGTGTCGAGTTTCACGCGATTGTCGGCAAAGAGGCCGTTGGCCTTGATGGCAAGGCTTGAAAGGCCCGCGCCGCGTGTCTGGCTGGTGGCCGCGTTGGCCCAATCAAGGCGATAGTCGACGGCAGGGCTGGACGGCGTGCCGGTGACGGCTACCGTGCCGTTGATCGTGCCTTCGGCGGCAAGGTCGGGCGCAAAGGCATTGGCAAGGTTTGCGGGCAGGGCGGCAATCGCCGCCTTCACGTCGAGCGTCTTTCCAGCGCTGCCAGACACCGTCACCGAGCCGTTGCCGGTGATAATCCGGATGCTGTTGAAACGGGCGGAGCCGTCTTTGACGGCAATCGTGGCGGGTTGCGCAAGCCGAACGGCGATGCCCTTCGGCGCGGCGTTCAGGGCGTCGAGGCGCAGGGAAATGGCGTTTTCCACCTGCTGAATGCTGCCCTTGAGGGCCAGCGGAGCATTGTCATAGCGACCATTCAGGTTGACCTGCGTCGTATCTCCGCCATGGGCTATATCGAGGCTCAGGTTTTCCACGGCAGCACTTGCGGTTCCGGCGCGGGCAGCCGTCAGCTTGCCGTCCACAGCAATCGCCTTGATATCCGGCATGGAAAGGGCCAACGAAAGCTTCTGCAGGGCGGCACCGGCACTTTCGACCGAACCGGAGGCCTTCGCCTCAAGGCTCGTCGTGCCGTTTCGGGTGGCAAGGGCCATGTCACCATTGATGCTGCCCTCGGCCTTTTGACCGGCCAGAGCGGCGAGCAACGAAACATCCGGAAAATCGAAACTGACCGTGCCTTCGGCGGGCAGGAAGTCCCGCGTCAGGCGCAGGTTGCCGGTCAGGCGGTTTGGCCCGGCATCGAGCACCAGTTTCGGGATCTGCGAGCCTTGCGCGGTGGCGGCGAGAAGGGCGGAGCCCTTGACCGGCTGGCCATCGACCCGGCCCTCCAGCGTCACATTGGCGCTCGGGGCCGCTTTATCCGTGCTGCCTTCGGCATTGAGCACGAGGTTACGCACAGGCTTGCCTGCGAGCACCGCTTCTTCGGTCAAAACGTTGGCCTTGAAGGCCAGTGCCTGCAGTGGGCCCTTGGCTGAGAGTGTGAAGGTTGAGGTGCCGCTCGCCTCCTTCGCCAGCAGGCCAAGATCCGGCAGGCGGCCCGTCAGCGCCGTCTGCAGTTCCTCATTGACAAGGCTCAGGGAGCCGTCAGCCTCCAGAAGTTCGGAGCGCAGTTTCAGATTGTCGATGCGGATGTCGCCCTTTTGCGCGGCGATTTTTGCTTCAATGGCGATGGTCTTGTTGAGCTTTTCAGCAAGGCCGGGCGGCAGAACCGAGGGCAGGGCGAAGAGCTTGACGTCGCCATCCATGCTCTGGTCGGCAAGGCCAAGCGTGGCGTTCAGCGTTGCGCCGACAGAAGCGCTTTCCAATCCAGCGGCGGTCACCGTCACGCTGTCACCGTTGAGCGTCAGCGGCAGGGTGATCTTCATCGGCGCGCGAATGAGGCGCGCGAGGTTCTCATCGGTAAAGCTTGCCGCGCTGGCCGTGAGTATAGCGTCAATCCGGCCCTTGGCGGCGGCGAGATCAAGCGCATTGCTTTTCGCGTTCACGTCAATGCCGGAAAGCCCACCCTGCGGCAGGGCTGCGGAGACGATGCTGGCCGTCAGTTCAAGATGGGCGGCTGTTGTTGGGCCGGTCAGCGAAAGACGGGCCTGATCCACCAGCAGGCGAGCCTCGCCATCTTCGAGCGCGGCGCGAAGGTCCACCGGACCATTGGTGCCCTTCAGATTGACGACAAGATCATTCGTGCCGCCGGCGGGATCGAAAGCGCCATGGCTATCGAGATCAAGGGCGGCATTGGTGATGCGCCCGGTCTGAATGTCGATGCGCCCGGCTTCGCTAAACGTTGCGGCGGCGGAAATCGACGTGCTTCCGGCAAAGAGCGGGCGAAGTGCTGGCGGCAGCAGTTCGGCCAGTTGACCGCCGCCCTGAACGGTCACTGCATGATTTTCGCCCGACAGACGGTGGGCGGCATCCAGCGCCAAAACCGGCTTGCCATCAACCGTTCCCGAAAGGCGGCCTTTCCAGTCGGACAGCGGGCCGGAGCCGTTGAGCGCCAGTTCCACGGACGGATTTTCCGGAAGCTTGGCAAGGCGGGTCAGCAGGCCACCTTTCGGCTCGCTCAAGGATGCTTCAATCTGCAGGCGGTTTTCAGTCGGTGCGTAAACGAGTGTCGCTGAGGCACGGGCGTCTGTCTGGTCGCGATTGCTGGCGTCGAGCGTCAGGTTGATGGCATCGCTATGGGCTTCCAGTGCGCCATTGGCGCTTAAGGCAAAACGCTCGCCGAGCAGGGCCTCGCCCAGTTCGATCAGCGGCGCGTCGATTTTTTCGATCTCAAGTGCAAGGGGCAGCGAGAACGGCGTGTCGTCCTTTTCGTCCGGCAGGATCGGTTTGCGGGCCACGGCGATTTTTTCCGCCGTAATACGCTCGGCATGAAACGTTCCCCGCAGCAGCGAGAGCGGCGACCAGTCAACGGCCAGATGGTCAATCGCGGCATAGGGGCCTTCGCGATCACCAACGGTAATGGATTCGACGCGCAGATGGCCACTCAACAGCCCTTCAGGGGCGGAAATGGACACCGTGCGGTCTTGATTGGAGGCGAGTGCCGAAACCGTGTCGGCGAGAAGACGGGCACCGAAAGACGAGAACCCGGCGACGAGCAGCAGCACGACGGCCAGGATCGCGATGCCAGCGGCGGCGAAACCTGCGAACCGCGCCAATCTGGTCGCCAGAGTGCTGAATGCCGTCATCAAATGCCGCTCGCTTGCCTCAAGATCGCTTCTATCCTTATCAGCGGATGAAAAGCGCCGTTTCAGTCCTGTCCCGGATCAGAACGCCTGACCGATTCCCGCATAGATACCGTATTTGGTGCCGTTTTCGTATGCGTTCAACGGCACGGCCACATCAAGACGCAAAGGGCCGAACGGCGTCGCATAGCGCAGGCCAACACCGGCGCCTGCACGGATATCCGAGAAACTCGGCGCCATGTTTTTGGAAACCGTCCCGGCATCGATGAAGGGAACGACGCCAATCGTCTCCGTGACATTGATGCGCGCCTCCAGCGAGCCGAGCGCATAGGAGCGACCGCCGGTGGCGCTGCCCGCCGCATTGTAAGGCGAGATTTCCTGATAGGCGTAACCGCGCACCGAGCCGCCGCCGCCCTGGAAGAAGCGGCGTGTGGTGGGAATGCGTGACATGTCGCCGGTGCCGATCAACGTGCCAAGCGCCGCTTTTCCGGCGAAGACGACGCGATTGCTTTCGCCAAGACCGTGATAGCCGGTGACGGCACCTTCGACGCTCGAGAAGAAGGTCGAGTCCTTGATTTCATAGCTGGGCTTGGCCGAGAGCGAGACCGTGTAGCCGCTCGTCGGGTTCAGCTTGTCGTCTCGCGCATCGCGTCTGGCCGTCAGCGGCAGTGAGGTCGTGATGTAGGTATTGGTGCCGAAGGCATCCTGCGTTCTTGCCCATTCCACCTCGCCACCGGCGCTCACCGTGTCGCGGTCGTTGACCTCGTAGGTGATGATAGCCGAGCTGGTGACGGTCGTCGCCTCATAGGTGTCGGGATGTTCGGTCTTCAGCTTGATGCCCGCGTCAAGCCGGGCGGCGGGTACGAAAATGCCGGGCTTCGAGAAGGCGACGCCTGCGGTATAATCGAGGCCGGTCACATCCGTGGTTTCACCAAGACGCGAGACGGCCCCTTCGAACTTGATGGTTTCGGCCCGGCCAAACAGGTTGCGGTGCCCCCAATAGCCGGAAAGTCCCGCGCCATCGGTGGTGGAGACCTGCGCGCCAAAGCCGAAATAGCGATGTTTGCCTTCCGAGACTTCGATATCGACCGGAATGGTGCCATCAGGCGCGAGCTTGTCTTTCTCACGCACAGTGACGCTTGAAAAAACGCCGAGCTTGCGAAGCCGGTCGGCGGCCTTTTTCATGTCGGTCGGCGAGAAGGGCTGGCCGCCATTGATTCGGGAATAGTCCCGCACGAAGTCGCTATCGACGGTTTTCGTGCCCTTGACTTCGACAGCACCAACCGAGGCGACCGGGCCGGATATAGCCGACAGCGTGACATCCACACGGTTGGTGGCATGATCCGCCACCACTTCGCGCTTGTCGAGACGTGCCAGCGGACGGCCTTCGTCGCGCAGCATCGCGATCAATTTTTCGCCAGCACGCAGGATATTCCCCGAACCGGCGCTCGTTTGCGGGCCAAGGCCGAGGTCCTCGGCAGAACGTCCGGCTGCATCGCCCTCAAGATGAACCGTGCCCAGCGTGAAGAGCGGGCCGGGCTCGACCGAGACGCTCACCGGAACGGGAGCACCCTTTGGAAACACCGGATTAGGTGGCAGACGGTCGATATCGGTTCCCGCCACCTTGATGGTGACAACACCGCCGTAGCGGGCGTTCTCGTAAAGGGCGGCAATGAGTCGGTCGCGATCGTCGCGGGCCTTGATGACCACGCCGAGATCCCCGGAAACCGGGCTTTCGCGACCTTCATAAAGGCCAGAGGCATTCTGGAGGCTTTTCAGCAGATCCTTGTCTGCGGCGGGCGCATCAAAGGTCAGCGCATAGCGCACGGGGTTCAAAACCGTGACGGTTTCGGTCTTTTCGCCGAAGAGATGGATGCCAAAAAGAGAAAAGGCTCCCGCCGGTTGCGGCAGGGCCATCGAAAGGCAGCATACGCCTGTCATCAGGACGTTTCTGCTTGTCCGAGAATACGCAAAACCCAACACCGGACGCATTTCATATCTCCTCATGGGGATATTCTATCCGATCCTGCCGGTTTGCGGAAGTGTGGCGGGGCCACACCGCGTGTCGCCCCGCCATCACCCGATTAGTAGCGGCGGTAGCTGCGCGGGCAATCGTCGATGTAACGACGGCCATAACGGTCGCGGTAGTAGCACTGGCCAGGCTGTTCGGACACGTGGCCGACCAGCGCACCCGTGACGCCGCCCACGGCTGCGCCAATGGCCGCGCCGCGCCAGCTGTTGGAAACAGCACCGCCAATGATGGCACCGCCGGCAGCGCCGATGGTTGCACCCTTTTCGGTCTGGGTGCAGCCTGCAAGCGTCAGGCCTGCAAGCATAAGCACGATTACTTTCTTCATGGTTCTCTCCTCGATGGAAACGTGGTGGTCGTTTTCGTCCCCGTTTTCAGCTTCGCGGTTGATAGCAAGATGCCTCGCATGCTCCACCGTCTTCGCAAACATATCGCGCGCCGCGACGGAGTCCATACGAAACTCAGTTGAATTCATACAACCTCTTCAGAATGCGCTTGATGTGAATCAATTTTCCTCTAGGAGGATTTCGCTAAGGTCGTTTGGAATTGTTCAAAATCACGCGCCTTTTGCCGCAGGCGGCCAGTTTGGTGACTTTCGGGGGTTGACCTTTTTGGTCGCTCCGTCCCAAAACGGTTCCGTAAGTTTGGAGACTGAGATGGATTTCGAAGCATTTTTCAAGAGCGAGCTGGAAAGCCTGCATCAGGAAGGGCGCTATCGCGTTTTCGCCGACCTCGAACGGCACCGTGGCAACTTCCCGAAGGCCACGCGTCATACCGAAAGTGGCGCTCGTGATGTCACGGTCTGGTGCTCGAATGACTATCTCGGCATGGGCCAGAACGCGGCCGTGATCGATGCCATGAAGCAGGCGATTGATGACTGTGGTGCGGGTGCCGGTGGCACCCGAAACATTTCCGGCACCAATCACTATCACGTGCTTCTCGAGCGCGAGCTGGCCGACCTTCACCATAAGGAAGCGGCGCTGATCTTCACCTCCGGTTATGTCTCCAACTGGACGACGCTCGGCACGCTGGGCGCCAAGATCCCCGGCCTGATTATTTTCTCTGACGCGCTGAACCATGCCTCGATGATCGAAGGCATTCGTTACGGCAAGTGTCAGCGCGTTGTGTGGAAGCACAACGACCTGCAGGATCTGGAAGAGAAGCTTTCGCTGGCCGATCCGGCAGCCCCGAAGCTCATTGCTTTCGAATCGGTCTACTCGATGGATGGCGATATCGCCCCGATCAAGGAAATCTGTGATCTGGCCGACAAGTATGGCGCGATGACCTATCTGGACGAAGTCCATGCCGTTGGCATGTATGGTCCGCGCGGCGGCGGCATTGCCGAGCGCGAAGGTCTGATGGACCGCATCACCATTCTTGAAGGCACGCTCGGCAAGGCTTTTGGCGTGATGGGCGGCTTCATCACCGGCTCGTCGGCCATGTGCGATTTCATCCGTTCCTACGGTTCGGGCTTCATCTTCTCGACGGCTCTGCCGCCGGCGCTGGCCGCGGGCGCGATTGCCTCCATCCGTCACCTCAAGAACAGCCCGTTCGAGCGTGCCCGTCATCAGGACCGCGTGCGCCGACTGCGCGCCGCGCTTGATGCCAAGGGGATTCCGCATATGCCGAACCCCAGCCACATCGTTCCGGTGATGGTGGGTGATGCAGCCAAGTGCAAGTGGATTTCCGACATTCTGCTCGATGACTTCGGCATCTATGTGCAGCCGATCAACTACCCGACGGTGCCGCGCAAGACCGAGCGCCTGCGCTTTACGCCGACGCCGCTCCACACGGATGCGGATATCGATCATCTGGTCGGTGCTTTGCACTCCTTGTGGTCGCGCTGTGCGCTGGCCCGGGCTGTTGCCTGATCCTTGAATGGCAAACGGCCCCGAAAGGGGCCGTTTTGCTATCCAGCTCGATTATTTTTAAAGAAGCCCGGCGGCCACCTGCCGGGCTTTTTCGTCGGCAGCGAACACGTCGTCCATCGATCCGGCATCCGGCAGGCTTGAGAGCTTGTCCATCGTCTTTTCAACGACCACCGGCATGTCGAGGAAACCGGCGCGGCCTTCGATAAAGGCTTCGAGGGCCACTTCCTTGGCACCGTTCAGGACGGCCCCTGCGACGCCGCCCGCTTCCATGGCCTCGCGGGCCAGACGCAGGGCCGGGAAACGCACCGGGTCGGGCGCTTCGAAATCGATGCGGGCGAGTTTCGTGAAATCCAGTCGTTCGACCGGCAGGTCGCTGCGGGCCGGGTAGCTCAGCGCATAACCGATGGCGGTGCGCATATCCGGAGAGCCGAGCTGGGCGAGAACCGAGCCATCGGCATAACCGACCATGGAATGGATGACGGATTGCGGGTGAACGATCACCTCCACCTGATCCGGGCGCAGCCGGAAGAGATGCATAGCCTCGATCATTTCCAGAGCCTTGTTGAACATGGAGGCGCTGTCGATCGAGATTTTCAGGCCCATCGACCAATTGGGATGGGCGCGCGCGGTGGCAACGGAGACGCTCGCCATCTCTTCCAGCGACCAGGTGCGAAACGGGCCGCCGGACGCGGTGAGGATAATCCGCTCCAGCGCATGGCGCTGGTTTTCGTCGAGAACCTGAAAGATGGCATTATGTTCGCTATCGACCGGCAAGAGCTTGCCACCGCCCTTGCGCACGGCCTCGATAAACAGGGTGCCTGCGGAAACGAGGCATTCCTTGTTGGCAAGGGCGATGTCTGCGCCGCGTTCGGCAGCGGCAAGCGTGGGGGCAAGGCCTGCCGTTCCGACGATGGCGGCCATAACCCAGCCCGCTTCCATGGAGGCGGCTTCGATGAGGCCGGACTTGCCGGCCGCGACCGCAATGCCGCTGCCGGAAAGCGCATCCTTCAAAGCGGAATAATGATGATCGCTGGCGGTGACGGCGAGTTTCGCGCCAAATTTCACGGCCTGCTCGGCCAGAAGGGCAATGTTGCCGTTGCCGGTGAGGGCGGCGATTTCAAACGCCTCGCGACCCCCCAGACGCTCCACGACATCCAGCGTGTTTGTGCCGATGGAGCCGGTCGAACCAAGGATGGTGATCGGACGTCGGGAAGCGCCAGCAGCCGTCATGCAAAAATCCGCCAATTGTAATCCGGACCTCCGTCTAGCGCCGATGGATGCGGTTCACAAGATGAAAGTCCGCAGGCTCACCTGTTGAAGAGATAAACGGCAAGGCCCGCCGTCATGAAGGCTCCGGCCACAAAGGGGTGGCGGGTGAGGATGGAGAGGCGCTCGGCGGTTTCGCCCTCCTGCCGGTCGGCATACCAGCGCACGGCATAGGGAATAGCGCCGATGAGCATGGCCAGATAAAGCCAGGGCGATGTCAGGTCGAGCATCATGGTGTTTCTCCTCCCCATGTTTGGACCCCGTTATAGGGGGCGAGGCGGGCCGTGCAAACACGACTTTCCGGGAAGGGCCGGTTTATGCCGGGCATGAGCCGGAAATGCACATGGCCGGAGCGCCTTTGACGCCCCGGCCATGAAACTTGCTTGAATGGCGTTGCCGCTTAGCGGGGCTGCGGCACCGGAATGCCGTTTTCGCCAAGCCCGGTTGCCACAACCGAGACGCGGAAGCGGCCATCAAGGCTCTTATCGAAGATGGCGCCGACCACGATGTCGGCCTCGTCATAGACCTCATCGCGAATGCGGGTGGCGGCTTCGTCCACTTCAAACAGCGTCATGTCCATGCCGCCGGAGATGGAGATCAGCACGCCGCGTGCGCCGCGCATCGAGACTTCATCGAGGAGCGGGTTGGCAATGGCGGCTTCGGCAGCGCGAAGTGCGCGGCCTTCGCCGGTTGCCTCGCCGGTGCCCATCATGGCGCGGCCCATGCCCTTCATCACCGATTTCACGTCGGCGAAGTCGAGGTTGATCAGGCCTTCCTTGACGATCAGATCGGTGATGCAGGAGACGCCCGAAAACAGCACGCGGTCCGCCATCACGAAAGCATCGGCAAAAGTGGTGTTGGCGTCGGCAATGCGGAAGAGGTTCTGGTTCGGGATCACGATCACCGTATCGGCGGCCTCACGCAGGCGCTCGATGCCCTCTTCGGCGGCCTGCAAGCGACGGCGGCCTTCAAAGGAGAAGGGCTTGGTGACAACGCCGACGGTCAGGATGCCGGCTTCGCGGGCCGCCCGCGCAATTACCGGGGCCGCGCCCGTGCCCGTGCCGCCGCCCATACCGGCGGTGACAAAGCACATATGCGTTCCGTTCAGATGATCCATGATCTCGTGCAGGGATTCTTCCGCTGCCGCACGACCGACATCGGGAATGGAGCCTGCGCCCAGACCTTCCGTCACTTCAGCGCCCAGCTGGATCAGCCTTTCCGCCTTCGACATGGTCAGCGCCTGCGCATCCGTGTTGGCGGCGATGAAATCCACACCCTGAAGGCCTTCAGTGATCATGTTGTTGACGGCATTGCCGCCCGCACCACCGACGCCGATCACCGCAATGCGCGGCCGCATTTCCGCAATCTGCGGTCTCATTCCTTCGTTCATGCCTCGTCTCTCCTGAAGGGCGATTACCTCGAATCACCGCAACGTGCCCTGAACCCGGAAAAAGGCAGGGTCGTGGCTGAAGCGCAAGCTTTCTGTTTGGCTCGCTGTCATTTCGGTTGTCCCAAACAAGGCTTGACTCCATTATCATGATCTTAAATTCTATGATAATGGAAGAAATGGACGAATTGAACACGCAAATCGCCGCCCGTCTCAGGGCACTTCGCCTTGAGCGCCGCATGACCCTTGATGACCTCGCCACGGCATCCGGCGTCAGCCGGGCCATGCTTTCGCGCATTGAACGGGCCGAGGCGAGCCCGACGGCGGTACTGCTTTCGCGCATCTGCGTGGCCTTCGGGCTGTCGCTGTCGAGTTTCTTTGCCGAAACGGAAAAGGCGTCCGATCCGCTGGTGCGCCGTGCCGATCAACCCGTCTGGCGTGATCCGCAAACCGGCTATCTGCGCCGGGCCGTCTCGCCTACCGGCAGTCCTGCGCGCTCCGATCTGGTCGAAGTGGAGTTTCCCGCAGGCGCGCGCATCGATTATCCGGCGCTCACGGGCGAGCCGCCGATGATGCAGTATGTCTGGCTGTTTTCCGGTCAGATGGAGATGACCGCCAATGGGCGGACGTACCCTATGGCGGCGGGGGACTGCCTGTTCATGACACTTTCCGATCCGCACGCCTTTTACAATCCCGGCCCCGGCCCGGCGCATTACGCCGTTGTTGTCGAGAAACCGAATGGAGGAGCACGATGACCGAAATCCGCTTTCTGGATGGCGATGCGGCCCGCGCATGGCTCGATGACCTGTGCGAGGTTCTCGCCGATTGCGTCAATGACGGCGCTTCGGTCTCTTTCATGCTGCCCTATGGCGTTGAGGATGCGCGGCCCTACTGGCTGGAGGTTGCCGATGCTGCCGGGCGTGGGGACACGCTGCTGGCGGTGGCGATTGTCGAGGGTCGGGTGGTCGGTACGGTTCAGGTGGGGATCAAGCAGGCGCCGAACCAACCGCACCGGGGCGATGTGAAAAAGCTTCTCGTCCGCCGCTCGGCGCGTGGGCTTGGCCTGTCGCGGCTTCTCATGGATGCGGCGGAGGCGGAAGCGGCAAAATGCGGCAAGACACTTCTGGTGCTGGATACCGCGACGGGCAGTCCGGCGGAGGCTATCTATCCCCGCTTCGGGTGGGTGCGCGTTGGCGTTGTCCCGGATTACGCGCTTTATCCCGATGGTCGCTTTTGCGGCACGACCTTCTTCTACAAGCGCATCGGTCCTGTGGCGGCATAGGCTGTGGAGGGCGCAGAGTCACGTTGCGCTTTCATCCTACACCCATTGATTGCCTAAGTGTTATGCAATCGCAACCTGTCACAAGCCCCTGCCATGCTGGCATTGCATTTAACAAGGCTGCCAAATCGATTTAACATGCTTGTCATCATGCAATGCCAAAGCTGCTTGAAACGCGGCTAACAAGGAGATTTCCATGGCAGAAAAAGGCAAGGTCACGGCGATGCGTCCGGGTGCGGACGAAATCGGGTTGATCAACCGTTACTGGCGGGCAGCGAACTATCTTTCTGTCGGGCAGATCTACCTTCTGGACAATCCGCTTCTGAAAGAACCGTTGAAGCCGGAACAGATCAAGCCGCGCCTTCTTGGCCATTGGGGCACGACGCCGGGTCTCAACTTCATCTACGCCCACCTCAACCGCATCATCAAGGCGCGCGACGAGAACGTGCTTTATATCTGCGGCCCCGGTCATGGCGGTCCCGGCATGGTGGCCAACACCTATCTGGAAGGCACCTATAGCGAGATTTATCCCGACATTCCGGAAACGGAAGAGGGGATGCAGAAGCTCTTCAAGCAGTTCTCCTTCCCCGGCGGTATTCCTAGCCACGCGGCACCGGAAACGCCCGGTTCGATCCATGAAGGCGGTGAACTGGGCTATGCTCTCGTGCATGCCTTTGGCGCGGCCTTTGACAATCCGCACCTGACCGTTGCTGCTGTGGTGGGGGATGGCGAAGCCGAAACCGGCCCGCTGGCGGCGGCCTGGCACTCCAACAAGTTCCTGAACCCGGCCAAGGACGGCGCTGTTTTGCCGATCCTCCATCTCAACGGCTACAAGATCGCCAATCCGACGGTGCTGTCGCGCCTGTCGGATGAGGAACTGACCGACCTCTTCTCCGGCTATGGCTATGAGCCGTTCTTCGTGGAAGGCTCCGAGCCGATCGACATGCATGGCCAGATGGCTGCGACGCTCGACACGATCTTCGACAAGATCGCCGACATTCGCGCCAAGGCCTTGTCCGGCGACCTGTCGCGTCCGCGTTGGCCGATGATCGTGCTGCGTAGCCCCAAGGGCTGGACCGGCCCGAAATTCGTTGACAACAAGATGGTGGAAAACCACTGGCGTTCGCATCAGGTGCCGGTTTCCGGTTGCCGTGAGAATGCCGCGCATCGCCTGATCCTGCAGGAGTGGATGGAGTCTTATGATCCGGCGGACCTGTTCGATGAGAAGGGTGCGTTGAAGCCGGAATTGAAGGCACTGGCTCCTGAAGGGGACAAGCGCATGGGTGCCATTCCGGAAGGCAATGGCGGCGTGCTGCGCAAGGAACTGAAGCTTGCCGATATTCGCAGCCTTGAAGTGAAGGTGCCTTCGCCGGGTGCCGTGGACGAGCAGTCCACCAAGATCCTCGGTGACTATCTGCGCGAGGCGCTGAAGCTCAATGCGGCGGAAAAGAACCTGCGCATCTTCGGGCCGGATGAAACCGCCTCGAACCGTCTGCAAAGCGTGTTCGATGTGACGGATCGCGTGTGGATGGCCGACATTCTGCCGACGGATGATCATCTGGCCACCGAAGGCCGGGTGATGGAAGTCCTCTCCGAGCATCTGTGCCAGGGTTGGCTTGAAGGCTACCTGCTGACGGGTCGCCATGGCTTCTTCTCCTGCTATGAAGCCTTCATCCACATCGTCGACTCCATGTTCAACCAGCATGCCAAGTGGCTGAAGGTGACGCAGCACATTCCGTGGCGCGCGCCGATTGCCTCGCTCAACTACCTCTTGACCTCGCATGTGTGGCGTCAGGACCATAACGGCTTCTCGCATCAGGACCCCGGTTTTGTGGATCACGTGATCAACAAGAAGGCTGAAGTGGTGCGCGTCTACTTCCCGCCGGATGCCAATACGCTTCTGTGGGTGGGCGACCACTGCATGAAGACGTGGAACCGCATCAACGTCATCGTGGCGGGCAAGCAGCCTGCGCCGCAATGGCTGACGATGGATGAGGCGATTGCCCATTGCGAAGTGGGTGCGGGCATCTGGGAGTGGGCCGGTACGGAAGAAGAAGGCTTCGAGCCCGATCTGGTGCTGGCGGCGGCCGGTGACGTGCCGACGCTTGAAGCGCTGGCGGCTGCCGAACTTCTGCGCGAGGCGCTGCCGGATCTGCGCATCCGCTTCGTCAACGTGGTGGACCTGATGGCGCTGCAATCGCCAGACCAGCATCCGCACGGCCTGACGCATGAGGTCTTCGATGGGATGTTCACCACCTCCAAGCCGGTGATCTTTGCCTATCACGGCTATCCGTGGCTCATCCATCGTCTGGTGTACAAGCGCAAGAACCACGACAGCTTCCACGTGCGCGGCTACAAGGAAGAGGGCACCACCACCACCCCGTTTGACATGGTGGTGATGAACGACCTCGACCGCTATCATCTCGCCATCGAGGCCATCAACCGGATGCCCTCACTGGGTCGCAAGGGTGCCGACGCCATTGCCTTCTTCGAGGCCAAACTCGCCGAACATCACGCCTATGTGCGCCTGCATGGCGAGGACATGCCGGAAATCCAGAACTGGAAATGGCCTTACGGCAAGTAAGGTTTGAAACGGAAAGGCCGCCTCTTGAGGGCGGCCTTTTCAATACGACGGATGGGGTTCGAAGACCTCTCTCTTCGTCATGGTCGGGCCTGACCCGACCATCCAGAAATCCTTGAATTTCCTGGATCCTCGGGTCGAGCCCGAGGATGACGGAAGCGTGCGGGGCGTGGCTCGCCATCAATCAAAAGGCCGCCCCAAAAGGGCCGTTTCAGCCTCAGGGAATGTGGCGCAGCCATTCTTCCGTTTCGTATTTCTCTGCCGCCAGTTTCTCGGCGGCGGCGTATTCGTCTGGCGTGATGTGTCCTGCAATACCGCCGTTCAGCGAAACAAAGGTTTCGCGCATCCGCTTCACCACCTCTTCGCGCGGCAGGCCGGTCTGACTGCGCACCGGATCGACGCGCTTGGCAGCGCTCGCCGTCCCCTTGTCCGAGAGCTTTTCGCGGCCAATGCGCAGCACCTGCATCATCCTTTGCGCATCCATGTCATAGGCCATGGTGACGTGGTGCAGCACCGCGCCGCCGGAAAAGCGCTTCTGGGCCGCGCCGCCGATCTTGCCCTTCGAAGAGGCGATATCGTTGAGTGGTTTGTAGACCGCATCGATGCCGAGCGAGTTCAGCGCTTTGAGAACCCAATCATCAAGGAAGGCATAGGATTCCGCAAAGCTCATGCCCGCTACAAGGGCTGCGGGGGCGTAGAGCGAATAGGTGATGGTGGAGCCCGGCTCGACAAACATGGCCCCGCCACCCGTCATGCGGCGCACCGTGGTGACGCCAAGGCTTTGCGCGGCCTCAAGGTCCACTTCGTTACGCAGGGACTGAAAACCGCCGATGATGATGGCCGAGCGATCCCATTCCCAGAAACGCAGCGTGGGGGCGCGGCGACCGGCGGCCACTTCCTGCGCCAGAATATCATCCACTGCCACATGCATGGCGGGCGGCATGGCCGGGGCCTCGATGATCTGCCATTCGTAATCGCGCCAAGTTCCCGCCAGTCCCAGCGCCCGGCGTACGGCAATCGCCACCGCTTCCGGGCTGAAGCCGATCATTTCCGCATCGGGGCGCAGGCCAGCTCGCACCGCCGCGGCCAGATCCTCCGCCGACGTCGTTGCGGGCAGGCCTTCCAGCGCGTCGCGGATATCCTCAAGCGCTTCGGCGGGTTCGAGAAAGAAATCGCCTGCCACCTGAACCTGGCTCAACAGCCCGTCGCCCGAAATTTCCAGATCGACTACCACCAGCTTGCCGCCGTGAACCTTGTATTCGCCGTGCATGATCATTCCTTATCGCGCATCACAAATGCGGATTTTTAGCCCATGGGAGGGGCGTTGTCCAAGTTGCCTCAAACCGGCGGGCGGACCGCCGGATTGTGGAAAATCGAAAGAATGAGGCTCTGGGCGATGCGCTCGGCGGTCGCCATCAGGAAATTGCGCGCCTCGGGCGTCGGGCAAATGTCATCCAGCGTCTGGCCGAACAGCGCCAGCCAGTTGGTAAAGAGCGGTTCGTTCAGACCGCCGACCTTCAGATGCGCTGGCACCGGACGACCGGAATAGACGCCGTTTCTGAGCGCCACCGACTGCCAGAACATTTTCATGCGTTCCAGATGCTCCGGCCAGCGCCCGGCAAGGCGCGCCTCGAACACCGGCCCCAGGATCGGATCAGCCTGAATGCGCCCGTAGAAGGTTTCCACCATCAGCGCCAGAAAATCGGCATCAATGCCAATCGCCGCCATGTCGGCAGCCGCCTTTTCCTGCATGGCGGCGCGGTGTGCGGTGTGGGCGCGAAGATCTTCGTCCATGGCATTCTCCTTTGCCGTCTTCATCGCGCCAAAGGAGCGCAACGTCAAATGCGGCATATGCGCGCCCTTGGCGATATTGCCTTTCCACGTCTTGACCCCGTCCCGCGTGGCTTCTATAATTTAGAACAATTCTAATATTAGACGGCATCAGTCATGTTTTCCAGCCTTTTCAACTTCTCCAAGCGTTCGTTCGATTCCTTGAGCGAGCAGGAGATCCTCGCGCTTGCCATTTCCTCGGAAGAGGAAGACAGCCGCATCTACCAGACCTATGCCCAGCGCCTCGAGCCGGACTATCCGGCCAGCGCGAAGGTATTTCGCGACATGGCGGAGGTGGAGAACACCCATCGCCGCAACCTGATTGCGATCTATCGCGAGCGTTTCGGCGAGATCATCACGCCGATCAAGCGCGAGCATGTGCGCGGCTTTTACGAGCGCAAGCCGGACTGGCTGCAGAAGAACCTGCCGTTCGAGACCATTCGTGACGAGACCGAGCGGATGGAACAGACGGCGGCGCGCTTCTATCACGAGGCCGCCAAGCGCGTGACGGATGCCCGCACGCGTGATCTGCTCGGCGAACTTGCCATGGCCGAAGAGGGCCATGAGGACACGGCGCGCATGCTTTCGGAACATCACACCCCGGAAGAGGTGAAGGATGAAGAGACGCATCAGGCCCGCCGCCAGTTCATTCTCACCTGGGTTCAGCCGGGCCTTGCCGGTCTGATGGATGGTTCGGTTTCGACGCTGGCACCGATCTTCGCGGCGGCCTTTGCCACCGGCGATACCTGGCAGACCTTCCTCGTCGGCCTTTCGGCGGCGGTTGGTGCGGGTATCTCCATGGGCTTTACCGAAGCGGCTCATGACGACGGCAAGCTCTCGGGTCGCGGTTCGCCGATCAAGCGCGGCTTTGCCTCGGGTATCATGACCGCCGTCGGTGGTCTGGGCCATGCGCTGCCCTACCTCATCCCGAACTTCATGCTGGCCACGACGCTTGCCATCATCATCGTGTTCATCGAGCTTTGGGCCATTGCCTTCATCCAGAACAAGTTCATGGAGACGCCGTTCATGCGCGCTGTCATGCAGGTGGTTCTGGGTGGCTCGCTGGTTCTGGCGGCCGGTATCCTCATCGGTCAGGGATGATGCGGTTTGCATCACTGCAACGGAAAGGGAGCCGCAAGGCTCCCTTTTTTGTTGGTCCCTGTTTTGCTTCCTAGGCACGAACAAAAAAAAGGGGAGCGTTTCCGCTCCCCTTCGCAATCATCAGGCTTTCGGGTGATCAGCGCAGGGCGCCGACGACGACCACATTGCCGTTTTCAATGGTCACCCAGCGACCGGCGCTGAAGCTCGCCTGACGCTTCAGGAAGGTGTAGGGCGTATCCGTCCACAGCTTCACGTCGGCGGAGAGATTGTCGAGCACGTAGTCGCCTTCAGAGGTGCGCATGGTGAGCACGGCATGGCCTTCGCCATCGGGCTTGCGCACAACGGTGATCAGAAGATCAGCGGCGGAGAAGCCCTTTTCCATGAGAAGCTTGCGCTTTTCCAGAACGAAGTCTTCGCAGTCACCGGCGTCCTTCGGGTATTCCCAGACTTCTTCCTTGCCGTAGATTTCCTGATCGGTCATCGCGACGATGGAGAGGTTTACGCGGCTGTTGATCTCGCGCACCACATCCCAGCCATGGGGGGTAAGCTTGGGAGCCGGAGCAGCCTTGCTGCGCACGGC